>Ga0075163_10008279_pt1 | contig 13714 bp, 11 predicted proteins | sample JI1023141ADNA_FD_71478 | JGI IMG/M metagenome (GOLD analysis project Ga0075163, IMG submission 71478) | Wastewater effluent complex algal communities from Wisconsin, to seasonally profile nutrient transformation and Carbon sequestration -... | ecosystem: Engineered > WWTP > Effluent > Algae...
CGCCTGCCCCGCATGGCTTTCGACTACATCGACGGCGGCGCCGATCGCGAGATCACGCTGCGCGACAACTGCGAGGCGTACAACGAGATCCTGTTCCGGCCCCGCTGCGCCGTGGCGACACCATCGTGCGACCTGAGCACCACGATCCTGGGCACGAAGATCGATCTTCCCTTCATCCTCGCCCCCGTGGGCAGCAGCCGCATGTTCTATCCGCGGGGCGAGGAAGTGGCAGCGCGGGCGGCCGGCAAGGCGGGGACGCTGTACACGCTGTCGACGCTATCCGGATGCCGCCTCGAGGACGTGAAGGCCGCGACCTCGGGACCCGCGTGGTACCAGCTCTACCTCGTGGGCGGGCACGACGTCGCCCGTGCCGCCATCGCGCGGGCGAAGGCGGCCGGATACAAGGCTCTCGTCGTCACGATCGACACGCCGGTGGCGGGCCAGCGCGAGCGCGACCCGCGGAACGGCACGAAGGAACTCCTCGGCCGTGGACTCGCCATGATTCCCCACCTCGGCCAGATGGTCACGCGCCCGGGTTGGCTCCTCGACTGGTTCGGCGACGGTGGCCTCATGAACTTCCCGAACATCGTGATCGACGGCGCGCCCATGGGCTACGCCGATGTGGCGGCCGCCCTCGAGCAGTCGATGGTGTCGTGGGCCGATCTCAAGTGGATCCGCCAGGCCTGGGACGGCCCCATCGTCGTGAAGGGCGTGCACATCGGCGACGACGCGATGCGGGCCATCGACGAAGGTGCCGACGCGGTGGTGGTCTCGAACCACGGCGGTCGTCAGCTCGACACCGTGGCTCCGACGATCCGGGCACTGCCCGAGGTCGTGGCCGCCGTGAACGGCCGGATCCCGGTGCTCGTCGATGGCGGCATCCGCGCCGGCACCGATGTGGTGAAGGCGCTGTGCCTCGGCGCCCAGGCCGTGCTCATCGGCCGCGCCTACGCCTATGGTCTCGCCGCCGCGGGCGAACCGGGGGTTACGCGCGCCATCGAGATCCTGCGCAGCGACATCGTAAGGACCCTGAAGCTCCTGGGCGTCGACTCGGTGTCGAAGCTCGATGCGTCGTTCGTCGAGGCCCCCGAGCTCTGGATGAGACGCGCGACGCGCTAGCCGCGACGGCGGAAGGCGCCGACTAGCGAAGGTCGCAGCGGATCACGGCCTCGGTATCGGCCGAGCGGGCGCCAAGCGCCCGATCGTTGTCGAGGGGCGCCGTGCCGGGCGTGCGGAGGAGCATCGAGAAGAGCACCGCCTGTTCGGTCGGGCTGAAGTCGCTGGCGCCGCAGGCGGTCGGACACATGAGGCCCGACGGCGCGTGGCCGAAGCCAAGCACGTGGCCGATCTCGTGGGCCACCGTGCGCGGGTTCCGGGCGGCGGCCGCGTTCGGGAACTCGATGCGGGCCGCGGTGATCGTGCCTCCGGTCTGCGTGAGGTAGGTCGTGGGGACAGGATTCGCGGGATTGATGAGCAGGGTGACGGCCACGCCGCCCGCAACCGCGTCGGCGACCGCCACGTTCACCTTGGACGCGGTCATGGCGGTAGTCATCGCGGCCGCCTGCACGTGGGCGGCCCGGACCGTCGGGTCGCTCGCGAGTTCGCCGGTGAGCTTCAGGTAGATCGCGGGCGCGGTCGGACGCCAGAGGACCTCGGCGGTACCTCCACGGTTGTACGCGAGCTGCCGCACGAAGTTCGCGTCGCCGCCCGGGGGCAACTGCCAGAGGGTGAGGCTGGTGGCCGTGCCGAACAGGGTCGCGCGGTCGATGAAGCCCGCGGCCGACGCGTCGATGGTGGCTCCCGTGGCCACGGCGCTCGCAAGCGTGATCGCACCCTCGGCGTTCGTGGTGTACGCAGTGCCGGCCACGACCACACGGGCGCCCGCCACGGGATTTCCGGTCACCGTGCTGGTGAACGTGAGCGTGGTGGTGCTCGCGGTCGTCGTGGACGTCGTGGTGTCGGTGGGACTCGTTGAGTTGCACGCCGCGACGAGAAGGGTCAGCGCCGCCATCAAACTGCGTTTCATAAGCCTCGAATTGTCGGTGCCACGCTCCGATCGTGTCAACCCGGAGAACGCCGGGGCGGCCATCAGAAGCCCTGCGCGTTCCCGAGCCGCCGGGCGTCGGTCGAGCCCATGAGCTTGCCCGTGACGGGATCGCGCCACACGATCTGGATCGAACCGGTGTGGTAGTTGTAGGCGCCGAGATCCTCGAGCGTGAAGCCGCGGGCGCGAAGTCCGGAAACGACTTCAGGCGCGAGGCGCGACTCGTACTGCACCTTGATGCCGTGGCCGCCATTCGCGTCGTCCTTGAGGCTCCAGAAGCGGGGCTCCTCGGCGGCCTTGTCGGGCGACAGACCGAAGTCGAGGATGTTCACCAGTACCTCGGTGAGCGGCTGGGGCGGATTGCCGGGCGTGCCCATCGCGAGCCACGGCTTGCCGTCCTTCATGAGCAGCAGGGCGCTGATGGGCAACACGAGGCGCCGACCCGGACCACGCGTGGGTGCCGGGAGGCCGCTGCCCGTGGCGCGGACGCCGTCGATGAAGATGCCGGGGGCGCCGCCGTGGATCGTGTGCAGCATCGACACCCAGTTGCCCTCCGCGTCCGCCACGACGATGTGGTTGCTGCCCACTGTCGTCACGACACTAGCGCCGGGAACAGGCTCGGCCGCGGTCTTCGGCGCGAGGCTCACCTTGGGCATCGTCTGCTTCACGAACTCCGCGACCATCTTCCCGTAGTCCTTCGAGAGCCACAGCGCCCCGGGCACGTTGTAGGTGAGGGGATCGCGGATCGCGCCGCGCGTCTCCTCGATCACGCGCGACATCGTGCGCGACATGATTTCCATCGTGTCGGCGGACTTCGTGTAGCTGCCCTTCGCCTTCAGATCGAAGTTCTCGAGCACGTTCAGGTTGAAGCCGATGGCGAGGCCGCCGGTGTCGGGAGCGGGAGAACCGAGGATCTCCTGCCCGCGATAGGAGAAGCGTGTGGGCTCGGTCCATTCCGGCTGGTACTCCGCCATGTCTTCCATCGTCACGGACATGCCGGCCTTCTTCACGGCGTCCACGAACTTGCGCGCCCACGGTCCCGTGTACATGTAGTCGGGGTCTTTCGCGACCTCGCGGAGCGTGGCGGCGAGCGCCGGCATCTTCCAGCGCTGACCCGCGCCCACGAGATGGCCATCGGGCATATAGAACTTGCGCGCCTCGGCGTTGCTGCGCAGATCGCCGAGGAAGCCCGTCTCCCACAGCGCGAAGTTGAAGCCGTACATGTAGGAGGTGACGAGCGGTCCTTCTTCGGCTTCACGGATGGCGGGCTCGAGAATGCTGGCCCAGGGCTTCGACCCGAAGCGCTTCGCAAGGGCCGCGGCTCCGCGCACGGTGCCGCCGACCACGACCTGCTCGGTGCCCTTGCCGCCGTTGCGATCGGGATCGGGATGCGCGCCGATCGCGACGATCGCGTGCGTCTTCCCCGTCTTCGCGTCGTGATACAGCGCCGACATCGAGCCGAACAGGAACACCATGTGGTAGTCCGCGACTTCCTGGACGAAGAGCGCCGTGAGCGCGGCATCGACCGCGTTGCCGCCGTCCTTCAAAACCCGCAACGCCGCCTCGGTCGACGATTGAAGCTGCGTGCTCACCATCCCCTTGTCGCCGATGGCGACGGTCTTCGGGCCCTGGTTGATCCGCGGATCGCTCATGTCGATGAGGCCGGGCTTCGGCGCGGGTGCGGCGGCGGTCGCCGTCGCTGGTCGCGTCTGCGCGAAAGCGCCGGGAGCAGGCGACAGCGCGACGATGAGAAAGGAGGCGAGAGCCTTGCGGGAAAGGGAGGCGGAGGAGGAAGCCATCCCCGAATTGTAGGACGAGCGGCCGCCGCCGCGCCCAAGCCAAAGCTCGTGGTGAGCCCGGCCAGGCAGAAGCGGGTGTGATAAGTAGTGTGAATGGAACGTGGATCTCGTCGTTTGCCCGCCGGGGCGACGTCCACGATCACGACGACCGGTCCGCGAGGCGGGCTGCGCCTCCTCACGATGCGTCTGCTGCTCGGCGGCGAGGAGATGTCGAGGGCGAGCGCGGACGCAATCGCCGCCGCGGGAAGCTGGGGCGACCTCATCACGCTCGGTCATCGCTGGAAGGTCCTGCCCGGCATCGAGAAGCGGCTCCTCGGGCTGGGCGTCACCCTCCCGGGTCCCGAGCGCGCGGACCTCGACTCACGGATGTCCAGCGCGTTCGTCCAGTCGACCCTCAGCATCCGCGCGGGCCTGATGGCCCTTGGAGCCCTCGAAGCCGCGAAGATCCCGTGCGCGGCCTTCAAAGGCGTGGCGGCGCTTGCCTTCCTCCATGCGGGCCCGCGCGCCCGCACGCTTCAAGACGTCGACGTGCTGGTGCATCCCGAGGACGCCGAAGCCGCCGTCCGGGTGCTGGAGGCCGCGGGTTTCCATCGCTCGTTCAAGGAGGAATGGGGCACCTATCTGGCCTTCGTCCGGAACTCCCCCGGTTTCGCCGGCAACGAGGCGATCAGTCTCACGGATGGGCGGGGCGGGGTTGTCGATCTGCACTGGCGCCTCGGCGTCATGGACTCGCACACGCTCCTTGGCCGCGTCGAGCACCGAAACGTCCTCAATCGGCCTCTTCCGGTGGTGAGTCCTGGGCACGCCATGCTGCTGACCGCGCATCATGCCCTGCGCAACGACTTCGTTCCCGACGACATCGCGCGGGACGTCTGCGACTTCGCGGCCTGGACCGAACGGCTGGGCGACTCCGGACCGTCGGAGTCGATCGGAGCCGCCGCCGAGGAGTGGGGACTCCAGCAGACTTGCCTGGCTCTCGCCACGATTGCGGCGGAGCTACGCGGCGCACCGTGCGAAGTCACCGGAAACGCGAGCGTCCGTGAGCGCGCGGGCGCCGATCGCCTTGCCGCCTTGTACTTCCATCAGCTTCAGGACGGCGCGTGGAGCACCGATCTCACGTACCTCGCGAGCCCCCGTCCGCTCCTCCAGATCCTCGCGGGGGTCCGGTCGGGCTGGAAGCAGTATCGGGCGTCGATGCAGCGGATGGAGGCACTGAACGGAGAGCCCTCGCCCACGCTCGCCACTCGCGTGGGGCGCCTGCTACGTGCCGCCACGCACCTGTCGCCGCGCCAGTGGCGCCAGCTGCGCGCGCTGGCCAAGGCAAAGGACGGGGTCGCGGCGGTCCGGGTCGCTCGGTGATGGGGCCATCCACAGCCGGGCTGCCGTTGGAAGTGGTGGTGCCGCTGAAGATCCGCACGTACCACGGCACTTCCGACCTCGACCGCTTCACGGCTCTTCTCCTTCCTTCGTTTGATCGCTTCTTCGTCGACAAGGACGATGTCGAGTTCGTGCTGGTGGTCCCCGAAACGGACATGTCCGAGATCGTGGAACGTATCGGGGATCTCAAGCGGCGCAACATGCGTGTCGAGTGTGAAAACGCTCTGTGCCCGTCCCTCTCGGAGGAGTCCGGATGGCACAAGCAGCAGATTCTGAAACTGGCAGCCGCGAAGATCGTGACCTCCGAGTACTACCTTCTCCTCGACGCGGACGTGATCCTCAAGCGGCCCACGCGCCTTGCGGATCTACTCCCCGGTGGGAAGCCGATCCTGCAGAAGATCGGGGCAAGGCATCATTGGGATTGGTGGGTGGGAAGCCGGAAGACTCTCAAGTCCGCGGTCGGAGTCCAGCGGGATTCGATCGTGATGGATGTGACTCCGAACTTCCTCCATCGGGAAACCTGCCTCGCCCTTCACGAGGCGATCGCATCGAGAAACAATGCGGACGAATGGGACCGGTTTCTGTTTGACACCCGGCAGATCGGATGGACGGAGTTCAGCCTCTACTGGCTCTACACTTTGGAACGGGGGCTCGATCGAGACCTGTACGACTGGTCTTCGACCCAGATGTACGAATTCATCTCGGAACCGGGTCAGCTGGAGCCCCGGCGCCTGCGTCGGAACTTTTCGCCGGACGCGAGGTCCTTCTTCCTTGTCGTGCAGAGCAACCTCAATCTCGACCCGGCCATCGTCGAGGCTCGGATACGGCCCTATCTGAAGGACCCCGGGACGGGACGCGCCCGTTTCAGGCTCGGCGGCCTGGGCAGGTTGCGGGACTATCTGGCGGAACTTCTGCTGCGGTAGGAACCACTTGGACAATCCGGCGATGCGTGAGAGAGTCCTCGCGCTCGGATCGCCCTCGGGCTAATGGTGGCGACCCGGCTACCGCTGCGTTGACGCTGGCCCCTCGTAGTGGGCATCGTTCGGGACTGCTTCACTACTCCCCATCATAGACATCCAGAAGGGCGGGGCATCCGCCTGCCCATCAAGGCCTGACCCGAGTTTCCATGATCATTTGGCGCATCAACGAGGCGGACGTCATCCACCAGGAGTTCGATCGAGAGGTCGTCGTCATAAACCTCGCCTCCGGAAGCTACTTCAACCTCCCCGGAGTGGCCGGGGAGATCTGGCGCTGGTTGACTGCGGGTGGCGCCAGCGCCGGCGACCTCGCCCTCCAGGCCGTCCGTTCGTTCGATGTCACGCCCGCCCGGGCCCAGGCCGACATGGAGGCCTTTCTTGGCCAACTCCAGGCGAGGAGCCTGATCGTCGATGCGAGCCTTGCGGGACAAAGCGATGGGGCGCCACGCCCCGAAGCCGAGATGTCCCCCGTGGTCCCGCGCGCTCCTTACGAGTCGCCCCGCCTCCAGGCCTATAACGAGCTTCAGGAACTGTTCCTTATCGACCCGGTTCACGACGTCGATCCCGAAGTGGGCTGGCCCCAGGTGGCAGTGCCCCACACGGCGCCCCGGCCCACAACACCCACGCGGGCGGTTGCGACCGACGCCCGCGTTCTCGAGTCGGTGCGTCGGCCGGCGGCCGCCGACGTCATCACGGCCTGGCTCCCGGAGCTGGCGATCGCCGTCAACCGCGAGCGAGGCGTGTTCTGCGTCCTGAGCGGCCCCGCGGTCGCCGCCTGGAGATTGCTCCAGGAGGGCCCGGTGCGCCTTCACGGCGACGCGGTCAAGGAGTCGCTCGTCGAATGTGGCCTGGTCGAGTCGGCGCCGGAGGCTGCGGTCGATGCGCCCGAGATAACCGCTCCCGGGACTGCAAAGGTCGATCGTTCCATAGAAGAACAGATCCGTCCGTGGAGCCCCCGTGTCCGACCCGCCCGCAGCGCCGCAGGCGCCCAGGCGCGTCAATTCTGCGAGCGCCTCGACCTCTGGTTCGACGCGGTGGCCGGAGCCGATGCCGTCGACTCCCGCCACCGTATCGCGGGGCAGTCGGTCACGGTGCGCACGATCGCCGGCCAACCCTCCGGCGCGCTGCGGGCCGCCATCGCCCACAGCGCGTCGTCCATCGGGGCCGATCAGCCCGATCTTGTCATCCGGGCCTTCAGCGGCAACGCCGCGAACGCTTCACCGATCGTGGCCAATCTCCTGTTGATGCTGAAGACCAACTGGGAAGCGGCGTGCGGGCCGCGTGGCGAGGTCATCGACCTCCACACCGACCGCACGAGCGCCATCTTCACCGCAGGCCCCGACGTCCTGAGCGTGGTCGATCCCGAAGCGGGTCGTGGCTGGCTGGTGAAGCTCGACGACCGACCATATCCCTACTGGGAGATCGGATCCCCGTTCCGCTTCCTGCTCCACGAGTACTTCGCTTCGAAAGGCCTGCAGTTCGTCCACGGCGCCGCGGTCGGCGACGAAACGGGCGCTGTGCTGCTGGCCGGCCCCGGCGGTTCGGGCAAGTCGACGACGGCGCTCGTGTGCGCGGCGGCGGGACTCCGGTACTGCGGCGACGACTACTGTCTCGCCGATTCCCGGACGCGCTCGATTCACAGTCTGTATGGCACCGCAAAGCTGCTCGGACACGGGGACTTCGCCCGCCTCCCCGAGCTCCGCGGTCTATCGGCCAATTCGGACGGCTTCGAGCACGGGGGTGAGGGCAAAGGCGTCTTCATGGTCAACGAAGTGTGGCCCGGTCGGGTGGTCCCATCGATGCCGCTGAGAGCGATCGTGGTTCCCCGAATCGACGTTCTGGGGAGCACCCGCTGGGAGCCTTGTCCGGCCGGGGAAGCGCTGGCGGCGCTCGTGCCCAGCACCGTGGGCCAGCTTCCCGGAGCTAGCCAGGAAGATGCCCGCAGACTCGAGCAACTCGTCGCCTCGCTCCCGTCGTTCCACCTGTTCGTGGGCAGCGACATCGCGGGGATCCCGACTGCCGTTCGAGACCTGATCGCGGCATGCGGGTAAGCATCGTCATCCCGGCGCTGAACGCGGCCCCGTTCATCTCCGACGCCATCGACAGTTGCCTCGCCCAGACCGCCGGCACGTTTGCGTTCGATCTGGAGATCCTTGTCGTCGACAATGGCTCCACGGACGGCACGGCCGATCTGGTGCGTCGTCGGTACGGTGCGAAGGTCGTGCTTCTTGCCGAGCCAGAGCCGGGCATTGCCCATGCGCGCAACACCGGCATCGCCCAGGTCACAGGTGACACGCTGGCTCTCCTCGACGCGGACGATCTCTGGCTGCCGGGCAAACTCGCTCTCCAGACCGCGGTGCTGGCCGAGCGGCCCGAAGTGGACCTGGTCTTCTGCCACGGGGTCGAGTTCGCCGATCCGCCGGGCCTTGCCCCCTGCCGGATGGAACCTCGCCCCTTCCTCTCCAGCAGCGCTCTGTGCGCGCGGCGCTCGGCCATGGACAAGGCCGGTCCCTTCCCCCCGTTCCGCAGCGGAGAGTTCATTGCGTGGTACGGCTTGGCAACCGCGCGGAGACTCACGACGCACGTCGTACCGGAAACCCTCGTGCGACGCCGGGTCCACGCGACGAACTCCACGCGAAATCGCGCCCTGCTGGCCGATTATCCGGCCGCGATGCGCTGGTTGATCGAGCGTCGCCGAGAGCTTGGCCTCGAGACGGAGCCGTCACGCTGACGATCCCTCCGCTTCTTCTCGCCACCGTGACCTCGGACGAAGGCGTTGCGTGGGAGGCCTGGCTCCGCTGGCGAGAAAGGACCGACATCGATCGACTCACCTGGCACGAGATGCACCTTCTGCCGACGTTCGCACCCGAACGCCTGCGGCAGTTCCTGGTCGACGACCCTGCCGCCGGGATCGTCTCAGGCATCGTCCGCCGGGCCTGGACGCAGGCCGGCATGCGCCTGCGTCTGGCGCGTGATCTCGCCGCCGAACTCGAAGCGGTCGGCCTCGGACCGGTGATGCTCGCGGGGCCGGTCGCGGCGTTCGCGCGGTGCGCTCGGCCGGGCGCGGTGCGGCCGGTCACCGAGATCCACCTTGCCCTGCCCCGCGAGGGGTGCGCGGCGGCGGTCGACCGTCTGGCGCCGGCGGGCTGGCTCCTCCTTGACCCGCTGCCACGAGCCAAGGAGTACAACTGGAAGACTCATCTGATGCTCCAGCGCGACGACCTGGTACTCCGACTCATCTGGAGACATGTGCAGACCACGCCCTGGAGAGCCCGGAGTTGCGAGGCGGATCTGTTCAGAAGCACCGAATCAGTCATGCCGCTGGAGGCTCTCCTGCTCTCGGTGGCCGCGGGCGGGAGCGGGGGGGACGGGCTCGTTCCCTGGCAGGCCGACTGCGGGGTCCTCATACCCGGACCCGTGGATTGGCCGGCGGTCGCGGCGGCCGCGGCGGCCTACGCCCCCGCCGCTTTCGACAGGCTGGACCTCCTGCGTGAGCTCGGCGCTGCCGTGCCGGATCTGGAACGACGAGGAAGCTCGATGGCGCGGGCCGAAGCGGCCCTTGCGCGGGTCTTGAAGGCCGTGATCCTCGAGGTACGAGGGAGAATCCAGGGACGATGAGTCACATTCTGATGTTCACACCGCTCCTCCCCTGCCCGACGGGCGGCGGTTCGGCGATTCGCGCCAGCGCGGAACTCGAGCTGCTCGCGGAGTACGGCCGGGTCATTGTGGTGCACTGCGACTACTGGGGGGGCGACACATTGAGCGTCGCCGACGCCTCGTGGTGCCGGCAACGAGCGGCCGCGGTGCTGATGGTCGATCCCGCGCGGCTCCAGCAGGTCCCTGACCTCGTCGCCGATTGCCTGGCGGCGGAGGGGAGCGGCGCCTCCATCGATCTCATCCACGTTTTCCGCCAGATCCTGGCTCCCATCGGCCTGAAGTGCCGTGAGCGGTTCTCCCCGCGGGCCACGTTCCTGGATCTCGACGATGACGAGTGCGCGCGAAATCGCCAGTTCGTGCCCCTCTACGAGCGGGCCGGCTACACCGTCAAGGTGGCGGCCATGCTCGCCGAGGAGCAGAGGGCTCAACTGATCCGCAGCATGTTCCTGCCCAGGTACGACCGGGTGTTCCTCTCCAACGAGGAAGACTGCGCCGTCGTCCATGCCCAGCAGCCGACGATCCGGATCGAACTGCTCCCGAACGTCGTCCGGCCGGTGCCGCCCCTTCCCGGAATCACGGCCGACCCGCACCGCATGCTCTACATCGGACGGCTCGACTATCTCCCGAACGAGGACGCCATTCACTGGTTCGTCGGCGACATGCTGCCCGCGATCCGCGCCGCCGACCCTCGATTCCGACTCCGGGTGGCCGGAATCGGCCTGCCCGACACCCTCCGTCCATCTCTGGTGGCCGAGGGTGTCGACTTCGTGGGAGCGGTTCGCGAGGTGGGACCGGAGTTCGCCGCGGCAGGGATGCTCGTCGTGCCGCTCCGGGCCGGCAGCGGCACCAGGATCAAAATCCTGGAGGCTTTTCGCCACGGAACGCCCGTCATCTCCACGTCGATCGGCGCGGCCGGACTCAATGTCACGGACGGCGAGCACCTGCTTCTCGCGGACTCCGCCGAGGCGATGACGGCCGCCTGCCTGCGGCTCGCAGGCGATACCGACTTGCGCGCGCGCCTCGCATCCGCGGCCGCCGCATGGGTGGAGAAGCACCACTCCCTCGACGCCATGCGGCAGGTCTTCCGGCAGGCTCTTGGCGAGCCCTCTGCGCCTGAAGGGGACCGGCAGGCGAACTCCGACTCCGGCGGTTCCGGGGCGGGTGCCTGAACGGGGGGGCCGGCGACCTGTGCTGATCGTCGGCAGGCCGGATCAGGGCCCGAGAGGGCGCGGCGAACGGAGACTCCCATGCAGCCAGTACTGCTCCCAGGGAAAAGCCTGGTTGAAAGGGTTGGACGTCCGAACGTAGCCGTTCGCGCAGAGCAGGGCCGAGAGATCCTGGTCGAAGGTGCCGTCCACCTCGAGACTGAGGGCCAGGAACCGGTAACGGTCGAAGGGAAAGTCGCGCAGAACCTCGAACTCACTTCCTTCGATGTCGAAAGCCCCATACTCGATGACAGACGGCGCCTTGTTCGCGTCGAGGACATCGACGAGCCCCATCGCCTCCTTCCTGACCGTCACTCCCGCCTCCGCGGTCTCTGTGCCGCGGTGCTTGTATCGGACCAGAGCGTCGCGAACGCCGCTCAGAAACGGGGTGGAGGCGGGACTCAAGGGGGCCATGACGAAATCCACGAAGCCCCTCTCGGGTGCGAGGCAGACGTTCAAAGCGATGCTCCCCGGCCGCCTCCGCATGAGCAGGGCGAAGAAGTCGTCATGCGGCTCGATGCAGATGCCGGTCCAGTGGAGTTGACGTTCGAGGAAGAAGCACGAACTGCCCGAGACTCCGTCCGCCGCCCCCGCCTCTACGAAGTACCCCCGCTCCAGACCCGGAAACACGATCTCCCGGATCCAGAGGTCGTTCGCGCACTCGTTCGTGTACAGCTTCTTGACCCCGTCGACGAGGAGAGACTTGAACATTGGCCGGGACGGTATCTCATCAGGGGGCCTTCGCGGGCACGCGGGTTGACTCGACCCGCGGACCCTCCGGATAAGATGGGTCGGTGAAGGTGGAAACGCTCGCGACTCAGGGGCGCGTCACCGGGCCGACCCGAAAGGGGACCGGACTCCACAGGGTGGACCTGTTGCGGGAACTCATCCGCCGCGACATCAAGGTGCGTTATCGGGGTTCGCTCCTCGGAGTGCTCTGGACTCTGGTCAATCCCCTCGCGGAGCTCCTGGTTCTCCTCTTCGTGTTCTCCTCGGTGCTCCAGATCCAGACGCCGAATTTCGCCGCGTATCTGTTCACCGGGCTCATCGCCTACGGCTGGTTTCAGTCGTCGATCAACCTCGCGACCGGTTCGATCGTCTCCAACCGCGAACTGGTGAAACGACCAGGGGTCCCCGCCGCGATGCTCCCCGTGGTCACCGTCGCGGCCAATCTGGTGCACTTCGTGCTTTCCCTCCCCATTCTTCTTGTGCTGCTGGTGCTGAGCGGCGTCCCGATCACGCTGACGATGGCCATGTTCCCTCTCCTCGTGGCGATCGAGTTCGCTCTCATCCTCGGACTCGCCTACATCGTTGCCACCGTCCATGTGTGGTTCCGCGACACGCAGCACGTCCTCAGGATCGGCCTGCAGCTCCTCTTCTATGTGACGCCGGTGTTCTATGAGGCCAGTCGCGTGCCGGTGGAGATGCGGTCGTACTACATGCTCAATCCGCTGGCCCAGTTGATCGAGGCCTACAGGGCGGTCCTCCTCCGCGGCGAGTTCCCGCCCGCGCGGGGCCTTGCCTACCTGGTTGTCGTCTCCGGCAGTCTCCTTCTGGTGGGACTGACCTTGTTCCGCAAAGCCAGCCCCCGATTCCCGGACGAGCTGTAATGGACCCGATTGTCGTCGTCTCGAACCTCGGCAAGAAGTACCGCCGGTACCACAGGGACCGCCCGTCGACGATTCAGGAGGCCATGGCGAAGGGCCTCCTCGGCTGGCGAAAGACGAAGTCCGTCGAGGAGTTCTGGGGACTCTCGGACGTCAGCTTCACGGTAGAGCCCGGACGGACCCTCGGCATCCTGGGCGCGAACGGCTCGGGGAAGTCGACGCTCCTCCGCCTGATCGGAGGGGTGGGAAAGCCGGACACAGGACGCATCGAGGTAAACGGGCGTCTCGGTGGACTCCTCGACCTCACGGCTGGCTTTCACTGGGACCTCACGGGACGCGAGAACGCGGTGCTCGCGGGCGTCTTGAACGGCCTCTCCCGCCGCGAGGTGCTCGAGCGCCTGGACACCATCATCGCATTCGCCGAGGTCGAAGACGCGATCGACAGCCCCATCCGCACCTACAGCTCCGGAATGCAGGTGCGGCTCGCCTTCTCGGTGACCGTGCACAGCGATCCGGACATCCTCCTCGTCGACGAGGTGCTCGCCGTCGGCGACGCGGGGTTCCGGCAGAAGTGCCTCGATCGGGTCGCCGAGCTGAAGGCCGGGGGCTGTTCGATGCTTCTCGTCTCCCACGTGGGCAAGACGGTCGAAGACATGTGCGACGACGCCATCTGGCTCGACGCCGGTCGGCTGATGGCGAAGGGGCCGGTGGAAGATGTGGCCGAGCAGTACGCCGCCCACATGAGAGAGAACCCCAGTCGGCTGCGCGGCCATCACGCCTGAGGGCTCGCTCGAAGCCGTTTGGCCGCTTCTACTGGCGCACGGCGACGACGCGGAACCCGAGGCTGAAGCCGAGTTCCCTGGGAGGATGGGTGTAGCGCAGCGCGGAGCGCGCCGAATCGGGGCCGAAGTACCAGCTCCCGCCGCGGATGACCTTGAGGCCGCTCGCGCATTCGGCGCGTGGACTGACCGCGGGTCCGTCCGGATAGGGACAGAAGTCGTCGAGCGTCCACTCCCAGACGTTGCCGTGCATGTCGTGCAGGCCCCAG
>Ga0075163_10008280_pt1 | contig 13712 bp, 13 predicted proteins | sample JI1023141ADNA_FD_71478 | JGI IMG/M metagenome (GOLD analysis project Ga0075163, IMG submission 71478) | Wastewater effluent complex algal communities from Wisconsin, to seasonally profile nutrient transformation and Carbon sequestration -... | ecosystem: Engineered > WWTP > Effluent > Algae...
GGTAAAACTGGCGCGCCCGGCAGGATTCGAACCCACGACCCCTTGGTTCGTAGCCAAGTACTCTATCCAACTGAGCTACGGGCGCGTTGAAGAGCCGAGATTATACATGCGCTCGCAGAAATTGGAAGCCCTTCGACGGATTTCGATGTTTTTCTCTCTTCGGCCCTCATTGCGCGGACAAGGAACGGTGCTTGAACCGCTTTGCTGCACCGCACAAATTCGCTACAATAAAATCTCGAGATTTTTATTTCAGCCCGAGGAGAGTTTTGATGAACACCCAAGCCGGCCATCCGGTGCACAGAATCGTCATCGTCGGCGGAGGCGCCGGGGGGCTCGAACTCGCCACCCGCCTGGGTGACACCCTCGGTCGCCGCGGCAAGGCCGACGTCACCCTGATCGACCACAGCCGCACGCACATCTGGAAGCCCAAGCTCCACGAGATCGCGGCCGGAAGCATGGACATCGGCGACCACGAGGTGGGCTACCTCGCCCAGGCCCACTGGCACCACTTCCATTTCCGCATCGGCGAGATGATCGGCCTCGACCGGGCCAGGCGCCTTGTCCATGTAGCGCCCTTCATCGACGCCGACGGACAGGAGGTCACCCCGGCCCGCTCCTTCCCCTACGACACCCTGATCATGTCGGTGGGCAGCCAGAGCAACGACTTCGGCACGCCGGGCGTGCGCGACAACGCGATGAAGCTCGAAACCCCGGCCGACGCGCGGCGCTTCCATGTGCGCATGGTCAACGCATGCGTGCGCGCCCACGCCCAGGGCACGCCGCTGCGGCCGGAGCAGCTCCACGTGGCGATCATCGGCGCCGGCGCAACGGGCGTCGAGCTCGCCGCCGAACTCCACCACACCACCCGCGAGGTGGTGGCCTACGGCCTCGACCGGGTCGACGCCGACAAGGACATCAAGCTGTCGGTGATCGAAGCCGCGCCCCGCGTGCTGCCCGCCCTGCCCGAGCGCCTGTCGAGTTCCACCGAGAAGCTGCTGCGCTCCCTCGGCATCGACGTGCACACCAACGCCAGGGTGGCCGAGGTGCTGCCCGACGGCGTGCGCCTCGCCGACGGACGCCTGCTGCCGGCCGAGCTGGTGGTGTGGGCCGCCGGAGTGAAGGGCCCCGAGTTCCTCACCCGCCTGGACGGCCTCGAGACCAACCGCATCAACCAGCTGCTCGTCCGCCAGACCCTGCAGACGACGCTGGACGACGACATCTTCGCGCTGGGCGATTGCGCCGCCTGCCCGTGGCCCGAGAAGAACGGCTTCGTGCCGCCCCGCGCCCAGGCCGCCCACCAGCAGGCCACGCACCTCCTCAAGCAGATCCGCCGCCGCCTGGGCGGCAAGCCGCTGCTCGACTATCGCTACAAGGATTTCGGTTCGCTGGTGTCGCTGGGCGAGTTCAGCACCGTCGGCAACATGATGGGCGGGCTGGCCCGGGGCGACCTGTTCATCGAAGGGCGCTTCGCCAGGCTGATGTACACCTCGCTCTACAAGATGCATGAGCTGGCCCTGCATGGCTGGGTTAAGGTTGCCCTCGACACGCTGGCGCGCATGATCACCCGGCGCACCGAACCCCACGTGAAGCTGCACTGACGATGCACCGCCGATACGTTTACCGGGTGATTGCAGGTCGAAACCCCATTACCCGCCCGCTGGAGCCCCGATGAACACCCTCCGCATCCTCGACACCGACCTGGAATTCATCCGTCTCGCGCCGGCCGCGCCGCGCCCCGGCGCGCCGGCCATCGTGTTTCTCCATGAGGGGCTGGGGTCGATCTCGATGTGGCGGGATTTCCCCCGGAAGGTGGCCGATGCCACCGGCTGCGAGGCCATCGTTTATTCACGCTACGGCTACGGCCGCTCCACCCCGCGGCGGGGCGAGCCCAATACGCCCCGCTACATGCACGATCAGGCGCTGGCGGTGCTGCCCGCGCTGCTCGACGCCTTGCAGCTGGAACGCCCTTTACTGCTCGGCCACAGCGACGGCGGCTCGATCGCGCTGATCAAGGCCGGCGGCAGCCCGCGGCCCCTGGCGGGCGTCATCGTGATGGCGCCCCACGTGCGGGTCGAGCCGGTCACCCTGGCGGGCATCCGGGACACCCTCGCGCTCGCCGCGCGCAGCGACCTCGTCCAGCGCCTCGGCCGCCACCACACCGATGCCGGCGCCGTCTTCAAGGCCTGGCATCAGATCTGGCTGAGCCTGAGCTTCCGCGACTGGAACATAGAAGAGTATCTGCCGGCCATCCACTGCCCGGTGCTGGCGCTGCAGGGCGAGAACGACGAATACGGCAGCCTCGACCAGATCGACCGCATCGCCCGACAGGCGCCGGATGTGGAGCTCGTCAAGCTGGCCGACTGCCGCCATTCGCCCCACCGGGACCAGCCGGCGGCGGTGATCGCCGCGGTGTCCGGCTTCGTTGCACGCGTCATCGACGGCCGGAACTGACGGCCCGGGGCCGCCTTAGCGGCACGCTCAGAAAATGAGCCACCAGTCGGCGTCGGATTCCGTCACGTCGGAGACGTCCTCGGCCGCGTTGATGGCCTCCCGGGCCTGGAACAAGCGGTCGATGATCGAGAAGAAGGCGTCCACCACCCGCGGGTCGAACTGCTGCCCGCGCCGCTCGCGGACCATCTCGAGGATCTGCGCGTCGTGGTGCGCCTTGCGGTAGCAGCGGTCGATCGAGAGCGTATCGAAGAAATCGGCCAGCGCCACGATGCGCCCCGACAGCGGGATCGCCTCACCGACCAGGCCCTGGGGATAGCCGGCGCCGCTGAAGTGCTCGTGGTGCGCCATCGACACCTCGGCTGCCAGCTGCAGCACCGGCGCCTCGGAGCCGGCCAGGATGCTCGCGCCGATCCGCGGATGTTCGCGCATCAGGCGCCACTCGTCGGAGGTCAGCGGCCCGGACTTGCGCAGGATGCTCTCGTGGATGCCGATCTTGCCGATGTCGTGCATCTGGGCAGCCTTGTAGAGGATCTCGCAGTACTCCGGCGGGCAGCCCATGGCCTCGGCGATCATCGCCGAGAAGGCACCGACCCGCTGCATGTGGGCGCCGGTCTCGCCGTCCTTGTGCTCGGCGGCCCGGGCAAGACGGAACAGCGTCTCCTGGTGGGCCTGCTCGAGGGCACGGAAAGCCTCGTCGCGCTGCTTGCGCACGTCCTGCAGTTCGCCCATCAGACGATTGAGCTGAGCCCGGGCCGCAGCGGCCTCGCGCCCCTCCCCCACCACGCCGCCCGCTGATGCGGTGTGGGCGCCCGCGAAGGCTGCGGTGGAATCCGCATGGATTGAAGAATCGGCTGCTCCGGTCTTGCTGTTCATGATGTGCTCCTCGTTGACGCCGCCCCGCCGCTGCGGCCCCTGGCCGGGGCACCCCGGGCGCCTGGAGTTGATCGGGCGGCCCGGATGACGAGGGACGGCTTATCAAGCCTGTCTTGAGCACATTCTAGTGATATTCTCATTTTTGATGTTTCAGGAAACGTCAAAGAGAATGTAGGGAAATCGCCTATCCGACGCCGCGCCGTGCGCTCTTTCACGCAAGCGGGGGCTGCGCCTGCCCCCGGCTGACAGAGGCATGAAAAAGGCGACCCGCAGGTCGCCTTTTTTGCCCGGCCAAACCGTCAAGCTGCGTCAAGCTGCGTCAAGCTGCGTAGAGCTGGATCAGGCTGGCCGGGATGTGCGGTGAGACGTATCAGTTCACCGCGTCCTTCAGCTTGGAACCGGCGGAGAACTTCGGCTGCTTGGAGGCAGCGATCTGGATCTCTGCGCCGGTCTGCGGGTTGCGCCCGACGCGCGCAGCACGCTCGCCCACGGAGAAGGTGCCAAAACCAACGAGAGTCACGCTCTCGCCCTTGGCCAGGGCTTCGGAGATGATCTCCATCACGCCGTCCACGGCACGGCCGGCATCAGCCTTGGTCAGACCACTCTTGCCCGCCAGCGCTTCGATCAGTTCAGTCTTGTTCATAGCTCGTCTTGTGTAGATGAAAGAAATGGGTGGATACAGGAGCCTCAACAGGTGACGCCCGGTGCCGCCGCTGCGCACCACACCACCCGCGCCCGATAGCTTACCCTGCCCGTCCCCGGCTGTGGCACGAAATTGGAGCTTTTCGCCCCATTCTGGCCGTGCAGCAATGCACGAAGCTGATATTTCAAATGGATGCCAGCTCCCGCAGACGCTCCAGCGCCTCCTCGATTCGCTCGACGGCGATCACCCGCATGCCGGGGATGTCGTGCTTCGGCGCGTTGGCCTTGGGCACCAGCGCCATGCTGAAGCCGAGCTTGGCGGATTCCTTGAGGCGCTCCTGGCCCCGCGGCGCCGGACGGATCTCGCCGGCCAGGCCGACCTCGCCGAACACCACCAGCTCGCGCGGCAGCGGCCGGTTGGTGAGGGACGATACGATCGCCAGCAGCACCGCCAGGTCGGCGGCCGGCTCGGCGATCTTGACGCCGCCCACCGCGTTCACGAACACGTCCTGGTCGAAGCACACCACCCCCGCGTGGCGGTGGAGCACCGCCAGCAGCATCGCCAGCCGGTTCTGCTCGAGGCCCACCGACAGGCGCCGCGGGCTGGGGCTGTGGGCACTGTCGACGAGGGCCTGGATCTCGACCAGCAGCGGCCGGGTGCCCTCCTGGGTCACCAGCACGCAGGAGCCCGACACCTGCTGGCCGTGCTGCGACAGGAAGATCGCCGACGGGTTGGAGACGCCCTTCAGCCCCTTCTCGGTCATCGCGAAGACGCCGAGCTCATTGACGGCCCCGAAGCGGTTCTTGAAGGCCCGCACAAGGCGGAAGCTGGAGTGGGTGTCGCCCTCGAAATACAGCACCGTGTCGACGATGTGCTCCAGCACCCGCGGGCCGGCCAGCGCGCCGTCCTTGGTCACGTGGCCGACCATGATCAGCGTGGTGCCACCCTGCTTGGCGAAGCGGGTGAGCTGGGCGGCGCACTCGCGCACCTGGGCCACCGAGCCGGGCGCAGAGCTGAGGGTTTCGGAGTAAACGGTCTGGATCGAATCGACCACCGCCACATCGGGCTTCACGTCCCGCAGGGTGCCGAGGATGCGCTCGAGGTTGATCTCGGGCAGCAGTTGCAGGCCGTGGGCATCGAGCTGCAGGCGCGAGGCCCGCAGCGCCACCTGCTCGGCCGACTCCTCGCCGCTCACGTAGAGCGCCTTGAGGCGCCCCGACAGCAGCGCCAGGGCCTGCAGCAGCAGGGTTGATTTGCCGATGCCCGGGTCGCCGCCGATCAGCACCACGCCGCCGGGCACCAGCCCACCGCCGAGCACGCGGTCGAACTCATCGATGCCGGTGGGCACCCGGGAGGTCTCGCGCGGGCGGATGTCGGCCAGGGTCTGCAGCCGCCCGCTGTCGCCGGCCAGCGCGGCAAAGCGCTTGGCCACGGGCGCCTCGGGCTCGACGACCGACTCGACGAGGGTGTTCCAGGCCTGACAATGGGGGCACTGGCCCTGCCAGCGGGGCGACTTGCCGCCGCACTCGGAGCAGACGTGGACGGTTTTAGGCTTGGCCATCAGGCACCCGCGCCCCGCACCGACACCGGCACGCGGGGCGCCAACGCACAGAAGAGTTCATAGCTGATGGTGCCCGCGGCGGCGGCCACCTCGTCGGCGGCGAGGCCGTCGCCCCACAGGGTGACGGGCGTGCCGACGCCGGCCTCGGGCAGGTGGGAGAGGTCGCAGGCCAGCATGTCCATCGACACCCGGCCGAGGCTGCGGGTGCGCCGGCCGCCGACCAGGATCGGCGTGCCGGTGGGTGCGTGGCGCGGGTAGCCATCGGCGTAACCGCAGGCCACCACGCCGACCCGCGTCGGGCCGTCGGCGACAAAGCTGCCGCCATAACCAACCCGCTCGCCGGCGGAGATCTCCTGGACACCGATGATCTCGCTCGACAGGGTCATCACCGGGCGCAGGCCGATCGCCTCGGCGCTCTGCAGGTCGGGCATCGGCGAGCCGCCATAGAGCATGATCCCCGGCCGCGCCAGCTGCCCCGCCGCCTCCGGAAAGCGCAGCAGCGCCGCCGAGTTGGCCAGGCTCACCGGGTAGTCGAGCCCCGCGCTGATCTTCCGGAAGCTGGCCAGCTGGCCGGCCACGCCCACCTCGTCGTCGGCGCGGGCGAAGTGGGTCATCAGCGTGATGCCGCGCACCGCCGGCACGGCCCGCAGGCGGGCCAGGGCCGGGGCGAAGGTGTCGGCGGTGAAGCCGAGGCGGTTCATGCCGGTGTTGATCTTGACGAGCACGTCGATCGGCCCGGCCAGGGCCGCGCGCTCCAGCATCACGAGCTGCGCTTCGCTGTGGATCGCCGGGGTGAGGCCGAGGGCCTGCACGTCAATAAGGTCGGCTGGCTCGAAGAAACCTTCGAGTAGCGCGATCGGCGCGCTGATGCCGGCCTCGCGCAGCGCACGCGCCTCGTCCAGGTCGAGCAGCGCGAAGCCGTCTGCCACGCCGCCGAGGGCCTGGATGGCCCGCCCGATGCCGTGGCCGTAGGCGTTGGCCTTGACGACCGCCAGCGCCCGGGCGCTGCCGGCCCGCTGGCGGGCGAGAAGATAGTTGTGACGCAGGGCCTCGAGGTCGATGGAGGCGCGGATGGGACGGGGCATGGCGAGACCTGGAGCTAGGGGTTTCTGTCGGCCGACAGGCGGGCGATCTCTTCGATGACGAAGTCGGCGAAGGTGTTGACGAGGCGGGAGCGGAACTTGTCCTTGAGGACGATGACTTCGAGGGGAGTATATAGCGGCGGGTCGAGGGCCACGCCCACCAGCGTGCCGGCGCGGATCTCGTTGAGGATCGCCGCACGGGAGGCAATGGCGAAGCCGAAACCGTGGGCCACCAGGTGCTTGACGGTGTCGAGGCTGCCCAGCTCGGCCGCCACCTTGAGCTCTTCCGGCGCGATGCCCGCTGCGGCGAAGAACTGGTCAACCAGCTCGCGGATCGCGTTGCCCGGCTCCCGGTGGAGCAGCGGCAGCGCGGCCAGCTGCCCGGCCTTCACCGACTTCTCGCCCGCCAGCGGGTGGCCCGGCGGGACGATCAGGAGCAGGTCGTCACGCCCGGCCTCGTGGCGCTCGAGGGTCGGCTGGTCGGTGACGATCTCGATGAGGCCGACATCCAGTTGGCGGTCCATCACCCGGTTCTCGACCAGCTGCGAGTTGCCCACCGAGACCCGCGGCACCACGCGGGGGTAGCGGCGCTTGAAGCCTTCGATCAGCCAGGGCAGCCAGTAGGCGCCGATGGTGGTGCTGACCCCCAGCTGCAGCACGCCCGACAGCTCGTCGGTGAGCTCGGAGACGCGCAGCTCCATCTCTTCCGAGAGCCCGAGGATGCGCTCCGCGTAGGCCATCACCAGCTCGCCAGCGGCAGTGAGCGTGACCCGCCCGTGGCCCCGGTCGAACAGCCGGGTGTTGAACTCTTCTTCCAGCTGTTTGACCTGGAAGGTCACCGCAGGCTGGGTCATGAACAGCGCTTCCGCAGCCCGGGTGAAGGAGCCGTGGCGTGCAACCGCGTGAAAAACCTGAAGGCGACGATCGGCCATGGATCATAAACGTGACTTATGGATGGCTATATTGGAGCACAACATTGACCCAGTCGCCAGAAGACCGCATGACCTTCGTGGTATAAAGCGCGGTCCGTCAAATTCACCGAGCTTCCGTTCGCCCGCGATGCCTTTCGGTTTCTACATGATCATGGCCGCGCAGTTCTTTTCTGCGCTTGCCGACAATGCCCTGCTGATTGCATCCATCTACATGCTGCGGGAGATGCAGGCGCCGCAGGAATACGAGCCGCTCCTGAAGCTCTTCTTCACCGTTTCGTACGTGGCGCTGGCCGCGTTTGTAGGCGCCTTCGCCGACTCGATGCCCAAGTGGCGGGTGATGCTGATCAGCAACACCATCAAGATCGGCGGCTGCTCGCTGATGTTCTTCGGGGTGCACCCGCTGGCCGCCTACGCGGTGGTCGGCCTGGGGGCGGCGGCGTATTCGCCGGCCAAGTACGGCATCCTCACCGAATACCTGCCGTCGCGCCTGCTGGTGGTCGCCAACGGCTGGATCGAAGGGCTCACGGTGGGCGCCATCATCCTCGGCACCCTGGTCGGCGGCGTGCTCATCAAGCCGGCCATCGCCGACACCCTGCTGTCCCTCAACCTGCCCTACATCGACACCGTGCCCGAGATCGCCCTGTGCGTGATCGGCACGCTCTACGTCATCGCGGCCCTCTTCAACCTCAAGGTGCCCGACACCGGCGTCGACCACAAAGCCCTCAAGTCGAACCCGCTGTATCTCATCCACGACTTCAACCACTGCCTCAAGCTGCTGTGGCGGGACAAGCTGGGCCAGATCTCCCTCGCCACCACCACGCTGTTCTGGGGTGCCGGCGCGACGCTGCAGTTCATCGTGATCAAGTGGGCCGAGCAGGCCCTCCAGCTCGACCTCTCCAAGGCCTCGATGCTCCAGGGCGTGGTGGCAGTGGGCGTCGCCATCGGCGCCGTGCTGGCCGCACGGATGGTGTCGATGCGCTCGGCGGTGCGGGTGATCCCCCTCGGCATCGCGATGGGCATCATCGTCAACGTGATGATCTTCGTCACCGACATGCCACTGGCGATGGGACTGATGGTGCTCATCGGCGCCCTCTCCGGCTTCTTCGTGGTGCCCATGAACGCCCTCCTGCAGCACCGCGGCCACATCCTGATGGGCGCCGGGCACTCGATCGCGGTGCAAAATTTCAACGAGAACCTGTCGATCCTGGTGATGACCGGGCTGTACGCCTTCCTCATCCGCTCAGGCTTCTCGATCAACACCGTCGTGGTGGCCTTCGGCCTCTTCGTGGCCGGCACCATGTACCTCGTCAAGCTGCGCCACGAGGCCAACCAGCGTCAGTTCGACTCGGTGGCCCAGCTCGAAGACATCCGGCACTGACCTGCCCCCACCGCGCCGGCCAGCGGGCCGGAGTGGTGCCCATTTCCCACGGAACCCAACCTTCATGCACGCCATCATCGAGCCCACCGCCACTGATCTCCACTGCCACCTGAGCGGCGCGCCCGACAGCCTGCACCTCGACCGCAGCGACGCCCTCGCCCGGCTCCAGGCCTGGGGCGAGCGTTGCGCCAAGGCCGTCGAGGCCAATGACGACGATGCGCTCCTCGGCATCGGCCGCGAACTCCACGGCTGGCTCGACAGCCCCGCCTGGATCAGCCGGTGGGCCCGCGACGAAGCCGTGCAGCGCCTCGAGATCCGCGCCGCCGAGCCCACCGAGGCCCTCGCTGCGGCGCTGCTGGCCTGCCCGTGGGAGTTCCTCGCCGACGACCAGGGCTTCATCGCCGCCGGTCGGGCCACGCCGCTCCACATCATCCGCGTCCGCGGCGAAGCCTCGGCCGACGACATCGAAGCCGCCGCCCGCGCCGTCGCCCGGCGCAGTGAAGCCGACGCCATCGCCGCCGCCGGCAGCCTCGACGAGGCCCTCGAGATCCTGCGCGGCGAAGTGCTCAGCGTCTTCGAGCGCCTCGAGGACAGCCGCGAGAAAGCCATCACCCAGGGCCGCATCGCCGACATCCTCCTCGCCACCGGCCAGCTCGACGAAGCCATGGCGTTGCAGGAAGCGCGCCTGCCGGTGGTCACCGCCCTCGGCGACCAGGAAGGCCTGGCCCACATCCGGTATTCCATGGCCAACATCCGCATCGCCCGCGGCGAACACGAGAGCGGCAACCTGCAGCAGATCTACGAGGAACTCACCGAAGCCTTCCAGATCAGCTGCCAGCAGGGCCACGCCGACGCCATCGGCGGCATCGGCCTGCTGCTGGTGCAGGTGCTGGCGATGGGCGGCCTGCGCGACGAAGCCGTCGAAACCCTCGACACCACCGAAGACGCCTTCACCACCCTCCGCGACCTCGACGGCCTGGCCCAGGTCAAGCAGCTGCGCCAGATGCTCGACGCCTGAGCGCCCCCAGGGCCGGGCTCCGCCCAGCTCGCTCCCCATGGGGGCAAGGAAACCTGGCGCGGCCCTGCGTTTCCTTGGGCGCGCGCGGCCTCGCGTCACCCCAGCCGGGTATGGATGCGGACTTCCCCGGTGAGCAGGCGGTGCATCGGGCAGCGGGTGGCGATGCGCAGCAGCTCGGCCCGCTGCACCTCGTCCAGATCGCCCTCCAGCACCAGCCGCAGCGCGATGTCACTGCCCGCCGCGGGCTTGCCCTCCGGGTTGAGCGCCAGCTCCACCCGCAGGCCGGCCAGGGGCCACGCCTTGCGCGTGGCCACCATCTTGAGCGTGATCGCCGTGCACGCCGCAAGGCTGCCCAGCAGCAGCCGGTCCGGCGCCGGCCCCAGGTTGGCGCCGCCCAGATCAGCCGGCTCGTCGGCACGCCAGACATGCCCGAGATCGTCGGACAGGCTCACGAGATAAGGTGAATCACCGAGAACGGCGGTAACGGTGGCGGCTCCTGACATGCTTTCTCCCATTCGGTCATCGATCCTCCCGGCCGTGCCGGGCTGACGCCAGAGTGTGCCGCAAACCAGCCAGCCCGGCGAGCGGTGCCGGCATGCCGCCAGCCCAAGCGCCGCATCCTGCCCTGCCTTGCGCCGGCTGAAAGCATTTTCCAGGCACCGTGGCTTTCAGCCCGCCTCGCCACCCATCCCGAACGTGCCCTGATCTCACCCAATATCGACCCCGAGCCCACGTCTCGAGGCGCATCCAGGCACGGCACAGCGGATGATCGAGGCCATTCAATCGGCCAGCGTGTTGACGCCCCCTCGGTCTAAACGTATGATGACAATCATTCTCATTTGCGTTTATCGAGCATCAGCCCCGCCACGGCCGATCCACCAAGGGTTCGCCACACAGGGGCTCTAGTTCGACGCAATGCCCCAGCCAGCCAGCGCCGCCCCACGGCATGTCGCAAGCCAGCCAGGAATCCGTCCTTCTGGAGATCGACATGACCGCCGCCCTTTCGCCACGGGGCCTCGCCGCGCCGGCCCTGCCTGCGCCCTTTCTGGCCCTCTCGCGGCCGAGCCCCGCCACGCCGGCAAGGCGCAATCTGGCCGGCGTCGGTGTGGCCGTGCTGCTCCACGGGGCCCTGCTGGGGGCGATCATCAGCGCCATCGGCGAGGTGCGCGAACCCGTGACGCCGCCCCAGCCCTACATGACGGTGAGCCTGCTCACCCCGCCGGCTGAAACGCCACTCCCCCAGGCTCGCCCGCAAACGCAGCCGGTAAAGCCCAGGGAAACCCGGCCCGTCGTGCAGCCCCAGGCCACGCCGTCCCCCAGCAAGAAGCCGGCCGAGCGTCCGACGCTCAGCTCCGCCGCCACCGCCACCAACGCCGCCGAGACCACGGCGGAAGCCTCGGCGCCCCCTGCGCTACCAAGCCCGGCCGCCACCGCACCGGTGCGGGAAGCGCCGGTCGCCGTGGTGCCGCCCCGCTTCGACGCCGCCTACCTCTCCAACCCGGCGCCCACCTACCCCAGCGCCTCGAAGCGCATGGGCGAGGAAGGCCGCGTGCTGCTGCGTGTGCAGGTAGGGGCCGACGGCCGCCCCACCGACGTGAGCATCGCCAAAAGCAGCGGCTTCCCCCGCCTCGACGACATCGCCCGGGAGACCGTGCTGCGCAGCTGGCGCTTCGTGCCCGCCCGCCAGGGCGACCAGGCTGTGGCCGGCGCCGTCAAGGTGCCCATCGATTTCACCCTCAGCAACACCTAAGGAAGCCTCCATGAACGAATCCACCTTCAGCCTCGCCCAGATCTGGGCCCAGGGCGACGGCGTCTCCCACGCCGTGGCCATCATGCTCGTCCTCATGTCGCTGGCCTCCTGGTCGGTGATCTTCGTGAAGGCCTGGAGCCTCGTGCAGCTGCGCCGCATGAGCGGCGGCGCCAAGCAGTTCTGGCACGCCACCAGCTTCGATGCCGGCATGGCGGCCCTCGCCCCCGCCGCCGACAACCCCTTCCGCGACCTCGCCCAGCGCGGCACCGAGGCGGTGAGCCACCACACCCACCACCGCGACGAGCTGCACGGCGTGCTGGGCCTCAACGACTGGCTCACCAGCACCCTTCGCCAGTCCATCGACGACACCACCGGCCGCCTCCAGTCGGGCCTGTCGATCCTCGCCTCGGTGGGCAGCACGGCGCCCTTCATCGGCCTCTTCGGCACCGTGTGGGGCATCTACCATGCGCTGATCGGCATCGGCGCCGCCGGCCAGGCGACCCTCGACAAGGTGGCCGGCCCGGTGGGTGAATCGCTGGTAATGACCGCCGGCGGCCTGGCGGTGGCGATCCCGGCGGTGCTCGGCTACAACGCCCTGGTGCGCGGCAACAAGGAGGTGCTGGCCAGCCTCAGGCACTTCGCCCATGATCTGCACGCCTACCTCGTCACCGGCGGCCGCGTGAAGAAGAACGCGTCGGCCAACGTCCATCCCCTCCCCCGCAAGGAAGCACAATGAGCTTCGGAAACAGCAGCCTCGACGACGACGGCGAGGTGATGTCGGAGATCAACATGACGCCCCTGGTGGACGTGATGCTGGTTCTGCTGATCATCTTCATCATCACCGTGCCGGTGATCAACCATGCGGTGAAGCTCGACCTGCCCAAGGCCAGCAGCCAGGCCGAGGAGATCAAGCCCGAGAAGATCAACCTGTCGATCAAGGCCGACGGCAGCCTCGGCTGGAACGGCGAAAGCGTGCCCGAGGAGATGCTCGAGGCCCGCCTCGAAGCCGCCGCCGCCCGGCAGCCCCAGCCCGAGCTGCACCTGCAGGTCGACAAGCACGCCGAGTACGACCACGTGGCCCGCCTGCTCTCGTCGGCCAGCCGCCACGGCCTCGGCAAGGTGGCCTTCGTGACCGAGCCGGCGAAGTAGCACGCACCGCGGCTCACCGCGCAAAAAAACGGCAACGATGATCTCCATCGTTGCCGTTTCTGTTTCTCATTGGCGCTGAACCCGCCCGAACCCTATGCCTCGGCCGCAGCCTCCGCCCCCACCGAGCGGGCGCCGGACCACACCGACACCCGGTTGCGGCCGCTCTTCTTGGAGTCGTAGAGCGCGTTGTCGGCCTGGTCGATGAGCTCGGGCGCGTCCTTGGCGCCCAGCTTGATCGAGGCGACACCGAAGCTGGAGGTGATGCGGAGCCCGGGGATGTCGCGCACCGCCGCGCCGGCCTGGGTCTCGATGCTGTGGCGCACCCGCTCGGCCACCTCGGCGGCCTGCTCCGCCGTCGAGCCCGGCAGGATGAAGCAGAACTCCTCGCCGCCGTAGCGGCACAGCAGGTCGCACTCCCGCAGGCTGGCGCCCATGCACTTGGCCACCGACTTGATGACCAGGTCGCCCACCGCGTGGCCGTAGCGGTCGTTGAAGGACTTGAAGTGGTCGATGTCGCCCATGATGCAGCACACCTCGCCGCCCTCGGCCAGCAGCCGGGCGTAGAGCGGGTCGACGGCGTCGAAGAAGGCGCGGCGGTTGAGGCAGCCGGTCATCGGGTCGCGGGTGGCGAGGCGGTGCAGCTCTTCGTTCTGGCGGCGGATCTCGTCCTTCGAGGCTTCAAGCTCGGTGAGCGTCACCAGCAGCTGGTCGTTGATGCGGTGCAGGATCGTCACGTCGGAGAAGTTGACCAGGCAGCCGCGCAGCCGCCCCTGCCCGTCCTGGATCGGCGAACAGCCGACGATGGCGCGCAGGGGTTCGTCTTCGCCGGGGCGGCTGATCTCGACGGTCTCGCCGCTCAGGGTGTTCCGGGAGGC
>Ga0075163_10008281_pt1 | contig 13712 bp, 10 predicted proteins | sample JI1023141ADNA_FD_71478 | JGI IMG/M metagenome (GOLD analysis project Ga0075163, IMG submission 71478) | Wastewater effluent complex algal communities from Wisconsin, to seasonally profile nutrient transformation and Carbon sequestration -... | ecosystem: Engineered > WWTP > Effluent > Algae...
AAGCCCCATAGTATTTCTAGGCGTTCTAATGAAAATTATACCAGAACAAACGACCACCAGTCTGCTTCATGCAAGTGATCACGGGCTTAAACTTGATGTTGGCGCATTTTGCTTTTTTTTGTTAGGTATGTTTCTAGCTGCGCTCATTTTTCATCATATTGGCTTATTCTGATTATTAGACCAAGATTATATGTATAAAAAAGCTCTCAATGATGAGAGCTTTTTTTATACTTTATTGCTTAACCATGACGTTTCGCGAACTCATCCATAAAATTAACTAATGCCTGTACACCTTCTAATGGTACAGCATTGTAAATACTGGCACGCATACCACCCACAGAACGGTGACCTGCTAGATTCAGCAAATGATTTTGCTCAGCTTCTTTTAAGAAAAATTTCTCAAGTGCTTCATCTGCAAGCGTGAATGGTACATTCATCATTGAACGATTTGGAATCGCGATTGGGTTGTTATAAAAATCACTAGAATCAATATAACCATAAAGTAATTTTGCTTTTTCTTGGTTGACTTGATACATGGCATCTACACCACCCTGTTCAAGTAACCATTCAAATACAAGACCTGATAAGTACCATGCATAAGTCGCAGGTGTATTCACCATTGAATCATTCTTGGCTTGGTCTGAATATTTCAAGATACTTGGAATTTCAGGTTTTGCTTGATCTAATAAATCATCACGAACAATGACAATGGTTAAACCCGCAGGGCCAATATTCTTTTGCGCTCCTGCATAGATTAAACCGAACTTGCTGACATCTAATGGCGCAGACAAAATACTTGAAGAAAAGTCACAGACCAATGGAGTATTCACATCGGGTACACCCGCGAATTGTAAACCGCCGATCGTTTCATTATCGGCATAGTGTACATAAGCAGCATCGTTTGAAAGATTCCAAGTGCTTTGCTCAGTAATGGCATGTTTACCATCAATTAACGTACCCGCTTCAATTACATTAATATCGCCATAACGCTTAGCTTCTTTTAATGCTTTTTCAGACCAAATACCTGTATGAATATAATCAGCTTTCGCATTCTTACCGAGCAAGTTTAAAGGAATTGCTGAAAATTGAAGCGATGCTCCACCTTGTAAGAACAAGACTTTATAGTTCTCAGGAATGTTCATGAGCTTACGCAAATCTGCTTCAGCTTTTTCCGCTACAGCAACATAGTCATTACTACGATGACTCATTTCCATGATCGACAAACCTTTACCTTGCCAATCCAACATTTCTTGTTGAGCTTTTTCTAAAACGGCAGTAGGTAACGCAGCAGGACCAGCGCAGAAATTATAAGCACGCATGAGTTTTCCCTTGTCAAAGTGAAACAAATTGAAATGGGGATTTAATCATAGATTAGCGAAGCTTGCAGCAGATTATCGAGGAAATATTTCAATTTCAGTGCAAAAAACAGTTGAATTTTTCAATCAGGTTTTGATTATTTCCATTGTTTTCGAGTGTATAGAGCAATACATATCTCCTTGTTCCCTATAGATTAAAAGCTCTATTTTTTACAAATTCAATACACCAATTGAAGTGATATAACTATTTAATTAAAAACATAATATTTCAATTTTATAAAAAGAATTTAGACTATCCAAGGATATTATTAAATTGCGACATACTCTAATGTTGAAACGACATGATCGACCGAGTTTTCAGGTCAAACGGTTTCCAAAACAGCTCAGCTTATGTATGAGTCTCATCAGTTGTGCCCTATTTTCAACATCATCATTTGCTCAAACCGTTAGTTATAGCCAAGCTGAACAATATGTTGTGGAAAATGCTTATGGTTCACAAGCGCAACAGGCGTTACGACAAGCATCGCAATTGGAAATGGAAGCCGTCAAAAATTTAGGTCTACCGCGAATTGATTTAAATGCCCGTGCCTATGCTTTTCATAGTGAAACCAGTGTGCCGCTTGAGTCAAGTAAGCGTCGCTTAGAAAACTCGCTCACCAATGGTTTCGATGAGAAACTATCTCAATGGGAAAATGTACTTCCCCCTGATGTGATTGATCAAGTCAGCCAAGGCTTTAACCAAGTAGTGAGCGATGGTTTAAATAAAGTGCCTAACAACCTAGATGTCACTGTTCAAGATCGTGATATTCGCACGTCAGTATCCATGGTGATGCCACTGTATATGGGAGGGAAAATTAATAGCGCTAAACAAATTGCGAATATTCAAGCCCAACGTTCCAATATCAGTGAAAAACAACAACAAGATACACAACGCTTTGAAATGATTCAGGCTTATTTCAATGTGCAATTACAGCAACAATTATTAAATTCTGCACTATTTAATTTTGATGCCATGCAACAGCATTATAACAATGCACTAAAACTTGAAAAACAAGGATTTATTAACAAGGGACAGCGTATGCAATTTGAAGTTGCGCGAAACAATGCTGAACGCGCCTATCAAAATGCTCAATCCAATTTACATGCAAGTGAATTTAGCTTACAGAATTTATTACAAACCAAAGAGAACCTCAAACTCAGTACCCCTCTTTTTGTCAATTTAGCTCAAAATCATTCATTGGATAAATTACTTGCAAATTATGATCAAAATTCCAGTTTAATTAAGAAACTACAAATGGATACTGAACTTGCAAATGAAAATGTAAAAGTTCAGCAAGCCACCAAAAAACCGAGTGTTTTTGCTTTTGGTGAATATGGATTAGATAGCAAAGAAAATTGGATTGTTGGCGTCATGGCAAAATATAATTTATTTTCTGGGATGGATAACAATAAAAATATACGTGCAGCCGAACTGAAAAAACATGCGGCTGAACTTATGACTGAACGTACTAAACAAGAAGTCGAAAATGTACTGTATAAATCCTACAGTGAATTAAGTTCTTCGCAAAATAGTCATCAATTACTCTCGCAGAATACCAAAGCAGCACAAGAGAATTTACGCATTCAACAACTCTCATTTAAAGAAGGTATGGGCACTGCAACGCAAGTGATTGATGCACAGAATGCTTTGAGTGCTTTAAAAACTGAAATGGCACTTAACTCATATAAATATATTTTATCTTTAGCCACCTTGTTACAAAGCTACGGTTCTATTGATGAGTTTAAGCTTTACGTTAACCAACCACGTACTGACTATATCCGTTAATTGGAGAAATTTATGAGCCAAAATCCATCATCATCCAATTCTGAACGTGATACAAATCAAGTAGAAACACCAACAGTTGATGCAGTAAATGAAACATTAACAACGACTGAAAACATTGAAGTCGCACCAGAAAATACACCTGCTTCGCCTCCACCTGATGATCTTCAGCAAACATCAAAACGAGGAAAATTAAAAATCATTGTCGCTATTGTGGTGATCTTATTACTGGGTCTCATTGCGTATGGTTTATGGAAAGCTTACCTTCCGAAAACCATAGAACTACAAGGACGGGTTGAAGCAGAAACAGTACATATCAGCACCAAAGTTCCAAGTCGTATTGAAGAATTTTATGTCACTGACGGACAAGCCATCAAAAAAGGACAAGCTTTGGTTCGCTTTGTTAGCCCTGAATTAGAAGCAAAAAAAGAGCAAGCTCAAGCCGCTTTACAAAGTGCTACAGCATTTCATTCAACGGTGTATCGTGGCGCACAACAAGAGAATATTGAAACCTTATACGCTAACTGGCAAGCGATGAAAACCCAAGCTGATTTGGCTGCAACCACCTATAAACGGGGTGAAAACCTATTTCAGCAAGGTGTAATTTCCCGTCAACGTCGTGATGAAATGTTAGCCGCCCAAACTTCAGCACGTGAAACGGCTGAAGCAGCTTATCAACAGTACGCGCGCGCTCAACGAGGCAGTACGGAGCAACAAAAATCAACTGCTGATGCGCAAGTTGCCATGGCTAAAGCGGCGGTCAAAGAAGCCAATGCACTGACTGAAGAAACTAAACTCTATTCACCAACCGATGGTACAGTTTCTAAAACCTATGGCAAACCTACTGAACTAGTCGCAACAGGCATCCCTGTGGTCAGTATTCTTGAAGACCATGATTTATGGGTGGGTTTAAATGTTCGTGAAGACATGTATAGCGCTATCTATAAAACCAAAACCCTCGAAGGTTTTATTCCTGCACTCAATCGTAAAGCAAACTTCAAGGTGAAAAAAATTGATGCTGAGGGTGATTTTGCGACGATAAAAACGACACGACAAACAGGTGGTTATGATATTCGTAGCTTTAAATTTCATTTAGTGCCTGAACAAACGATTCCTGACTTAAAAGTTGGTATGAGTATTTTGTTTAAAATTGAAGAGGCAAAATAACCGATGTTTGCAGTGATGCTTCGGGAATTACGCTATTTAAAACGCCATAAAGCTGACTTTTTTATGGCGATCATTGCGCCTTTGTTGGTGATTCTTCTTTTTGGCAATATGTTCTCATCAGGTAAAGCTGAACATTTACCGATTGTGGTGATTGACCAAGATCAAAGTGAAATGAGTCGTAAAGTGATTCATGCGCTCAGTGTCAATCATACCTTAAACGTCAAAACAATCACGGCAAGCCAAGATGAAGCAGAACAACTCATTAATAAAACTGAAGCATGGGGATTTGTTTTAATTCCTGAAGGTGCAGAACAACGATTAGTACAAGCACAAGATGCGCAAATCAGTATCGCCTATAATCAATCTTTTTTTAGTATTGGTAACACCATTTCCTCTGCAATGCTGATCAGCACCTTAAATGGTATGGCAGATTATATGGGAGATAGTTACTTATCAAATGTAATCCCCTACTTGGATGTTCCGACACCTCATATCAAAATTTCCACACTATATAATCCCAATATGAGCTATGAACTATTCCTTGAGCCGTTCATGGTACCCGCAGTTTTGCACTTACTGCTGTGTTGTTGTATCGCCTTTGCGATCGGTCAGGAATTTAAAAGAAAAACCTTAACTGAATGGGTAAATTCAAAACAAATCATTTCTAGCCTGTTGGGCAAAATTCTGGTCTATGTATTCATTTTTTGTGCGTGGACATGGTGCTGGATGTTTTGGTTAGCGCATATTCGTGGCTACTTTATTGCAGGTTCACTCAGTCTGATTTTACTTGCACAATTTTTACTTTATTTTTCTTATGCTGTCATCAGTAGCACCGTGGTCTTAGCCACCAAAGATCTACCTAAAACCTTTGGTTTTATTGCACTTTATGGCGGATCATCACCAAGCTTTTCAGGAATTACCCTACCCCTCAATAATGCACCTGCATTTACACAATTTTGGTCAATGATTATTCCCTATACACCTTATGCAAAACTACAAACAGAACAATGGGTCATTGGTAGTGATCTGTTGGTATCTTTCATTCCTTTAAGTATTCTACTTGTTTTTTCTGCTCTTTATTTTGGGTTAAGTATTCGCCTATTAAAGAAAAATGTTCAGGAGCAAAGTGGATGAAATCATTTTTCTCTTACTATATTCAAACGTTTAAAAATATTGCAGCGAATAGCTCGGTATTTACCACATTAATTGCTGCCGTTATTTTATATAGCTTTTTCTATCCTACTGCGTATAAAGCCCAATCTGCGGCGGATATTCCAATTGTCATTGTTGATCAAGAACAAAGTATTGTAACTTCAAAAATTATTAGTCAAGCTGCAAATAGTCCACATATTCGAATTACGATGGTCACAGACAATTTTCTAGAAGCTGAAAAATTAGTAAAAAATCAAAAAGCTGAAGGTATTTTATTATTACCAGACAATCTCACCAATAGCTTAAAACGTGGTGAAATGGGCGGAATCGGACTTTACCTCAGCACAGCCTATTTCATTCGAACCAAAGAAGTGGGAATTGGTCTTGCGACTTCAATTGAAGCGAGTTTACAAGAATATTTAGAAAAATTTGGGCATGCTTCTTCATTCCACCCTGAGATTTCAATTCATCAAATTCCTTTATTTAATACACTATCGGGTTATGGCAGTTATATTTTTCCTGCGGTAGCGAGCCTCATCATTCATCAAACCATTTTACTTGGGCTTGCCATGTTGATTGCCAGTTATCGAGAAAAAGGTTGGATTGCGAAGCGATCAGAATTTTTTGCTATTTTCACAGCAATTTTAACCATTGGATGCCTTGGTTGCCTTTATTTATTCGGTTTAACCTTTTGGTTATATGAATATCCACATGGCGGTAACTTTTGGGGCATGTTGCTTGCTGTTCCAATTTATGTGAGTTGTATCATTGGTTTAGCAATGCTTGTTGGCTCATTGGTAGATATGCCCGAACGAGTCGGACATTTAATTGTTGTGACTTCAGTGCCTTTGTTTCTATTAACAGGGACAGCATGGCCACATCAAGCTATGCCTGAATGGATGCAATACTTGGCGTGGTCACTACCATCCACCAATGGTGTACAAATGTTCGTACAACTGAATCAGATGGGTGTCGCAACATCTATTGTTGTTCCTAAGCTTATTTATCTTGCGACGGTAGCTGCAATTTTACTGGCACTGTCTTATTATCGGTTGGTGATGATGCAGCCAATAAAAAAGGAAGCTGATTAGCTTCCTTATGTTTTGGAAAGACATAGTTAGATTTTTAAATTATTGATTAGAAGTCTTAACTTGTCTTTAGCAGAATCCTTGAGAAGCACACCATGTGCAGCAACTAAATGTTGAAAATCAAGTTCTAATAGTCGAGTAAAATCACTTTTTAAGCTTCCTTGTTTGGGTGTTACGCGCTTTAACCACGGGCCACCGATGAATAAATCCAATCTAAACCCCATGAGATACATCACAACTTTGCCCAAAAAACTAAAATATTTCCAATCATTCCAATATTGAATACTGTCTGTTGTAATCAATAGTTTTTTATCTTCTATGAATAAAATCGCTTCTGGGCAAGTTGCTTGCTCAAATATAAAGAACTCCGCGTTTTTTATAGGTGGGCGTTGATCTGCTTGAATAATCTGATGAGGAACAAGGTTTGGATAATTCACATGACAAGATTGACTCCACAATGTTGCTTGATAATGATCAATATAAAACTGATCATCCAAACCATGAAAATCCCCCAAACGAATGACATGCTTAATTTGCCCTAAATTGTTTAATTTTTCTAATTCTGGTTCTGAAATCCGCACAGCATTAATTAATGTAAGTTCACCATCTTGCTTGAGAATAATCATATTACGATTCATTGAGAATCCAAATCCAAGCTTTATACTCCCTCTTAACAAATAAATATTTTCAAAAATTTCAATGATTGGATCATGTGGATAGATAGGTGCATAGTTGTTTGTCATCATTATTTTCTCACTTATTTTAATATCAATATATTTTATACATTCAAATTTAATTTATTAGATTGGTAAATATAAAAGCATCCTCGTCAATAATGCAAACCCATAAAAAAACCCAAAGTTATCTTTGGGTTTTTTTATTAAAAGATTATTTATGCTTCAGGCGTATCATCTTTCGGCTCAGCGACAACTTCTTCAGAAGTTGCTGCTTGAAGCTCAATACTTTCAACAACGTCTATAGCTTCTAACTCTTCGTCATCTTCTACAGCTTCAATCGAAACAACACCAACCAATATTTCTGCATCGCTTAAACGGATTAAACGAACACCTTGGGCATTACGTCCAGTCGTCGCAACTTCAGCGGCACGCGTACGAACCAAAGTACCACCATCTGAGATCAACATCAGTTCTTTGCTTTCATCAATTGATACAGCACCAACTAACTCACCATTACGCTCGCTAGTTTTGATTGCAATCACGCCCTTACCACCACGTTTCTTGGTTGGGAAGTCATCCACTGGTGTACGTTTACCATAACCGTTTGCACAAGCACACAGTACTTCACCCGTTTCAGGTACAACCACAAGTGAAACAATGCGGCTGACAACAGTTGAATCTGATGAATCATCATTATCATCGCTGTCATCATTTTCAACATCAGCATCTTCAACGTCGATCGTACTGCTTGCCAATTTGACCCGCATACCACGAACACCTTTGGCCGTACGACCCATTGCACGCACATCAGTTTCAGCAAAACGAATCGCCTTACCTTCGTTCGAGAACAACATGATCTGCTGATTACCATCGGTGATTGCAACACCGATCAAGGTATCTTCTTCATTCAGCTCAATCGCACGTAAACCATTAGAACGGACATTACTAAACTGTACCAATTCAACACGTTTTACTGTGCCTGATGCTGTTGCCATAAACACATAATGATTTTCTGGGAAATCTTTGAGTGGCAAAATCGCAGTCACAGTTTCATTCGCATCCAATGGAAGCAAATTAATAATTGGACGACCTTTCGCACCACGTGAAGCCTGCGGAACTTCAAACACTCTTAAACGATAGACTTTACCAACATTGGTAAAACATAAAACCGTTGCATGGTTTGATGCCACAATTAAATGTTGAATAATGTCATCATCTTTCATCGAGGTTGCAGACTTACCACGACCACCACGACGTTGCGCTTGATAGTCAGAAAGTGGTTGAGTTTTCGCATAACCTGTTTGAGAAACAGTCAGTACCACTTGTTCTTCTGGAATTAGATCTTCACGGCAGAAATCAACGCCTGATTCAACAATTTCAGTACGACGTCCATCACCATATTGCTGCAAGATCAAAGCAAGTTCTTCACGAATCACATTCATCAATAGATTAAAATCATTGAGAATTGCTGTTAATTCAGCAATTTGACCCAAGATTTCAGTATATTCTGCATGTAATTTATCTTGTTCTAAACCTGTTAAACGGTGTAAACGTAATTCTAAAATTGCCGCCACTTGCGTTGGTGACAAGCGATAAATCTCACCTGACAAACCAAATGGACGAGTTGGGTCTTCACCTTCAATTTCATCAGGACGAACAGAGATTGCACCTGCTTTTTCAAGCAATGCAACCACACCGCCGCCAGCCCACTCACCTGCTTGTAAACGCTCACGTGCTTCAGCAGGGTTTGCAGAAGTTTTGATGGTTTCAATAATGGCATCAATATTGGCTAAAGCAACCGCCAAACCTTCTAAGATATGACCACGTTCACGTGCTTTACGCAATTCAAACATGGTACGACGCGTCACAACTTCTTGGCGATGACGAATAAATGCCGCAATAATATCTTTTAGGTTCATCAACTTCGGCTGACCATTGTCTAGACAAACCATGTTGATACTGAACGAGTTTTGAAGTTGGGTATGCAAGAATAAATTATTCACTGCAACTTCTGCGTTCTCGCCTCGCTTCAAGTCGATTGCGATACGCATACCATCTTTATCAGACTCATCACGAAGTTCAGAAATACCTTCTAATTTCTTCTCTTTGACTAACTCAGCAATACGCTCAATGGTTCTTGCTTTGTTAACTTGATAAGGAATCTCAGTAAAGACAATCGTGGTACGACCCGTTTTTTGATCTTCTTCGAAGTGATATTTACCACGGATATGCAAACGACCTTTACCCGTGCGGTAAGCATCCACAATCCCTGATTTACCGTAAATAATACCGCCTGTCGGGAAATCTGGCCCCGTAATATGCTCCATCAAACCTTCAATAGAGATATTTGGATTATTGGCATAGGCCAAACATGCATTGACCACTTCAGTCATATTGTGTGGCGCCATATTGGTCGCCATACCCACCGCAATACCCGTTGTACCGTTAATCAGAAGATTAGGAATACGTGTTGGCATCACCTGAGGAATACGTTCAGAGCCGTCGTAGTTATCTTCCCAGTCAACGGTGTCTTTTTCTAAATCAGCCAAGATTTCATGGGTCAACTTTTGCATACGCACTTCGGTATAACGCATCGCTGCTGCGCTATCCCCATCGACCGAACCGAAGTTACCTTGACCATCAACCAACATGTAACGCAAGCTAAAATTTTGCGCCATACGAACGATTGTTTCATATACTGCGATGTCACCATGAGGGTGATATTTACCGATCACGTCCCCGACAACACGAGCAGACTTTTTGTATGCTTTGTTATAATCATTGCCCAATTCATGCATTGCAAACAACACACGACGGTGAACAGGTTTAAGACCGTCTCTAACATCTGGTAATGCACGAGATACAATTACGCTCATCGCGTAATCTAGATATGAATGCTTGAGTTCGTCCTCAATGGCAATCGGTCTAATTTCCGATACGCTCATGCATACTCCTTGTTTACAAGTAGATGGCTCTACTTGTTTTTATGTATTCAATCTTGCAAAAATTTAGCTCAGAAACTTGAACTAAAATTAAAAAATATAGCGAAAAATTATAGCATAAAGCACTTATCAACAGGGAGTTTGCTAATCTGAAAATAGCATTTTTTTACAATAAAAAGTTTATTAGAATTAATAAGTTAAAAATCTAGTTTTCCATTTTTTAGTGAATAGAATAAAAGGTTATTTTTTAATCAAAATAACAGCATTTTTAATAAAATATTTAATTCAATTTTGTAATATCAGCGATATAAATAGGCATATTCTCTTTGAAAGAAAATTAAGTCTAGCTCCAAGGACTTTGCTGTTAGCTCAAAGATCATGTTGTGCATTTGACCTCGATGATGCGTTTGATGGTTAAATACGTGTGCCAATATTTCAATCAAAGGCTCAGTATAAACTTGACCTCGGCGGACATAAGTAATCGCTTGATGAAATGAAACTTCATCATGTTCATGGATAAAATTAATCAGACTTTGATCATGTTCAATTCGAGCATTCTCTAATAAGGCGAGTTGATTATAAAGAACCTCATCTAAAGCATACGTTGACGCCACAACACCATTGATACGCTCAAACCAAAGTATATCTCCTACCAATACATGATTTGCCGTTTGCATAAGGGATTTAAAATAAGCTTTACAATCTTGATTTAATTGCTCCTCTGTTAAGCCGATGAGCGTAGAAAATAACTTTTGGTTTGCCCACTGATTATAATGAGCCAGCATCAGAAAATAGGTCTTAAAAGTATAATTCATCGGTAATGCTCTCATTTATTTGTTCTTATTTTTAACATAAAAAAACGCCCCTTTCGGAGCGTTTCAAACTTAATTCAGAGAATTAAAGTTTAGATACCAATTCTGGTACAACAGTGTTCAAATCACCAACTAACCAGTAGTCAGCAACGCTGTTGATTGGCGCTTCTTCGTCTTTGTTGATTGCAACAATAACTTTAGAATCTTTCATACCCGCTAAGTGCTGAATCGCACCAGAGATACCGATTGCCAAGTAAAGATCAGGCGCAACGATTTTACCAGTTTGACCAACTTGGAAGTCGTTTGGTACAAAGCCAGCATCTACCGCAGCACGTGAAGCACCTTGAGCAGCACCAAGCTTGTCAGCTAATGGGTCAAGTACTTTGTGATAGTTTTCACCAGAACCTACACCACGACCACCAGATACAACGATGCGTGCAGCAGTTAATTCTGGACGATCAAGCTTCACGATTTCTTCGCTTACAAACGCAGAAATACCAGCATCTTTCGCTTCAGCAACAGCTTCAACCGCAGCAGAACCACCTTCAGCAGCAACTGCATCAAATGCTGTACCACGAACTGTACCAACAATAATTGCTTCGTCAGATTGAACAGTTGCGATTGCGTTACCTGCATAGATAGGACGCTTGAAAGTATTTGCAGATTCAACAGCAATAATGTCTGAAATCATGCTTACGTCAAGAAGTGCAGCAACACGTGGAAGAATGTTCTTACCCGTTGTTGTAGATGCAGCTAATACGTATTTGTAACCGCCTTTAGCGATGTCAGCAACTAAGCCAGCAACGTTTTCAGCCAATTGGTTCGCATAAGCAGCATTGTCAGCAAGTAATACTTTGCTCACACCAGCAACTTTAGCAGCAGCATCAGCAACTGCTTGAGCGCCAGAACCAGCAACTAATACAGTAATATCACCACCGATTTTTTGAGCTGCCGCAACAACGTTTAAAGTTGCACCGTTAAGTGACTGGTTGTTGTGATCAGCGATAACTAAAATACTCATGATTTTATCCTTCTGTATTAGATCACTTTCGCTTCATTTTTCAATTTTTCAACAAGTTCGTCTACAGACTTAACTTGTACGCCAGCTTTACGTTCAGCAGGTGCTTCAACTTTAATTGTTTTAAGTTTAGTACCAGTTGCAACGCCATAGTCAGCAGGAGACTTAGTATCAAGCGGTTTTTTACGCGCTTTCATGATGTTTGGAAGAGCAGCATAACGTGGCTCATTCAAACGTAAGTCAGTTGTGATGATTGCTGGAAGACCAAGCTCAACAGTTTGTAAACCGCCATCAACTTCACGAGTAACTTGTACTTTACCGCCGTCAACTTTAACTTCAGATGCGAAAGTACCTTGACCTGCACCAAGTAAAGCACCAAGCATTTGACCTACTTGGTTAGAGTCGTCATCAATTGCTTGTTTACCAAGAAGAATAAGTTCTGGTTTTTCAGCATCAACAACGCCTTTTAAGATTTTAGCAACTTCTAAAGCGCCAATTTCGTCAGCAGTTTCAACTAAAATACCACGGTCAGCACCTAAAGCCATCGCAGAACGAATTTGTTCTTGCGCATCTTTAGAACCCACTGAAACCACAACGATTTCAGAAACTGTTCCTTTTTCTTTTAAGCGAACTGCTTCTTCTACTGCGATTTCACAGAATGGGTTAATTGACATCTTAACGTTAGTAAGGTCAACCCCAGTATTGTCCGGCTTCACACGAACTTTAACGTTGGCATCAACCACACGTTTTACAGCGACAAGAGCCTTCATGTAATCCTCGGCTGTTCTAAGCAAGTAAATATAATGAAGAGTATTCTAACTCTTCGATCGAAACTTTTTAGGTGCCCTATCTTGCAATGTATATGGCATTTCGGTCAAGTCACAATTTCTTCTGCGACTGTAAAAAAGATGAAATGCTCAGTTCAATAATTTAGCCTTATATTTCACCATTTATATTTAATCACTTGACACTTTGATTTTTAAATATTGATTTATCTAATATTTTATAACTTTCAACAACATAAAATACACTTTTCAAATTGATTTAACTGTATCTGTAACTGATCATTTCGATTAAATTTTACTGTACTTTCGATTCTACAAAAACTTGGCAATAAAGTAAGAATATTGATTGAGCAACGCTTAAAAATAAACGAAAAAATCAGTCGCCTATTAAACACTCAATTTTGCAACATAATATATCAACATTTAGCTTTTCTGTGCGCGTGGATGCGCCTGATCATAGACTTTTGCCAGTTGATCAAAGTCAACATGCGTATAGATCTGGGTTGTCGATAAATTACTATGTCCCAACATCTCTTGCACTGAGCGTAAATCACCACTTGCTGAAAGCATATGACTGGCAAAACAGTGGCGTAAGAGATGCGGATGTAAATCGACATTGACACCTGCTCTTTGTGCTTGAAGTTTAACTCGATTTTCAATTTGGCGTGGCTTTAATACACTGCCCCGTTGTGAGATAAATACCGCCGAATCTGCTACAAAACTGCCTTGCCATATCCGATAAATTTTAAGCCATTCAATCAAACTTGCCTTTGCTTTGCTTCCAAATGGCACAACTCTCGTTTTATTACCTTTACCAGTGATGCGTAATAATTGTCGATTAAAATCAATGTCTTTGACCGTGAGTCCTTGCAACTCTGCCAAACGTAAACCACTCGAATATAACAATTCAAGCATCGCCTTATCCCGTAACCA
>Ga0075163_10008282_pt1 | contig 13712 bp, 41 predicted proteins | sample JI1023141ADNA_FD_71478 | JGI IMG/M metagenome (GOLD analysis project Ga0075163, IMG submission 71478) | Wastewater effluent complex algal communities from Wisconsin, to seasonally profile nutrient transformation and Carbon sequestration -... | ecosystem: Engineered > WWTP > Effluent > Algae...
GTCGCCGGTGCCAATCCCGCCAAGCCCAAGGTGTCCACCGCCAAGATCGATGCGCTGATCGCTGCAGCGCAGAGCCGCAACAAGCGCTCGCTCGCCGAAACCAGCCCGGAGACCGCCAAGAAGCTCGCGGACGCCAAGGAGCAGGGCAAGCTCGCCGAGGCCGCTCGCGCCCAGGCCAAGACGCTTCGTGACGCCGCCCGGGCGGAGCGGAAGGCCCAGCGCGAGAAGGACAGCGCCGAGCGCACCCAGAAGCGGGCGGCCAAGAAGGCCGAGGTCGAGGCCAAGCGCGCCCGCCGTGATGCCGAGCGCGCCGAGAAGGCCGCGGCCAAGGGCAAGAAGGCGCCCGAGCTCGCCGGCGCGGCCAAGGAAGCTTACGACGCCGTCGCAGCGCTCGAGCTGGGCGACATCGCCCAGGTGTACGCCGCCGTCGGCGGGCTCGTCAAGTCACGCTCGATCGGAGCGGTGGGCAAGATCGCCGAGTCCGACAGGCCGGAACCGGGCGACCACGTCCGCATCACCGGCGGCGAGCACGCCGGCAAGACGGGCCACGTGAGCAAGGCCCAGCGGATCCGCTGCTTCGTCGACCTCGAGGGCTTGCCCGAGGGTAAGAAGAAGAGCGTGTACCTGTACATCAGCCAGGTCGAGGTGCTGCCGGACTCGACCGCCAAGAAGGCTGCCAAGCCCGCTGCCCCGACCGACGAGCCGGGTCCGACCCCGGTGCCCGAGACGGCGGCCCAGTAAGCACGGGGACCTCATCACGGGGTCTGATAGCACCTGCACGATGGCCCACGGTACGCTCCGCGGGCCGCTAACTTCCCTAGACCATAGTGACCTACCGATGGCCCCAAACGGCCCTCTCGGGACGGTCACGTCGCATATTCTACGGCTCCAAATTGGTATAACCAATAGACCAAGATATCTGAAATTCTTTTAGAAGATTGTGCAATCTGCATGGGATCGTGGTAATATCCGACCATGAAAGCGAACCAACTGTTGGCCCTCTGCGAGAGAACGTTCGCATCGCTCGACCGGGCGCTAGCTGACGGTTACGAGAACCTGCTCTCGAACTCGCCAGCTGAGACCGCTGCAGAGATCGGCGAGTACGATTCAGCGCTCGCCGATGTGCCGCGCGGCACCATGGTGCAGCTCATCACGCTGTGGCTCACCTCCCAGACGCAGCACGGCTCGACGACGGAGCTCGTGGTGAGGACGCTCAACGGGATACCGCCCGAGGCTCGCCAGCGTGGGGCAGCGCAGATCGCGGTGGACCTCGCGACCTACAGCCCGCAGTTCAATGGCGTCGCCCCGGAGCAGCTGGTGCCACACGTGCGCTACTGGCTGCTCACGAGCACCTGAACTTCCGCCGATCTTTGGAAGATTGTGCAATGCTGGCACGATCGTGGTAGGATGCTAACATCATGGCGAAACCATCTGATGACCTGCTTGCCACCTGCGAGCGAACGTTCGGATCCCTCGACGCAGCGATCGCGGAGGACAACGATGACGTGCTGTTCGACACAGCCGAGCAGGTGGCCACCAAGCTCAGCGACAAGATCGGCGTGCCGATCAAACTGCTGGTGCCGATCATCCAGGCGTGGTTGACAGCGCGCAGGCTCAAGCTGGGAATACGCGCTTGAGCATCAAGTTCTACCACGATGGCATGCGGCACCTCGTCTGCGTTCCGTATTCCGTTGAGAACCTGCACGCCATGGCAGCGGAGCTCGGCATCAATCGGTGCTGGTTCCACGCCAGCAAGGATCACCCGCACTACGATGTGCCGAAGAAGCGCATGGCCACGATCGGCGAGCGCTCTACGCTGGTGCGCCCGCGGCAGATCCTCGCGATAATCAGGGGAGAAACGCCGTGAATGTCCGTAGCTTCGCTGACCTACCGTGCCTCCCCGTCAGGGAGGCATGCGTGGCGTGCATCAAGCGCATCGCTGAGGCTGACGAGCACCGCGCTAACGCCGCGCTCGATGCAGAGATCGCCAAGCGTGCAAGGGGCTGGCCGTTCGGCCTGCTCAAGGAGCGTTGGACCCGTGACGATGCTAGGCGTTACTTTAACAGCTTCACCGGCATCGACGCTTGCTTCAACCCGCTGCTGCGCTTCAAGAGCGACCAGCGCATCACCGCGGAACGGTTGCTAGCCCTGGCTGACGCCGCGATCCTCTCGGGCGCCGCGACGCTGCACGTGACGGCAGACGACTTCGATCACATCAGCAGCTTCTACAGGAGATCGCAGGGTGCAGCCTAGCATCGAGCGCATCGCTCCAAACCAGCGTGACCAGTACGACTGGCAGGTGGCGACGCGAGCGGTGTGGCGCGGCACGTACCAGGGCGGATTCGGCGACATCGTGAGGGTGAACCCACGGACGCTAGAGCTGACCAACGGTGCCGGACCGAACGTGGTCGTCGACAAGTCATTGGTCTACGCGATCGTGAGCTTCTGATGGTCAGGTCGGCCGAGACGCACGAGCACGCTTGGGAACGCATACCCCGCTCCTGGCCACCGCGATTCCGCTGCACTGCAAGGCAGTGCGAGGCGATCGGCAGGATACAGCGTGACCGTGAAGCCATAGCTAGCACGTGGAAGCCACCGCGGATAGCCGGGTGGGGTCCCGACGAGCTGCGGCTCGGAGCGTACATGCAGGAGGTCATCGATGGCTCGTAGCGTCCCGAAATTGACGATAGGCAGCGCAGCGCTTGCGGCGATCGAGAGCAACCTCGTGCCCGCGCGGCGGCAGGGTAAGGAATTCGCCATCGTGCGCCGTGACGGGACGATCGTCCAGGCATGCAGCGGCAAGTCACGGTTCCCGACGCGGTCGGCGGCAGCCTGCGCGCTATCGCACACGCTGGGAAGGCTAGCATAGCGCAGCAGGTCGTCGATGGACGTTGTGACAAGCGCGCAGGAGCTCGCCGACCGCGGCGGTAGCTTAGGACCACGGTGGAAGAGGATCCTGATGCAGGCCGCGATCGACGCCGGGATCGTCAGGATCGAAGAGGTGTAGCGGGTGCGTAAGCTGCTTGCGGCGGTAACGCTAGCGCTCCTAGCCGGGTGCCGCGCTGTACGACCTGACGCCAAACGGGGCCCCGTGCATCGCAGAGCTGCGTGAGGTGATGCGCGCAGACACGGCCGCAGCCGATGCCATGCACAGCTCCGCGTGCCAGCAGGTCGCACCAGCGCCGGTAGAGCTGTGCGTCCAGCTCGCAACGTGGCGCGGTGTCAGCGAAGCGCTATCTCAGAAGACGAGCGCCGATGAGCGTTTCGCAGCGTGCGCGGTCGCCCGGCTGCCGAAGGCCCCGTGACCAACCTTCCGTCAGGATCGCTGTTCTCGTGGGGCGACCATGCAGGTCGCATCGTCGTGAAGATCGGTCAGGACGGCACGGTGGTCGGAAGCCCGTGCATGCAGCTGCACATCGTGACCGCAAGCGGGGAGACGTTTGTGGAGCGCAGGGCTTACGACGTGTACGATGGCGATGACATCCTTGCGAACACGGGCGGTGCAAATTCCCAACCGGGATGATATAGTAAAGATCCGATGTCACGCCAGGGTGATTGCAATTGGCAGACATCAACGCCTCAGAAGCGTTGTTCATGTGGGTTCGAATCCCATCCCTGGCACCGTGAAGCACTGTAAATTCTGCGCAGCTGAATATGAGCGTGGGCAGTGCCTAGCTGGACATCAGACATGGTGTCATGCAAATCCCAATAGGCGAAGTTCGGCTGCAAAGATAGCAGCAAAACAACGTGGAATCGCGCTTGATGAACATCGGCGTACCAGCATCAGCAATTCAATCTATGCCAAGATCGCAGAAGGCAGCTGGCACAATTCGTTCGCTAAGCGTAAGCAATACACGTACTGTGGAGCAAGTTTCGACGGAACTTGGGAGCTGAAATTTGCACAATGGTGCGATGCTAATAAAGTTCAATGGATACGAAACAAAAGATCGTTTACGTATATTTTTGATCAAAAACGACATTACACACCCGATTTTTACCTACCCGTTGTAGATTGTTACATCGAGATCAAGGGTTGGGCAGTTGAAAAAGATTACGCAAAATGGTCACAATTTCCTGAGCGATTGTTAATTTTGCGTGGCGAAGATCTGCAAGCGTTGGGCTTGCACGTAGAAATTAAGCAACAACACATTCACTCGAGCCGTGGCGGAGACGCAAGCTGTTAACTTGCCGTGTGTCGGTTCAAATCCGACCGAGTGAGCCAATCAAGTAAAGGTGCTACAGTGTCAAAGCCCGGCGATCGGCGACCGCAACCGAGCCGCCGCGATGTCGCTCGCATCGCTGCACCCGGCTCGCTGATCATCGTGTACGATGACCTCGTAGCGTTGGTCATCACGTGGACGTACCGCGTTCCGAACGGCGGTGTCGGTTGGGCGGGCAATCCCGCACGCCCGGAGCACCTGTGCGAGCTGCTCCTCTTCGATCCGAAAGATAGGGAACGATTGTTACGCACGAACGGCGACCGTGATAGGGTTCACACCCTGCACTGGACGACGGTGAGCGGTTGGCTGTTCGACTCTGACTACGATCTTGTCTCTGAGGTCATAAGCGCTAGCGATCCGGAACGGTGACGGAGCAGATTGCAACCCTGCGTACATAGCGAGTTCGACTCTCGCCGCTAGCTCTTGCAGAGCATCACAAAAATTTGTCCCGTTTGCCATCAACAGTTTGATGCGGACATACACGGGTCTTATTGTAAAACAACTTGTTCACGTACTTGCTCGAACACATTTTTCAAAGCTAAGCGTCACACTGAAGCATCACGGGCAAAATGTGCAGCTAGCATGCGTGGAAAAGTTTCAACGCAACGCGATCGTGGCGTACGACATACATGCACAATCTGCAACGTTCAATATACGTCACGTACTACCGCTAGCATAAAATTTTGTTCCAAGTCGTGCAAGCACCAGTATGCGCTGAAACGGATCGCTAGTTTCAAATACTACCGTTTAGCTTGTGCCTTTCGGTTTAATGTTTATGATTATCCTAACAAGTTCGATTTGAAGCTTCTTGCAGAACACGGTTGGTACTCTGCAGCAAATCGTGGTAACAACTTAGACGGAATCTCTCGCGATCATATGCTTTCTATCAGTGATGGATTCAAACAAAACATTGATCCAAAATTGTTAGCGCATCCAGCTAATTGCATGCTAATGCAACATAACATCAACGCACAAAAGCACGCAAAATCATCGTTGACAATTGCCGAATTGTTACGACGAATCGAAGTATTCTAGCAGAATATACCGGCCTCGGGCGATAGGGGCGGCGTCTCCAAAACGCTGCATCAGCGGGTTCGAATCCTGCCCGGTATGCCACACCTCCCTGGAGCCACAGCAGTGCCCAGCAACGATCGGCAGCATTGGGATCACTTCACCCGCTTCGGTCACGCTGAGTGCACCTGCTCCAGCTGCGATGCCGTCCGGGCACACCACGCTGTTCCCGGCGCGCTCTGCGCGCACACCAACCAGAAGAGCGTCGCGACATGGCCGATCGACGGCCTGAACATCTGGGGGCCTAGCCCCGGATCGGGGCACGCCGTTCATCGTCATCGGACCGTCTATCCCCGGCACCCGGGGTCACCGCAGCGATGCGGTCGTGATCCTTGCGTGGGTCAGCGGTAAGCTTTCACCGTGCCTCACGCTGCGAACGTGGCCGACAGCGATCGGCATCGAGAGCGACGATGATCGGTAACCTCATCGCAGCCAAGTGCGATCCGGGGTGTGATATCACGATCATCCTGCACTGCGATCGCGAGATCCTTGCGTACACCCAGGGCGCCAGAGCGATGCTGCTATCGGCATGCGATGCCGAGCATCCGTACGTAGAGCTATGGACGGCCCGCGATCCGGGCATGTACGCAACGGCCTGGCAGACGCTGTGCAATGCGAGCGCTCCAGTGTTAGGATCGTAGCATGTCGACACGGAAGCGATTGCGACAGGCCGTGAACCAGATGCAGAGCGGCTGGGCGTTCGTCGACGATGCGCTGGCGCGGCTTGCCAGCCGCACGGTCGGTGACGACCGGGTTGTCATCGGCGACAGGCAACCCGACGGCACCGCGTTCCGGATCGTGGAGCGCGACATGCTGCCGTTCTACGCCGGTGCGCAGCTCGTCGCGTGATAGGCTCGCTGGTCAGCTACGCGCGCACCGGTTCTAGCGCGGGCGTGCTGCTACACACCGTGATCGAGCACCACGTACGGCGTGATGCAGTTGCGTGCGAGCCGCACGGTCTCACGGTGGCGCTCTCGGCTGACGGTCGCACCGCCAACCTCGATCCACATGCGTTCCTGTTCGAGTACGAGACAGTGATGCGCTAGAGCGCTCACACCACCCATGACAAGGAGAGACACATGCTGTTCGTCCTGTGCTGCACCGCCGCCCGCACCGTCGGGCTGCTGAAGCGACGCGTCGAGGTCGAGACGGAGCTCACGGTTACCGTGGCCGATGACATGCCGGCCGCGATGGAGCGGCTCCGCGCCCAGGCAGCGGCGAAGTACGGCGAGAGGATCGGGGCATGGAGCATCGAGCTCAACGCAACCGAGATCCCGGTGAGCCTCTGCGTGCTCACCGCGATCCAGGCGATCCTCGAGAAGCAGCGCGCCGATATGAGCGGCGAGGGTGGTGCACCGCACGAGGATGGTCCCGCGCCGAACGAGGGCGATGCAGAGCGCGGCAGCGAAGGTGCGCCTGACCAGAACGCCGGTGCCGAGGCGTCGTTCCCAGAGCGCGCTGAGCGCCTCGTGACGGCCAGCCGTCAGGACAACATCAATTAGACGTTCCGCAGGCTGGCCGTCACCGGCGGCCAGCAACCATCATACAACAGCGCTCAGGACCGTCCAGACCGTCCATCTGTAAGAACCCATTTGCTCATCACCACGGTCCCGAGCAGCTTCCCGTGGGCCTAGAATTGGTATAACCAATTCGGAAAGAAGCGGGAAAATCTTCCAAAAGATGTGCAATCCTGGCGCGATCGTGGTAGTATCGGACCATGGCTGACGGACGCGACAGGCGAGAGGAACGGCGTTGACCCGTGGGAGCACAGACGCTAGCGGGCGACCTGCTGCGGTGGGGCGCGGACCAACACCCGGACGTATCCTACGCCACGTGCTGTGGGACGATCAACGATCGCGACGTGCTGCTGCTCGGAACGCAGCCCAAGAGCGGTGGGCACACCTGGATCACGGACCTGCCCTGCGGTGCCGAGCTCGTGCCGGAGGATCGCGACGAGCTGCTGCTGCGGCCATAGCGATATCGCTGGTCGCTGCGATCCTGCAGGTGCTGCTGGGTGCATGGCTCACAGCATGGACGGTGCTGCATGCCACGTGACGAGCAGCGCACCGCCGACGGCGAGCAGGTCAAGCTGCTCGACCTGGGGCTGCTCGACGCGCTCGGCCGCGAGCTCGAACCCGGCGACCTCAGGATTCCCACGAGGAAGCTCTCCTACGATCCCGGCTATGACATCTGCGTGGTGATCTCATCGGTAGCGATGTTCGAGCTCGCTGAGGACGGGATCCGCGTTCCAGCGCTCGTGGTGTCGCACCGTCGCTGCCTGACGGCCTACCATAACGTGAAGCGATGGTCGATCGGCGACGACGACAACCTGGTGCTGCGTGGCTGACAGCAGCGCGACGCAAACGCCAGGAACGCTATCCGTGTGCCCTGACAACGAGGTCCTGCGCGCGGTGTACGCCGTCACCGCTGCACGTCGCAACGTGCTCGCGCTGGTGCCGTGCACCGGGCAGCTCTTCATGATCGCTGACGCATCGCTGCTGCACAGCCGCAGCATCTGGAGACCTGCGTAGGAGCCGCATGCCAAAGCACGTGCAGAAGTTCTGCTTCGAGCGCAGGTCCGACCGACCTGCGAAGCAACCGTGGCACGGCACGGATCCGGGGGCGCTCGTCAGGCCCGAACGCGGCGCGAGCGACCTGTGCGTCGTGCTGCACGTGTCGCGGCCGAGCGCCCGCACGATCGCGATCGCGGAGCGGTTCATGAAGACCGCGCCCGAGCCGCGCTACTGGGCGCTGCGCTTGGAGGCCGATGGTGCCACCCTGAGCGCTGACGTCGGATGGCATGACGTCGAGGGAGAGATGCTGTGCCGTGCAACCTGATCGTCCCGCCGGGATCGCTGGTCGTGCCCAGAGAGCGCGACACGCAGTTCATCGCGTCCACGATCTTCGAGATCGACGCTACCGATAACGGCTGCATGGGCGGCATTGACGTGCTCGCGGGTGGCAAGCTCAGCTTGGTGAGCGGCGGGTACCTGACCGAGTACTGGACGGTGTCGTGGCGCGGGACGTAGGGTTCGGCCCGGGAACGATGGTCGCGCCGCTCGGCTCGGTAGCCACGCCAGGCGCGGATCCGATCGTGGCCGTGCTGGTGGGCGACAACCGCGACATCGACCGCGTCAACGGTATCGATGCCTTCGATGACGGTCACGTCGAGCTGACGCCCGGCACGTACAGGCCGGGCTGCTGGGAGTGCCTATGGCTGGTCGCAGCCTAACCTATGCGTCGATCGAGCCGGGAACGCTCGAGGATCGCGGAATGCGTGACGGTACGTGGCTGCGGTGCGCCCTATCGGCCGAACGCCACGTTGATACGCACGTCGCGCTCGAGCTGTACGCTGTCGCCGGCTGGCCCGGCGACGCTGACGTCTACATCAAGGCCGAGGCGTACACCGCGATGTGGAGCTCGCTGTGGGATCCGTGAGGCAGGACGCGAGGCGTCGCCGGAAGCGCTGCTGTGAGCTGCTGCCGGGAACGCTCGAGCAGAACACCTCCGACGGGCTCGTCCCATCGTGGTGGCGCACCGTGCTGAACGTTGACAGCCAGCTGGTCTCGCGGTGCCTGGCGATCGACGCTCGCGGTAGCGCCGTGTCCATCGTCAGCAATGCGCACCGCGGGATGTGGAAGACGAGGCTGGAACCGTGAGCCGCGATCACGTGCCCGGCGAGCTGTGCGCCTCGTACGTTGGGCACCTCATCACGGTGCTGGCCAGCGATGCCACGTCGCATCCCGCGCGGCTCAGCCTGGCGACCGTGGTCCCGCACTGCGGTGCTGCGGTGCTGCTGGAGCGCATGTCGGCGTGGACGCTCGACGCTAACGCGCCGTGGACGCAGCCGCCGTGAAATGCAGCGCACGAGGTGGTAGGATGGTCACCATGGACGAAGCGTTCGAGCGCGAGCCTGGCCAGCTGTGCATCACCCAGTACCTGGGCGACGGGCAAGTGAGCTCGGTGCGCGTCACAGTGCAGGTGCGCAAGGGCGACATGCACGGTGCTGACACGCTAAGCCTGTGGTGCTTCAGCGACGGCAGGCCGGTGCAGCTGTCGTGAGGGAACCCGGCGATCTCATGCGGTTCGCAGGTCGCGAGCTGTTCGGCAACGCCGGCGTCAGCAGCGCCAGGCTGGTCCTCAGCGTCAGCACCGACCGCGAGGGTCCGGCGACGTGCCTGGCGCTCAGCGCGTGCGGGAGGCCGGCGTTCGGCACGTGCTCGTACAGGGAGATCGGGTGCCCGATCGTGCGGGCGAGGCACGTCCGCAGGTGACGCCGCTGCTCGGCGAGCACCGCGATCCGGGCGACCTCACGGCGTTCGACGCGCTGCGCTTCGGCTCGCACGCCACGTTACGCGGCGACGGAGCGCCGGGCTGGTTGCGGACGCTTGTGGCGTCAGCCGCGGCCTGCACGGGCGGGGCGCCGCAGCCGTCGAGGTGGCACGCGATCATCCTGGAGATCGAGCTGGACGTGCAGAGCACGGCCGTGGAGATGCTGCTGTGGAACGCACCCTGACAGACCGTGACACCGGCCCATACGGCTGGCACAGCTCGCTGGGGCTGCCCGGGGACATCGAGTCGTTCGGCATGTTGCCCACGGTGATCGTGCGGCTGTACGTCAGCACCGGTAGCAGCCCGAGCGTTGAGCTCTACCTGCGGACGTCAAGCGCGGAGCTGTACGTCGCATGACGCGCTCCGAGGAGCAGTTCGTGGCCGCGCAGGTGGCGGTGGAGCGCGCAGCGAGCGCTACCGTGGAATCGCCTGGCGACACGTTCACGAACAGCGCGGGAACGATCGTAGGCGTGCGGATCTGCGTGCGCGCGGATCCCGTCGGCAGCCAGGAGCTGTACTGCTGGCTCGCGGGCGCTGCGGGAGGGCACGTGTGGATCGCGTAGAGCCTGGCAGCATGCTGCTAACGCACGGTAGCATCATCGTCGCCTACGGCGTTGACGTGCGCGAGCGCCGCGATGTCGTCGGGCCCGTCGCGGTCATGCAGTCGCCGCGCGACGCCGCATCGCTGCTCAAGCTGGGACCGTGCGTCCGCTTCGGCCACGTTACCAGCTCGATCGTGCGCGACAGCACCGTCCGCGAGCTGTGGAGCTGCCAGTGACTGATCCCGCGCCCGGCGACCTGCTCGAGCTCAGCACGAGCGTCGAGCTCGACAGGTTGGTCACCGTGCTCTGGATCGATGCCAGCCTGGCTTCCGCGGTGGCCATGCCCACGGTCCGGTGCGTCTGCCGCGACGGCAGGATCTCGACGTGCACGCACCGCGCTGCCGATCCCGAGACGAGGCTCCTGCGCGGGGAGCGACCGTGAGGCAGCTAACCGACGACGAGGTCGCTGATCCCGGCGACCTGCGCCTACCGGACGAGCACCCGGGGGCCAAGCACGTGATCGTGGCCACCGCGGCCGGCGCGGGCAGCATGACGCTGTGGCTGTCGGCGTACTCTAGCGGGCACACGGCGCTTCGCTGGCTCGACCTGCGGCCGACACGGCACTGCTGGAGGCCGACGTGCGCGGGCTAGCGCCGCAGCCGCACGGCGCGCTGCCGGAGCCTGGCGACCTCGAGCTGCGGTGCCCGCAGCGCACCGCTGCGCTGGATATCGGCATTGCGATCGCGGCCTGCGAGCACCCCGACAGGTCGTACACGATCGTCGCTGACGGCAGGCGGTCGTGCCTGTCACGTACGTACAGCCGCTCTTGCCACCGGGCGATGTCGCGGCGCGAGGCTGGCGGTTGCAGCAGGCAGCTATGGAGGCCCAGGTGATCTGGGTGCACCGCGACGAGCAGCCGTTCATGCCGGGCGACCTCGCCGTTCCAGGCGACACGATCAGGACCGTCGTCAGCCCCGATCCTGCCGTGACGCTGCTGCCGCGCGGCGCTGGCCATGCGGCCACCGCGATCCTGGCCGGCTGGCCGTACACCTTCAGCGGTCGGTGCTGGCGTCCCGCCAGCGATCCCGCGGAGGTGAAGCATTGAGGCGGATCCGCGCAGCGCAGGGCAAGCTCCAGCCCGGCGACATAACGTTCTGCGGAAACGATGACCTCGCGCGCATCGTGATCGACAGCGACCTCGCCGGCAGGGGGCGCAGCTGGCACGAGCTACCGCTGTCGAACCTGATGTGCACCCGCGGCGGCGCGGCCAAGCTGCAGCGGTGGCCGTACGGCGGTTACGCTGTCACCTCGTGGAGGCCGTGATGCTCACCGCCGTCAGCGACGGTGCTGCGCAGCCTGGCGACCTCTGCCGCGTGCTGTCGTACCCGGCCGTGGAGTGCTGCGTGGTCATCGAGCAGCGGGCGCAGCATCGCTCGCTGTCGGCCATCTGGATCGACAGCTGCCTACCGCCGTGGCCCGGGCCGCCGGGTTGGACCGGCTCAGCGCTGTGCACGACGCCGCTCGGCGTCGAGGAGCGTGACGGCCTGTGCAGCCACAGGTGGCGAACTGGCCCGCGATCGGCTCCGCTCTCCTGCCTGCCGCGCCGGAGACCGCACGGTGCCACCGGGTGCCCGATCCCCAGCGGCCGGAGGCTGCCAGCCACCGCCGGGTGGCAGAGATATCGGCAGAAGAATCCGTCCTACACGCAGCGTTTGACCGCCCTACCGCCGCGGCCTGCTGCAGCGCCCCGCCGGTGGTGTGCCCTGCGCAGCCGCTCACGCAGCAACGCACGTGTTCGGCAGAAGAATTGCAGGACCGCGCGGGCCATCCCGGGGTGTGCGGGTGCCGCTGGCCGGCCGGACCGTCCCGCCGGGATGGCCCGCGGGACGTAGGAACTCGGCAGCGGATGTGCCGGTGGAAGCGCTGTGCGCGGTGAGGTGTGCAAACGTGAAAATGCGTAAGAAGCGCAAGTTTTTCAGCCTCTCTCGCCGCCCTGCCGCCGGAGCCCCGCGAGCACCCCTCACCGTCGGTAGCAGTGTGACAGCCGGGCTCACCCTGGGGCGATGCTGTGCTGCCTGCCGGTCGCTTGCAGCGGTTGCGCTGGCGGCTGCTAGCGCTCGACGTCGCGCGCGACCCGCGCGAGGGCGTCCTGGAAGCGGCCTGGCCGTAGCGTAGGACGGCATAGCGGTGGTCAGCAGCGTCTGGCTGGTCGTGGCCATCCCTGTTGCTGGGGTTAGCGGACGGAGGGGTTGTGGCTATCGATCTTGTCTCCCGCCCGGAGCGCGTGGGCGGCCGGGCGAGCTCCCTCCTGCGAGCGTGCAATGCTAGCGCAGCCGTGGTAGTATCTTAGCATGGACGTTGCTCCAGCTAGCGGTGACAGGTGGGAGGTGACGACGGGCTTCTGCCCGGGATCGCTGCGCTGCGCCTGGGATCCGGTGCCGTACGCAGCGGTGATCGTCGGCGAGGCGTGCCCGCGCCGGTCGGCGCACGCGCTTCGGGTTGAGGTGCTCGGTAGCGTGGTGGACGTCGTGCGGATCAGGGACCCGGGCGACGCGGCGGCGCTGTGAGGCTGCGGCCGGGCGACCTGCGGGTGCTCTCGATCCCGCTGGGCGGCAGCTGCCACAGCGAGGACCTCATCGAGGTCGTGGTGTGCGAGCGCTGGTGCGTTGACGTCCTGCCCGACCGCCACGGGACGAGGATCGGCATACACTGCAGCCCCGACGCTGACGTGCGTCAGCTCTGGGACGCGGGGGGCGAGGCGTGATGTACGATTTCGATAGCTTCAGGGATCCCGGATCGCTGCAGCTGGTGCAGGCGGTGGACGTCACGTACGTCGAGGTGGTGATCACGCGGCTCGCTAGCGTGGAGCTGCGCGTTGACACGGGCGTGCTCAGGCTCGGCGTCACAGCGCAGGCCGTCGGATCGTACGGGCTGTGGGAGGCGCGCTGTGCTGCGTGATCCCGGATCGCTCCAGCGTGCACTGCTGTCGCCCGCGGACGTTGAGGTCGTCGTGTCATCCGCGTACGGAGCGCGGTTGTGCGTCGAGCTCGTCACCGTTGGTCGGTGCAGCGGAGGACCGACCGCGATCGTCACAGATACCGCGCTGTGGGAGATCAACTCTGTGGCGCTGTGGGAGGAGGAGGAGGACGGTTAGATCATGGATGCTATTAGTATAGCACCGGCATACCGCGAGCCCGGAACGCTGCAGGCGATATCGGCGGGCGTTGTCGGATTCTTCGAGGTCATCATCACTGCCAGCATGTGCCTGGACCTGATCGACAGCGGGCGCACTAGGATCACGCCGGTCGTGACCAGCACGGCGGTTTCCGCGGCGCTGTGGGAGCCGGCGTCGTGATCGTCCGCTATGGTGGCACGAGGTGGCGGTACCCGGGCACGCTCCAGCGCGAGCGCACAGCGACCGCTGACGCGCTGCTCGAGGTCATCGTCAGCGCGGACGAGCGGTCGCTGTGCATGGAGCTATTCTGCCGTTGGGGAGATGCGAGGCTCGATCCAGCACCGCTGACAAGGGCCCAGAGCCTTGCGCTCT
>Ga0075163_10008283_pt1 | contig 13710 bp, 8 predicted proteins | sample JI1023141ADNA_FD_71478 | JGI IMG/M metagenome (GOLD analysis project Ga0075163, IMG submission 71478) | Wastewater effluent complex algal communities from Wisconsin, to seasonally profile nutrient transformation and Carbon sequestration -... | ecosystem: Engineered > WWTP > Effluent > Algae...
GAACTACGATGTCGGCGGCGAAAACGTCACGCTCCGCGGCGATCCCAACGGCCTCCTCCGCAATCCCACGTTCTTCCAATCCTACTCCGGTTTCACTCCCGCCCGCGACGCCACCGGCGCCCTCATCAACCCCAACGCCGGCCGCACCTACGTCGAGACGCTGTGGCTCCGCCGCTTCGGCACCACCGAGAGCGACAACGTCCGCGGCACCCTCGCCTACGAGCACAACGCCGGCCGCTGGGGCCACCACCGCATGGCCGGTCTCGCCCAACACCAGGTCGAGGACACCCTCGGCTACACCGAGCGCGAGGTCTGGCTCGGCGCCCCGTTCAACAACGAGCCCACCAACGATAACAACGGCGTCTGGCGCCGCGCCTACATCACCCTCGGCGACTCCGCCTCCCAGCGCCTCCCCGATCCCCTCAACCCCGGCACGCTCACCGCCACCATCCCCGGCCGCGCCACCCCCGTCACCAATGGCTGGGTCCAAAACGGCGGCACCAAGAGCAAGCGCACCATCGAAAGCCAGATGTTCGCCATCCAAAGTTCCTTCTGGGAACGCCGCATCGTCACCACGCTCGGCTACCGCCGCGATGAGCTCGAGCAGTCGCGCACCACGCCCGTCCGCGACACCTCCGGGATCTGGGCCGGCACCGCCGGTATCCAAGTTATTAATGCGTCCTCCCCGCGCACCACCTACAAATTCTCCGGCAGCACCACCACCGCCGGCATCGTTGTCCACCCGCTCTCCTGGGTCTCCGTCTTCGCCAACCGCTCGAAAAATCTCGGCCTCCCCGACTTCACCCAGCGCCTCGGCGCCGACGGCGGCGTGCCGCCCGCTCCCCAAGGCAACGGCTTCGACACCGGTTTCCTCGTCAGCCTGCGCCAGGACCGGATCGTCGCCCGCGTGAGCTACTTCACCACCGACGTCACCGACCAAAGCGGCGCCATGGGCGTCAACAACGCCTTCTCCCCGCGCTACGACCAAATCCTCTCCATCCTCGACGATCCCAACGGCGACAACTCCACCGCCGACCGCCTCTACACCCCCGCGCAGATGGGGAAATACTCCGAGCTCCGCCCCACCTCACTCGCCAACGGCGACTCCCTCGACAACGCCAACAAGGGCGTCGAGTTCCGCGTCACCGCCAACGTCGGCGAAAGCCTCCGCTTCATCGTCAACTACTCCTACAATCTCCAGGAGCGCGCCAACGTCTACAAACGCACCACCCTCCAGAACGACCAGCTCGACGCCTTCGTCGCCGATGTCGTCCGCGCCAATCCCACCGTCGACGTCCTCAACGCCCGCGGCACGCAGGGCGTCACGCTCGCCGAACTCATCGCCGCCCAACGCGCCGATCTCGACGGCCGCCGCCTCGACTTCGAAGGCGCGTATGGGAACCGCAAGCACAAGGCCAATTTCTTCGTCAACTACACCTTCAAGGATGAACTCTTCAAGGGCTGGTCCGCCGGCTTCGGCGGCCGCTACCTGAGCCCCATCGTCGCCGGTCGCGTCTCCACGCAACCCGGCCTGCCCCCGCAAGGCTCCGGCTCCAACACCGGCGTCGGCTTCAACGGCCCCGTCGTCTACGGCGACGACAGCCTCCGCTTCGACGGCATGCTCCGCTACCAGGCCCGCGGAAAATTCTTCGGCCGCAACGTCCGCGCCAGCTTCCAGCTCAACATCCGCAATCTCCTCGACGACCACGACATTGAGATCCGCCGCCAGAAGACGGACGGCATCACCCTCGACCGCTTCGTCCTCACCGAGCCGCGCGAGATCACGATGTCCACCACGCTCCGATTCTAACCCGTAGCCCGCCTCGTGAGAGGCGGGACCGCCCTCCCCCATGCGCTTCGGCCACTGCTTCGTCTGCCTCGCGCTCGCCACTATCGTCGCCGCCCAACCCGCCGCCCGTCCCAAGGCCAAAGCCACCACCGGCGCCGGCGAGGAAGCGGACGCCGCCGCGGCGGATGCCGCCGCGCACATCAAGCCTGACCGCATCGTCCCCTACAAAACCGTCGGCGGCGTTACCCTCACCATCAGCATTTTCAACCCACCCGGCCATTCCGCCACCGCTCCCAAACCCGGCATCGTTTTCTTCCACGGCGGCGGCTTCAACATCGGCGCCCCGTCCAATTTCTACGCGCAGGCCCAATACCTCGCCTCCCGCGGGATGGTCGCCATCTCGGTCGAATACCGGATCCGCACGCGCCACCAGACCACGCAACGCGAGGCCATCATGGATGCGTTCTCCGCCATGCGCTGGGTTCGCCAACACACCGCGGACCTCGGTCTCGATCCTCGGCGCATCGCCGTCGCCGGCGGCTCCGCCGGTGGTTTCCTCGCCGCCGCCGTCACCACCCTCAGCGGCCTCGACGAACCCGGCGAGGACACCACCACCAGCACCCGCCCCAATGCGCTCATCCTCTTCAATTCCATGATCGACCGCGGCCCCGGCAGCCGCGCCTTCGCCAAAGTCGAGGCCGCGATGGGTGACAAATGGAAAACCATTTCTCCGCTGCACAACCTCTACCCGAATTTCCCGCCCACGATCCACTTCCTCGGCCGCGCCGACAAAAACATCACCGTCGCCAGCGCTGAGAAAATGAAAGCCGAGATCGAAAAAATCGGCGGCCGCTGCGATCTCCACCTCTACGCCGGCCAGGAACACGGCTTCTTCAACTACGGCCGCAACGACAACACGCATTACCGTCTCACGCTGATCGAGACCGACAAATTCCTCACGTCCCTCGGTTGGCTCGCCGGCCCGCCCACCCTCGCGACTCCGCCCACGCCGCACCCGTAACTCCCCGCGCCACACCCGCCATGAATCGCCGCCGCTTCCTCGCCACCTCCGTCACCGCCGCCGCGTCCGCCCCCTTGCTCTCCCTCGGCGCCACCGCCCCCGTCGCCGCACCCGGCACGTTTGCCGAGCCCGCCCGCGCCGTCCCCCTCGCCGGCGACGCCGATGTGATCGTCTGCGGCGCCGGTCCCGCCGGCGTCACCGCCGCCATCACCGCCGCACGCGCCGGTGCCCGCGTGCGCCTCTTCGAAGCCCACGGCGCCCTCGGCGGCGTCTGGACCTCTTCGCTCCTCGGCTACCTCCTCGATTTCGACAAACCCGGTTTCAACCAGGAACTCGTGCGCAAACTCGATGCCCGCGACGCCCGCCGCATCCCCAGCAAGTCCGCGATGACCTACCAGCCCGAGGAAATGAAAGTCCTCCTCGACGATCTCTGTCTCGCCGCCGGCGTGAAGATTCAACTCCACACCCACGTCGTCGCTGCCTACCGCGAGGGCCGGCGCCTCTCCACCGTCGTCACCGAATCGAAATCCGGCCGCCAAGCCTGGCGCGCCCCCGTCTTCATCGACACCACGGGCGATGGCGACCTCGGCGCTCTCGCCGGTTGTGAATGGGAAACCGGCGAAACCAAAGAGTGCCCCTGCCAGCCGCTCTCGATGTGCGCCCTCCTCGTCGTCAAAGACCACGCCGCCCTCGCGCCCTACATCCATCGCGAACAAGGCTCGGACACGACCGCCACCAAACGCGCCTTCCGCGCCGAGATCATCCGCGGCGGCGTCACCCCGTCCTACATGATGCCCACGCTGTTCCCCATCCGCGACAATCTCCTCCTCGCGATGATGAACCACGAATACGGCATCCTCGCCTTCGACGCCGCCAAGCTCACCGCCGCCACCCTCAACGCCCGCGCCGAGCTCCACCGCATCGTCCGCGGCCTGCGCGCACTCGGCGGCCCCTGGGATGGTATCCAGATTGCGGCCACGCCCGAGCAGATCGGCATCCGCGACGGCCGCCGCATCCGCGGTCGCTACATCGTCAACCGCGCCGACCTCGTCGCCGGCGCCCGCCACGCCGACGCCGTCGTGCGCCCCACCTTTCCAGTCGATATCCACGCCTACGACAAAACCCACGCCGGCGGTGGCTACACGAGCAGTGGCGTGAAGGCGCAGCCCTACGATATCCCCTACCGCGCCCTCGTCGCCCGCGATGTCGACGGCCTCCTCCTCGCCGGCCGCTGCATCAGCGGCGACTACCTCGCCCACGCGAGCTACCGCGTCACCGGCAACGCCGTCGCCATGGGCGAAGCCGCCGGCGCCGCCGCCGCCCTCGCCGCTTCCAGCAAGTCCCTCCCCCACGAACTCCCCTGGCCCGCCATCGCCGCCATCCGCGACAAAACCCGCGAGACCGTCTAGCTCCCCTCCATCACACGTTCGCCATAAAATTTATTTTCCCAGAGCACCCAAAGTTCCGCCGCAAAAACCATGGAGCCCTGCACCTTGTTTTGCTCTGTGAAGCTCCGTGCCTCCTCCGTGACCTCTGTGACAAAAAACTTTCTCGAGTTCGTGTGATGCGTGCGGGCTAAAGCCAACGTCCACGGATTTCCTGCCTGCTTCTCCGGCGTGGCACGGGCGTCCCCGCCCGTGGGTTTGGTCAGTCGATTCTCCGCAGAGAATCCGATTCTTCCCCCTGTTTTTACCGGTTCCGTTTCGTTCGCCTCCGACGTAAACTCTCACCCATGCACCGCCGCACCTTTCTCGCTGCCACGTCCGCCACATTCGCCACTGCCTTGGTCACCACCATCCGCGCCGCCACGCCCGCCTCGCGCGCACCGCGCATCGTCCTGCGCTCCGCGTGGCAGACGGTGAACATCGGCGACATCGGCCACACGCCCGGCGTGCTCGCGCTCCTCGAAAAATATTTCCCAACCGCCGAAGTCATCCTCTGGCCCTCCACCGTCGCCGACGGCGTCGAGGCCATGCTCCTCCGCCGCTTCCCGAAACTCGTCATCACCAAAGACCGGAAAATCATCAACACCTGCGATTTTCTCCTCCACGGCTCCGGCCCCTATCTCACCGCGTGGCGCGATGTCGCCGATTGGAAAACCAACGTCCGCAAACCCTACGGCGTCTACGGCATCACCATGGCCGCCGCCGGCGATCCCGGCCTGAAGATCATGCGCAACAACGGCCTCGACGACGCCACGCGCGACCTCCTCAACGGCGCCCGTTTCGTATTCCTGCGCGACAGCGTTTCCCTCGGCGTGGTCAAAGCCGCCGGCGTCACTTCGCCCATCATCGAGTTTGGCCCCGACGGCGCCTTCGCCGCCGATGTGCGCGACGATGCCACCGCCACCGCCTTCCTCCGCGCCCACGGCCTCGCCGACGGAAAATTTCTCTGCTGCATCCCCAATCTCCGCAACGCCCCCTACTGGCGCATCAAGCCCGGTTACGCGTTCGACGAAGCCAAACACCGCCGCAACGTCGAGATGCAGGAGCACGACCACGCCCCGCTCCGCGACGCCATCATCGCCGTCACCCGCGCCACCGATCTCAAAATTCTCGTCTGCCCCGAAGACTCCACGCAGATGACCACCGGCAAAGAACTCCTCGTCGACCCGCTCCCCGCCGACGTGAAATCGCGCGTCGTCTGGCGTGAAAAATTTTGGCTCACCGACGAAGCCCTCAGCATCTACACGCGCAGCGCCGGCCTCTTCGGCAGCGAGATGCACAGCCCCATCATGTGCGTGGGCAACGGCATCCCCGCCATCGTCTGCCGCTTCGCCGAACAAACCACGAAAGGTTTTATGTGGCGCGACATCGGCCTCGGCGACTGGCTCTTCGACCTCGACGACGAAGCCCAGCTCAAGCGCGTCGCCCCCACCGTCCTCGCGCTCGCGCAAGACCCCGCCGCCGCGAAGGCCAAAGCCGCCCGCGCCCGCGCCTTCGTCGCCGAACGCCAACGCGCCACGATCACCCACCTCGCGAACCAGTTCGCCTGACCGCCCCTAAATTTTTTATTCGCCCTGCCGTGTCCCGGCTCACAAGCGCAGGGTAATTTTAGGCGCCCCCAAAGGAGCGGCGGTTTTCAACCGCCGACCACCCCCGGCGGGCGCTTACAAAGCGCCCCTCCGCCCGAGTCTCATTATTTCGCCTCGCCCCCGCTGGGGACGCGACGCCCCCGCCAGCGGCAGGGAAATCTCTGCGAGCGAAAGGCGGTTGATGTTCACAAGGACGGGGCTCGGCTGCTGGGCGGCCGTGCGGTCGACGAGGGCACGGGTCTGCCGTCCACCGTGTTGGGCTCCATGACCTCCACGCGCGTTCCGTCGGGATCGAAGAGGTTGATCTGACGGCGGCGGTTGATGCCCGTTCTGATTTCGATTTCTCGCGTGTAGCCGATGCGCGCGGCCCGCTGGACCAACGTGGCTCTGGTCTTTTCAATATCAGGAACTTCGAGGCAAAGATGGTGCGTGCCGCCGCGTTTGTTGGGCGCCGGGAGCGCGGCATAGAGGATGAATTCCAGGTAGTCCTCTCCTTCGGGCAACTTCACATTCACCCACGTCAGCACGTTCGGATTGGCCCCGCCTCGCCACGTCTCCGCGCCGCCGAGGAGCCCGCGATAGAAGGCCAGCCCCGCCTCAAGATCTCCGACGAGTAGTCCCACATGCGAAATTCGTGTCGAGATCCGCGACTCGGGCAAAAACTTGCCCTGCTCGCGCCGCATCCAGCCGTCAGACGCAAAGTGCACGAATTCAACCAGGTGATCGTCGGGGTCGCGCACGACAAAGGCGTCATCCCCGGTCTGCCCCCGGCTCGTCGCGGCGGGAGTCTTCACCCCGCGCGCCGTCAGATAGCGGCGCATCGCTTCGGCATCGTCCACCTGAAGCGTAATACGGTTGAGCCGATCGGTCCCGACAGCCTGCTCGGGGAGTAATTCGATTGTCTGCCGATCGCTGATTTTGATCCACGTCAGGCTCACTGAGCCGTCTTCACGCTTGAGCGAGTAGGGTTCTTCAAAGCCGAGGAATTCCTTGTAGAAGGCCCGCGATTTTTCGAGGTCGTGCACCCAGAGCGATACTTGCGCGATGCCGAAAACACGGGGACGCACGGCCGCGTCCGCCGCGCGCACTGAAATCGGGCCGACGAGCGCGAGCGTGAGAACCACCAAAAGAAGGCGCTTCATCTTCGCGTGGCTCACTTCGATCCCGCCGCGCGTTGGACCGGATAATCGACGTAGGCAAAGCGCCTGCTGTCGGGGGCCCAACTGTTGACGTTGATGGTGCCCTGGCCGCCGTTGAATGCGATGATGTCAGCCTGCTCGCTGCCGTCGGGCCGCATGCGCCGAAGAATGACCGCCTTGTTAGGCGGGTGCTTCACCGTGCCGGGCGGATAACTGAGGTAGACGACCCACTTTCCGTCCGGCGAGATGTGCGGGAACCAGTTCACGCGCTCGTCATGAGTGAGCTGCTCGATGCCGGTGCCATCGGGCTTCATCCGGTAGCACTGCGAATGGCCGGGCACTTTCGCGTTCAATTCGGAGTTGAAGTAGATCCACTTTCCATCGGGCGAATACTCGGGACCGTCGTCGGGTGCAGGCGTGTCCGTCAGACGCGTGTCGGGCCCACCGGAGACGGGAATCGTGAAGATGTCTGCCCGCCCCCACGCATCATCGCCCACGGCACTCACGCCGACGTAGGCGAGGGTTTTGTTGTCGGGCGACACGCCATGGAGGAAATATTTGAAGGCGGTAGTGGCCGGGTGCTCATTGGAAATGCGCCGGGGCGCGCCGCCCGCGAACGGCACTGCATAGAGATGAGGGTTCACGGTGAAGTAGATCGTCTGGCCGTCGGGCGAAAGCACGTGGTCGTTGCTCGCGACCTTCATCGTGCCGGTCGGAATCAACTCCGGCTGGCCACTGCCGTCGGCCGCGACCCGGAGCAGCACTTTATTCCCCGCAATGATGCCATTGCAGACGAGCCATTTGCCGTCGGGCGTCCAGTTGGGCGCCTGAATTCCTTCGGCTTCACAGACGAACCGCGGATCGGACCCATCGATGCCGATGGTCATCACCCGACCGAGTTGCCCGGGCTGGGCGGCTGCTTTGGCTTTTCCTTGGGCCATCGCCGGAGCCAGGGCGATCGCCGTCAACAACGCGGCCGCGGCCACGATTTTTCCGCGGAGTGTGGCGTGCATGGCGCGCTTTATTGAGAACTCTTCGCCAGCGTCACGTGGTCGAATACCGCCGTGGTGAGAGTGTTCGTGGTGTGCGACGACGTCGTGAGGCACACCAACGCGTCCGACTTTAGGTCGAGAGTGATCGTGCCGGTGTGCCACCACGTTTCACCGTCGAGAGATTCGTAGCCGGTGAAGACATTGCCCTTGCGCACCAGCTTGAGCCAGCAGGGGAATTTTTCCTTGGGCACGCTGGGCTTCGGCGCGGCAGGGTCGGGACGAACTCGTTCCGTCTTCTCGGCTTTCGCCGCGCGATACAGAAACTGCGAACCGTCCACCGGCGTGATGCATTGCGTGACGCTCCGCGACGCGCCTTCGAGCGATTCGCGAATGCACAGGCCGGCTTTCGCGTGGGCGTTCTTGCCGGGGTTGTCCATGCTCGTAACACGAGCGACGATTTCGACGTCGCCGCGCACTTTTTGCCAGACGACTTGGCCTCCGTCCATCGGCCCCCAGATGTCCATGGTGCCCTGCAACGTGAACACGCCGTCGGCGTGCTTCGCGTTGCCGGCGATCTGCGCACCTTTTCCAAACAGGGCGTTCTTGCCAAACTTCTCGACCGGCACCGGCGGGACCTCTTTGCCCACTTGCCCGCTACCGATGTCTTGATTCTGCCACGGTGGCGGCAACTTCGCCGGCGTGTCGGCGGCGCGACCCAGCGCAGCCGCCGAGGCGACGCTGAGCAGGAAGAGAAAGGAGCGGAGTGAACTAATTTTCATGGGAGGAATTTGATGAGGCAAAAATTTGGCGGCGTCCGAGAGACTGGAGCACGAAAACACCCGGCTGTCATCGCGTCAGCGCCCCCTGCAAAAACGCCTTGGGCGGGAGCTTGGATTCGAGGCCACCGGCGGGATCAACGGCGAGGTCGGGTTCCGCCAGCATTTTTCTCACGTTCTCAAGACAGTTCGCGGGATTTGCCGACCAGAAGAGGTAGTTGAGTTTGAGCGTTTGCTGCGCGAGGCGGAGGTGGTCTCGAACCGGAAACGGGATTTCATCTCCCGGTGCCGCCGCACCGAGATGCACGCGGCCCCAGCCCGAGCGCTTCTTGAGGGCGATGGAATAGTTTTCCACCTGCACAGCCGCGCCCATCGGCACCGTGCCGGCGAGTTTTCCATAGAGGCGATAGATACCCGTCGCGGGATCGCTGAGTGGACTCTCGCGCGGATAGACGTCCGGCCCACCCATGCCCACGCCGATTTCCTTCGCGTAGTCGGTCAACTCCACGAGGAGATTCGGCGGAAAATTGAGGTATTGAATGACGACGGTATTTGGAAACGCCCGACGCAGCGTAGCCATCTGCTGTTTCAGCGCCGCGAAATACCCCTGCTCGGTGTAGGGCTCGATCTCCGGTTGCGGAAATTTCTGAAAGTTCGCGCTGGTCGCCGTCTCGGGCAGGTTCACGGCCTCGAGATTCGGGTCGCGATCAAACTCCCGGCCGAGCGCGGCCAGCACCGCATCGAACCGCGCCGCGACATTGCGGTTCCAGATGACCGGGTTGAGGGAGCCTTTCAACGTGACGTAGACACCACCCCCGTATTCCTTTCCGGTCAGGTAGTCGGGCACGTTGCGCGCGCCCGCGCTGAAGGACTTGAAGGAAAACTGCACGACCAGTTGCCGACCATGTTTTCTCACCAGCGCCAAATCCGCCTTTAGCGTGGAGAAATCATAGCGACCAAACTCAGGCTCAAAGTCCCGCCAAGTATAGACTCTCTGCACGCCACGAAAATGGGGCAGCGTCAGCATCTCCGCCGTCGGCTTGGACGGCCCGATGAAGATGTAGTGGCCCGGATGCCATTTCACGTCCGACGAGCCCGCGGCACCGAGTGTGGCCGTAGCGATGAGGAGGCAGAGGAGGATTCGGGAGACGCTCATCGACAGAGTGATTGGGTGCATGGGAAGCGGGCAAAATTTTCTCGATCACCGACGTGGAGCTTCGGACGGAATCACTGCACGTCGACGCGTCATACTCCGGGAGCTCATCGAAACTGAAAACTGGCCGAGAGAGTCAACTGGCGAGGCGTGAACAGCGTGTAATCGTTTTTCTGGTAAGTCACTGGATCGATCGAAGCCCAGATCAGGTCCTGGTTGTCGAAAAGGTTTTGGATATTCACCTGCAGCCGCATGTTCACCTTCTTGCTCCATATCGGGCGCCGATAGGCGATATTGGCGTCGGCAAGAAACAACTTGGGCGCACGGATCGGTTGGGCGCTGGCGTTGTAGCCGAGCACGCGACCGGTGCGGAAACGGGTTCCGGCGCCGACGCTCCAACCCTTGAGCATCGCCGATTGAAATTCGTAACGCCCAAACGCGTTGAAGGAATCGCGGTAGTTGCCGGCGCCCTCGCGGCTGTTCTGCAAATCATCCTGCACCTGCAACGCATCGAGCGCGGCCAAGGTCCCGCCCACCGTGCCGCCGCCTCCGGTGGTGAGAGGGAGACTGCTGTTCGCCACCCACAACGCGCGGTTCGCGGCGACATGCGCCCGGGTGTTCGGGTAGAGGTTGGTCGTATTCCCGTTCAGCGTCGCATAGTTGAGCGTGAGGGCCAGGCCCTTGAAGGGGTTCGCCGTCAGCTCGCATTCGTAGCCTTCCACGTCAAAATCCTGGGTATCGGTGTTGTTCGCCGGACTGCCCGTGAATTTGACCGCATGTGGGCCACTCGCCCCTTCGATGGCCAGCCAGATGTTTTGAATCTGGAAAATCATCGTCGCATTGCGTGCAACAGTGCCCACGGCCGACGACTTGTAGTAGCTAACCCGGGCGTAAAGCCGATTGTCGCCGAGCCGGAACTTGAGGCCGTAGTCCTTTCCCTTCCCCTGCACGTTGCCGATATTTTCGCCCGAGACATCGAGGGCCGATTGCGGCGTAAAATTTTGCGAGCGGTTGCCGTAGACGGAGACCCACTGGGTGAGGTGGACGACCGACCCGAGCGTCTGCGTGTTGCCGCTAAAGGTGGTCGTCGGCGTCAAGGTCGCGTCGGTCACCTCCTGCGTCGTGGCGTTGCGCACGAGCACACTGTTTTGCCGCTCGGCCTTGTCGTGGCGGAGACCATAGGTGAAGGACAGCCGATCATCCAAAAAGGTGCTCTGACCGGCAATCATCGCCGCGTCGTTGACCGAAGTCGTCGGGTTCAGGTTAGTGACAAAAAATCCCGGCGTGATCGTGCCCGCCAAACCGTTGACCGAGTCCGTGAAAGGTATCGGCGCCTGCACTGTGCGAAAGGGGTCCTGATTAAAGTAGCGGTTGCCTCCGTTGAAATTCAGATACGTGCGACGGTTGATCGCGTTCTGCGCATTGGTCAGCGCAGGCAACGCCGCGCTCAACGGCGTGAGATTCGCCTCGTTCAGTTGTTTGCCGAGATTGTCCGAGTTTTCGCTCGTGGCCAGAGCCAGCCAGCGGTGGCGCCCGAGCCATTTGTTTTTCAAATCGAACTCGTAGGTCAGCGACGCCCGCTTGTTCAGCGTATTGCCGGTCGCGATGTTCTTCAGCGCCTGCCCCTCCATGAAAAATTGCCCGTAGCGCGGATTGGTCGCTCCATTCGGAAGGGTTTTGTTCGGATCCTGCATCAGCCCCATGAAATCCTGCGACACGCCCCGCAGCACGGTGCGCTCGTTGTATTGTTTGTTCACGGCGAGCTCGACATAGAGATTCTTGCGCAGCTCCTGTTGCAGGAAAACCGATCCCGTCCAATAGGCGTTGTTCGACGTCGACGCCGGACCGCCGATCACCGCCGAGAAGGGCAGATGGGTTTCGTTCGCCAATTTGATTCCATTATTCGTCAAACCGCCGCGGCCGCGCGTGCGGGCAAAACGCTGGTAGTTGAACCATTGGTTATCGTCGCCGTTGTAGCCCAACCGTGGCGCCGTGCTCCATGCCACCGTGCCGGTCGGATAGGTATTGCCATTGATCGCCCGGTCGTATGCCGGCGAACCGGCATCCGCCCATTGGAGAAAATAGTCGCGCGCCGAGAACCGTAGACCGACCAGCCGATCCTGCCGCCCACGCTCGTAGTCTGCGCGGATTTCGGTGCGTTTGAACGGCCGCCACGTGCCGGCGAGTTGGGCCCGCTGGTCTTTGGTGTATTCGAGTTCCCGCCACGTGCGCGTGTCATCCGCCAGCAAGTTCACGCGCAGGGCGAGTTTGCTTCCCAACGGTTGATTGTGGTCGATGTGGAAGCGCCAGCTGCTGTTGGCATCGACTTTCAGATTCACCTCCGTCGCACGGCGGAAGCTGGCACGCTTCGACGTGCTGTTGATAATGCCGCCCGCGTTGCCGATGCCGTAGAGGACCGAATTGGGCCCGCGGCTCAGGCTCAGGCGTTCCGTGCTGAAGGAATCGGAACTGAGATTCCACGAAAAGAAATCGCGGGCCACCGTCCCGCTGCGACCCACGCCACGCGCCACCACATTCTGGGAATTGAACTGCGAGGTGTTGTCCGTCGCACCAGGCCGGTCGGATTCGAACCCAAGCGCGTAGTCCACCGCCCCCATCGTGTCGTTCGCTCCGATATCGATGAGAAACTCCTGAGTCATCTCGGAAATCGAAGCCGAGGTGTCGTAGAGCTTCGTGTTCAGCCGGCTGCCCGACAGCGTGTTCGCCGCGAGGTAACCGACATCCTTGTCCGTCGTGATCACAAACGGACTCAGCTCGACGACCGGCTCGTTGCCGGGTGCTGCGGCTGTTGGCACATTCGAAGAGCCGTTTTCCGTTGGCAAGGCAGGCGCGGTTTGCGCGGCCAGGCAGGAAGCCGTCAGGCCCAGCGCGAGGGCGAACCGAGGGGCGTATATTTTCTTGGGGGTCATAGGGTTTTGGCGAGACGCCGCACGCTGCCTGCGGAAGAACAGTCCCCCGTTGGGGACGTGAAAATAGACGCCACCTCGAAACCAATCTTGCAACGCACCCCCTCGCCTCATTCGGACCAAGCCGAACTAGTCCTTTCGGATACCGCGCCAAACCTACGCCTACTCGATGTGCAGAATTCCGCGCTTGATGGCGTTCGTCACCGCTTGGGTGCGGTCCTGCACGCCGAGCTTTTCCAAAATGACATGCACGTGATTCTTGACGGTGTTTTCCGCCAGATTCAGCAGCGCGGCGATCTCCTTGTTGCTGCGCCCGCCGGCGATGCGTTCGAGGATTTCACGCTCGCGGGGCGTGAGCTCGGGCAACGAATAACGCTGGGCCAACTTCCCGGCGATATCCGGCGGAATACAATATTGTCCGCCGTGGACGGACCGGATCGCCTGCACGAGTTCAGGCCCGGCTACGGATTTTGTGAAGTAGGCTTTGGCGCCCGCTTTGATCGCCTGAAAAACATCTTCGTCGCCCTCATACGTCGTCAGCATGACGACCCTGATTTCAGGATGCTGCTTCACGATCGCCGCGGTGGCTTCGATCCCGCTTATGTCCGGTAGACGGATATCCATCAACACGACATCCGGCCGGTGGAGGTCACACTGTTGGATCGCTTCGGCACCGGAACTCGCCTCGGCCACCACCTGCAAATCGCGCTCTTGACCGAGCATGCTGGCGAGGCCGAGACGCACCATGAGATGGTCGTCCACGAGCAGAATGCGAATCGGCGGCTTGGTCATTTTCGTCAGTGTCGTTGAATCAACCAAGCCGCCGCTGCGCCGCAATCCGCGGGAGAAACAAAATGACCTCGGTGCCCGCACCCGGTC
>Ga0075163_10008284_pt1 | contig 13709 bp, 5 predicted proteins | sample JI1023141ADNA_FD_71478 | JGI IMG/M metagenome (GOLD analysis project Ga0075163, IMG submission 71478) | Wastewater effluent complex algal communities from Wisconsin, to seasonally profile nutrient transformation and Carbon sequestration -... | ecosystem: Engineered > WWTP > Effluent > Algae...
ACCAGCTCGACCTGGCAGATCATCGCGTGCGGCGTGTTGCAGGTCTCGTCGATCCAGCCGTCCTTGGTGATCGCGAGGCAGCCCGCAGCGCCCGGCAACGTGCCCTTGTCATCGGGCTCGCCGGCGATGAACGCGTCGAGCTCGAACGGGTCGCCGCTGAGCCACTGGACGAAGTCGTTGGTCTGGAGATCCTTGTTCGCCCCGAGCCACGCCGCGCCGCCGACCGCATCGATCAGGGTCGCGACCGCGTCGTCGTCCTCGGTGGACAGCACCGTCGCCAGGGTGCCGCCGAACGGCAGGTCACAGCGCTCCGTGGCCGCGGCGAAGTTGATCCCCTCATCGACGACCACGAAGCAGTGGGTTCCGCTCACGGCCGCCTTCACCGCACCGGTATTCGAACCGCAGGTGAGCTTGCAGTTGGCCTCGCAGCCATCGCCTCCCTCCTGCCCACCGTCATCGCATTCTTCTCCGATCTCGAGGATGTCGTTGCCGCACTCGGCGGAGGGCAGGGTGTCGTTGAACTCGCAGACGTAGCTGATCGTCTTGAAGCAATCCGCGTCGAACCAACCGTCGTTGGTCGTCGCGAGGCAGTTCTCGAGGTCGCCACCATCGGGCTGGTTCGACCGGAAGTGGGCGTTCTGGAGATCGAACGGCTCGCCGGTGATCCAGCGGAAGAGCTGGTTCGGCAGATCGGTGCCACCGATCCACGTCTCGGTGCCGGCGAGCTTCTGGACCGCCTGGTGCTCGTCGCTGTCGGTCACCGTCGCGAGGTGGCCGCCGGCCGCGGCGCAGAGCTGCCTCGCGTCGTTGAACTTGACGTTGTCGTCGTAGCGCGCGAAGCAGTGCGACGTGACCGGGTCGACCTCGACGGCATCGGGGATGATGTTGTCGCCGTTCGAGCCACAGGTGAACGCGCAATTGCTGTCGCAGCCGTCGCCGTCGACCTGGTTGCCGTCGTCGCACTCCTCGTCGTTCTGCGGGTCGACGCTGTTGTCGCCGCAACCCGCGACGAAGATCGTCACCGTCGCGATGTCGGAGAACAGCCCGCCGTCGTCCTTGACCCGATAGGTGAAGGACGCGGTACCGGCTCCGCTCGGGCTGAAGGTCAGCTCGCCGGTGTTCTCGTCGAAGTTGCTGATCGTGCCACCCGCGACATTCGCAGGTGTCTCGAACGTGATCGCACCTTGCTCGGGGTCACTGCCCGTAAGGAAGATCTGGATGGCGCTGCCATCCGACGACTCGCTGACATCGTCGGCGGTTGGTGCTTGGTTCGATGCGCTCACGTTGACGGTGACCGTCGCCGTGTCGGTGCGGCTCGTCGAATCGGTGATCTGATACGTGAACGTCGCCGTGCCGCTGAAGTTGGCCGCTACCACGTAGCGTGCCTTGCCACCGGCGATCGTCACCGTGCCGGAGCCGTTGGCCGGCTGGGCCGTGATCGCGGCGAGCGTGACGGTCTCGCCGTCGACATCGCCGTCGTTCGCGAGCACGTCGAGATCCGTGGTGCCCGCGGAGACGTTGTTGAAGGTGTCGTCGACCGCGTTCGGGTTGTCGGGCTGCGCCGCCACGGTGATGTTCACGGTCGCCGTATCGGTGAGCGCGCCGTCGCTCACGGTGTACGTGAACGAGTCGGTGCCGTTGAAGTTCGCGGCGGGCGTGTACTGGACGCTGCCGCCGCTGAACGACAGCGTGCCGTGCGCCGGGTTCGTGTTCCCGGTGATCGTCAGCGTCTGCGTGGCCTCGGGATCGCCGTCGTTGTCGTTCGCCAGCAAGTTGACCGACGTCGACTGCGTGTCCTCGTTCGTCGCGATCGTGTCGGCGGTCGCGACCGGCGCGTCGTTGGCCGCGGTCACCGTGATGCTGACGGTCGCCGTATCGGTGAGCGCGCCGTCGCTCAGCGTGTAGCTGAACGAGTCGGTACCGGCGAAGTTCGCGTTCGGCGTGTACGTGACGCTGCCGCCGGTGAAGCTGAGCGTGCCGTTGGCGGGGCTCGTGTTGCCGGTGATCGACAGCGTCTGAGTTAGCTCGGGATCGCCGTCGTTGTCGTTGGTGAGCAAGTTGACGGAGGCGGATGCCGTGTCCTCGGTCGTCGTGATCGCGTCGTTGGTCGCGACCGGGAGGTCGTTGACCGCGGTCACCGTGATGGTGACCGTCGCGGTGTCGGTCAGCGAGCCATCGCTCACCGTATAGGTGAACGAGTCGCTGCCGTTGAAGTTCGCGGCCGGCGTGTACCGGACGCTGCCGCCGGTGAACGCGAGCGTGCCGTTGCTCGGGGTCGTGTTGGCCGTGATGGTCAGCGTCTGCGTCAGCTCGGGATCGCCATCGTTGTCGTTCGCGAGGAGGTTGACGGTCACCGACTGGGTGTCCTCGGCGGTCGTGATCGTGTCGGCGGTCGCGACGGGGGCGTCGTTGGTGGCCGTCACGGTGATGCTGACCGTCGCGGTCGCGGTGAGCGCACCGTCGCTGACCGTGTAGGTGAACGAGTCGGTGCCGTTGAAGTCCGCGTTCGGCGTGTAGCGGACGCTGCCGCCGGTGAACGCGAGCGTGCCGTTCGCCGGGTTGGTGTTCGTCGTGATCGACAGCGTCTGCGTGAGCTCCGGGTCGCCGTCGTTGTCGTTCGCGAGCAGGTCGAGCGCGGTCGACTGGGTGTCCTCGTCGGTGGTGATCGCGTCGGCCACCGCGACCGGGGGATCGTTGACCGGCGTGACCGTGACGGTGACGGCCGCCGTGTCGGTGCCGCCGTTGCCGTCGCTGATCGTGTAGGTGAACGAGTCGGTGCCGTTGAAGTTGCTGTTCGGCGTGTAGCGCACGCTGTTGCCGGTGCGCGCGACGGTGCCGTTCGCAGGCGTGCTGGTGGCGGTGATCGACAGCGTCTGCCCGGTGTCGACGTCGGTGTCGTTGGTCACCAGGTCGAGCGAGGCCGACTGGGTGTCCTCGGCCGTGGTGATCGCGTCGGCGACCGCGACCGGCGCATCGTTGACCGCCGTGACCGTGACGTTGACGGTGGCGGTGTCGGTGCCGCCGTTGCCGTCGCTGATCGTGTAGGTGAACGCGTCGCTGCCGTTGAAGTCGAGGTTCGGCTTGTACGTCACGCTGCCGCCGGTGAACGTCAGCGTGCCGTTCGCCGGGTTGGTGTTTCCGGTGATCGTCAGCGTCTGGCCGGTGTCGACATCGGTGTCGTTGCCGAGCAGATTGATCGACGCGGACTCGGTGTCCTCCGCCGTGGTGATCGCGTCGTTGACGGCATCGGGCGTGTCGTTGACCGCGACCACGGTAATGGTGACGGTGGCCGTGTCGGTGCCGCCGTTGCCGTCGCTGATCGTGTAGGTGAACGCGTCGGTGCCGTTGAAGTTCGCCTTCGGTGTGTACCGCACGGAGCTGCCGGTCCGCGTCACCGTGCCGTTCGGCGCGGTGGTGTTCGAGGTCACCGTGAGCGTCTGGCCGACGTCGACGTCGGTGTCGTTGCCGAGGAGATCGAGCGCCGCCGACTGGGTGTCCTCGTTCGTCGTGATCGCGTCGTTGACCGCGTCGGGCTTGTCGTTGACGGCGATCACGTTGATGTTCACGGTCGCCGTCGCGGTGGTGTTCGATGGATCCTTGATCGTGTAGGTGAACGACGTCGTCCCGTTGAAGTTGAGCGCGGGCGTGAAGGTGGCGACGTTGCCGGCGAAGGTCACCGTGCCGTTCGCGGGCTGCGTGAACGACTGGATGGTGAGGGCGTCGTTGTCGACATCGCTGTCGTTCGCGACGACGTTGAGGTTCTTGGCCGTGTCCTCGTTGGTCGACAGCGTGTCGTTGACGGCCACCGGCGGGTCGTTGACGTTGGTCACGGTCAGCGTGACGCGACCGAGGTCGGTGCCGCCGTTGCCGTCGCTGATCGTGTAGTCGAACGCGTCGGTGCCGAAGAAGTTGAGCGCGGGCGTGTACGTGATGACGCCGGCGGCCAGCGTCACGGTGCCGTGGCCGGCCGTGCCCACCGCGGTGACCGAGACGGTGTCGCCATCGACATCGTTGTCGTTGCCGAGGACGGCGATCGTGGTCGCGGTCTCCTCGACGGCGGTGCGCGCGTCATCGCCGGCGACCGGGGCGTCGTTGACCGCGGTGACCGTGACGCTGACCGTCGCCGTGGCGGTGCCGCCGTCGCCGTCGTTCACCTTGTAGGTGAACGAATCGGGGCCGTTGTAGTCGAGCGCCGGCGTGTAGCGCGCCTCGGCGGCGATGAACACCACGGTGCCGTGGGCCGGCTGGGTGAACGACTCGACCTCGAGCGTATCCCCGTCGAGATCGGTGTCGTTGAGCGTGACGTTGAGCGTCACGAACGTGTCCTCGGCGGTGGTGATCGTGTCGTTGACCGCGACCGGCGCGTCGTTGACGTTGGTCACGTTGATCGTGACGTGACCGATGTCGGTGCCGCCGAAGCCATCGTTGATCACGTAGTCGAAGCCGTCGGGGCCGAAGTAGTTGTCGGTCGGCGTGTAGGTGATGACGCCGGCGACCAGCGAGATCGAGCCGTGCTCCGGCGCGGTGACCGCGGTGACGGCGATCGGGTTGCCGTCGATATCGCTGTCATTGCCGAGCACGCTGATCGTCGTCGCGGTCTCCTCGGCGACCGTGACGGTATCGTCGACGGCCACCGGCGGGTCGTTGTCGAGGCCGACGAACACCGTGACGACCGCGGTCGAGGTGCCGCCGTTGCCGTCGCTGATCGTGTAGCTGAACGTGTCGGTGTCGCTGAAGTTCAGCGCGGGCGTGTACGTCGCGACCGGGCCGGCAAACGTGACGGTGCCGTGCGCGCCCTGGGTGAACGACTGCACGGTCAGCCCGTCGAGGTCGGCGTCGGTGTCGTTCGCGAGGACGTTCGCGCTGACCGGGGTGTTCTCGTCGGTGCCCACCGTGTCGGCGGTCGCGACCGGCGCGTCGTTGACGTTCGACACCGCGATCGTGACGTGGCCGGAGTCGGTGCCGCCGTTGCCATCGGACACCGTGTAGTCGAAGCCGTCGGGGCCGAAGTAGTTCGCGGCGGGCGTGTACGTGACGCTGCCGCCGGCGAGCTGGACGCTGCCGTGGGCGCCCTGGGTCACGGCGACGAACACCAGCGTGTCGGCGTCGATATCGAAGTCATTCGCCAGCGCGGCGATCACGGTCGGCGTCTCCTCGACGACGGGGACGGTATCGTCGAACGCGATCGGCGCATCGTTGATCGCGGTCACCGACACGTCGACGGTCCCGACCGCGATGCCGCCGGTGCCGTCGGCGATCGTGTACGTGAAGCTGTCGGCCCCGTTGAAGTCGGCGACCGGGGTGTAGGTCGCGACCGTGCCGACGAAGGTCACCACGCCGTGGCCGGGCTGGGTGAACGACTGCAACGAGATGGCATCGCCATCCGCGTCGGTGTCGTTGCCGAGCACGTCGACGGAGCCGGAGCCATCCTCGGGGGCGGTGATCGCGTCGGTGTTCGCGATCGGGGCGTCGGGGACGGCGGTGACCGTGACGGTCACGGTGCCGGTGCCGGTGAGGCCGGACGGATCGGTGACGGTGTACTGGAACGTGGTGTCGCCGGTGAAGTTGGCGGGAGGCGTGAAGGTGATGATGCCGGTGTCGAGGGCGGCCCCGCTGACCGCGGTGATCGTCAGCGCGTCGGCGTCGCCGTCGGTGTCGTTGGCGAGCAGCGTGGCGACGTCGAGCTGGACCGCCGTGTCCTCCGTCGTGGTGGCGGTGTCTGCGCCCGCGATCGGCGCATCTTCGACGGATGTGAGTGCGATCGAGACGAGGCCGGTATCGGTGAGGGCGCCATCGGTGATCGTGTACTCGAACGTCGCGGTGCCCGTGGCGTTCGCCGCCGGCGTCACCGTGATCGACGAGCCGGCCTTGACCACGGTGCACTTGAAGCAGTTGTCGACCGAGCTGATCGAGATGAGGTGTCCGTCGGGGTCGCTGTCGTTGCCGAGCAGCTGCGCGGTGGTCAGCGTGACCGGGACGTCCTCGGTGGTCGACGCGGCGTCGTCGACGGCGATCGGTGCCTGATCGACGCCGACCGCGACGGTGACCACGCCGTTGCTCGAGGCCTCGCCATCGGTCACCGTGTACTCGAACGTCGCCATGCCGGCGAAGCCGAGCGTCGGCGTGAACGTGATCTGATCGCCGGACAGCACCACGCCGCCGCTCGCGGCATTGGAGACGGTGGTCAGCGTGAGCGGGGAGCCCTCGACGTCGGAGTCGTTGGCGAGCAGGAGCGCGGCCTCGAACGAGACCGCGATGTCGGAGTTGGTCGCGAACGAATCGGCGACCGCGAGGGGCGCATCGTTGACCGCGGTGATCGCGATCGGGATCGCGAGCTCGACGACGTCTCCGTTGGCGGTGGCGAGCAACGTCACGGCATCGTCGCCGCTGTAGTTCTCCGCCGGCGTGTACATCCACTGGGTGCCCGCACCGGCAACCTCACCGTGGATCGGCGCCGCCGTGACCTGGACGTTGATCGGGAGGTTCGTCAGGATCTCGAACGTCTTCGGCGTGTCCTCGACCGTCGTCACCGGCACCGCCGAGGCCAACAGGTCTTGCACTGGATCGTCGCCGCAAGCTGCAAGCGCAGCTATCGCGAGCACGTAGTAGACGTGGCGCATGAATCCCCCGATCTCGCAGTGTCGGGCCGAAGCCCGGATGCGCACAAGGGGGCAACGGGCGGTCGGCTCGTGGTTCTCGGGGTCGGTGTAGGCGATCGTCCGCCTGTGCCGATGAACAGGGCGAATGCTCTCATCGGCGCCGATCGAGCGGGGATGCGCACCAGCCGCGTCAGCGATGCGACGTCAGTGGAAGGTGCCGTCGTGCAAGCTCGTGCACGATCCCCCTCCGGGGGTGCGGGATCGGTGGCGCAAGTGCGCGACCTTGCGCAACGAGGAAGCCGGACAACCGCGGACAACCGACAACCGCGCGCGTGTCCGCTGGGCGGACTACGTCTTCCAGCGATCGCGCACGACTTCGAGCACGGCGAGGGCGGAGTCGACGCGATTGAACGGCGGCATCACGTACGCACCTTGGACGCGATGCTTGACCGCCGAGAGTGCCTCGCGTGCGATCGCGATGCCCTCGGCGCGCGCCAGCGGACCCTGGCCGACCTTCGCCATCCGCTCGCGGTACTCGGCGGGGATGCTCATGCCGGGCACCTCGTTGTGGAGGAACTCGGCGTTGCGATGCGACGCGAGCGGCAGGATGCCGACCATCACGGGGAGCCCCAGCGGGGCTGCGTCGTCGAGGAAGCGCTCGAGCGTGCGCGGATCGTAGACGGGCTGGGTCATCACGAGCTCGGCACCCGCGTGCTTCTTATCTTCGAGGCGGCGCAGCTCGCGATCGCGATCGTGCGCGCCGGGCTCGGCGCCGGTGGCGAGGACGAAGCTGGTGGGCTCGCACGGCTTGCCCGCCGGATCGACGCCGGCGTTGAAGCCCGCGGCCATCCGGAGGAGGCCGATCGAGTCGACGTCGTAGACCGGCGTCGAGAACGGGTAGTCGCCCATCTTCGGCGGATCGCCCGTGATGATCACCAGGTTGTTGAGCCCGAGGGCATGCGCGCCGAGCAGGTGCGCGACGAGGCCGAGGAAGCTCTTGTCGCGCGCGCAGACGTGGAGGATCGGCTCGACGCTGGTCTCGGCGGCGAGCCGCGCGCACACCGCGATGTTCGCCATCCGCGCCGACGCGCGAGGGCCGTCCGCGATGTTGACGACGTCGGCGCCGGCGGCGAGCAGCTCGTTGACCTGCTGCTTGGTCTTCGTCAGATCGCTCGACGGTGGAGCGGTGAGCTCGACCGACACCACGAACTCGCCACGCGCGATCCGGCCACCCATCCGGCTGCGCTCGGCGAGCGGCGTCTTCGCGGGAGGTGCAGGCTGCTTCGAGGTGATCTCGATCGCAGCGGGCTTCGGGCCGCGCTCGTCGAGCTTCTCGCCGCGGAGCATGCGGACTGCGCCGAGCATCGAGCGCGTGTGCTCCGGCGTCGTGCCGCAGCAGCCGCCGACCACGCGGACCCCGCTCTTGAGCATGCGGCGCGCGAACACCCCGAAGTGCTCGGGGTTCGCGACGTAGAGCGTGCGGCCCTCGACGGAGGCGGGGAGGCCGGCGTTGGGCTGCGCGATCACCGGCCGGCCGCGACCGACCATGCCGACGGCGACCTGGTAGAGCTCGGCGGGGCCAATGCCGCAGTTGCCACCGACGACGTCGGCGCCGGCGGCGATCAGTCGATCCGCGATCTCCGCGGGACCGAGGCCACCGTCGCTCTTGCCCTGCGCGTCGAACACCATCATCGCCGCGACCGGCACGCGCGGCCCGCGCTCCTTCGCAACCGCGATCGCGGTCTCCATCTCCAGGATCGACGTGAACGTCTCGAGGACGATCGCGTCGACGCCGGCGAGCACGAGCGTGTCGATCTGCTCGGCGAGGGCGAACCGCGCGAGCTTGCGCTCCGACGCGGTGGCGATGCCGAACTTGACGCCGGTGGGGCCGACGGCCCCGGCGACGTACGCGCGATCACCCGCTGCCGAGCGTGCGAGCGCGACGCCGCGCCGGTTGATCTCGCCGGCCTGCTCGACCAGGCCATGCCGCGCGAGGGCCATCCGGTTCGCGCCGAACGTGTTGGTCTCGACGATCTCGGCGCCGGCGTGCACGTAGTCGCGATGCACGGCCTCGATCAGCTCGGGCTGGCTGATGTTGAGCTCGTCGTAGCTGCGCGTGTGGAGCACGCCGCGCTCGTAGAGCAGCGAGCCCATCGCACCGTCGAGGAGCAGCGGGCCCGAGGCGAGGGCGTCGGCGAACGGTTTCACGAGCGGAACTCGCGACCCGTGAAGCCGAGCGAGCCGAGCTGCCGGCGAACGCCGCGCACGGCATCGCCGCGCCCGATCTGCGCGAGGTGCCCACCCTCGAACCAGGCGATCGGCACGTTCCAGTGGCCCGCGAGCGCCTCCGCTTGATCCGGTGGCGTGATCCGATCACCGCGACCGGCGATCACCGCGAGGTGCGTGCCGGGCAGCCGCGCGGGACGACCGAGCGGTGCGTGGACGGCGAACGCATCGGCGAGCAGCTCCTCGGTGATGCCGGCGGAGGCGGCGCGGCGGCGCGTGGGGTTGGCCTCGCCGTGCCGCCACATCAAGCGCGACATCGATACCGCGGGGATCATCGCGACGGCGAACTCGATCCCACCCGCATCGTCGGGGCCGGCGACGCTCGCCCACAGCGCGGTGGTGTATCCGCCGAGGCTCATGCCCATCACGCCCACGGCGGACGAGCCGCGCGAGCGCAACCACAGCGACAGCGCGCGCAGATCGTGGATCGCCTGTCCGAAGCCTTCGTTGGTGCGGAGGGGATTGGGCGACGGGAACAGCGCACCCGAACGCACCGGCGATCGCGTCTCGGGGGCGCGCGCACCGTGGAACGGCAGCACGAACGCGGCGACATCCCAGCCGTGTCGCAACCAGTACGGCACGTCGAACGTGCGCGCGGTGACCCACTGGTTGCCACCACCCCAGCCGTGCAGCAGGACGATCGTCGGGCGACCTTTCCCGGAGGTCCACCAGCGAACATGCGCGGTGGTGTTCTCGTGGACGCTCCCGATCAGGGCGCGCGCCGCGGGATGGAACGCGGTGTAGGTGGACGGATAGGTGAGGTCGACGACCTGCGTGCCGAGAGGACCATCGCCACCCGGCTTGAGCGTCACCGCGGGTAGGTCGGGCGCGGGAAAGAACCGATCGGGCTCGGCGTTGTAGTGCGCGGCGACGTCGATCAAGCGGGTGCGAGCGTCGGGATCGATCTTCGGTGCGCGCGGCGCCATCTGCCGCTCCATGAAGCGGATCACGCTGCGATCGAGCACGGCGCTGGCTTTGGTAAAGATGCTCAAGCGCGGAAACCCTACCTCGTTTGCAGGGGACGTGGCGTGCAGGAAGATCGGGCAGTTGAATGGTTTTCGCGCTAAGACCGTCGGTATGTCCGTGCGGATCGCCGGAGTCTTGATCGTCGCCCTCGCAACCCCTGCTGCCGCCGACACGTTCGGTGGGTTCTCGGGGGTCGACAAGCCGTATCTCGTCAACTCCGATCGCGTGTGCACGCCGCTCAAGGTCGACGGCGGTAAGGCGGCCGGCGCGCCAAGCTGCGAGAAGCTGGGCGCGGACGTGATCGCGAAGCTGTCGGTCAAAGATCCGATCCCGCAGAGCGGCCCCAAGGCAACGTTCGCGGCGTCGGCGAGCGGCCGCACGCTGACGGTCAGCAAGAAGGCGTCGGGCGAGCCCGTGATCGTGTGGCAGACGATGGACCCGATCGGCAAGGTCGTCGAGGTCTACGCGAGCCAGTACGAGGATCGCGTCGCGGTCGCGTACACCGCACGTGTGATGGGCAAGGAGCAGACGTCGATCGTCGCCTTCGATCTCCTGAAGGCCGGCGTGAAGCCCACGGTCAAGGATCCGCCGCTCGATCCGAACAAGCCGGTCGATCCCAACGATCCGAACGCGCCGAAGGATCCGAACACCGGCGTGGCGCCCGAGGATCCGAAGGTGCTCAAGGCCGTCGAGGCCGCGCGCAAGGCCCCGAAGCCGAAGGCGCTCGCCGAGTGGCAAAAGGTCCTCGCCGTGGACCCCGGCCACAGCGAGACATTCTTCCGCATCGCGGCGATCCAGCTCGCGGCCAAGAACCAGCCCGAGGCGCTGCGCGGGCTCGAAACGCTCGCGAAGTCGAGCAAGCCGGACGCGATCGAGTGGTTGATCGAGGCGCGCTTCGATCCGGCGTTCGCCACCCTCCGCGCGGAGCCGAGGTTTCGCGCGGCGACCGGCTTGGATCGCAAGCCGGCCACGTCCTACGAGCGCCTGATGATCTTCGGTGGACAGTGGGAGCAGACGGGCACCAGCTGCGACAAGCCCGAGGTTCGCCTCAAGCTGTCGCGCGACCGCAGCTTCAAGCTCAACGTCAAGACCAACTGCCAGGGCTCGATCATGGACCTGCCGTTCAAGGGCAAGTGGCGCGTCGAGCCCACCGGGCTGACGCTGATCCTCCCCAACAAGGGCAAGGCGTCGGCTGCCGACGAGGCTCCCTGCAAGTTCGAGCCGATCGGTGACGAGGACTCGCTGCACTGCGATCTCGGCAAGGGCATCGACTTCGTCGTGTTGCCGACCCGTCGATAGCTCGATCTTCGCGCCCCAGAACTTGTCGAAGCGATCGGCGACCTGGAGCGGCAGCGCCTGAGTGGGGCTTCCACCGGATCGAACGAGTCCGCGCCGAACGCGCCCACGCCGCGAAGCGCCGGCTGCGTGCAATCCTCCCACAGACGCCGCAACTGTCCGGCTGTCCGTCGCGTTCGTTGCGCAACTTCGCGCAGTTACCTCGGCTTTCCCGCACCCCCGGAGGGGGATCGTGCACCGCATTGCACGATGGGAGTTGCCAGTGAACACCGTGTGCGCCGCCGGACACTAAGTGACTGCACGCTATGCTGCGTCCGGTGAAGAGAGACACGGGCCCCGTTGCGGCGCTCGGACCTGCCGACGAGGCGGATCTGATCGAACGTTGCAAGCGGCTCGATCGCACCGCGCACGACGAGCTCTATCACCGGTTCCGCCGACAGGTCGCCGGCAACCTGTATCGCGTGCTGGGTGACCGCGACGATCTCGAGGACCTCGTGCAGGAGGTCTTCGTGATCGCATTCCGCGGGCTCGAGCGCTTCCGCGGCGACGCGCGGCTGTCGACCTGGCTCTACCGGATCTGCGTCAATGTCGCGCTCGGCCGGATCCGCACGCGCAAGCGGCGACCGAACGCGATCGGCGTGGTCGATCTCGATCTCGCGTCCGCCGATCCGTCGCTGGTCGAGCGCCCCGAGACGCCGGATCGCACGCTCGAGCGGCGCCGCGATCAACAGCGCGTCTACGCCGCGCTCGAGCAACTCGCTCCGAAGAAGCGGATCGTGCTCTACCTCCACGAGATCGAAGGTCTCGACCTCAAGGAGATCGCGTACCTCGTCGATTCGAATCCTGTGACGGTGCGGACACGGCTGTTCTACGCGCGCCGCGAGTTCTACAAGGTGATCGCGGGCAAGGAGCCCGACGAATGAAACACGTCGCGCCTCATCGCTGGGCGGATCTGTGGGCCGGCCGCGTCGACGACACCGAGCGTGTCGCGATGGAGCGCCACGCCGAGGCGTGCCCGCAGTGCGCACGGATGCGCGTGCGCGTGACCCGCGCGAGCGATAGCTTCGCGTCGATCAAGAGCCAGGCGTCGCCGGACCTCGCGTGGGATGAAGTCCGCGCACGCGTCCACTGGTCGGTGTCGACGGAGCGACGTGCGAAGCAACCAGGGCGCGAGAGCCGGGCAGGGTGGATTGCTGCGGGCGTGGTGGCCGCTGCCGCGGTCGCGACGCTGTTCGTCGATCGGCCGGGACCGCCCACGTTCCGCGAGCCGCTGGCGATGCCGGTATTGCATCCCGAGCGAGTGGCCGCGAAGCCGCTGACCGGGTTGATCAACCGACTCACCGGCGACTTGATGATCGACGGGCTCCGTCCCGCCGATCCTTTTCGCGTGTCTCTCGCCGCCGGCAACGTGCTCGCCACCGGCGACGGCCGCGTCGATATCCAGTTCGGCGATCGCAGCGCCTTCGCACTCGGCCCTCACAGCCGGCTCGAGCTCGTTCGCTTCGACAGCCGCGCGATCGAGCTCGTCGTCGACGGCACGATCGACGTCGAGGTCGCGACGCGAGCCCCGGACCAGCACTTCACGGTCCGCGCGGGGCTGCGCGAGATCGAGGTTCGTGGCACGCAGTTCCGGATCGTCCACACCACCAAGACCACCGACGTGTCCTGTCGCCATGGTCTCGTCGCCGTGCGCGATGCCGGCGGACAACGCGACGTCGGTGCAGCTCGCCGTCTCGTGATCCCGACGGACAAGCCGGTGCTCGGCGAGACGGTCGCCGCCCTGTCGATCGACGAGGTCACCGAGCTCGCCGACGCCACGCCGCTGACGATGCCGGTCTGGGACCTGACCACGCTCGGCAACTCCGCACCCCTCGCCATCACCTCTACCAGTCGCCGCGGGGTCCGCCTCGACGGCGTCGAGCTCGGCGACGCCCCGATGCACGTCCGCGTGATGCCGGGTCGCCATACCGTCGAAGCGCTCGACAATCAGGGGCGCTTCCGCCGCGCCGGCTGGATCGACGTCGCCGCCAACGCCACGCAGCCCGCGCGCCTCGACATCCATCCCGAGCCGGTCTCGCGCACACCCGCGTTCGCCGACCTCAACGCGCGCCGCGCCGAGCTCAAGACGGGCACCGATCGCGGCAAGCTCGACGCCTGCACGCGCGCCGCGGTCAAGCAGGGACTCGGTGGTGGGTATGTTCAGATCGAGATCAGCGTCGACGCGCAGGGCAACATCGGCTACCTCAACGTGCTCGAGACGGACCTGCCGCGCCGCCTCGCCGACTGCATCTCGACCGTGCTGCGCGACGTTCGCTTCAAGACCGGCCCGCTCGCCACCTGGCGCGAGCGGATCGATCTCTAGCTGCCCCTGAAGTCGAAGTCGAACGCGATCACGACGACGAGAACGACGGACTCGCGTGTGCGGAGCGTTCCGTGGAACAGGTGGTCGCAGGACCGCAAGCGACCGAGGCGCGACGGACGGTAGGGCTCCGGACGGCTCGGGGCCGGACGATACGGCGCCGGACGCTTCTCGGCCTCCTGCTTCGTCATCATCCCGTGCTC
>Ga0075163_10008285_pt1 | contig 13708 bp, 12 predicted proteins | sample JI1023141ADNA_FD_71478 | JGI IMG/M metagenome (GOLD analysis project Ga0075163, IMG submission 71478) | Wastewater effluent complex algal communities from Wisconsin, to seasonally profile nutrient transformation and Carbon sequestration -... | ecosystem: Engineered > WWTP > Effluent > Algae...
ATACCCACTCCCAAGCAGTAGCGCTCCGATTTGATTGGTGAGCTTGGTCCGCGTCTCGACCAGAGTCTGCCGCACATCAAGCTGCATCCGGACCCGTCGCTGCTCATCGCTCAGCCGGTGTGCCTGCTTGTACGCCCCGAGCTTGCACGCTTGTGCCAGACACCGCGCATCCCGCTTGTCTGTCTTGAGCTTCTTACTCCGCGTCGCATACATCGGCGCAAAGTTCGGATCTGCGACGATGACATCCATTCCCATCGACTCAAAATGTCGCGCCACCCACTCACTGGGAGTACTGGATTCCAGCAGAACTTTGGCCCCCTTATAGATGAGTACGGCATCCTTGAGATGGGCCCGCGTCGTCGGCACCGCGTCTCAAAACAGACCTCTCCCTGCTCGTCGAGAACACAAATTTGCGATTGCTTATTGTGCACGTCAATGCCGATAAAGTTCATGGCTGGCCTGGTATATCCCCCCCGGAATCGACAGATTCCGTCCGCCGTCGAAAAGAGGGGGGCTTGGGGGGAGTTGAAATTCTGTGGATAAGTACCTCTCGCCGTCGTGGGAGGTTGTGGTGTATAGCGGTTCCGATGGTGCGGCAGCTCGATCGTTCCTTGGTCATCAAAGATCGCAGAGAAGCGTGAGCGCCGCGCCGGAGGTTCTTGGAGGAGCCCGAACATCTGCGCGAGGGAAACTCGAAACACCAGGCTGGGCCGAGCCAGGGACTGCTATCCGTTTTCCGTTTCGTGAGGTCGCTATGACAGAAAAAAACGAATGCTTCGTCGGGATCGATGTCTCAAAGCAGACTCTGCAAGTCTGTGTACTGCCCGCTTCCGTGCAGCGCTGTTTCGACAATTCTCCGTCGGGACATGTGGAGCTGCTACAGTATCTGGCATCGGTTGGGCCGCAGCTCGCCGTACTGGAGCCGACCGGAGGTTACGAGCTGGAGCCGCTGTGTGCGCTGTGGCAGGCGGGGATTCCCGTCGCTGTGGTGAATCCTCGGCAGATTCGCGATTTCGGTCGGTCGCTGGGGAAACTGGCCAAGACAGACATACTCGATGCGGAGCTGATTGCGCGGTACGCACAGACGGTACGTCCGCCGGTGCGTCCGATTCCCGATGAGGAGTCGCAGCAGCTTCAGGCGCTGGTGGTGCGGAGGCGGCAGCTCGTCGAAACGAGGGCGGCAGAGCAGGCGCGCAAACACCTCGCCAAGAGTCGCGTGCGGGCTTCGATCGAGTCGCTGATTGCGCATCTGTCTGCACAGATTGACGAGCTGGATGACGAGCTACAGAAGCTTGTGGAATCGCATCCTGCGTGGCACAAACAGGACGAGATTCTGCAAAGTGTGGAGGGCGTCGGCGATGTCACTTCAGCGACGATGATTGCGCTGCTTCCTGAGCTTGGGACGCTGAATCAGAAGTAGATTAGTGCGCTCATCTGTCAGGAAAGACCAAGAATGCGAAGCGCCGACTGAAGATTCCCGAGCATCTCCGCCCGCTCCTTCTCACTCTGCTGACTGAGAAAGAGTCCGAAGATCGACTATTCTATCCGCCGAACCGGAAACGCAGCAGCAGCTACTATTGGGCCCATGTGAGGCGACTCTGTCGACTGGCAGACGTGCCCGTAATTTGTCCTCACAGTCTGCGCGGTCTGCACGCGACGCTGGCGCTGGAGGGAGGCACCACAGCGGACTCTGTTGCCAAGGCGCTTGGGTCACGGCTCCTTTGCGATGACCGCCCGCCACACCACCGAGTCGAGCGTGCTCGACGCGCAGTCCAGCCGAGTCTCTTCCGCTCTTGCCGCGCACCCCGATTCACAGATAGAGTGGGGTGGCTTACTGAAGGGGCTCCCCGCCGAACGACTCCCGGAACTCTTCGTCTACCTCCGTACACAGTGTTCCGCAGTGCAGCAGCTCGACGAAAAACCCCAGACATAAGCGTTTCCCGCCCAGTTCCCAGAGTGCTATGGGAATGCCAATTTCTCGATGAGAGCGGAGTTTTTTGGAGTCTATACTAAACTGTCGCCGATCTGTGCGCGGCGCGCTGTCCGATCTGCTCGTGACGGGCTTCGTAGACCACGCCCATTCCGCCCTGCCCAATCCGTCGGAGCAAGACCTACGGGCCCACTTTGCTGCCGAGTAGCGCGTCAGCGACTGGAATGAGCCCTGTAGGAACTGCGGAGATACTGACGACTTCCTACCTGCGGATGCGCGACCATGCGCCCTACCCAATTGAACCGGAATAGTCGCCACTGGCATCCGTAGTTCCATCATACCCTGTTTCATCTGACTCACAGCGACTCGCTGTCATCCACCCGTCTGACCGACGTGGGCGCAGGCTGGTGATGCACGAACCCGCGCAAGTTGTTCCACCGTTAGTAAGAACCTCCCGACCCAAGTATGCGGACTACCAAGCCAGTTGCTTATATTATTCATATACTATGACTAATATATTACTCCAGCCAGCATGTCACTGGCCGCCCAAATCCAGCCATCGTGAGCCAAGTGAGCCGCCACCTATTGAGGCTGCGAGCACACTCTCGCCAACCGACAGGGAAGATGGACTATGATGGAGAAATGATTTCCAGCATGAAGTCTCCTCAGCAGGTACACGCATTCTGGTTCGGCGATTTGGGCGACGGCACTTGCCTTCCGTCTCACTCCGCCATGTGGTTTCGCAAAAGCGACGAGGCCGATGCCAAGATTCGCGAGGCGTTTTCCAGCACCCTACTCAGCGTCGAGACCACCCCCTCTCAGGAATGGACCCACGATGCCCGCAGTCAGGCGGCGCTCATCGTTTTGCTCGATCAATTCCCACGCAACATCTTTCGCAATCAGGAACGTGCCTTCGCGTTTGATCGAAGCGCACTACGTACCGCCACGGCGCTGGTCGATTCGGGACAAGACCGCTCTTTGTTCGCGGTGGAGCGCTGCTTTGTTTGCCTTCCGTTTCAGCACGCCGAAGACCTCGGCGTTCAGGAGCACTCTGTTCATCTGTATCAGCGGCTCCTCTCCGAAGGACCGGAATCGCTGCAGAACTACCTTTCGCAGAACCTCCGCTTTGCCAAACGACACCACGAGATCATCGCGCGCTTCGGGCGATTCCCACACCGCAATGCGATCCTGAAGCGCACCTCAACCCCCGAAGAACTCGCGTTTCTGGCAGAGCCTAACTCATCTTTTTAGCCAAGCTGGCAATGGGCTAGGCGAGTTCGGCGAAGCGATCCTCAATCGCGATCTGACAGCCATCTCTCGCATTGGTTCGATGGTCGCTGCCATCGTGAGGCGAGGCGCAAGCTAAGCCGACCGAAGAGCCCTGATCGGCAGCGCGCCTGCCAGATCCGCAGAAAATGCAAGACCCATCTTAGTACAACGGGGGCGGAAGGGTACGGACCATCCCAAAAGCCTCGTTCAGTGATCAAACTTGCGCATTTATCCGACCGAGGCTCTGTATTTGGACAGGAGCTTTCCATTACTGAGAGTGTTTGGCCGGGTTTGTGGTGGTTCAGGGTGGCCGGGTCGTTTCGCTAGACAACCCGCGCCGCCTACCCTATTTCGACAGACTGCGGGAGATCGCCTCCGCGATGTCCCCCGCACGTCGTTTCATCTCGGGGCATCTGCTCAGTGCTGCAGGTGCAGCGTGAAGGTGACTCCCTGAACGTGACAGTCGCCCGCGGTGACCACGTTGCCGCCCCGCATGGCACCGAGGTAGCCGCTCTTCATTGCGCTGACTGTGTAGTTCCCGACGCGTTCTCCGGCACCGACGTACGCACACTCGCTCGTGCCGGCTGCGATGACTTCTAACTGCTGGTCATACCCAACGTCGATGGCCCTCACTGTGGCGTCACAGATGGGCTGATTTGTGGCGTAGTCTTTGACCAAAACGGTGAGCCCGTAAGCGTACTGCGCAGTGCAGCTACCCCCGGTTTCGCCACAGCCCACAGCCGGGAGAATCAGAAGCCCGACGAGGATTCCATTCACGAGATTTCGCATGAGAGACAGACTAGCACATTTCGAGAGCGCTCATCACTCTTGCGGCCAAGTCGGAACTGGCTGCATTAGCCAAAGTTCGGTTGGCGAGGTTGAGTAGTGAGCAGGCTGACACGTTGGCGAAATCCAGTGACCCGTTCGGCTCGAAGCGCGATGCCCTCAGTGCGTAACTCGACCGTGCCATCGATCAATATCTGATCGCCGGACTCAAGGCCCAGGTAGCGCAGGGTGCCCTGTCCAGCCACTGAATCCCACTGCGCCATTTCGGTGCGACCATTTATGCTTACGGTCAGTTTGCAGCGGATCTGATCATTGATCTGCTCGATACTGGTCGAGCTGGAAGTCGAACCATTGATGGTCGTACAGATGTTGACTTCATAGTCGTGGTTCAGGATCTGGACAGGACCATCAGGCAGTTCTACCAACAACGCGGGTGTCGCATCTCCGACCGTGACCCATTGCTCTCTGTCATTTTGAGACATACCACGAAACTCTTCTAGGTAGAAAATGACAAATGTCTCGGCTGACTTGGGATTGGAATCTGCGACCCGCGCTGTCAGACTGACCGGCGTGTTCACAGGTAGCGCACTCAATGCCGTAAGGCTGTTCACAAGTGGGTACTTGGGCTTGGTTCCACGGAGTGCGTCGAGTGCTGCACCGAAGGATGCGTCGAAATCGCGACCACCAAGTGATGCGCTAAACGCACCATCGCCAACGTTTCGTGCTCGGAACAAAAAGAATGCAGCGACACCGAAACCGATTAGAGTCACTACGATTGTGAATGCGATCCCACCTACCAACGCAGTATCCATGACGCTGCTCCTAAAGGACTGGGGGTTCCGCCCGCAGGCAAATAGATCGACCGGTCAAGGTCAAAGGCAAAAATGTCGGGGTGCCAGTAGCGGACTTCCCCCGCAAGACCTGGCTCGGATAGACAGGTGTTAAGCTAGCGATGGCTGTCGGGACGAGCCTACCGTGGACAGTCTGCTTATCGAGCATGCACATCTATCACTCCTTCTCGCGATTCCTCCGCACGATCGCTTCAACGCTCCGCTTGTTCCACTGGCTACAGGTTCCCTGAGCACACACGCCAGACCGTGCAAGTCGGTCCGTGTCCGATCAAGCAGGTATGCCCACAGCCGCCGAGTCCGACCTGGCGGTGCAAGCCGGCGAGGTGTTCATCCCGCCTTCTCCAGTGCGCGGGCTGCGGCTGAGAGCCGTACTGTCGTTGCGCCAAAGCCCTTGAGTATGCTTCGCACTGCATCCAGACCAATGCTGTTCGCGCTCGGCAGGTCCGCTGAGATTCGGTTCAGTTTGCCTAGGCAGAGCGCACCATGAAGTGCTGCCCAGAAGTCCAGCGTTCGAATGTTGGCAGCTCCCCGATGAAGCGCTCCCGAATCCACGGCGGTGGTGAAGAGCGCCTCAACCCCCGACAGGAAATCACCCAGGACGGGGGCCGCTCGGCGGGATTCCTCATTGGAAAGGTACAGGTGCGGATCGCCGAGTAAGGTGGCGACCAGTTGCCATGCACGGGGCGCTGTCCGAGGCAGGTCGAGGTACATCTGTGCCGTCACGAGGATCGCCGCCAAGCTCCGCGTGGGGCTGGCCACATGGGCGAGCGCAGCCATCCGTTTTGCCAGAATGCTCTCGAAAAGCAACTGAATGTCCCCTATTGCCTTTCGCTGTAGCACGGCGATGAGCGCATCCTTTGAATCAAAGTAGCGATATACAGCCGTGGTGACATAACCGAGCGAATGGGCCAAGCGCTGCAGTGTGAGCCCCGCGATCCCACCCTGCTCAATTAGCTCCATCGATCGATCAAGCAGCGCTTCTATCGTAGCTTCACGACGTATGCTGCGAAGCGATCGTTTCGCGACCACGCCCTGACCGTGAATCATGTTCACAAGTATGAACGTCCGTCCATGACGTGTCAAATACCGTCACCCATCCAAGCAACGGGACAAGCTCTCCGTCTGATGACACGCTGGGGGGAACTACGCTCGTTCTCAAGCGGAGAGCGAGTGCAAAATGCCTGTACAGGGGGACTGGAGCGTTCAGCTAAAAATGGGCGGAGCGGATTACCCGTTGGGCAGTGGAAGGATTTGCGGGTGCAGGTCGCGTAGACGTCCCCGCGCCAGGATTAGTTCATCGCTTCTAAGCAGCGCTGCGCCAAGCCACACGGTGAGCTGTCGGGCGTGGTTGCGCAGGACCGGCTGGGACCATAGATATCTCGAAACGCAGAAGCTTGGGACGCGTACGACGCAGGCGATCGGGAAGCATGTAACGCTTCAGGAAGGTCAGTACGTCGCAAATGAAATGGGGGTTAGGAATTCATGCAACGCATCCGAAGACGGCACCTCTCGCACCAGCAAGAGTCACAGCGCACCATCCTGCCGCAGCACACGCCCAGCCTCTACGCAGCAGCCTTCTGACACCAGCCGCCGCAGGATCGCCTGTAGCTTGTCGTACTCCGATAGCCCACGACGTCGCTTGCACAAATGAGGTTCCGCCGAGACCACGGCCTTCATGTCGAACGCCATCAGCGTCTCTTCAAACGGAATCAGATCCACGCCCGATCTGCATTTTGAGATGCTGATCATCGTCGCTCCACCCATTCCGTGAAAGCGATTCCCCATCTGACCAATGGCGGGAGTTGGCTTATCCCATTGCCAGGGCCAATGGGGGGCACCACCGAGCGCTATTTCTTGCGCGTGTAGCTGCTCGGCACGCTAAACAAGTCGGCTGGCAGGGGGGCGAGCTTCAGATCCTTGATCTCGAAGGAGAAGGTCGGATCCAGCGCTCGGAGAATCAATCGGAGTTCCAGGTCCACCCAATAGGTACCGCTCTTTCCGTTCTTGAACTGAGCATCCCAACGACGGCACCGGCGGCCGTTTACCTCCTCTTCTCCGGCCGCGGTACATACAACGTCTCGCTTCCACCCGCATGGATCGCCTTCGGGAGAGGTGGCGTAGCGCTCTAGATGGCCACGCGCCAGACTCTCGCTTGACCCAGCCGCGCTTTCTAGGTACGTGCGACTCGTCGGATACAATGTCAGGTATTGTGGTTTGCTTCGATCATAGATGCTGTGCATGTCAAGAAAACCCATGCGCGTTTCAACTCGGAGACTTTCCTGCCGCCCCAACAATCGAATCTCCACCTTGGGGGTGCCCGGTGGAGGCAGATGAACAACCATCACCGAGAATTCCTTTGAAAAGAGGGAGACTGTAGCCGTGGAGGTGGACGGCGGGACGCTGGCCGGTCCTTGCAATGCGACGGCTGACGATGGTGCGATAGTTGCCGACGGTGGGACGGATGCCGCTTGGGCTGTGCTGATTTGGATCGCAGACGGAGCAGGTGCGTTTTTCGCCATTCCGGACGCCGAGACCGAGCCAGCAGCCGGGGATGTTTGAGTCCTCCCATTTTTTTCCGCTCGCTTCGACCTAGCAGCGCGGATCTCAGTCGGAGACACTGCCGATTGGACTAGTGAAAGTAGGAGAAACAAGACCAGCGCCGTACGTCTCATCAAATCTTCCCCCCGGGATTACTGCTGCGGAAGCTCTACTCAGTGCTCGTCTCCTGGCATCGGCAGCAGGAGATCGTTGACGCATACATGGTTAGCATGAATACTATTCACAATAGTGAACTATATTCACGATGTCTTCAAAGGACAACGTCGCTGTCTCGGCTAGCAAGTAGATGAAACCACAGCAGCCGCACGATCCTAGCAGCCGTCAGCTCGAAGTGGCTGGCTCTGCAATGTCCTTGGGCTTCACGTCTTCAGCTTTCTGCCTGAAGGCCGTACGAGGGAGGGGGCTGTGGTTGGTCGTGGCTTCTGACTTGTGTCTGCCCCTCGTCCTACGCTCGTGCAGTACCGTGGGGAACCTATGAACGTGAAACATGCCGACCAGGGTAAGTCCCTTCCTTCGCATACCTGTGAGGAGCCGAGTGCGGCCACTGCGAACACCTTGGATGGGCCGACACAGGATGGCTCGATCGATATGGCGATGGACTTCGCCGCAACCGAGCCGACGCAGGCATCCTCGATGGGCTCCAACGGTCGATTGCCATTTCCCAACTGGGAGCGCTACGAAATCCGGTCCTTTCTTGGCGCTGGTGGCATGGGAGCTGTCTACTCTGCAGTGGATCCCCGGCTCAAACGCAGGGTCGCCATCAAGTTCCTGAGCATCAAGCAGCTCGGTGACGCAGCCCCTCGGCAGCGTCGACACTTTGAGCGTGAGGCTCGCGCCCAGGCAAGCATCGAGCATCCACATATCTGCAAGATCTACGAAGTCGGCGAGATCGAAGGGCAGCCCTTCATTGTCATGCAACTCATCGCCGGATCATCAATGGCTGGTCTGCTGCATGTGATGACCCGCGAACAGCATGTCCGTGCACTTCAGCAGATCGCAGGGGCCTTGGCGGCCGCACACGCGAAGGGACTGATCCACCGCGACCTCAAGCCCGGCAACATCATGGTGGAGCGACGGCCAGATGGAACCTATTGGCCCTACCTGATGGACTTCGGATTGGCACGTGAGATTGACTCGAGTACGAACAGTACGACCGGCATTGAGGGAACGCCATCGTTTATGGCCCCTGAGCAGGTTCGAGGAGAAAAGAGCAGCCTGGACCGTCGCACCGATGTCTACGGATTCGGTGCCGCCCTATACAATGTTCTCGTGGGTCGTCCTCCGTTTGTCGGCAGCTCCGCAGATGTCATGATCGAAATCCTCACTCAGGATCCACCGCCACTGCGCAAGTTCGATCCATCTATCTCGTCCGATCTGGAGACCATCGTTCTTAAGTGTTTAGAGAAGGATCCACGACGCCGCTATGAATCGGCCAGTGGGCTCGCTGAGGATCTGACCAAGTTCCTGGATGGAGAGCGCATCGCAGCGCGGCCTCCAGGACTGCTGCATCGGATGGGCAAGTTCGCACGACGCCATAAGCTCCTCGTCGCCAGCAGCAGCGCAGCTCTGTTCGTCAGCTTAATCCTCGGCGCTCTGCTCTTGCGGGGGCGCTGGGAAGCAGCGGAGCAAGCACGGCTGGCACAGCATCTCGGACAAGAGATCAAGGACATGGAGTGGATGCTGCGCAGTGGAAGGCAGATGCCTCTGCACGATCTTAATCGAGAGAAGGCGATCATCCGCAAGCGGATGGTGCTGCTGCATAGGGAGCTGGCTGGCTATGGAGCGAAGAGTCGCGGGCTGGCCCACTATGCCCTCGGCCGTGGGCATCTGGCACTGCATGAGTATCCCGAAGCGCTCGACCAGTTGAGCCAAGCGATCAAGCACGGAGATCAGAACGCGGAGGCCCACTACGCGCTCGGCCTGGCACTGGGCAAGCACTTCGAGCAGGCAATGTATGAAGCGCGGCTATCCGGTGGCGGCGACTGGGCCCACAAGCAGCTCAAGGAGATCGAGCCGAAGTACCTTGCACCGGCAATCACTTCTCTTTTGCGCAGCCGTGCGATGAAGCGGAATGCGCCCGGATACCTGGATGCACTGATCGCATTCTATCAGCGAGACTACGAGGCCACGCTCAAGCATGCGGGCATGGCTCTGCAGCAGGAACCTTGGCTCTACGAGGCGTCCAAGCTAATCGGTGATGTCCACCAGGAGCGGGCGCTAGCGGCCCGAGACAGCGGGCGCTATGAGGAAGCAGAGCGGGAGTTTGCGTCCGCAGTGCGGTCCTATCAGGACGCAGCGGCCGTAGGTCAGAGCGATGGTGAGGCCTACGAGGGATTGGCTGAGTGCTGGATTCGCCAGATCGAGATGGCGTTAAACCGCGGTCAGTCCACCGAAGCGGCATACCGCGAAGCCGTCTCTGCCAGCGACAAGATTGCCACCACCGAGCCCAAGAGCATCGCCGGCCCGCTCAAGAGAGCCTATGCGGCCTTAATGACGATGGCGGTCACTGGATCCGGGCTGAGCTCTGCTGCGCGTGTGCAGCAATGCCTGGCCTCCGCCGAAGCAGTTCTCGAAATGCAGCCGGGCAATCCCTATGCGAGCGATGTAGCAGCCGGCTGTTACTCCTTTTCTGCGGACGGTGCACCTGGACGTGGCGAAGACCCAGAGCCACTTTTGCGGAAGGCATTGAGTCTTCTCGAACCGGCGGTCCGCCAGGCACCACATTTTTTATGGGGAATAAATGACCTAGGTTATACATATTCGCTACTTGGTTCTTATCTACAAATACGCCACGAGCCTTCTGCGGTGGACCTATTCGAGAAGGCTTTATTGATGTATAAAATCGCATCATCATTAGATAATAAGTTTGCACTGCCCTTCCAAAATGCTCTGGACACAAGAGCTAGATATATAGACATGCTAGCTTCCGAACAAGAGGTCGCTAAAACCCTTTCCTCTGCCACTGAAGATTTTGATATGTGCATGAAAATTGATCATAAAAGGCACCAGTGCTATAATAACTACTTTATAGTATATGCTAAGGCCGCTTGGCGTACCCACCAAGCAGGCAGGGATGGTCAGCTTCGGCTGGCGCAGGCACTGTCAACATGGTCCGCGCTGCGCAAACTGGGTGGCAATTACCTGGATATGGAACAGCATGCCGCACTCTCGCACCTAGTTGAGGCGAGTATTCGTCTCCGCAACCACATGGATCCCGGTCCGGCGCTCGCGGAAATGCAGGCGGCGCTGAGCCGGTGCTTCGTTCAGTCGGCTGGGGACGCTATGTGTCAGACGCTGGCTGCGCAAGCGGAATGGATTGAGAGCGACTGGTTGGCAATCAGGCATAAACCTTCGTTTCCCGCGCTACAGCAGGCGCTTGAGAAGGCCACCGTAGCGACCAAGGCTCGAACGAACTATCCGGATGCCTGGCAAGTCCTGGCCGAGACCCACCTCCGGATAGCCCGCGCCACCGAGGCTCGTTCTCCCACTCGCGAGTCGCATCTGGCGGCGGGCTTGGCGGCCATCGACAGAGCCTTCCTCGTCAATCCAAACCATGCGCTGTCTCGGGCCACTCAAGGTGCCCTGATGCTCGCTCGGGCTCAGGGGCAGCAGACACCTTCGGCTCGGCTCGAATCGGCTCGGGGGGCGATCGCTGCGCTGGAACGGGCCGTTCAGGCTGACCCGTTTATAGCTCAGGCCCAAGCCCCTCTGCTGGCACAGGCCCAGGAACTCTTGGTCAGTCCCTGATGGCACCCATGGCGATTCAACGAATGATTGCGATGCAAGGCTTACATGCCCGGCGAAGTTTTTCCGCTGCTTCATATGCGGAATCGTGAGCTTGATGGATAGTTCTATTCCAATCACGGCCTTCTACTGATTATTGACACAGGAGTGAAAATGCGACTGACAACGTGTTATCGGAGCGACAATTCAGTGAATCAGAGCGGCGTTTCGAATCGGCGTACGACGCCATTCGGCAACTGGGCAGCAGGAATTCTGCTAGTCCTAGCCTCCTGTGGCGGACGGGATGGTGCGCAGGAGAGCGATCTGAATTCCGTTGAGAAAGCAGCGTCCGGGTATAATGGCGGCGGCTGGAACGGTGGCGGCTGGAACGGTGGCGGCTGGAACGGTGGCGGCTGGAACGGTGGCGGCTGGAACGGCGGCGGCTGGAACGGCAACGCCTGGGGCGGCATTGGATCGGCGCAAGACTGTACCATCAGTCCCAATAACAACAATTGCACGACGCTTCACGACTGGGTCAATCACAGTGACGTCGATAACAATGGTATCGCTGGCGATGAGTATGATCGGCGGACGCGAGTTCAGGCGCTGGCCTACTGGGTAAGCTGTGCCTGCCCTGCCAGTGTGGAGATTCCTTTCAGCGATACCCACGGCCTCTTTTCAACCGCCCTATATGGACAGTTTGGTCTGGCACCGATCTGGTGCGGAAGCGACTCCAACGCCTCGGTTCCCACTTCCGAGATGGAGATTGTGTCAGCGTGCTTGATGGCGCGTATCAACATGAAGGGCAAGCATGTTCCGCTCAGCCTGCAAAGCCTGGAGCCAGGAACCGCGCTGTCCACCAATGAACGGATCACGCATGGCACTCCCATGTCCCGCTTCTGGGGCAATCTATGGCGATTTCCACACGCCGACACGGACTCTACGACTCCGGCCTCTAACGACGCCGCCAACTCGGGCGGAGCGTGGTGGAACATGGAGCGATTCTCTTGCACAGAGCCGAGTGTTTATGGAGAGGACCGGCAGGACCAGGCCGTCTTCGGACGTACTTGCGATATCGAAAGTTGCGATGGGCAACTCGAACACGTCGGCTACTGCTCCGAGGGACGGAAGCGGCTGGGAGACAGCGGTACCTGGGATCAGGACAATCCCCGCTCCACGCTATACAAGGCTGTGAGTGCACTTCGAGATGATCCAGTGGTCGCAGGAGGCCACGGCGCTACCATGCTGGCGGGCTCCGGTGGTGGTACGAACCTGGCAACCTCAGAGTACCGAGGTAGAAGCTGGCGCGTGATGAGCGTGTCTCGGCCCTACACAATCTCGATCGAAAACCCGCTGAGTACGTATCCAAGTAATGGTGCCTCCTGGGTGAAACGAGCCTGGGCCCAGGTCGAGTCGGGCACCCTATTCGCGTCACAGTCTTCCCAATGCTTACTCGGCACGGCCGAGTGTCAGGGCAGCAACGACAATGGCCAAAAGCTCATCAACCTAACCACAGGGCAGCAGATTTCACTGAACCTGAGTGGCAACCTGGCAGCCCCGGACACCAGCCTTCCGGGAGATCCCAACGAGCCGATGACGGTCGCCATTCGCTACTCGCGGGCGGGCTTGCTGGGGCCTGGGCAATGCGATCCGGATATGGACTGTGCAAGCACTCCGGCCATAGAGTGCTCCTCAGGCCAAAAGGACGAAAACGGATGCCTCGGTGGCGTGGCGTTCCCGGGTCTGCTGCGCATCTGGGTTAACAACAACAAGCCCATGACTTCCGGTTGGACCTCCGTGCACGGTGCTGGTTCGCCGTACGGGAAGAATATCTTTCCAACGACCTACCAGACGAACAAATACTCGACTGCGTACATCTATCCAGTCTACATGCAGGACTCGATCGCTAGCATTCCTGGTGCGATCGACCATACCGCTGGAGTCACCTACGACACAATGCGCGTCCGCATCCAGGGCGAGCATCCGGATCCGTCGTTCTCACCTCATCTTGACACGGCCTACTTCCTGCCTGGCTCACCGCCGAGTGACGCAGACTGCAAGGGCATCGGGGGTTGTTGGCTTTACGCGGGCCCGTCGGAAAGCGTGCTCCTTACCCAGAATCAGGAGTGGCATCATACTACGCCCATTCTGCCTCCCGGAAGTTACACCTTCCAGATCACTGGTCTTACCAACGATGCCGATCTTTACGTCAAGAAGAACGGAACCGTCTCAACCACGAACTGGGACTGTCGACCCTACAGCGGCAGCGGTGTCAGCGAGACCTGCAACGTCACGCTCACAGGCCGTGGTGGTTACCTGAGCGTCATGGTTCGCGGCTACTCGACGACCTCTGCTGCGACGCTGCTCGGCAAGAACTAAGGTACCCACTCGCCGTCCCAGCGCACAATGGGGGGGACGGCGAGCGACAAGTGGTGCCTACCGCGAAGGGGACACCAAGTAGGTGGGATGTAGCCTTTCACTTGATCACATCTCCAATCACCGACGGAGAATTTGGCCGAGATAGGGCTCTAGGGTTCGTGCCATGGCGAAGAGATCCTTTTTGGTGTGGAGCTGGATGAGCTGCATGGCA
>Ga0075163_10008286_pt1 | contig 13708 bp, 10 predicted proteins | sample JI1023141ADNA_FD_71478 | JGI IMG/M metagenome (GOLD analysis project Ga0075163, IMG submission 71478) | Wastewater effluent complex algal communities from Wisconsin, to seasonally profile nutrient transformation and Carbon sequestration -... | ecosystem: Engineered > WWTP > Effluent > Algae...
AATACCTTGGCAAAAAAACTGGTTTTATGGTGCCTAACGCAAAAAGGAACAACACAGAAACAAAGCCTAAGATAAAACAGTACATTTTGACATCTCGCTTTTCCGTTTCATTATTTGAGAGATAAGAATACAAGAAAAATAAAGCACTTAAAATAAATAAAATAGAAACGAAAGAACTGTAATATAGAGTCGAAAATGCGTGCATTAAATCATTAGTATTAGCGGTTTTAAGCCAAAAATCATTTTCCTTATTGAAACCTAAGACGTGTTGAATTTGTTTCTTCGTAAATCTTAAAAAAATTAGTCCAAGAATTATTACTGATTGAACTGAAAAATACAATTTGACATTATTTTTATAATACAATCCAATTATTATATATTGTGTTACAATTACAATTGAAGCGATATAATGGGAGTATACTATTAAAAAATTCACAAGTGACAATATCAACAGATGGGCAATTTTTCGACTGCTGATATACTCAAAAAATAACATTGAAGAAACCACAGCCAGAAAAATTATTAAAGAATAAACTCTAGCTTCCTGCGAATAAAAAATAACAAAATTAGATATAGATAACAGAATAGACGCAATTAATGCAGTCTTCAAATTGAAGTATTTCAGACAAAAAATATAACTCAACCCAATCGAAAACGAAACGAACAAAATGCTGAGAAAACGTGTATTAAATTCATTTATCGGAATAATCTGATGCCAAACCCAAAGGCAATAATAATAAAAAGGAGGATTATTATCCCATTCGGCTTCATGTTTTATATGCCCAAAATCCAGAAGTGCATCTTTAACACTAATTATTTCATCGTAAGAAAATGGTGTGTAATCTGAATAAATCGATTTTAAGAAAATATTTGCCAGTACAATTAAAGAAAAAATAGAATATTTTTTATCCATCTCATCTGATTATTAATTTATCGTGAGAAACTCGACCACTTTTATATTTCTGAGTAATTAAATATATACCTATCGGTAACTCACTAAAAGAAACTCTTATCGGATTTTGCTCATCAACGTCAACTTTTTCTAGCAATCTTCCGTTAAGGTCATTAACAAAAACGTTCAAAGGAATGTCATTTGAAAGAAAATTTATGTAAACGACTCCTTGTTCATAGTAAATGGAGGACTGAGTACCCATTAGAGTTTCTTCGACTGCTACAATGCTTGAGTAATTAAAACAGGTACTATCATGTTTCATGATAAAAACATCTTTACCAACACTGTTAAAACTAAGGGTAGATCCAACCACCAAAAAACCTCCGTCCAATGTTCCCTCCACCGAATAAAAAGACTCATCTTCCCCGCCACCAAACGAATTCACCTTATAATTGTAACCTCCAGGCGTTGCTACAAATATATTACCCTGCTGGGAAAATTGAGGTACAGGAACATCCCTTATAAATGCTGCCAAGTTTGACAATTGAAAAGAGTTGGAAACCGACACAAAATCTTCATTATCGGAACTCGCATAATAGCTGTTCTCCCAAAAAAATCCCCCTTGAGGATACATACAGTACATATAAGAGTGTGTTTTCCCTCCAAGGGAGAACGTTTTTGCACCACATACGATAAAGTCTCCAGTGCTTTTCTGAACAACATCATTCGCATAATCTTTCCATGCGCCACCAAATGTCCTTGTAAACAAGGTATCCCCATTTAAGTCCAATTTCAAAAAATACCCATCCCCATTTATTTCCCCGCGGCTTTCCGTATAACCTACAGCTGCCAAAAAGTTATCGTTGGTTTTTATGATGGACCGTAATTCCTCATTTTGCGCTCCTCCATAATATTTTTGCCAGAGGAGTGCTCCGCCCAGATCATATTTCACCACAAAGCCATCCTTAGCACCGGCACCAAAACTATTGGTATAACCCGTTACATAAATATGATTGTCCGACCCCAACACCAAATCGTTGGCAAAATCCCAATCCAATCCGCCAAAAGTAGTCTGCCATATCAGGTTTCCGTTTTTATCTGTTTTTACCAGGTAAGCGTCGTAACCTCCGGCGCCAAATGAATTTGTAAACCCTGCTATAACGTATCCCGAATCGGCGAGCTGAATGACTGATTTGCCAATGTCGTTACCAAAACCCCCAAACATTTTGTGCCAGATAATCTGCCCCATGCTATCCAATTTTACCAGGTACACATCGGTATTCCCGCTTCCATAGCTGGAGGTACTACCAGCAATGATATACTGCCGGTCCAAAGTTGGTTTTGCGGAATACGCCACATCGTCTCCATTACCCCCAAACTTCGTGTAAAAACGTGAAGGAGGTTGGGCATTGACGAAAAACACCGAAAATAAAATGATGATTAGAAGCCCCTTTTTCATGCTATTTTAATTTTTTTGCTAAACTAAAAAACACTCCCTGTCCAAACGCACTTTTAGGAACGATGTAGCCTTGCAGGCTATTGCTCCCTATTTTCAGAAACCAGTTTTTGCTGCTCCAGGTAACCGATGCGCCCACATTGAGCCGAAAGTAGCCTCCATAACCCGTGTGTAACCCGAAGGTAACGTTTTTTACCCGATATTCCGGCTCCACAAACACGTAGGGTTTGTAATTGGCGTTAAAAATGTAACGAAAGCCAAATGAAAAACAAAAGGGCTCGCTAAAATAAATTTTGTTAATGATGAGTAAATTGGTCGGAATGTTTACGTTAAAATCTTCACTGCGGGCGTTAGCCAGGCTTCGCAATAAACTGTCGCCATTTATACGGTTAAGCGTGGAATCTTTGAGATCGAGAATGCTTGTGACATTGTAACCGGTGTAACGCAGCGTGGAATCGCTGCTGTATTGCACACTGTTGTTACGCCAATGAATAAACCCAATGTTGTTGGCATTTACAATGAGTACACTGCGTTTGCCCACGCGACTTTTGTAAGGTGTTTCAAAAAAAAGATCGGCGCTTGCCCCTACCCCGTTAAAACTCCCCAAACCCTTACTATTGGTATCGCTGATTGCCATATTGAAGTTTGAATTAAACCACAGTTCACTGCCATCCATAGAAGTATACAGGCTTGAGAATTGATTGGTTTTAATGTAAAACAGTTGTTCCCCTTTTATAAATGACAAAGAGATCCCGATTTTACCCACCGAGTCTACCTTGTGCATAATAGCGCCAAATTTAACTTCCTGAAACCGCAGGGCATTTACGTTACAGTTACCAAGGTCAGCTATTTTCCCACGGTAGGCCTGGTTACCATAGAACATCAGATTAAAGAAGTCGCGCGAGTAAGTGGCGTTAAGCAACTCCTGGTTTTTAAAACCCACTAAAAAATCAAATTTGCTGTTACCTTTTACAAATGCGCTCACGTCGTAGTTAAGATCGATACCAAAATTATTTTTGGCACGGAGGTATTTAGCCGATTCATCTTTCGTTTTTTGGTCAATGTAACCACCCCAAACCAGCTTATTAACCAGACCACTGCTCATTCCATTACTACCCGCGTCAAAATTCAGGTTAGCCGACACACAACGGCCGGTGCTGCCATAATTCAAAAAATTGGTATTGTACTGTGCCCTCGCCAAGGTATCAACCAGTACAAAAAAAGAAAAGACAACTACGCGTACAAATTTTACACTCATACAGCGGTCATTTTACAGGTGTTGATGATATGCGGCTCCTTCATGATCGTTTAAACGAACTTATTTATTGGTGACATTGTAATTAAGCTCAGCAACAATATTGACTTTAATGGTGTAATTTTCATAAATTTTAATATCTGGCGGATTAGGCGGCATTAAAAAATAAGTTACAATTTCAATGGACTTCGTTTTTCGGAGTTTGGTTATTTTTTCGGGCGCTATTGGGATCAAAACCTTTGAATCTACTGGCGCTACCACCACATTCTGACTATTTAACTGCCCGGCTTCGATGCTATTTTTTTCTGGCACAAACAGAGAATCAATTACCAATCCCTGCTCATCGAGCATGTAAGCCTGTAACCTGGCTTTAAACGGATAACTGCTTGTTGCGAGTATCACAAAATTACCCGACTTTACGTTTTCCAGTTGTTCGATATTACTAAAATCAACCGCTGTGTTTGATTTCAACTTAAAGTAATCGGCGTTGAACCGCATTGGAATGTCAATATCCGCCATTACGCGGATTCCATGATCGTGAAAAGCAAAATCGTTGTAACCCGAAATATTGGATGGACTCAACGGGTTCACGCTGATGTTGCCTTTGTAGGTGAGGCGATCGGGCAGATTGGACAGGAACGGCACGATGTTACTGTTGGATGACAAAAACGACAAGGCTTTAACGGTTGGAAATACGGTTGTTCCCGCTCGTGTAGCTCGGTTAATATTAATATTAGAAAGCTGGTTGTTTGTTAAAGGCACCACATTACCAGCACCCGAATTAATGGACGTAATGTTGGAAAGATTCGCGCTGAACTCCGCCGCAAAGCCGTTCAAAATATTAAACGTAAGAGAAGCGTCGTTCAACATAAAATTAGCCGCGTGAAAATTTTCGACCAGATCAAGTTTTGCAGTATCGAGGGGGATATCGATTGTTTGTTGTCCAAAGTAACCTTCTACATATTCAGGCACAATGTCCTTATAACTTAATTCAATTTTTGGTCCCTGTCCATAATTTACAAAAACACTGTCTGCGTCTGGGTTTACATACACAGTATTGGTTTGCACGATGGTATTAAATACATTGCCCGAAATTCCTCTCATGTTAAAACTATAACCGGACACGTCGTAGGTTTTGGTTAACACCGAAGGAAGAGGCGGTATGGTCTCGAAAATTTTAAGAGGTTGCCCACCCTTTACCGCGCTTGGAATCACGTATAACAAATCGAGGGGTTGCAACAGATCATTCATAAACTTTATGATGATCTGACCACTGCGGATATCCACCCGCTTAAGGGCTACACCGTTACTGATATCGAATTCAAGTTCGGTGGGCGGAAAAAAGGTTAACGCATAACCGGGAGGCAGTTTGGCAATGGTGGGTATTGTAAAGGTCTTTATAATGGTTGTATCCGGCAGTTTAAGCAACGAATCGATTTTAAGAGAAGTAATTTCGCGGGTTACCTTAAAATGCAGCAACCCCGTATTATCAGCTAAAAAAATGGAGTCACCGGCAAAATTTTTGATGTTGAGCTCACTCTTTACGATTGGCAAAACAACGTCAACGTCCCAATTGGTATTAATAGGTTTGCGACAACCAATAAACAGGATCGAAAAGAATGCAAGAAAAAGGACTACTCTGTTAACTACCACCATGTATTACAAATATAATTTATTTACTTGATTTAATGCGGCCCCCTTTGATTTTATAGAGGATTTATTTGCGCTTACAGACCCAACCCTATCCACTTATGCTTCGTAAGCCGCATAACCGGGCAAGCATAAAAACTCTGTGTTAAACAACTCCCTGATTTCAGGAAGCAGTTGCTCATGACTAAACTGTCCTTTGTTTTTTTTACCGTTTTCCTTCCCGGCCGGATAACCTGCCGGGAAGACAAAGGCCACTGGTTTAACCTGGTTTGAAAAATGTAGGAATCGGTGCTAAAGGGTTAGCAATAAGCTGGTAAAATGCTTTACTTTCAGGTAATTATGTAATTTTTTTTATTAAATTTGTTACATTATTACTATGAAGTTCGGCCTACGTTTTTTTCTCTCATGGATTACTTCCTCCGCCCTCATGTTTGGGCTATTTTACCTTTGGCACGGTATTTTTTTAAATGACTTTAAACGGATTCAGTTTCCACTTACCTGGTTTGTTGCTTTTGCTGCCTGCACCTATTTAATTTTTGGGGCCGCCACTTACGTGCTGTATGAATCGTTCCTCCTGAAAAAAATCAGAAATTTTTTTACAAGAGGCGTGTTTTGTGGCCTGATTATGGGCTTCACTTTTTTTATGATTGCTACGGTGCTTAACATTTCGTTGACGAAACACCTAAGCATGAAACACCTGATGATTGATTGTATCTGGCAGATTACCGAACAGATAGTAGGCGCCCTGGTGATTGTTATTTTTAAGGTCACCATTCACGACCATTCTATGGAACAGATCTGATAACTAACCCCTTTTTTAGTTTTCTTTATGCAAAGTTTTTTTACATTCTTAAAATCAAGGCAGTTTTTATTCCAACTGGGGTTTATTGTGCTTTTTATTTTTTTTGTTTTCTTCGGCATTATCAAATGGCTTTCTTCGTACACCAATCACGGTGAATTTGTGACTGTTCCTGACTTTAAGGAACAATCCATTGCCGGGTTAAGTGATTTTATAAAAGATAAAGACGTTTCATACCTGATTATTGACAGTGTATATGATCCGAAAGAAAAACCGGGTATTGTGTTAAGACAAGAACCGGAAGCAAATAGTAAGGTGAAACACAATAGAACGGTCTATCTTTACGTTACGGGGATGGTAGCACCACAAATAAAAATGCCAAAACTGATTGACAGGAGCGAACGACAAGCACGACTCATTTTAATTACTTACGGGTTAAAGGTTGGAAGCGTAGTTGATAAAAAAGCTGATTGTAATGGTTGCGTGCTTTCTCAACGCATAAAGGGGAAAGAAATGGAAGAGGGAGCCTCGGTAAAAAAAGGAAGTGTGGTGGATTTGGTAGTGGGCAGAAAAGACAGTTTTTATTCCAGCGCACCATCCGACAGTACAACCTCTGATAAGGAGGAACTAAATTTTGACTAATATGAGCAGAACAGTTTTATACACATTTCTTTTTACTTTAATAGTTCTTTTCAGCTTTTCGCAGGAAGCCTTAAAACCACTGAACACCAACCTCAGTTACCTTTACAACGATCTTGCCTCCCCAAAACACACGCAGGTTTTAAACACAAACTTAAAGCCCCTCTCAGGATCCCTATTACTTCCTTTCATTGAGGATTTTTCTTACGCAGATACCAGCCACTATCCTGACCCAAACAAATGGGCCGACTCAACCGTTTACATTAATACCGGGTTCCCAATCAGACCCCCGAGTATCGGTGTAGCTACTTTCGATGGGCTTAATAAATACGGTTATCCTTACCAGCCCAACCTGGCAAATCTTTCACTCTCTCTGCCTGCGGATACGTTAACCTCCAAACCCATTAACCTGTTCACTACCGCTACCTCACAAACTCTTCAGCCGGGAGATAGTGTGGCCCTTAGTTTTTATTACCAGGCCCGTGGCTACGGAGAGGCCCCTGAGCTAAATGACTCCCTGATCGTTGATTTTTTTAAGCCCAATCAAAATGTTTGGGTAAATAATGTGTGGTATAAGCTGGGTAATTCAAGTCCTAATGTAAATGATACTACATTTAAATACGCGTTTATCTGGATTTCTGATACGGCCTATTTAAAAGATGGCTTTAAAATCCGATTCAGGGCAAAAGCCTCGCCAACCGGAAGTTTCGATAACTGGCATTTGGATTATATCATTGTCGATAAAAGCATGTCGCAGGTTACCATTCCTAATTACAATGACCTCACTTTTGCGTATATGCCAACTCCTTTTCTGCGCGACTATTCATCCATGCCATACAATCAATACACCGAGGCAGACATGGCCACAAAAAATCTGGTTAAAATAAAGAACAACTCCAACGCGGCGATGAATGTTACTTACGAAAATCGCTTTTTTGATCAAAACAATACACAGGTGCATTTTTATACCGGGGCATCGAACATCCTGGGCCCCTTTAACACCAACGGATACAGCAATTACGTCAACCACGCTAATCCGACTTTTAATTACAGTTTTGCTCCAATGCCCGATCCGGTTGAATACCGCATTGAACACAGGGTTTTTCAATCAGGCATACCTACCGATTTCATAAATGACAATAACAAAGTGGTGCAATATCAGCGATTTCGTGATTATTATGCGTTAGACGATGGCAGCGCGGAAGCCGGATATTACGTTAATACTACCGGTGGAAAAATGGCGATGAAGATCGTTGTGAATTTTCCCGATAGTTTTCTGGCCGTAAGAATTTATATTGACCCGGTTGGTAAAATTCAACAGTCGGAAGGATCGAAGGGATTTAGGATTGTATTGTGGGGAGGAGACAACAATGGTCCGGGTGCAGTGATCTCTACCGATACCATTTTTAAACCCAGGTATTATACGGATAAAAGTACCAACGAGTTTTCTGAATATAAACTGATTCGCCCAAAATTTTTAGCTGCAGGGGTTTATTATGTAGGCATTCAGCAGCTCGCCATCGAAAACCCGTCTGACATTATTACGGTTGGATTTGACAGAAATACGGATCACCGTACCAGCATGTATTACGACGCAGGTAGTGGCTGGACTCAATCCAATATACCAGGTTCAGTCATGATCCGCCCGGTGTTTGGTAAAATACTACCACCCCCCGTTGGCATTCGCGAAGCCCAAACCCCGGCCAACCTCTCGGTAAAAATATACCCGAATCCTGCTTCCGGCGAGGTAACCCTTTTATCGGAGGAACCTGTCACAGCTTCTTACATTATTGTGAACGCGATGGGTCAGGTAATGAGTAATGGGGAAATGAATGGTAAATCAGTGAACATTCATACACAACAATTAGCTGACGGCATTTATTTCCTTAGCCTGAAAACAGGCACTCAATTAGTGCAACAAGGCAAACTAATTATTCAGCACTAATATTTTTTACATGTCGGATTTTGATGAAGAAATAGAGGATGCCGGCCTCGATGAAGAGCAGGCACTTTACGAGCACCATAACATAAAGGTGGAAAAGGGACAGGTGACGATGCGTATTGATAAATTTATCATGATACGCGTTGCCAACACCACCCGCACTAAGGTACAAAACGCGTGTGAAGCTGGCTTTGTATTGGTGAATGGCAAACCCGCCAAATCCAACTACAAAATAAAGCCGTTAGATGAAATCTCCATTGTACTCACGGTGCCCCCCCGCGACATTGAGGTAGTGCCCGAAAACATCCCGCTGGATATTGTTTACGAAGACGATTACATCATTCTTGTAAATAAAAAACCAGGAATGGTGGTACATCCTGGTTACGGCAACTACCGGGGCACGCTTGTAAATGCCCTCGCGTATCATTACAATAACCTGCCAACCACCAAAACAAAACTCAATCACGATCAGTACATGGAACGCCCGGGATTGGTGCACCGCATTGACAAAAACACCTCTGGAATTATTATTTGCGCTAAAACCGAACTGGCTATGACACGGCTGGCAAAGGATTTTTACGACCGCACCATGGACCGTAAATACGTGGCCATTTGCTGGGGCGATTTAAAAGAAGACCAGGGAACGATAATAGGCAACGTGGGTAGAGATTTAAAAAACAGGAAGGTAATGTACGTTTTTCCGGAAGGGAGTGAACATGGGAAACACGCGGTTACTCATTATAAAGTACTGGAGCGTTTTGGTTATATCACTTTTGTGGAATGCAAACTTGAAACCGGCCGCACACATCAAATACGCGTGCATTTTAAAAGTATCGGTCACCCTTTGTTTAACGACAACGAATACGGTGGTGATATTATTCTGAAAGGAATTAACAGTGCCAAATACCGCCAATTTGTACAGAATTGTTTCGACATTTTACCAAGACAGGCCTTACACGCGAAAACACTTGGGATTACCCATCCCATTAGCGGCGAAAAATTGTTTTTTGACAGCGAGGTTCCAGAGGACATGGAGCGGGTTCTGGAAAAATGGCGCAGATACGCGAAAGACAAGGTGCTTGAATAAGCGTTGAATAGACTCTCAAAAAACCCGGCAATTGTTTGAAACAACATTCCGTTAGTCTAATGTTACTCCAAGAAATTCCGGGTTTTTAAAGAGCGAGACTAAATTAAATGTTATTCTTCTCAAAAAAAAGAAATTTAACGCTTTATATTTAACCGGTTGATAAACTGTTAATATATGTAAAATTAGCAGGAAATAATCAGGCCAATTTCACGTTAAAAACCCTCTCAAAATTACTTTGCAACTGCTGCTGAATAATATCTTCATTAATCCCCAATAACTCCGACGCCTTTTTATAAATGTACTTAATGGAAATATCAGCGTCATCCGTTTCAAGAAAAAAATTCTTTCTTCCAACATTAATAATAGCTTTTGCTGCATTGGACTCGTAGCCCAATAGCGCCTTGCCAAATGAAAAATAATACCCCTCGTTAACCATTACCCTGGCAATATTTTCGTTATTATTAAAACCGTGAATAATTACGGGAACTTTATTATCGTTCAGATTCAGGCAGTTGATCAATTCGTTAAAAGCCTTCACACAATGAATGATGAGCGGTTTATTTATTTTGTTGGCAAGTTTGATCTGCTCAGTGAAAATTTCCTGCTGCAAAGCGAAATCAGATTTGCTCAGTTTATCGAGACCACACTCTCCTATTGCCAGACAACGTTTTTCATGCATCATCAATTCCAATAACTCCAGTTGTTCGTAACAAGTGTTTTTTTCCACATGCCAGGGATGTATCCCGTAGGAGTAGTACTTTGGCTTATCGCTGTTCCCTAATGTCAAATTAACGACTTCTATTTTAGCGTCGTATAGCTGAGCATGTGTATGTGTGTTAATAAACAAAATTAAAACTCGGTGGATGGAATAAAATTTTCAGATTCAAACTTAGTAACTTTAAAAACCAATACGCGAGCATGGTAAGGGATAATTATAACAAATTAACGTCAATAACATTAAAAGCACTCGAAGAGTGTGTGGGCAGGGAGTTTATATCCACCGATAAAGAGCAGTTAGTCCATTATGGGCAGGATCATACAGAAGATTTTGTTTTTCCTTCTGAAGTTGTACTGAAACCCCAAACGGTGGAACAGGTGGCGGCAATTACCAAAATATGCCATACAAATAAAATTCCGCTTACTACCCGCGGCGCCGGAACAGGTTTAAGTGGTGGCGCTCTGCCGGTAATGGGTGGTGTGTTGCTAAGCATGGAAAAATTTAATAAAATTCTAAACATCGACGAACGGAATTTACAGGCAACCGTGGAGCCAGGGGTAATCAACTACATTTTTCAGGAAGAAGTTAAAAAAATAGGGTTATTCTATCCACCGGACCCGGCCAGTTGGGGAAGTTGTAGCCTCGGAGGCAATGTGGCACACAGCAGTGGCGGCCCTAAAGCGGTTAAATACGGCACTACCCGCGATTATGTATTAAACCTGCAGGTGGTTTTACCTACCGGCGAAATCATTTGGACCGGGGCTAACACCTTAAAATACTCAACCGGATATAACCTCACGCAATTAATGGTTGGCAGTGAGGGAACTTTGGGGATTATTACCAAAATTGTTTTTAAACTTATTCCTTTACCAAAACACGATTTGCTCATGCTGGTACCTTTTACCAGTGCCGAATTAGCCTGCAAAGCGGTGGGCGAAGTATTTAGAGCGGGAATTACGCCGAGCGCTATGGAATTTATGGAGCGGGACGCGATAGATTGGAGTATTAAATATTCCGGCGAAGTTAACTTCACCATCAAAGCAGAATGGCAGGCATTATTGCTGATTGAAGTAGACGGGAATAACCTGGATGTTTTGATGAGTGATTGTGAAGCCATAAGTCAGGTGATGCAGGCCAATGATTGCGACGAGATTTTATTTGCCGAAAGTTCAGAACAAAAAAATGCGCTTTGGAAAATAAGACGTAAAGTTGGCGAAGCTGTTAAGAGTAATAGTGTTTATAAGGAAGAAGATACGGTAGTTCCCCGTGCTGAATTACCGGCCCTGTTGAATGGTGTAAAACGTATTGGAAAAAAGTACGGCTTTAAATCGGTGTGTTATGGACATGCCGGGGATGGAAATTTACATGTAAACATTATTAAAGGTGAGCTCAGCGATGAAATCTGGAACAAAGAACTCCCCAACGGCATTACCGAAATTTTCGAACTCTGTAAAAACCTGGGCGGCACTATTAGTGGTGAGCACGGCATTGGTCTGGTTCAAAAAAACTACCTGCCTGTTGTTTTTCCTGAATACCAACTCACCCTTATGAAAAATATTAAACAGGTGTTTGATCCGCATTATATTTTAAACCCAGGAAAGATTTTTGACTAATGACGGATACCAGTTGGATGGAACGCACCGCCTTGTTGGTGGGCGAAGAAGGAATTAAAAAATTAATCGATGCTCACGTTTTAATCGTAGGACTTGGCGGCGTAGGCTCTTATGCCGCAGAAGCAATAGCCCGCAGCGGTATTGGTGCCATGACGATTATTGATGGCGATAACGTGGACCCTACTAACAGGAACAGGCAATTGCAAGCGCTTACCTCTACACAGGGGAAAAACAAAGCGCACCTGATGGGAGAACGGATCAAATTAATTAACCCGGAGGTGAACCTCACCATGGTTGATCAGTTTAAAAATCCCGATGAAATGAAAGAGTTTTTGAAACAATCCTTTAGTTACGTGGTGGACGCGATTGACAGCATTACTCCAAAACTATTTATGCTCGAAGCTGCGTACATCAACAATCAACGTATCGTATCCAGCATGGGTGCCGGTGGGAAAATGGATCCTACAAAAATCGAGATCGCCGATATTTCCAAAACGCATACCTGCACCATGGCGCAACACCTCCGTAAACAATTGCGTTACATGGGAATAAAGAGAGGAATTAAATCCGTTTTTAGTTCTGAACCGCCTGCCAGACATTCACTCATGCATACCGATGGGAGCCGATTTAAAAAATCCGCCTACGGCACTATTTCTTATTTGCCCGCTGCATTTGGGTTAACCTGTGCGTCAGTCGTAATAAGAGATATTCTGGAACGGTAACCCCGTTCGTATTTAACTTCGCAACAATAAATCCGTTAAAATAAAAAGGGATGTGCCTATTTGGCACATCCCTTTTAAACGTATTATTACTTCTGGTTAATGGATTACCTCATAATACTTACATGTCCGAGTTTGTTATAAATGACGCCATCCATGTCTTTGTATTTGATTTTATAAACGTATACATCTGTTTTCATCAGATCCACACCTTTGTTTTGAATGGTACCATTCCAGCCTTTTGTCACATCTTTGGTATGGTAAAGCGATTTCCCCCAACGATCAAAGATCTCCATGTCGAATGTTTTGGCATCTAAACCATACGGTGAGAACACCGGAACAAACACATCATTGAGTCCGTCTTCATTTGGCGTAAAGGAGTTGGGAATGTAAACCCCAAAATCATTTTTGATCTCGATCACATGCGAGACTTTGTCTTTACAGCCGTTAACTGAAGTTGCAGTCAGCGTAATTTCATATTTACCTATTTTCGGGAATACCACATATGGATTTACATCATTGCTTTGGTATAAATTACCAATTTGCCATTGATACGTGTTGTTACCCAATACCGTAGTTTGGTTAGAAAACTGAACTTCTGGTTCAGAGATCGTTATCTCCTCATATGGACCGTAGTTAAATTCAGCTATCGGAACCTCATGCACGATGATCGGATTTGGAAGGATCGCCTGACCATCACAACCAATAGCATCCTTGTAGTTAAAGGTAACCGTGTACGTTCCGGGTTTTGTAAAGATATGACTCACCGATAAGCCATCCATCGGTTCTGATCCATCTCCCAGGTACCATTTACCCACACCGGTACTTGATGCATCCGGAGAGTTTAATACAACCTCCACCGGCGCACAACCCTTCTGTTTATTGGTAACTACGCTCACATTTGGTATGTCGTTCACATTCACACGCATCATACTCGT
>Ga0075163_10008287_pt1 | contig 13708 bp, 8 predicted proteins | sample JI1023141ADNA_FD_71478 | JGI IMG/M metagenome (GOLD analysis project Ga0075163, IMG submission 71478) | Wastewater effluent complex algal communities from Wisconsin, to seasonally profile nutrient transformation and Carbon sequestration -... | ecosystem: Engineered > WWTP > Effluent > Algae...
GTCGACCACGGGTGCCGGCACCTTGGGTGGTGCCACATAACGAACGACCACATCGGGCCGCTCGCTCTGCCCCTCACCCTCGAAGCGCTTCGGGGGGCGCCCTCGAATCACTACATGAGCCTCGCTTGGGTCACCCGTAGCCACATCGGCGATCTCGAAGGGGGCGTCGACGCGCACGCTCCAAACACCGATCGGAAGCTCCAGCGCTGTTGCCCGCTCTAGCTCGAGCACGAACGACCGCTGGGCGCAACGCTCCGGCTGGTCCTTGCAGTAGCGATTGCCGACGGGGTCGTCGTCGATCCGCTCGGCGCTGTCGGTCGCAAATCGCTTCAGTTCTGCCGTTCCGCGGACCCGCATCGCTGGTTCGGGCGCCCCCTCGACCATAAAGTTGACCGTGTAGGTGTTGCTCGAGTCCCAGATCTGCTGCGCCGCCGTCCGATCACCCGCGAAGGTCTGCGAGGGATTGAAGTCCAGGAAGTCGCGCACCGCCCGATAGGCGTCGACCGCATCCCCCTGCTCGAGGCTGGCCATCGCCCGCAGGTACAGGAAGCATGGGTCGCTGCGTCCCGTCAATTCCCAAGCCTCGCCAAGCAGCGCCGGAGTGCGCTGGTCCGCGGGCGTGTCCGCGAGCAGTTTCTTCCAGGTCTTTCGCGCTTTAGCCAGCTTTGGCTGGTACTGCGACCAGCCAGCCAGCCTTTGGTCGTTCGCCCGCTTCAGGTCGCGACAGCCCTTGGGCAGGCCCGGGGCCTTCACCCCCGGCGTCCCAACCCTCGGGCCCCCAGGGACGGCACCCGTGGTCCCTGCCCCTTCCGGGGCCTGGCTCGTTCCCTGAGCCGTGGTCAGCAGCGTGACGAGGACGGCGCCGTACATCGTGGAGTGGACCTTAGCGGCTTCGCTGCGCGGTAGCAACCCCCTCAACCCCTGGTGTATAGTCTGCCTCGTGCCTCGCCTCGTCCGTCTGGTCCCGGCCTGCATCCTCGTCAGCTGCGTGAGCGGCGGTGCCCCGCCTGCCCAGGAGGGGAGAAGCCACATCTGCAGCGCCAGCGAACACTACACAGCGCAGTCCGGCGACTGTTTCGCCACACCGACCGCGGAGGCCGGCGTGCCCCCGCGGGCGTACCGAGCGGGTACCACCTGGACCGCCTGGCATGGCCTGTGTCTCGTCGATGGAGCCGATCGCCTCCTCGCCGGCAACGGCGTATGCGAGTTGCAGGAGAGCAGGACCTTCCGCAGCGACTGTGAGCCGACCTGCGGCGACAGCAGGCTCACGGGAGAGGAAGCAACGAGATGCATTCACGACTGGCTCGCCAAAAATCGCGGATGCGAAACTGGTGGGGTCATCTGCGACGGACAGGCAGACTGCGGCAATGGTCAGTGTGAATACGACGACCAGCATCAGGAAGACGCGTGCACTTGCCCTGAGGACTGCAGTACCCCGGACCAGTACCGGGCGATCCGAAATGAAGACGGTACCTGCTCAGCGCCCGCGAACGACCCGGAACTAACAGCAGTATGTCCATGCGGCGACGGAACTTGCCAGCTGCACGAAAACGCCCATAACTGTCCGGATGACTGCGAGGATACGGGGACGACCTCCTCGACCACCGTTGATCCTACCACGGGCTCGACGAGCGATACCACCGATACCTCAACGGATACGTCCCCACCGCCTTGTAACGACGACCATATTTGCGACTCGGAGGAGAGCGTAGAGGGCTGCCCTAAAGACTGCGGCGTCTGCGGTGACGGCATCGTCTCCGGCGTCGAAGCCTGCGATGACGAGAATGCTGATTACTCGGATGACTGCGTAGAGTGCCAGCTAGCAAAGTGCGGCGACGGTCACACCCATACCGACGTTGAAGACTGCGACGACGGCGACATGAACTCGGACGACTACGACGAGGACGAGACGCCTCACTGCAACGCCAACTGCACCGATCTTGCTCCACACTGCGGCGACGGCCAGATCCATCCCGGAAAGGAGGGGTGCGATGATATGAATATGGAGGACTTAGATGAGTGCAGCAATGAGTGCGCGACGCCGCGGTGGGTGTTCGTGACGAGTTCCAACGGATATAGCGGCGATCTGGGCGGCACCCTGGGTGCAGACGCCTACTGCCAGATGCTGGCGGACGCGGCTGATCTGGGTGGGACGTACATGGCGTGGCTGACGGGCTCGGACCCTTTGAAGGCGCCGGCGATGCGGTTTGGGAGCGACGGATTCATAGGATGGTACCGGCTGAGGACAAACCCGCCGACGGGAGTGGCGAAGGGCTGGGCGGATCTGACGAGCCCGAACAAGGACGTGCCTGCGAACTACCTGCAGGCAGCGATTGTGGTTGACGAGAAGGGTGGTGATGGGAATATCTCGAAGGCGTGGACGAACACAAAGCCCGACGGTACTCAGCTTAGCATCGACAAAAACTGTGGCAATTGGACGGCCAAGGATATCTTGAAATCCGGATGGACCGGCTTTGCCAATATGGCCATATTGAGCGCAGAATGGAGTGCGAACAAGGAGGACGACTGTACAAACGGCGCTCGTCTCTATTGCTTCCAAACCGATTGACTTCGTCAAGACACCCATGTCCCGCGTCTCGCCTATCCTCGTGTCGCTCTTGACCGTCGCCTACTTGCAGGTGCCGCCGGACGAGGATGCGAGCAACACGAGCACGGGGGACTCGAGCTGCGCGGGTGATGACGGATCACAAGCGTGTCGGCGATGACTTGGAAGGCTCCCGGACCGGGCTACCGACTTGGCGTGCGCGATACTCTCCACGTTTGTTAGCCCATGAACACGGCGCTCCGAATCATTGTGTTTGACACCGAGACCCAAGACACGCAAACGCGTGACTTCTCGCGGTCTCCGGTAAGGATTGGCCGCCATCCGAAGAACGATCTCATCCTCGATTTCCCGTTCGTCTCTGCATGGCATGCCGAAGTCCGATTAGACGAGAAGGGAGCACGGCTGTGCGACCTTGGATCGAGCAATGGCCTGGTGATCGACGGCAAGCAACTTCCTCGGGGAGCGACACATCCGATCGCGGGAGGCCTCCGTGCATTCATCGGACATATCGAGCTTCACGTCGAATGGGGTAGAGGCGCCGAGCCGCGAGATTCCGCACGGGATCGACGCCAAGCCCAGGGCAGCATCGATACTGAAACAAGACCAAACAACGCCGAATCAGGCACACGCGCGATTCCAATGGAGCGACTCCATGCGGTGATTCGTCGGCTCCAGCCGCTCCACGATCAAACCGAGGACGCGCGTCGCGCCTTCGATTCCGCTTTCACGTCCACCATGGAGGAATTTCGGAGAGCAAGCGATCCCCAGGCGATCGCAGTGCTCCGCGAGGCATTCCCCGGGCGTGATCTTACCGCGATGGGGCCCCCGGAGGTCCACGGCCAGGAACATGCCCGCTCGTTTGAGCAGGCGGAACTCGGTGAGATTGCTCGCGTGGCCGAAGCCGTCGCTCCTGGCTTCGGCCGTCCGGTGAGTCTCGCGGAGGGCCGTCGATTTCTGGAAGACGCCCTGCGAATCCTCCAGGTGTTTGCTCGCGGGCTTGTCGACCTACAGGAGGCACGCGCCCGTCAGGCATCTGAGCTCGGGTTCGTGGCACCTGTCAACGACAATCCTCTACTCTCTGCACTCAGCGATGAACGAGACATTCTCAAGTTCCTGCTGGATTGGCGAACGGACGGAGTACATAGAACCGAAGCCCTCCATGAGGCGTTCTCCTGGATATTCGCGCATCAGCGAGGATTGGTGCAGGGCAGTGTCCAGGGGTGCCAGCGTGTGGTCGAATACCTCGCTCCGGCCGACATAGAACGCGGTGTCCAGGCATTGTGGCCAACGCGAGCGGGGGCGCTGTGGCGGCGCTTCGAGGAGCGATATGAGGCCTTGGTCGGAGGGCCCGTCCCGGGTGTTCCACCTATCTTGAACCGCCATTTCGCGGATGCCTATCGTCAAGAACTGGCGAAGTCCGGGTTCACAGTGGACGTCAAGGAGGACAAACAATCATGAGGCTTCGTACGGATGTCTTCCTTGCTTGCCTCACGGTGGGCGCTTGTCGCCCCAGGGAGGTCACGGATCTACCGATCTGTCTGGCAGAGGTCGCCATGGATCAGGCGAGTGAAGCGTCTGCGCAGGCCGCGCCGTTCGACGTGTGGCTCTCTATCCTGATCCCCGGGTTCGATCGAAGCACCCTGCGTGTTCCCGATGCGCCACACACCTGCGGCAGACAGCCGCTTGAAGTCAGATGGCCCGAGGGGCAGCGAACTCCCGCAATTCTGCCGCCTCGCCCGTTGACGGCGGCTGACGTCACCTTCGGCGAGGGCCCGGCGGGGCAGGTCCTTATATGGGTCCGTATCGCTACCTACGACAACGGAGAAGCCATGGGTCCTGTTGCGCTCGCACGCTGGATCGACAAGGGCATTGAGGTACGGGGCATCGGGACCCTGGTCGCCCCGGCAAGACGGGCCACGCTTCGGCTCGAGACCGTCGGCAAGGGCGAGAGAGTGCTCGTCGTTGAGGGGGCCGTGTGCCCTGACCTGGCGAACCACTCGTGCACACATGAAGCCCAGATCCTATCGCTGGAGAATCAACGGTTCGTCAATGTCGGTCTGGCCGAAGGGGCCGCGCCCAAGGCGCGTGCGAGGATCCGGCTCGATGACCATTACGAGACAACACAGGCCGGAGGCGTGGTTCGTCGCTATCGACTCGCGCGCCGGCTGAGCTTTGGTGAGCCAGGGGTCCAGGTCAGTGATGATATCCGGATCGAGAACTGCGACGCTCCAGGCGAAGCGCAGCGCTGTGAAGAGTACCGCTCGATCCAGGACAAACGAATCCTTGTACGCAAGCAAGGCACCTTCGTGACGACAATAAGCGCGTGGGATCGGTTGATGTCCGAGGTCGACAACCCACCCACCGGCCGCCCATGACGGCCCTCGAACGTGGACCTGCGCAAATGGCGGGTGCCCCTGGGCTCGACGCTTGAGACCCTTGACCAAGATCGGCGATACTCTGGCACCTACCGTGCTTCGCATCACTGTGTCACGTGTCGGGGCCGCCCCGGAGATCGCCGAGCTGGACCTCCAGGAGGTCGCTATCGGGGGACGCAACACAGAGGCGCGTCACAACGATCTGCTCTTGCCGCACAGCCTCGTCTCGAGTGCCCATGCACGCGTGGTTACTACCGCGGAGGGGCTCATCCTGATTGATGAAGGGTCTCGGAACGGGACCTTCGTTGAAGGGACCCAGGTCACCCATCCTTTCCAACTCGAGCCCGCCCACGTCGTGGAGATAGGGCCCTTCAAGTTAAACTTCGAGCTCGTCCCGCCTGTACCAAGCGTCGAGGACTTGTCCACAGCCGATCCCATGGCGGAAGGCCCGCCTCCCATCGAGTTCCCGGGCGCGCCGATGGAGGAGACGAGCACTGCGGGTGCCGGAGTGGTCGACACCAACCCCGTGGTCTCGAAGTCACCCGCAACCCTCGATGCGGTCCTCGAACAGGTTTTCCGTGTCCTGAAAGGGGAATTTGCGCAGGATTTTGTCGGTCTTGTCGGAGATCACCAGCCCACAGTGCAGGCTCGTGCCGAGGAATTGCTGGCACAATTTCCCGATGTTAACTCGGGATTGCGTCGTCAGTGGGCGAAATGGCTCACCCGCGAGACATGCGCCCTGGGGCCGCTCACTGATCTCCTCGCGGACGCGACGGTGTCGGAAATCCTCGTTCATGGCCCGTCGCGAATCGAGGCCCAGCGCCATGGCCTCCGCGAGAGTGCACCTGTACGCTTCTCTTGTGTCGATGCTGTCCGCCTCGTCGTGGAGCGACTGACGAATACGAGGTTGCACGCCTCCCACCCAGTTGTCGACGCCGTGACCTCCGACGGCGTGTCGGTCCACGCCGTGGACCGCTCGCTGGCCGTCGACGGCCCCCTGGTCGTCCTGACGCGCCCGGCTGACGCGGCGGAAACGCTGGCCGAACTCGTGCGTCGCGGCGCCCTCTCCGAGGACGCGCGGCGATACCTGCAAAAGTGCGTGCAAGGCGGGCTCAACATTGTCCTCTCGAGCGTGGGCGGGGCCTCGTCCCTGCCACTCGTGGCGGCACTGATGTCCGAGCTTCCAGCAACCCAGCGGCTCGTCGTCGTCCATCGCGGCGAAGTGTGGAAGCGCGACCGAGCGATCATTCTGAACGGGTTCGAGGATATGACCCGAAGCGTGCGCATCGCGCAGCGATTCCACCCCGACTGGCTCGTGGCCCTCAATCTCGTCGGCGCCGAGGCAGCCGAACTGTGCGCCGCGGCTCGCCGGACCCACGGCGGCACGGTTTGTACCCTGAGAGCCTCGACCGCGACAGCGTCACTGGACAGGCTGCAGGGGATGGTGGCTGCGGGCGGGGGCCACCCGGATGTGCAGGCCTGCCGCAACTACGTCGCCGGGTGTTTCGACGTGTTCGTCTGCGTACGGCGAGCCGCGAACCGCGTAGATCTCGTCACGAGCGTGTGCGAGGTGCGGCTCACCCGCGGCGTCGAGCTCGTTGAACTATTCAGCCGTGCTCATGACGGCGGTGCCCTCGTTGCCACAGGCGTGGGGTCTGTCCATGAATAACAACAGGAACAGATATATCGGGTCATGGCTGGCCGCCATCCTCTTGTGCGTATGCAAGCCCAAAGACAAGACCGCCGAGCCGTGCGACGAGACGCTTCGGTTGCAGGTGCTCGCCCGGTCGATATCCCCCGTGAACAAGGCCGATGATGGCGAGTCATGGCCGGTGCACGTCGCTCTCTACCAATTTTCCGGTCCTCCCGAACTTCGAGAACTCGACCCGACTGTCGTCTATGAACAGCGCCAGGTAGCATTCAAGGAGCACTACGTCGACAAGCTCGAGTTCACGGTATATGCCGATTCGCGCGAGAAACAGGAACTTGTGCTCAAGCCGGAAGTGACGGACATCCTCGCGGTCGCACATTTTCTCCGCCCGGCGGGCGACGCCTGGTACATCGCCTATCGTGTCCCGATAGCGCATCCAAAGCGCGTATGCGAGGCGCACGCGCGCGGCGAGTCTCTCCCCCCGCCGTGCCTCTATCTCCAACTGCAACGTGACGAGGTCTCGGGCGGGGCGGCCGCTCCGCCCGGCTTCGACCCGGCTGCGTTCGAGACCAAGTGCGCCCTCGTTGGCGCCCCCAGCCCGGGCAAACAGGAACCGCGATGAGCGAATCGACCCAGACAAACACCTCCGCGTGCCCGGTATGGACAGAGGGCATGTTGCTCTGGCCGCAGCACCTCCAACAGCAGGACAACTTCCACGAGACGAACCTCCACGAGCGCCTTGCCGCGCTGACGCCGCTACACTGGGGCATCGTGTCGATGAAATTCGACGCTGGCTCGCTCAAGACGAATTCGCTGCAGATCTCGTCCTTTCGCGCCGTGCTTCCGGATGGCACGCCGATCGCGTTCGACTCGACCAGTTCCTGCCGTCCGCCCAGTCGCCCGATCGCCCCATTCCTGCCGGCGACGGCGACGTCCGTCGAAGTCTTCCTCGCCTTACCTCGGCTGCGCGAGGGGGTCGCCAACTTTCTTGAGGTCGAGGCCGGATCAGGTCCGCAGACCTCGACGACCCACCGCTACCGCAGCGTAACCCGCACCCTCTTCGACTTCACCCAGGCGCGTAGCGAGCGCGAGATTTCGGTGAGCGAGCCTAACGTCGTGTTGTTATACGGGTCCGAGTCACGCGATGACTACACGGCGATCAAGATCGCCGAGATCGGGCGCGACGCGACTGGCGGGTATTGCCTCGTCGACGAGTACATTCCACCATGTCTGGCGCTCAGCGCGACGCCATGGCTCGCCACGGCTGTTCAGGAGATCGTCGGCCTCGCCGTCGCCAAACGGCGCGCACTAGCCAAGTTCAGTACGACGGATACAGCACGCGCATTCTATCTGTATACGCTTGGCACCTGGATCCCGCTGCTCAAGCACCTGACCGAGTCTCCGAACACCTCGCCGCTCGCGGTTTACACCGCGTTGATACAGTTCGCTGGCGGGCTGATGGCTTTCGGCGGAGACCGCGATCCTGCAGACCTCCCCGCATTCGCCTACCATGACCTCCGCGCGACGTTCGGGCGACTGCTCGCCGAGATCCGCCGCCTCCTGGGTATCCTCATCCGGGAGAGCTACCTCGTCATTCCGCTCAAGCCTCGGCCCGACAACGTCTGGTTCGGCGAACTCAAGGACGAGCGCTTCCAGCGGTGCTCGACATTCATCCTTGCGGTCGAGACCGAAGTCGATCGTCCGACCGCCATGCAGGACATCCCCAAACTGGCCAAGATCGCGTCTTGGACACGGATCGGTTTGATCGTAAAGCAGAATAGCAGCGGCGTCCCGGTCAAGGCGATCTCGCAACCGCCGCCCGAGATCCCCGTGCAAGTCCAGCACGTCTACTTCGCGCTGACCACCGCTGATCCCCACTGGCGGGAGATCATGACAGAGCGAAACATCGCCCTGTATTTCATGGCGCCCTACGATCCCCAGCGTGCGCGGCTGACGCTGATGGCGATTCCTCCGGAGGACTGACTCCATGGGTGCAATCCTCGAGGTCACCCGGTTGTGCTTCACCGACGCGCTCGTGCTTCGCGGCCTCTCCCGCGAGGATTTTTCCCACGCCGATTCGGTGCGGCGTCAGGTCGCCGCGGACGTGGCCGCGATGGTCCGCGACGCTCGCGAGCAAGGGATCGCAGCCGGCCCCACGGATCTCCTCAAGTATGCCATGATCGCCCTGCTCGACGAGTTCGCCCAGGCCGGTCCGTTGGGAGCGTACTGGACGGAGCACCAGCTCCAGGCTGAACTGCTCGGGGACGTGAACGCCGGGCAGGGATTCTTCGGACATCTCGAAACGCTACTCGCCACTCGAAACTCGGATGAGACGACGCTGGATATCCTGGAAGTCTATGCGTCGTGCCTATTCTTTGGATTTCGCGGGAAATATGCCGCCCGCGTCGACGCCACGGGCTTCGACGCCCTGCGAACGCGCGTCGAGGAGCGTCTGCGAGCGCGGCTTACGCTCGAGCCTCCGCCGTCGCTCGCACGCCTGCGACGAACCGCGTCCCCGCCGCTTCCGCGGTGGATATGGTTGGTCGTCGGAGTCGTGCTCCTCTTTGTTGCCTCCATGTGGGTATCCTACAAGCTCGCTCTGGGGGCGCACGCGACGCGGTTATCGGAGTACCTGGGGCATATCCAGCCATGAAGAAGCTGCTCGCAGGGATCATTGCCGTGGGCGCCGCGGCGTTTGCGGTGTGGTTCTTCGGTTCGAAGTACCTCGGTGAAACCCTGGTATGGCAGATCGTCGTCGGCCTCTTGATTGCACTTGTGGTCTTCTCGCTCGTGCTCCTGGTCTGGTGGATCATGGGGCTGCTGCGAGCCGCCCGGATTCGCTCCGATCTACAGAATCCGGCGGCGCCAACCGATCGCGCGCGGCTCACCGTGCTCCGTGCCACCCTCAAGCAGCTCGCCTTACATCTTCGGGGCATCCATGAGCCACCGGGCCGCATCCGCAGCGCGCTTCACTCTCTCCCCTGGTGGATGGTGATCGGGGGAGAAGGACATGGAAAGACTGCGCTCGCAGAACTCGCGGATCCGTCGCGGACCGAGGTTCTCCCCCATGGCGCAAGCCCCGAGGACGTGACTGGCGACCATCGCCTCCGGCTATTCACCGCCCGGGGCCGCGGCGTGTTCCTCGAGGTGCCCGCGGTGCTCTCGCAGCGCTCTCGTAGCTTCTGGCTCGCGGTGCTGCGGACGCTGCGACGTGTCCGGCGCCGCCAGCCCATCGACGGGATCGTGATCGCGGCTAGCCTGCCTGAGCTCCTTCGGCTCGCGGAGAGTGACCGTGCGACGCTCGCCCAGACGTTGGGCGCGAGCGTGCGTGATATCTGCGTTCTGATGCGGGTCCGGGTCCCGATCCATGTGGTCCTGACGAAGTTCGACCTTGTCCCCGGCTTCGCGGAGGTTCTCGGGAAGCTGGAGGCTCCGGAGCGCCCGTTCGGCTGCGAGACCACAGGCACACCGACCGAGGCGCGGCGGCTTGTTCAGGAGGCGTTGCGTGCCCAGGGCGAGTGGGTCCGACAGCGCTCGCTCGGACTGCTGGCAAACGTGGAGGATCGCGGAGCACAGGCGCGTGCCTTCATGTTTGTCCGCCAGCTCCGCGAGAGCGCCACTATCCTGGAACATTTCCTCGGCCACCTGTTTCGCGGTGAATGGGTCCGCGATGTCCAGCCACCGCTCTTCGGCGTCTATTTCACGAGCGTGGGGACCCGTCCATCGATCGAATCAGCGGGAGATTGGCTCATCGACCGCGAGGCGCAACGGCTCGGCGTGGCTCGCAAAGCTCGCCAGGGCGTCGATGCGAAGCAGCCCGATCAAACACCGAGCTTCGGCAGCGATCTGTTCCGCACAGTGCTCGTACGGGAGCGAAGGTTCGCGGCTCGCATGCCGCGGTACCGTCGATGGCAGCTTGGTTGGCGATATACCGCCGCCGCAGCGGCTGTGACCCTGTCTGTGGTGGGAGCGTTCTCCATTCGCGATTCGGCCGACGCCAATCTTGACCTGTTACAACGCACTGGTTCGGCCGCACGGGCCGCCGGCGCCGCGATCGATGCCGTCGGCGCCAGGACACAAGTCCGCTCCACCATCCCGGTCGCGGTGCTCACGGAACTCCAGGCGGTGACCACACAGTGGCAGGACTACTCCACCGAGGGCCCGCCCAGCGGGATGCGGTGGGCTCTGTTCCGCAGAGACAACGAGGAACGTGTGGCCCGCCTGTTCCGTCACGCAATACACGAGGGCGTATTGCGGGGTCTTACCCAGCAACTAAAGGAGGAGTTGGAGCAGTTTGCGGATCGCTATGCGCCCGCCGATACCAAGCCTGCAACGAAGGAGCGCGGTCGTTTCCTTCGCCGCCTGCGGACGTATCTCTTGCTGACGCCGACCTCGCCGGCCACGACAGGCGAACCGCGCGCGACCGACGTCGCAGAGTGGGGCTACTTCAAGGACGATCTCGCAGGCATGTGGATATCGGTCGGCCACGACAAGGACACGCCCGCAAAAACATCCCTCCTGGACACCTACAGGGTCATTTCCGGCGATTTCTCGCTGGCCAGAGATGCGGAAGTTGTGCGCAAGGCCCGTGATGTGCTCAATCGCGTGGATCCCGACGACGTGGTGATCGACAGGATTGTCGCAGGAGTGTCGGAGCCCATGCTCGACCTACCGAAGATAACCACGGCGGCCAATATCAGCGCCAGGGAACGCACGATCCGGGGCGCATTCACTCTGGGTGGCTCGCAGCAGGTGTTTCGTGCGGTGCGAAATGAAATCGCCGCAGCGGAGGGAGACCTCTGGGTTCTGGGCCTCACCGATGACGGCGCGCTGCGCAAGGTCCGCTGCGCCGGACTCTTTTCCCGTTACTATGATCTTTATCAACAAGAATGGCACGGTTTCATCAATGCCCTCAAGCTCTCGACCCCACATGGCGACATCACGGGTGACGCGTCCATAAAAATATTCGACGAGCTCTCAAGCAAGAAGCCCATATCCAGGGTGTTCGAGGCGATCGCAAGCCACACCGGACAGCTCGACCCGAGCCCGTCAGTGTTGGGCAAATTGGCGTCCGACGTTTGTGCGGAAGCTATCGCCATACGGACACCCAGGTATCTCCAGGCAAAGGACGTGAAGGACTACTTCGCCCCGTTTGTGGGTTTTGGCATCGTAGAAGCCGGCGGGAAATCAAAGATTGACGCTTACCATGATTGGCTCTCGCAGATCCATATCGCACTGGTGGAAGCCCAGCGCAACCAGGACGACAGTGCTCTCGCCGACATTGTGAGCAAAGCCTGGAGCGACACGAACAGGGATATTCAGCAAGATGTGGACGATCCCTGGCGTCTGCGTCTCGAGCAGTTCCTTCTTCCGCCCCTGGAAGGAGCCCAGCGCAAGGTCCAGGGAGGGCAGGACGGCAGAGCGTGGGATCATTGGTGCCGTGAGATCGTGGATCCCATGGAGGCGCAGTTCGCACAGCGCTATCCGTTCACCAGCACCAACAATGACGTGCCCTTGAAAGCTCTACGCGACTTCTTCGGCCCGGACGGGACGATCTACAATTTTCGCAAGGAGAAACTCGAAGGATATATCCAGATGGTGGGATCCCGGGCCGACGCCATCCCCCGGGACAAGGGCGCAGCGGCGATCGATCCGCGGGTGCTGAAGTTTTTTTCGCGCGCGGAGGAACTCCGGACTGTACTCTTCCCGGATGGACAGCTCCGGGTAGACTTTTCCGTGACGCTTCGATGCCACCCCAGCGTCAACGATGTTCGATTCACGGTCGACGGCCAGTCGGCATCGTTCCAGTGCGCCGCGGGTAATAACCTCAAGCCGATGCACTGGCCGGGTGATGGCAAGGATGGAACCAAGCTTGAGATCACCGGCAAGAATATGCCCAGGGAAAGCCTCGTAAAGCTGGCAGACTGGGCATTTTGGAGGTTTCTGGAGGACGAGAATGTATCGGTGACGAGGCGGGCGGACGACGCGGTCGTGGAGTTCACATCGTTGCGGGCGGGCAAAGTCAAGGTGATGGAGCTCGGGTTACTACCAGTGAACGGCGTCAGCGTGCTCTTCGGAACCAACAACGAGTTGATGTCCCTGTTCCGGGCTCGCGGTTTGTTGCCTCCTCCCCGGCAATTGTTTCAAGGCGGGAAGAGCTGTCCGTAGGTGGGATCATGTCCGAGCGTCTGGTCGACAAGCTGCTCGCCGTCTTGGATCCGGACGTCTATGATCGAGCCTATCTGCGCAGTTGCCTGGGGGTCTTGCTCACCACGCTCGAGGACGTGCGGCCAGCGCGGATGGATCTGCTGGATCATGTGTTTCTCGACACGCTCATCGCCGCCTGCGACCGTCGAATGGGAGCGCAGCTCGACGAGCTGTTGCACAGCAGGCTGGTTCAGGCGCTTGAGGCTGCGTGGCGGGGTCTGCGGTTCGTCGTGGACCGCGTGGATTTTGCCGAGAACATACAGGTGGAGATCGTCTCCTGCAGCAAGGAGGATCTAGCGAACGATTTCGCGGACGCTTCGGAGATCCCCAAGTCGGGCCTGTATCGCTTGGTCTACACGAGAGGGTTGGCAACCTTCGGCGGGCAACCCTATGGCCTTCTGTGTGCGAACTATGAGTTCGGCCCCACCAACGAGGACGTCGCGTTGCTCCGTTACTGCGCGGCCGTCGCCGCGATGGCGCACGCCCCGTTCGTCGCCAACGCGAGTTCGAGCCTGTTCGGCCTCGCCGATTTTTCGGGCTTGCCGCGCATCCGCGACTTCCCGGAACTGTTCGCCGGTCCGCGCTTTCGCTTCTGGCAGGCGATGCGGGAACTGGAAGATGTCCGGTATCTCGGGCTGTGCCTGCCGCGCTTCCTCCTGCGAACGCCCTATACAGTGGAGGCCAGCGCAGGGTCGAAGCTTCGATATGGCGAGGTCGCCGAGGAGCATGCGCACCATCTGTGGGGCCCTGCCTCGCTCGCGTTCGCGGTGCGCGCGGCCGATGCGTTCGCCAGGTTTCGCTGGTGCGTTTTTCTTACCGGGTCCCGGGCGAGCGGAATGATCGAGGGGCTTCCGAGCCACGAGTACGCCGCGATGCCGGGCCTGCCACGGTGCCCACTCGAATGCCTGA
>Ga0075163_10008288_pt1 | contig 13707 bp, 9 predicted proteins | sample JI1023141ADNA_FD_71478 | JGI IMG/M metagenome (GOLD analysis project Ga0075163, IMG submission 71478) | Wastewater effluent complex algal communities from Wisconsin, to seasonally profile nutrient transformation and Carbon sequestration -... | ecosystem: Engineered > WWTP > Effluent > Algae...
CCCGAGGCAAGGCGAGAGGAGGGTGAAAGCCGGCGGCTTGCGCGGCATGCCGCGCGCCGGCTTGAACGCCCGCAACTTGTTGCGGGCCGGGACCGAAGGTCATAGCACCGCTATGGCGACGACGAACAACGCAGCCTTAGGGTTGAAAGACGCGGAAATAATTCAAGGTACTTTCGGGACACCACACTAGACGACCGGTCGCCGTGCTCACCGGAAACGCGCACCGACGTCCGGTCGGCGCGCACGAGCCCAATGGGCGCACAGGACAGGATTTGCACGCATCCGAATGCGCAGCGCACTCGCTTTGAGCGCTTGCCTCTTGGGTCGCAGGCCTACTTTGTGTCAAAGTGACGAAGATAGGAATCAGGACAGTCCAGCATGCAGATCACCGACATCCAGGAGGGCAATGTCGTCGTCGTCAGCCCGGTCGGGCGTATCGACTCGACCACCGCCGCCGAGCTCGAGCGCGCTTGCGATGAACATGTCGTGCGCGGGACCCGGCGGATGTTGCTCGATCTCGGCGGAACGCAATACGTCAGTTCGGCCGGCTTGCGGGTGTTTCTGGTGGTTGGCAAGAAGCTGCAGAAGGTGGGCGGACGCCTGGCGTTGTGCAACATGCAGCCGCTGGTGCGCGAAGTGATGGCCATCGCGGGGTTCGACCGCATTCTGACGACCGCCGACAGTCGTGGCGCTGGTCTGGCCAAGCTGATCTGACAATCCGGACTGCGCCCCGGCGTCCCTCAGGCGTAGCCGGCCAGTACGCTGATCTCGCTGCGCGGATGCAGCAGCTCCCAGCGCGATAGCGGCGCCGCAGAGATTTCGATCAGTTTGCGCGGCAGGATCCCGTAATTGAGAATCAACAGGGATGCCCAGCGCTGCGCGACGAAGCGTCGGATCAGTTCATCGTGGATCGTGGTACGCCCGCCACCGCCGGGAAAGGCTGATCGCTCGGGCATCTGTCGGTACCAGGCCGCGTCGCGAACGCCATCGTACAGGTCTTCAGCGTCGCCCCATGGCGGGTCGCCGAAGACCAGATCGGGCACGATCGCACTGGCGGGCCAGCCGGAGAAATAGTCGCTTTCGTGGAGTTCGATCTCGACGCCGTGGGCGCGCGCATTCTCGCGTGCCAGAGCGAGCGCAGGCGGATCGACATCGAGGCCCGCAACGGACCATTGCGGATTCTCCAGCTTGAGCGTGATGCCCAGGGTCCCGGCGCCGATCCCGAACTCGAGCACGCGCAACGGCCGGCCCAGCTGCTCGTGCAGACGGCGACCCTGGGTGTTCACGGTGTCGATCAGATGGCTGGCTTCCGGGTCGGTGATATACGCCCGAGCATCGCTGCCAAAGCGCCGACCGCGAAATTCCAGAAATCCGGCCACGTAGGGCGCCGGCTCGCCGGCCGCGACTCGCGCAAGCATCGCTGCCCGCTGCGCGCCGTCACCCGCCGCCGCCAGATCCAGCAAGCGCGCGTGACTCACTTCAATCGAGCTCATGCAATGCCGTGCTCGGGCAGGAAGCGCAATGCCAGCACGGTGATGTCATCGGCCTGCGCGTGGCCGCGCGCAAAGTCATGCACGCTCTCCATCGCGGTTTCGACCCACACCGAAGCCGCCGCCCCCTCGGGAATGGCCGCCAGTTCGCGCTGCAGACGATCGTCGCCGTAAAAGGACTCGTCGGCCGCAATCGCGTCGGTGACGCCATCGGTGTACAAGAACAGCGTATCGCCCGGATTGAGCTGCAGCCGGTGCGTGTCGTAGCTGATTCCCGGCATGATGCCGAGCGCTATGCCGCCGCTGAATTCAAGCATCTGCGGTGTTCCACCGGCACGTCGGATGAACGGGTGGTTGTGGCCACCATCGGAATAGACCACGGCGCCGGTGCGCACATTGATGATGCCGATGAACATGGTCACGAACTGGCACATCGCATTCTGCGGAATCAACAACTCGTTGGTTTGACGCAGGATTTCGTTGGGTGCGTTGGCGTGATCGACCATCGCCTTGGCGCGCAACAAGGTGATGGTCACGGTCATGAACAATGCGGCCGGCATGCCCTTGTCGGAGACATCGCCGACCATGAAACACAGGTGGTCATCGTCCAGATAGAAGAAATCGTAGAGATCGCCACCGGCCTCCTTGGTCGGCTTGACCGCCGCCGACAGATCGATCCGCGAACGCTCGTCGCTCTTGCCGATGTCGGCAAAGCTGCGCGGCAACATGCTCAGCTGAATGTCACCGGCGATCTTCAGCTCGTTGCGCAGACGTTCCTTGGTCGCCGTGGTTTCGGTCAGCTCGTTCAGGTAGTTGTTGAGTCGCTGCTCCATGGCGATGAAGGAGCTCGCCAGCTGCGCAATCTCGTCGCGACTTTGCGTCGGCATGGCATCGATCTTCTGCCGCAGGTCGACGTTCTCTACAGGCTGGAAATCCGATGCCGCCAATTCAAGGGTGTAGTCCGCCAGTTGCGAGATCTTCAGCGATACGCGCGTACCGATGTAGAAACTGAACAGGAAGACCACGAAGAAGCTCAGAAAACCGATCAGGATGGACTTTTTCAGCGATTCATCCAGACGCGCGTAGAGGTAGCTGATCGCGATGTCGGCGCCGACCACATAGCGCGTGCCATTGGCGGTGACGCCGGGGCTGAACAGGAAGTAGACCTGCGCCCACTGGTCGTCTTCGCTGGTTTCGCCGTACTGCGGCTTGTTGCTGTCGAAGGCCGTTTGCAGCAGGGGGTCGGAATACTCCTCCCAATAGCCGGCAAAGCTGCCCTCGGCCAACTCTTCGGGTGTTCCGTTCGACGAGGTCGTGTGAAATTTGCCGTCCACCACGTAATAGCTGTAGAGGTAGATCAGACCCGTGTCACGGCAATAGCTGGAGAGCTCGTCGAGTACCCGCCGGTATTCCTCCGGTGCGATGCCCTCGGCGCTGACGGCGCGGTCCAGATAACCTTGCGGCAGCATGTCCGGCAGCGCACGCGCGGCGGCGGCGAGCTTCTGTTCGATGCCATCGATGGTGCTGGCGCGCTCCACACGGTAGTGGTTCCACGCGAACACGGCCGTGCCGATCAGATTGAACAGGGTCAATCCGAGGATGATCTTGAAGCGCAGGCCGAAGCGGATCCGCATCGGAGCGGCTGACTTGCGCGGTGCAGTTTCGTTGGCGCTCATGGGTGCTCGGCAGTCGCTGTCATCGCCTGGAAGTCGCAAAGTACCAGTAACCCGGCGTAACGGGCACTCAATAGTGTAGCGACCTCTTCGGTCACCTGATCGATCGGCCGATCTGGAAACTGGTTGGCATAGGCGCGACCGACCTGGACGGCTTCCGCCGGCAGGGTGCCAAGCACCTCGCGGCCGCGCGTCGGCGACCACGGCACCGGCAGGGCGCGCGCCGGATCGAGTGTCCAGCCGGTCGGTGCGCGGCCCGAGGCTGGGATGAAGATCATCTGCAATGCCTCGCAGGGAAACAGCGCAAGCGCCTCGGGCCAACTTGGACCGTGCGGGCGGCCAACTGCGACGCCGAGCAGGAATTCGCGGGCGGCCTCCGCTTGCAGCATGCGTTGCAGCAGGTCGGCGTCATCGCTCAGTTGCCGTCGGCCCACGCACAGATACCAGCCGGTGTCCGTGCGCCGCCAGCCGCAGAACTCTTCCGGCTTGCCCACGCCGAGCTGGCGGTAGGCGGCGCGCGAATCACCGACCATTTGCGGCAGGGACTGCAGCATGTGCAGGCGATATCCCTGCGCCAGCTCGGCCGCGCCGGGCAGCGGTTCGGTCTGGAAGAAACGCCGGCGGGTCTGGTGGCTCTCGTCGGCGAGCAGGCTGGTCATGGTCAGCAGGGTGCCACCCAGATCATTCAATTCCTGGATGTGCCCGCCCGGCCAACTGCTCAGATAGCGCCCCCGCGCTGCGTCGCGGGCGGCAGTGGTCAAAGCGGTCAGTTCGCGCCGGGCGATGCGGGTGATCAGCTCCGCTGCGGCGACCCCCGCGAGCACCAGCGCCAGCATCAGCCCGCCCAGACGCAGCTGAAGTTCGGCACTCGCGGCGCGCAAGGACTGGTCGCGTTCGGATACCCCGATGACCGCGAGCAGCTTGCCGTTGGCGTCGACCAGCGGCGCATACCCGACGTTCAGATCGGCATCCGCCTCCGGCTGCGCAATGAAGGACCACGCCAGTTGTGCGTTGCGCAGCCGCGCCTGGGCATCTCCCGGAGGCGCGGGTGGCAGTGGCAGGTTCTCGGTCTGCAACAGCGTCCGCTGGCGCCAGTCGCCGGCGTCAGCTTCAAACCAGCCGATGCTCAGCCCACCCAGACGTTGGCTGTAGCGTTTCAGCGCCGCGGCGGGGGCGTCCGGGGTGCCGGGTTCAATCACTTCCCAGAAACCGGCGACGCTGGCCGCAGCGCCCTGCACGCGTTCGCTCAAGCCCCAGCGCAGTTCATCACGCTCGGTGTAGTAAACCAGCAGACTGTTGATCAGCCCGAGGCCAACAAACAAGGGCAGGATTGCCAGGTAGTAGCGCAGGCGCAGGGTCATGCCGCAGGTTGCCCCACGTAGTCGACGCCGAGCAGCGGCATGCGGAAGAACCCGGCCAGCAAGGCCGGGCATTCATTGATGACGGTAAAGAACTTGCCGCGCGGCAAAGACAGCGCCAGGTAACCGGAGTCGCCGGCATGGATCGCAAATGGCGCCGGCTTGCCGGTCAGCAGGATGGTGGTGCCGACCACCGCTTGCATCACGATGCCATCGCGGCCGACCGCCTCACCCTCGATGCGCACATACAGGCGATTGATGACGCCACCCTGTTCACAGATGAGATGACCCGGCGCGAAGCGCTGCACCGTCATCGCCGTGGCGATGGTCAGCAGCTCTTCCGAGCGCAGCAGCGAAAACGGGAATACCGCGTGCAGGGCGAGCAGTTTTTGCGCCAGGGTCATCATGCGGCACCCTCCGGGGCGTGCTGCGGGCCACGCATCAGCAAACCCGGGGCAAACGACAGCTGCTGGCCGGGTTTGAGGTCGAACTGGGCACCATCGTCGCAGTCAAGGTCGACGAGCGTGCCATCGGGTTGGCGCAGTTGCAGCGTGATCGGCATGCGGCAGCGCAGCGACAAGGAACTGGCAGCGGCGTCCCAGAGGCCGAGCGTGGCAACCCCGGGCACGGTCAGGAACAGCGCATCGAGCGCGAGACGTGGCTGATCCTCCAGCAGGCGTCGCGCCAACTGCTGCACGCGCGCGAGCTCGGCCAGCCGATCGAGCGGTTCGCCGTCCGTTGCGCGCAAGGTCCACAGCAGAGCGAGATCACCTACGCCACACACGCTACCGGGTGAGGCCGGATCCTTGCGGCTCAGCCGTTCGGGCAGATTGGCGCACGCCGTCGCCAGCAGATCGCTGACGGCGTGCTCGAGCACGATCTGTTCGCGACCGCTGCTGAGCGCCTCCTGATAGGCCTGCGACTGCCGCGACTGCGCCGCGAGGCGGGTCGACAAGGCATTCAGGCTCTGCGCCAGCTGGCCAATTTCGTCGTTGGAATCGTAGGCGACGCGGGTGCCGTGGTAGCCGGCTGCGATGCGCAGGGCCGAATCCTTGATGTCGCGCAGCGGTCGCATCAAGCCTTGCGATACCCGGTAAGAGACCGACCCGGCCAGCAACAGCAGACCGGCGCCGACGAAAATCACCGAGAACAGCGCAAAGCGGGTCTTCTCGCGAATCAGTCCGATGTCGACATCGGCGCCAGCCAGCGCCACGACCTGGCCGTTACTGCCGTAGATCGGCTCGGCCGAGACCTTGATCAGGCCCCATTCCTCCCATTCGCGGATGTCGGAAACGAAGGCCTGGCCCTTGCTCTGTGCCTGGGCGACATCGGCCACGGACTCCGGCGGCACCACATCCAGCGTGCCCGGCGGCGAATGGTCGTCGCCCGTGGAACCATCCAGCACGTAGCGGATCTGGTCGCTGCCCAAGTGCACGTCGGTGTAGAGGAAGGTCAGCCCGGCGGCTTCGCGGGTTCGCTGATAGGGCCCGGCGTAGCGCGCGAAGTAGGGATCGCGCTCGCTGAAGTAGCCGGGTGCGAAATCCTCGGCAATTTCGCCGTTCGCGGTATCCACGCGCAGCAGGGAATCGCTGGCCAGGTACAGCGTCGCGTCGACATAAGCCAAGCCGACAACGGCTCGTTCGCCCAGTGTCAGCGGCAGTCGCCGCAGCAAGGTGCCGTCGCGAGTGAACCACACCAGCGCGGAATCGGTTGCGGCGAGGCCGACGAAGGCAGCGGGTGCGGGCGCCAACGCCAGCGCGCTCACGGGCTCAGCCAGGTTCAGCGAATCGCCGTCCGCGCCCGCCAGTCGCAGCGCGCTGCCGCTGCGTATCAGCAGCAGGCCGTCCAGGTACAACAGCCCATCGGCCGGAGCGCTCAGCGCCTGGAGCGGTGCCAGCGGCGGCGCGTCGGATCGGGTCAAATACAGGCCGTCGCCCGACAGCAACGCCAGCCGACCGCTTTGCGCGTCGAAGGCGAGGGCTCGCGGCGGCTTGAATCCGGGGGCCTCCAGGGTTTGCAGCAGCCCGCGGTCGCCGACTTCCAGTGCACCACCGTCGGCGGGATTGATCGCCACCAGCGCTTCGCGGGTGGCATCGAAGGCCAGTAGCTGGCCATCGCGGCCACTGCTCAGGGCCAGCAGTTGGTGCGGACGCTGGTATTGCGCGTGGCCATCGCCGTCGGTGAACTCCGCGGCGCCGCCGGCCAGCGCCAGCAATTTCTGGTCGAAACCGCGCAGGATGATGTCGTAGATCGACTGGTAAACCAGACCGCCCCAGATCGCAGTCGCCACGACCAGCACACTGGTCAAGGTCAACAGAATCAGCGTCTGGAAGTTGAAGGTCAGCTTCATGCGACCGCCGCAATCGTCTTGAACTGGTACAGGCTGACGCCCATCGCCGGGAAGATCTCGATCGCCCGCATCACCACGGAACCCGGCAATTGCAGGGCGCGGCAACCGGCGGAAACCGCTCGTTCATGGCGGCGGCGGTCGCCCATCAACACTCGTTGACCAAAAGTGGCCCCGGGAGTCGCCGTCCAGTCGCCGCCCGGCCGCTGCACCGTCACGCTGCCCTCGCTGATGATGAACAGGTCCTCGGTTGCGGCGTCCTCGTCATAGACCACTTCGCCAGCGGCCCAGCTGCGATCGATCGCGTGCTTGGCCAGGTAGTCGAGCGCCAGGATGCGCGCGTCGCTGAAAAACTCGGCGCGGACCAGCGCGGCGACCCGGTCGACCGGGTGCGCGGCCAATGCCAGATCGACTTCGGTCTCGACAAAGCGCGGCAACAGCGCGATCAACCATTCGTTGATGCGGCCGGCGTCAGCGCGATCCAGGCGTGCGCGCAAAAGCTCGAAGCCGCCATCGATGCCGCGTTCGCGGAAGGCGACCAGGCAGGCCGAAGCTTCCAGCGCGATGCTGCTGGTGGCAGCGCGGCGCAGCACCGACTCCACCGATTGGGTCACGTTGACACTGGCCTGCAGCCCGCTGCCCGGGACGGTGGCTTCGATCAGTTCGCAGATGCGCTGGAACAGGACGCGCGAGCAACTCTGCTGAATCGTCTCGATGGCATTGGCGCGGTCGCGCGGATTGGCAAACGCCAGCGAAGCCCGGATCAAATCGAAATCGGACAGACTGCCGGTCAGACTCAACAGCTCCAGCACGAACTCCAGACCCTCGGCGGCAGCGTCGCGATAAAAGCGCGTCAACACGGTCTGGCCAACCCCCAGATTGCCGTCAGCGGCGAGTGCCCGATGCGCTGCAACGGCTTCCTTCGCGCGCCGCAGTTCGTCGTCGATGATGTCTTCCGTGATCAGCAGCAGTTGCGGCATCGCCAGCCGGCTGAGCGCACGCACCGCGACCGAGCGCGAGTGAAAGGGTGCAGAGACATTGCGCAACAGGTGGATCACGCCGGGAATCGCCTTGAGACCCATGCCCGAGATGATCGCCTCGAGCCTGCGGCTCTCAGCTGACGAGAAGTGCTCAGCCGCCCACAACAGCGAGGGAATCGATGCGGTGTCGCCGATCTTTTCGGCCATGCCGAGAATCAGCAGGCGCTCCTCGGAGCTGGCGTCGTCGATCAGCGGCAACACGTGAGGCAACAACGCGGTGGTGTCCGGACTAGCCAGTTTGCGCAGCGAACGCAGGGCCTCCAGGCGCAGTTCCGAATCGGATTCCTTGAGGAACGGCAGCAACTCACTGGCGTGGCGCGATTGCCGGCAGTCGCCGATCGCGCGGATCGCAAAGCGTCGCGAATTGGCGTCTCCCGCGAACAGTTCCGCGATCTCCTCCAGCGCCTGGGCGACTTCGCCGAGGCGACTGCCATTCCAGCGCGCCACGGCGATCGCGGCCTGGTGGGCGGGACGGTCGGAGCGAAGCCATGCCTGCAGGCGGCGGACTGGAAACGCGCCGCTGGACGTGAAGGCATCGAGCACTTCCGGCTCATTCGGACCGTGGTCGCTTTCCAGCCACAGCAGCGTCTCGGCGAGTGCCTCGGTATCGCCTTGCTGCAGCAATCCGGAGATCGCCGGACGCAGATGGTCGGCCTCATCGGCGGTTGCGGTGGACAGGAAATTCAGCAGCGCCGCACGCGCCGAGGTATCGCCCAGGCGCCACAACAGCTCCACCGCGAGCAACTGCTGGCTGCGTATGCCGGAAAACGCGGTATTGCGCAGCAAGGTGAAGTCGGCATCGCCGAGCTGCTGGCGCCACGCCGAGTCAGGATTGGCGAAATCGAGCCAGTCATTGCGCAGATTGATGGCCAGCGCATTCCGGTAGTTCTGACGGATGAAAGCGGCGATCGCCAGCGCTATGCAGGCCACCAGCAATCCAGTCAGGGCCACGTTGTCCGGATCGATATGGCTGGCGGAGTAATACAGCGCCAGTCCTGCAGTCGCGCTTGCAGCCGGCTCGGCCATGGCCTCGATGAAGGTGCGCAACTGGCGCTTCACGCCCGCCGGCAATGCGGTGTAAAGCAGGTTGATGTTGTTGAACTCGATGGCCACGAACAGGCTCTGGTAGGCATAGAACGCCACCAGCGCCGCAGCGAAGCTGTGGTGCAGATAGAAGGCGACGAAGGCGCCGAGATAGGACAGCGGCACGATCAGCGCGGTGCTGCCGACGCCGAACCGGCCGACGATCCGGTTGAAGAAGAACAGGTTGATCACCAGCGTCAGCGCACCGGCGAGCGCGTACAGGCCACCCAGCAGCGAGGCCAGTCCATCCGCGTCACGGTCCTGGGCGAACACGCCCAGCGACAGGTACTCCAGGCCGCTGGTCAACGCCACCATGAAGAAACAGATCATCGCCACCGCCAGTGCAAACGGTGATGACTTGAACGTCGCGAGGATAAAGCGCAGCAGTTGCGCCAGCGACATGCTGTCTTCCGACTGTGCGTCGTCGGCGGATATCGCGCGATAGCGCCGCAGCAGTATCAGAAATACCGGGAAGGTGGCGATCGCCACTGCCGCCCACACCAGAAACAGTTTGGTTGCCGGGACCAAACCCGACAACACCGTCACCAAACCACCGCCGAGCATCGCTCCGGCCGAACTTCCAGCCGCGATCAGTCCGTAAAGTCGCTTGCCGTCCAGGATGTTGAAATAGTCGTCGGTGAAGTTCCAGAACAGCGTGTACAGCGCGATGAACCACAGTCCGACATAAAACTTGATCGCAAAGAGGAACCACGTGGTGTGGCTGAAATGATCGCCACCGACACCAAGGACCAGCCCGCCGATGACCAGCAGCATGAGGGTGACACGAAACAGTGCAGCGGTGCCCAGGCGCGAGATCAGCAGCGAATAGATCGGTGCGTAGATCGCCATGACCAGGGGCATGAAAATGAAGACCAGCGGCAGCATTTCGATGCCCAGTTCCGCCAGGAACAGGGAATCGGCGGCGACCATGCCGATCGCCACACCCGCCTGCAGCAGACCAGCGAGCAAGGCAAACCACAGCACCTTGCCACCCTCGTCGGGCAGCACCTGAAACCAGCGGCGCACGCTCGTCAGCATGGGGATCGGACGTCAGTCATGGCGCGCAGGCGGGCGCCGCACCAGAAGCACGTGGCTGACGTGCTGGTGCGACTCGCTGCGGTAGCCCGGGTGCGCATCCTCGATCCATTCGCGGCGCCCGGAGTGGAGAATCTCGAAGCCCGCATCGTTCATCAGCACTTCCGCGGCCTGCGCTTCGACGAATCGGTAGAAATAGGCATTCTGATAGAGGAAAGTGTCGTCACTGATTGCGTCCATGTCGAGGCCGGCGACGCCATCGTCGAAACCCGGAATATTGCATAGCAGCAGGCCTCCCGGCTTGAGGACGTGATACAGCTCGGCAAGTACCGCCTCGGCATTCGGCAAGGTCTCGAACACATCGAGCAGGGTAATGCCGTCGAACCAGGCACCCGGATAGCCCGTTGCCGATAGATCGCCATAGCGAGTCACCACCTGCGCTCGCAGTTGCGACGGGATCTTGTCGAGCGCATGTCTCGACGAATCCAGCGCATGGACCTCATCGCTGCCGCGCTCGAGCAGGAAGGGCAGGTTGCGGCCTTCACCAGCGCCGGCATCGAGCAGACGCGACGGCGCCCGCAGCACGCTGGCGAACTCGCTGGCGAATTCATCCAGGAACGGCAGCGGCTGTTCACCCCAGACGCGTTCACCGGTCCCCGCATAGAGCCGGTCCCAGGCTTGCTTGTTGGCACTCGCCAGTTGCTCGATGTCGACATCCGCGACCGCTGCGGCAATCGGAATCAGGTGCTCGGTCATCTCGGTCCGCAGGCAGTGCTGGCTCGACATCGACGCACCGTAACCGCCGGCGTTGAGGAAGCACAAGACATCGCCCTCGGCGACCTCGGACAGGGGCAGGTCCTCGGCGAACAGATCGAGCGCTTCGTTGATGTTGCCGGCAATGCTGACCGATTGCATTGCTGTCGAGGTCCGCCGTGCGGGCGCTGCAATCAGCGGCAGTTTGTAATAGGCCGGTTCCGGGTGCACGTTGAAGCCGGCATTGACGCCAACGAAGGTGCGCCCACCCTTGTTCTCGACTTGATTCACCTCGGTCAGCAGGGCGCCAGCATCCTTGACCAGATAGTCGCCCGGTTCGATGGTGAGGTGAAGCGGGCGCTGGCCGAAGTGGTGCTGCACCAAGTCGGCCCACGCGTTCAGATCGAGTTCGTCGTCGCCGGCCACCAACGGAATCCCGAGCCCACCACCGAGGTTGAGTCGGCTGATCTGCGGCGCCGCATCGAGAAACTCGCCGATGCGCGTAAAGACCTGATCCAGGGCCTGCAATTGGGGCGACAGGAAGCCACACCCGGCGTGGCAGTGCAATCCGATCAAGTCCAGGCCGGACTGCTGCGCCAGCGCCAGCGCCTCGCCGAAACGATCGCGATAGACCCCGAACTTGCTCGGTCTGGAGCCGGAGTAGCTGACCAATTCGTTGTAGCCGAGCGGACTGGCGGGATTGATGCGCAGCCCGAGCTGGCGCGCGGGCGACAGCTCAGCGATGCGGCGCAGCGCGGTCAAGGAATCGGCGTTGATCCAAAGATCCGGCCATCCGGCCAGCGCCGCGTAGTCGGCCGTGCTCAGACAGCCGGCGGTGAACGACATCTGCGCCTGATCGAAACCGCAGTCCAGCGCGTGACGCACTTCGCCGGGTGAAGCCACATCGAGGCCCACCCCCAGTCGACGCAAATGCGCCAGCAATGGCGCGTAGCGATTGGACTTCATCGCGTACAACAAGCGCGTCGGCAATCCAATGCGCCCGAGTGCGGTCCGCAGCCGAGCCACATTGTGGGTGACGCGCGCGGCGCAATAGACATAGCTTGGCGTGCCGAACTCAAGGGCCATCGCGCTCACGCGGCGGCCGGCAAACCACAGTTCGCCGTCTGCCGCGTAGTGCCGGTCTGCCCGCTCCCACCAGTCGGCAGATACAGTGCTGGCAGATGCAGGACGATCTGGAGTGGCCTTGGTCATGCAGTCAGGCGGGCTCTTTGAGGTTCTCGGGGAAAGGGCGGTTGTTTATGCGCCATGGCTTCCGCCGCAACGGCGGGCCTCATCGGAGCATAGGAAATCTGGTAACCGGCACGCCATGACCTCTTTCGCAAGCATAGCGCCCCGCGCCCAGGGGTGTTTTCCGCTGGCTGCAATCGTAATCAGCGAGAAAGCCTGCGATTGGCGCATTAACATCCATCGATGATCCTGGGGGGAGTGTCGTGCATGTTTTGTCGAAATGTCGTGGTTGCGCTGGCCATTCTGGCCGGTCTCGGCGCCTGCGCTGAGCTGCCGCCGATGCCCACCGACACGGATCCCTACCAGCCGCAACCCTACGTCCAGTTGCGTACACCGGAGTGGGCGAAGTCGGCCACCATCTATCAGCTCAACACGCGACAGTTCACCGCGCAGGGCAGCTTCCGCGCGGCCGCAGAGCAGTTGCCTCGGCTCAAGGCGCTGGGCGTCGACATCATCTGGCTGATGCCGATCCACCCGATCGGCGAGAAAAACCGCAAGGGCACCCTGGGCAGCCCGTACTCAGTCCGCGACTACTATGGCGTCAACCCGGAACTGGGGACTGAGGACGATCTGCGCGCCTTCATCAGCAGTGCGCATGGCTTGGGCATGAAAGTGATCCTCGACTGGGTCGCCAACCACACGGCTTGGGACAATCCGTTGGCCGTCGAACACCCGGACTGGTATGAGCGCGACTGGAAGGGTGCGTTGCGGCCGACACCCTGGTGGGACTGGTCGGACATCATCGATCTGGACTTCCGCCAGCCGGGCCTTCGCCAATACATGACCGAAGCGCTCAAGTACTGGGTGCGCGAGTTCGACGTCGACGGCTATCGCTGCGATGTGGCCGGCTTCGTGCCGATCGATTTCTGGAACCATGCGCGCGCCGAACTCGACACGATCAAGCCGGTGTTCATGCTGGCCGAGTGGGAGATGCGCGACATGCACGCGCGCGCCTTCGACATGACCTACGCGTGGAGCTGGAACGAGGCGCTGCAGAAGATTGCCAAGGGCGAGGCGGACGTCAACAAGCTGTACGTCTACTACTCCTGGAACGAGAGCGCCTATCCGGTCGAAGCCTTGCGCATGACCTACACCAGCAACCATGACGCGAACGCCTGGGACGGCACCGGGCCCGAGCGCTACGGTGAGGCATTGCCGGCGGCCATTGTGCTCAGCGTCGTCGGCGAGGGCATGCCGTTGATCTACAACGGTCAGGAAGCCGGTGAGAACAAGCGGCTGAAGTTCTTCGAACGCGATCCGATTGACTGGCAGACGCACCCGATCGGCGCGCTCTACACCACCCTCTTCGCGCTGAAAAAGGCCCAGTCGGCGCTCTGGAACGGCAAGTGGGGCGCGCGCATGGTGCACGTCCCCAACAGTGTCAACAGCAAGGTGCTGAGCTTCGTGCGCCAGGACGAGCGCAGCAAGGTGTTCGCGGTGATCAATTTCACCGACCAGCCGCAGCAGGTGACGCTGCACGAGGAGCTGTATCCGGGCACCTACGTCGAGCATTTTTCCGGTGAGCGCGTGACGCTCGAAGCGGAAACCACCCTCGACCTGGCCGCGTGGGCGTATCGGGTGTACGTGCGGCCGTAGGCGTTTTCTGCGCGAAAGGGTTCGAACCGCGGTGGCCTTGACTCCAGTGGGAGCGGGTTCACCCCGCGAGCTCTTCGGTGCTCG
>Ga0075163_10008289_pt1 | contig 13706 bp, 14 predicted proteins | sample JI1023141ADNA_FD_71478 | JGI IMG/M metagenome (GOLD analysis project Ga0075163, IMG submission 71478) | Wastewater effluent complex algal communities from Wisconsin, to seasonally profile nutrient transformation and Carbon sequestration -... | ecosystem: Engineered > WWTP > Effluent > Algae...
AAAATACATTTTTTCTCAAATCAAACCATAAACATCGACCCTTTTAGTAAAATGTCATGCGAATCAAATCGACTCAATCCAGCCCCACCGACTTATCGGCAACACGCTGGTAACGCACCCGCAGTTCGGCAATCCAGAATCCGATGCCGGTGAACCCCAAAATGGCCGGGTAAAACACCAGCCGCATCGTATTGTCCAGGTCTTCGCTGCCGAAGGCCGGATTGCCCGTGGCGCCCGGGTGCAGACTGGCAAACATGCGCGGCACGATGTAGAGCAGCGGCACCAGCGAAGCGAAAGCAAATATGTTGTACACCGCTGCCAGGCGTGCGCCTTTTTCCGGCTCGTCGAACGAGGCCCGCAGGATGAAATAGGCCAGATAGATCAGCAGCGCCACGGCCGTCATCAGTTGTTTGATGTCGTTGCTCCAGGCGGCCCCCCAGGCGTAGTGCGCCCACAACATGCCGGTCACCAGACCCAAACCGCCGAATAGCAGGCCCGTTTCGGCATAAGCCGCGGCTTTGCGGTCAAAATCGGGTTTGGGATTCAACAGAAACCGCACGCTGTACACCACCGATGCAATAAACAGGAACATCAGCGCAAACCACATCGGCACGTGGTAATAGGTGTTGCGTATGCTTTCGTAAATCACATTGCGGTATGGAAACGTAAAATCCTTGACGACGTGCAGGTCGGCCACGGGGTTTTTCGCCCACAAAGCGGCCAAAGAATCGCTGCCGGTTTTAAATGAAACACCCGCTGAATCCATTTTTACCTGTGTGATGAATTTCCCGCTGGAATCAGCCAGCATGGCAAGCGCCGCTGAGTCCTGTACCAATTCGATGGCGCCGGGCAGCAGCGAAACGCCATCGGCGGGGTGATCGATGATGGCATTGAGCAACACCGATGTAGCCAGACGCGGCAAAACGGGTGGCAGATCGAAGGATGCCTCCAGCGTCGTATCGCTCAGGATGCGCAGATCGCGGCCCTGAACGGCATGCGCCGAATCAAATTCCAGCCAGACCCGGATGTCGGATGCCGCAGCCCTGGTATAAAACGAATTGTAGCCGTGCAACTGCAACGTGACCGCCTGACCGGAACGGGCCGTCTCAGGACTGACATAGGCAATGCCGGGTTTGAGCGGCACCAGCAAACCGGCACACAGGATGTAAAAAACAAGGGCTACTGAAGTAATTTTCCACCACATATTTTATCGAGTTTGATGGGTTTTTGGAGGGTAGAAGGTTGAAGGGGTTGAAGAGGTTGAAGGTTGAAGGTTGAAAGTTGAAAGTTGAAAGTTGAAAGGTTACAGAGATACTGTGTTGGAAAGGTGCTGGGTTGTCACACAAACCTTATAGGTTTTTAAAACCTATAAGGTTTAAAATGCCTACAGAAATCCTATTTTTTGAAAAAATAGGATTTCTATCCCCAACCAAACCAAACCAACCCTGCCCCCTTTTCAACTTCTTCAACCTTCAACCCTTTCAACCTTCAACCCCTTTTCAACTTTTCAACCTCTTCAACCTTTCAACCTCCAACCCTTCAATCCTTCCAGATAAACGGAAAAAGCACAAAGGTCAGGGTGATCAGGATGGCATCGATGGCCAGCAGGTTGACGATGTCGCGTTTGTATGAAGTATCCTGTATCAGACGCAAAGCGATCTGGGAAAGTCGCACCAGCGTGAGCAGGATGGGCAATATCACCGGGAAACTCAGGATGGCCATGAGGGTGGCGCTGTTGTTGGCTTTGGCGGCGATGCTGGCAATGAACGTGAACGCGATGCTGAATCCCAGGCTGCCCAGCAACAAGACGAGGGCAAACAGGCCCGGGTCCTTGACCGGATTGCCCGCCACCACGCTGTACACCCCGAAAGCCAGGCCGCTCAGTACCAGCAGCAATAGAGTATTGTAGATAATTTTGGCCAGCAGCAGCATGGACGGGTCGGCGATCTGGTAGTAATACAGTTGCCGCGCGCCGCTCTCCTGCACAAAACTTTTGACCACGGCATTGATGCTGGCAAACAACACAATGAGCCAGAACAACACGTTCCACACCGGAGGCTGCACCTTGATGCTGGCGATATACACCACGAAAACCATGCTGAACACATACAACACAATGCCGCTGATGGCATAGCGCTGCCTGAATTCGAGCAGAAATTCTTTGCGGAGCAAGGTGAGCAGGATGTGGAGATTCATAATCGGGGCAAAAATAGCAAGCCCGGCGTCGAATCCTGCTGAAAGTTGCAAACTTTCGGAAAGTTGGCCGACGGGATATGAATTCCCCAACTCGCACTATCTTTGCCTCCCCGAGTGACACGCCAATTATCAATCAAAAGCAGCCCATGAGTTGGTACAAACGACTGCGCGAAGGCATATCCACCGCCACCAAGTCGAAAAAAGACGTGCCGGAAGGCATCTGGTTTCAGTGCAAAAACTGCAAACAAACCAGTACTACCCGCGAACTTCACGACAATTTTTACAAATGTCCCAAGTGCGACTACCACACGGCAGTCGGCTCAGTGGAATATTTTGAACTCTTGTTCGACGAGCCGGAGTACACCACCCTGTTCGACAACCTGGTGTCGGTCGATTTCCTTAAATTCACGGATCTGAAACCCTACGACCGCCGCCTGGAAGAAACGCGCAAAAAAACCGGCCTCAACGACGCCCTCGCCGTCGCCGAAGGCAACGTGAATGGCTGCCGCCTTGTCGTGGCCTGCATGGACTTTCGCTTCATCGGCGGTTCGATGGGCTCCGTGGTGGGTGAAAAAATTTCGCTGGCCATCGACCGGGCACTCGAAACCAAATCCGCGCTGCTCATCATTTCCAAATCCGGCGGTGCGCGCATGATGGAAAGCGCTTTTTCCCTCATGCAAATGGCCAAAACCAGCGCCAAACTCACCCTGATGGCACGCGCCGGTCTGCCCTATTTCTCCCTCATGACCGACCCGACCACGGGCGGCGTGACGGCTTCCTTCGCCATGCTGGGCGACATCAACCTCGCCGAGCCCGGAGCCCTCATCGGTTTTGCCGGCCCCCGCGTTATCCGCGAAACCATCAAACGCGACCTGCCCGAGGGTTTCCAAACCTCTGAATTTCTGCTGGAACACGGCTTCGTCGATCTTGTGGTGAATCGCAAGGACCTGAAAGAGACCATCGGCGACCTGCTGGCTTTTTTTGAGCAATCGCCACCGCTCAGTTCGACCCAATCGTAATCAAACGGCCCTTGCGGGTGAAAGACTCTGGCTGGCGCGAGACTCCGTCTCGTGCCCGTCATCTGCTCGTCTCCGACGAGGCGTTTGCGTCAGAGACGCAGGGATAGGCGGCACGAGACGGAGTCTCGCGCCAGCCGGATAGCGCCAGCGCCGGCCAGTAATATCACGGCAATTTTACCCAAAACTTCCCGGACGTAAACTGCACCTTTTTAGGGTTTTGCGCATTGGCACGCGGCTCTTTGATGCTGAACGACACCGAAAAACGCCCTTCCGCCCTTTTATTCACAGTGTCCCAGCGATCGATTTGTACAAAATCGGTTGTGGCTGCGGTGTCGATGCGATAGAAATCCTCGACGACATCACCGTCGTATAACAAAGTGACATAGGAAGGGTCGACAGCACCATCAACAATGGAAGTAGTAAAATCAGCTATTGAATAATGCTGAATCGGATTATTGTCAGGTGTACCAAAAAAAGAAAAACGCTCCCGAAATGAATTGGTGCCGTCTGAACTACATGTAAACATATCGATTACCCAATATTTTTTCCCCGAATTGAGTACACTCCGGCAGGAAACGCCCGCTTTCCAGGCAGCCGTCAATTTGTTGGCTGTGGCTACCCCGTTGCTGGTATCACAGGGTGCAAAAATGGGTACATATTCGGTCGGGGGCGGAAGTGGAGGGGGAGCCGGGACAGAGGTTTCTTCTTTTCGGCAGGCGGCAAGCACCAGCACCAGCAAAGCGAGTAATAAGTTCTTATTCGGCATGTTAAAGGCAGTTTTTTGTAAATCAGGACACCAAGATACGCAAGAACGAAATCCAGTTTTCATTAACCTGATATAAAATTGCCCCGCTGGCGCAAGGCCACTGCTGGCGCGAGACTCCGTCTCGTGTCGCCCATCTCTGCGTCTCTGACGCAAACGCCTCGTCGGAGACGAGCAGATGACGGGTACGAGACGGAGTCTCGCGCCAGCAGCCAGCCGGATAGCGGCACAAAATAAAAGGAGAGGTGATACCCGCACCTGCGAATATCACCTCCCCAAACAACCAGGAACCAAGAACAAGGAACCACCCTACCCCTCAAAGTGCAGCGAAATCGTAAAGGTCCGGCTCAATACCCGGTCCAGCACGTTGCTTTGTTCGAGCCGGTCGTTGAAAATCAGGATGTTGTTCAGCCCCTGCGAGACCTTCAGTTCGGGTGAAAAAATAAAGTAGGGGAAGAAAAACTGGATGCCTGCGCCGTATTCCACCTGGAAATCGGAGGGCGCAATTTTGACGATGCCGGCCGCCTGGCGGGTGCGCGAGTCGCTCGCCACGTCAAAGGAATATTTCACGCCGGCAATGATGAAAAGGCGGAAGTCGTGGTACGGCGCCGATTTGTACCGCACATGGAACGGCATTTCCACCAGCACGGATTCGATGGGGCGCTGGAAGATGCGCTCTTCGTTGCCCGGTACCGAGTAGCGGATGGTGCGCTCGATGAACGACAACGTCGGCAGAAAGCGCAGGTCGAAATAGTCGCCGATTTTCAGGTTGGACACGATGCCCAGGTTGAAGCCCGGCCCGGTCACCGATTCAGCACGGGCAAAGGAGTCGTTGAGCACAAAGTTTTTCGACTGGTAAATCCTGAAATCGCTCTGATTGTAGCCCAGTGTGATGCCAAAATAGTAGTTTTTACCCTGGAAATCCTGGTAATTGATGTTGCTGCCCTGATCGAACTGGGCAGTTGCAGCGGTCGTTTGCAACAGCATGAAACAAAGTACAAGCAAGGGGCACAGCCACGCCGCAGCAACGGATTGCCGGGAGTCACTGACGGTTGTTGTATTGCTTACTGTTTTACTGCGGAGTAAATGGAGCATATTCCAAGCGTTAAGCGTTCGCATACCGGGTTTTGGTAACCAATTTTAGTTAAAATATTCAGGAATTCATTGCCTTCTGGGAAAGCCTGCACACTCTCGAACAGATAAGTGTAGGCTCTGATGTCGCGGCTCGTTAAACGCCCGATGGCGGGCAAAACGTATTTGAAGTAGGCATTGTAAAGTTGTTTGAACGGAAAAATGTGCGGCCGCGAAAATTCGAGGATCACCACACGACCGCCGGGCCGCAGCACGCGCAGCATTTCCGCCAGCCCTTTTTCCAGGTTTTCGAAGTTGCGCACCCCGAATGCCACCGTGACGGCATCGAAACTCTGATCCGCAAATCGCAGTTTTTCGCTGTCGCCGGTTTCGAGCACGATCACATTTTCCAGGCCTTCTTTTTTAATTTTTACCCGACCAAAATCCAGCATCTGGTTGGCAATGTCGATGCCGGTGATGTTGTGCGGACCGAACATTTTGGCCGCCATGATGGCCACATCTGCCGTTCCGGTAGCCACATCGAGCAGGGTTTGGGGCGGCGTTTTTTTCAGATAGCCCAGGGCGTGTTTGCGCCAGCGCACGTCGATGCCCAGCGACAGTACCCGGTTGAGCAAGTCATACTTCGGGGCAATCTTGTCAAACATCCGTTCCACCTCCACTTTTTTACCGTCGCCAGTGCCGTAAGGTGTCACGGTTGCCTTTGTTGTATCGTCGTTCGCCATAGCGTTGCGTTGTTTCGTATATCGATCTGCATCGAACTTGACGCAAAAGTAGAGTTTCGGGTTGGATAGTAAGGATACCTGAGCGGTTAACGTTTGAAAAACAAATTCTTTTCTGCTCAAACGAACCCGAATCAGGATATTTGCGCCTTATTTTCGCTGGCAGGGCCAAACAAAACCATCCGCTTTGCCGGCGAAATCATCAAATTGATTGTAGAATATGAAAATTAAACTGCTTGCCATTTTTCTCCTGTCCGCTTTTATGCTCTCGGCGCAGGCGGACCCGTCGGCCACTCCGCCGGCAAAAACCAAAAAACAGGATAAAAACGCCGTACCCGATCCCGCTCCTTTTGCCTCGACCATTAAGGCCGACGACCTGAAACCTCTGGTGGAAACACTGGCCGGCGCCGCCATGCAGGGCCGCGAAACGGGCGAAGAAGGTCAGCGCAAAGCGGCCGATTATATTGCCGCCCAATTCAAGGCCATGGGCTTGCCCGCTATTGGCGACCGCAATACCTATTTCCAGCAAATTTCGCTGCAAAACGAATCGTGGAACGAAATCGGCCTGAAAGTAGGCGACCAGGAATTCAGAAACCGGACTGACTTTTACGTTTTCCCGGCCTACAATCCCGAAAACCCCAAACTTGAACTGAAAGAGGTGGTTTTTGTCGGCTACGGCATTGAAGACCCGAAATACAACGACTACGGCGACGCCGATGTGGCGGGCAAAGCCGTCCTGTTCTACGACGGCGAGCCAATGGGCGACAACGGCAAATCGCTTATCACCGGCACCGATTCGCGCTCGTTTTGGTCGCTCGACTGGAAAAAGAAAGTACAGTTGGCCAAGAAAAAAGGCGCGACCATGGTGTTCATCGTGGACACAAAATTCAGCGACAACCTGAAGTCGAACCGCAAACTCACCTCTACCTGGGGCTGGGAACCCGTTTCCGCTACCAGCAGCAAACAAACGGAGGGCTTTGTCAACAACATGTTCGTATCGCCTGCGGTGGCCGCGGCCATTTTTGGAAAAAAGACGGAAAAAGCAGAGGATGCCATGGCCGAACTGAAAAGCGGCAAGGAATTCAAGCCGGTCAAAATCAAATCCAAAATAGAAGTGCGGCTCGACAAGGAGGTCAAAAAACTCCAGGGCTCTAACGTGATCGGCTTCATTGAGGGCACCGATCCTTATCTGAAAGACGAATTTGTATTTGTTACGGCGCACTACGACCACCTCGGCATGTCCGACAGCACGGTGATCTACTATGGCGCCGACGACAATGCTTCCGGCACCTCCGGAGTGATCGAAATCGCGCATGCGTTTGCGGATGCCAAGAAAAAAGGCATCGGCCCAAAACGCAGCGTGGTGTGCATGCTCGTGAGCGGCGAGGAAAAGGGCCTGCTCGGTTCGCGCTACTACGTGGAATACCCGCTGTTTCCGCTGGCTTTCACCCAGGTTGATATCAACATCGACATGATCGGCCGGGTGGACAATGCCCATGCCGGCAATCCGAACTATATCTACGTGATCGGCGCCGACCGCATCAGCACCGATTTGCACAAAATCAACGAGGAAATGAACACGCGGTACACCCAACTCGACCTCGACTACAAGTACAATGCGCCCGACGACCCCAACAATTTCTACAAGCGCAGCGACCACTACAACTTTGCCGAGCGCGGCATTCCGGCCATTTTCTACTTCAACGGTACGCACGCCGACTACCACAAAACCACCGACACAGCGGATAAAATAGACCTTGCCGCCCTGGCCAAACGCGCCCAACTGGCGTTCTATACCGCCTGGGAAATCGCCAACCGCCCCAGCCGCATCAACCGCGACGTGCCGCAGGAGAATACGAAGAAGGAGTAACGCGGGAGGTTGAAATTGGAAATTGCGGGGATTGGAGACGGGGATGATAAATGGGAACGCGGATGGAGCGGATCAGGCGAATGCTCGCGGATTTTATTGAAAATCCGCAGTTATCTGTCTGATCCGCTTCATCCGCGTTCCCATTTACCCTATTTCCAATTCCTACTTCATCACATACCCCTGACCGAACAGGGTGTGAATGAGCCGGGTGTCAAATCCCTTGTCCACCTTGTTGCGCAGGTAGTTGACATACACCTCGATGACATTGGTTCCGGTGTCGAAATCGAGGTCCCATACCTTTTCAGCAATTTCGGTTTTGGACAACACGCGGCCCGGGTTGCGCATGAAAAATTCGAGCAACTCGAACTCGCGGGGTGTGAGGAATATCTCTTTGCCTGCCCGCCGCACGACCTTGGAATCGAGGTCCTGTTCCAGGTCGTTGAATTTAAGCACATTTTCGATGCGGGCAGATGTGGCCGGGCGCCGGGCGAGCGCTTTCACCCGGGCCAGAAATTCGCGAAATTCAAACGGTTTGCTCAGGTAATCGTCCGCGCCGGCTTCAAAACCGGTCACCTTGTCGTCGGTATGGCCGAGTGCGGAGAGCATCAGCACCGGGGTTTTGGAACCGATTTCACGGAGCCGGCGGCAAATTTCCAGTCCGTTGTAGCCGGGCATGATGATGTCGGACACAATGACATCATATTGATTTTCAGAAGCAAAACGCAAGCCGGTGTCGCCGTCGGTGGCGGCGTCCACGGTCCAGTTTTGTTCCTCCAGGCCTTGCCGGAGCGACTGGATGGTCTTGATTTCGTCTTCAATAAGCAGGATACGCACGGTGCGAAAGTAGTTAAAAAAAAAACCCGCGCCCGGAATCAATTCCGGACGCGGGCATTATTTTTTAGAACCGTGCGAGGATTAGCCCAGCAAGGCTTCAATTCTTTCCTGCAGTACTTTTTTGGGCTGGGTTCCGACCAGTTTGTCCTTCAGTTCGCCGTTTTTGAAAATCAGAAAGGTCGGGATACCGCGCACGTTGAATTGCATCGGGACATTTTGGTTGTTGTCCACATTGAGTTTGCCCACGACTGCGCGGCCTTTGTATTCATCGGCCAGTTGTTCTACAATCGGGCCCATCGCCAGACACGGTTGGCACCATTCAGCCCAGAGGTCAACCACTGTTACTTTACCGCTATCGAGTACGTCTGTTTGGAAATTCGCATCCGTGAATTCGTATGCCATTGTTGAAAATTTTATTGAGTGAAAATTGCAAGTTTGAATATCAGTGTTGAAACACCTTTTAGACAGGTTTGGTTGCAAAGGTAACGCAAATGGACGGCGTCGCGAAAGCAGGAATGGTCGAATTGTCCGGGCCGAAACATTTCCACACTGCCCTTGCCTGGCACTGCAACCTTTCCAGGTCGCTGAAAAGCATTCCAAAGGCGCTTTAGAGCCAGTTTCGCAGTTGTTCGATGAAACTCAGAAACAGGGAGGGCTTCAGGATGATGGGAAAAAAGAACCCGAATACCGCTCCGAAAAAGTGGGCCAGGTGGTCGATGTTGTCACCGCCGCGCCGCGCCGCATATGAGCTGTACCACAGATAAATCACCCCGAAAATAAAGCCGGGTATCGGGATCGGGATAAAAAACATCATGATTCCGATGGTGGGATCGAGCAGGATGCAGGCGAACAACACTGCCGCCACTGCGCCCGAGGCGCCGATGCTGGCAAAACCGGGATTGTCCCTGTGTTTCTGAAAAGTCGCCGACGATGGTGCCACAATGGCCGCCACATAAAACAGGATGTACAACGTTTGGCCGAAATCGGGAAAAAGGACAGCAAACCACTCTTCGACATACCGCCCGAAGAAATACAGCGTCAGCATGTTGAAGATCAGGTGCATCGGGTCGGCGTGCAAAAATCCGCTTGTTAGCCAGCGGTAATACTCTCCGTGACGGGCCTCCTGGTAGGGCCAGTGCTTCATTTTATACATCACATCATGGTTGTTGAAAGCCATGAATGAAATCAGCACCGTGAAGCCAATGATGATATAGGTAATGGTCATTGTGTTGGTTGACTGGTTGATGGGTTGACTGGTGATGGGTTGACTGGTTGAATGGGGCGGGTATTCTGTTTCAGCGTTGCACAACGGAAATGTTCAAGCCGCCACAGCGGAATACGGCCGGGCCAGAGTGCTGTTCAAACCTCATTCATTGTGATAAGGTTCGTTTTTGAGGATGGTCATGGCTCGGTAGAGTTGTTCGAGAAAAAACAGGCGTACCATCTGGTGACTGAATGTGAGTCTGGACAGCGCGATCTGGTCATTTGCGCGGGTGTAAACATCGGGCGAAAATCCGAAAGCGCCGCCAATCAAAAAAATTATCCGCCGGTGCGACGAGGCCAGACGGCGTTCGAGCCAGCGCGACAACTCCACGGAGCTAAAAGTCTGGCCGCGCTCGTCGAGCAAAACCAGATAGTCATCGGGATTGAGTTTGGTCAGCAGCATCCGGCCTTCTTCCTGCTTGAGTTTGGCGCCGTCGGTGGTTTTGATTTTCACATCGGGAAGGATGGTCCAGGCAAAAGGCAGGTAGTTTTTGAGGCGTTTTTCAAATATTTCTATCCCCGTTTCAAGGTACTTTTCGGAAGTTTTGCCGATGGCCCAGAGTTCGATTTTCATGGTCCGGATAAGATTTGCCGTGCTTGTGATCAGATTTCAAATTTCAAACTCAACAGGCCTTTCCGCTTCGACTTCGGAAACAGTTCGGCCAGTTCGTCGGGCAGCGAAGGCCGGTCACTGAACTGCGCCGCCAACCCGCGGATGATGTCGAGCACCAGTCCCTGTTCGCCTTTTTGCATCAGCCCGGACAGGGCATCGCGCACGTATTCGGAAGCCGGGCGGCCAAAGTGGTCGCCGAGGTAGGCGGACAACAAGCCCACATACCGGCTGATTACGAACTGCCGGTCCTCCGGCAAAAACAGGTTTTCGTATTGTTGGAACTGCTTCAAATCCAGTTGTTTTTCGAGCAACTCGGCCAGTTCGGCTTTGTGGCCTTCGGCGGCCAGTACGATGGCCGTGGTGCGTTCGTCGCCCTGTTTGCGGAGTTCGTTGAGCCGGCGTTTGAGTTCGGCCGGCCAGTCGCGGCCTGCTATTTCTTTCAATTCGTGGTAGTAATCAAAATTGCCGCCCTGCAAAAAACGCTGCCAGAGCAGGTTGATCTGCCGGGCCGGGTCGCCGCCATTGCGGGCGATGGCCAGCAGCGTATCTTCCAGCTCGCGGCGCTGTCCGAGCGAAAATTTGACTTCCCGCAGGAAATGTTCGCCGGCCCGGAAAGCCGATTCCGAAAAACGCGCCTGGGCCAGCACGACGATGGCGTCGCGCACGGCGGCCGGTTTTACAGCATAGTCCTGCAGCACCCGGATCACCATTTCGGGGCTGTTGCGCCGGGCCAGGGCGCCGATAAACAGGTGCAGCACCAGGGGTGGCGCGGGGAAAGGCGCATGGTCGAACAAGCCGTTGATGCGCCGGAATTTTTCTTCATTGGCCGCCTCGTGGGTCAGGAAGAGCAGTACCGGAACAGTCATTTCTGTAGCCAACAGGCCATCTTCCACCTGTTTGAATACAAACAACCAGGCATTTTCGCGCATTTCGGGCGATACCGGCACGTCGAGCAAGCGGGACAAATACAAAAATGCCGTCTGGCTTTGCTGCAACAGGTGAAGCCGCTTGGGGCCCTCCAGTTTCAGCATGAGCGGATTGATCCGTTCCAGCAGTGTGGTGGCCAGTTGGTACACCGTAGGGTAATTGTGTTCCTCGAAGGCGCCGGCCAGTTGTTTGTTGAGGTCGTCGAGCGTAGTGCGCAAGCGGCGGAAATCCGCCTCGCGGAAGGTTTTGTCCGATGGATTTTTGGGTATCAGCGAATCCAGAATGAGGGCAAAGGGGTTTTCGGTATTGGAAACCGAACCGGCAAACCAGGTTTTGAGCGCCAGGGAAAAATCGCGGTCGCGGCGGGCGTATTCCTGCACAAAGTCGGCAAGTGCTTCGGGCGTGGCATGATCGAGTACATTGACTACGGTGATGCGGCTGAGTTCGGAACTGGCGCGTTCCTCGGCCCGCGCCTTCCGCGCTTCCTCTTTTTGTTCGAGAAACTGACGCAGTTTGAGCAGGGCAGCAGCCACGTGCGCACACATGAGGCGCCGGCCCTCGGGCCAGCATTCGCAGGTAAACGCCTTGATCTTGTGCGGCGTAATGATGGTTTCTATCTCGTAGGCGCCTTCTCCGTCCTCCACCGAAGCCACCCAGAAATGTTTTTCCACTTCCCGCAATGCCTTTACCCCACCGGCCTGCACAATGTTGTCGGCAGTCTCCCAGGTGGTCGCGCTGATGTTGTGTTCAAAATCCTTGAGCCAGAGTTTTTGCATGAAACGGGTTATTCGGGTTATTAAAATTTTTTAGGGCAATGAAAAAAGGTGAAAGCGTGCGAATACATTTTAGAAAAAGCAAACCTCAAAAGTAAGGCATTTCAGGCATTTTTCAAAGTTTTTAATCCGTTTTGAAATGAGCCACTTTAATGCGCGCAATTGGGCGAATCCACTATTTTTGCCGCCATGCGAACGCTGTTTCTTATTCGTCACGCCAAATCAAGTTGGGACTATCCGGGTCTCCGTGACTTCAACCGCCCCCTGAACGACCGCGGCATGCACGACGCCCCTCTCATGGGCCAACTGCTTGCCAAACAAGGTTTTATTCCGGACCTGCTGGTGAGCAGCCCGGCCAAACGGGCTATTACCACCGCGCTTTTTTTTGCCGAAGCCTTCCACATCGACGTTGATGCCGTACAGGAGGAACAAGATATTTACGAGGCGGCCCCCGGCGACATCATGCAGGTGGTGAGCAAACTGCCCGATTCGGCGCAAACGGTTCTGTTGTTCGGTCACAACCCCACACTCACCGATGTGGCCAATCGTTTTTCTGAAAAATTCATCGACAACGTTCCGACCTGCGGCATCGTTCAGATAGAATCGGATGCTGATTCCTGGCAAGGTTTTGACGGGAGCAATGCCAGCGTAAAGCGCTGTTTTTTTCCGAAAGAGTTGTTATGAAAAATATACGGAATACCGGCCTGCTGTTGGCGGCCTTGCTGCTTTTTGCCTGCGAGAAAAAGGTGGAACAACCCACCCTTTCCGATGAAAAGATCAGCCGCATCATGGCCGATCTCGCCACCGCCGAAGCGGCTACCAATGGACTGAACGGCGTCCCCAAGGACAGCCTGCTTCAGTTGTATTTCGGTCAGGTGCTGGAGATGCACCAAATCACCCGGGAAGAATACGAAAAAAACCTCCGCCTGCTGACCAGCGACCTGCCGCGTATGCAGGCCATCATCAAAGCCGCCGAACTGCTGATGGTGCCGGAGGAGAAAAAAGCGGAAGAGGGGAAGTAGGATTGGAAATTGGGGGTAAACGGGAACGCGGATGGCACGAATCAGACAGATGGTAGCGGATTATAAGTAAAAATCCGCTAAGATTCGTCCTATCCGCGTCATCCGCGTTGCCATTTATCATCACCATCTCTCCAGTTTCTAATTTCAAACTCAGCGCAGCAGCGTCACATCACCGCGGTATTGCATCGTCTCGCCGTCCTTGAATTCCACTTCCACGATATAGACAAACACGGCGGGTTCGGCCTTGTCGCCCTTGATTTTGCCGTCCCAGCCTTCGAGGGGCTCGTTCGGGTTGAAGTCAAAATTCTCGAACACGGCTTTGCCCCAGCGATTGAACACGCGCAGCGACTTTACCAGTTGCACATCCTCGCCACCAAACACGGTAAAATAATTATTGCCGCTGTCGTCGCTGTTATCCGGCTCGAACACATTGGGCACATACACATAGCGCTCCTTGGTGACCACCACCAGGCGGTCGCCGGTGGCGCGGCAGCCGTTGGAATCGAGCACCGTCACGCGGTATCGGAAACTGTTGAGGGGTTCGAACTGACAGGTATCGCACATAAAATCATGCAATTCTGCGGGCGACACCTGCATGTCGCGGACGCGGTCGGG
>Ga0075163_10008290_pt1 | contig 13704 bp, 6 predicted proteins | sample JI1023141ADNA_FD_71478 | JGI IMG/M metagenome (GOLD analysis project Ga0075163, IMG submission 71478) | Wastewater effluent complex algal communities from Wisconsin, to seasonally profile nutrient transformation and Carbon sequestration -... | ecosystem: Engineered > WWTP > Effluent > Algae...
AGCGATACAGGCGTTTTTGTTTAACCGATACCAGATTGATAATGCCACTGTGGTGGCTACGCCAATTATTAGCGTGCCGACAAGCACTTTGACTGAGCCGACTGAGGTTGCGATAGCTACACCAACTCCGGGCGCGACAACGTACATAACCTTGGATGGGACCACGCCCACGGCTGCCAGCACGGTCTATCAATATCCTGTGCGAATAAATTTTACACAATCGCTAAAAGCTATTTCTATCAAAGCTGGCATCAGCAGCACAGTCGCTACATCGACCTTAACACTCAATGCAACAAGGTGGCCAGCGCCAAGTGCTACGGATTTACGACCGCTACAGCTCAACTTGCAACTGCCGACCACGGCGATACCGCAATAAGTCCAATCATCCAAATCAACTTTTCGCTTTAGTGCTCCCAACAGTCACGACAATTTACCCTACCCCCGCAGATATTCAAGCCAAATACACAACTATGCAACCCATCAAGAGTATCAAGTCGATGTATCAAGTCCGCAACTTTCACAAAGTACTGTCAGCGCTCCTTGCGACTTTGCTAGTAGCTAGCACGACACCTTTGGCGGCTCTCGCGATGCCAGCCATACCTCATCATGCTGAGGTTGCCATCCCAGCGCCTGTGGCAGTAAATGTAAAGACCGGACCGCGCCGAGTGGAGCCGGTCAAGACTAGTCTTGTTCTTTCGGCGAATCCTTCTGATTTGGAGATTGCTACAGCCAGAGTCTTCCAGGAGCCTCTCATCCCGATGTCTGGCTCAGAGCAAGAGGGAGAAAACTCTGCACTTGCAACCGCAATTAAGTCATTTAAGGCAAAGGCGGATACTGATGACTTATCTGCATTTGAACAATTTTTAGCAAAATATCCCAAAAGCCGTTGGGCGCCATCGCTGCAAGTCAGTCTGGGACAAATCAAATTTCAATCAGGCTTTTTGAGTGATGCCCTGGAATTGTGGTCGTCTGCTTGGGAAAAGTCAAAAGACGAGAGCGACAAACAAAAGTCTCTTGTGGCTAGTAGTGCTATTGCCAATTTGATGCTTTTGAATTCTCGGTTGGGACGGCAAGACGAATTGAAGAAGTATCTCGCTGAGGTAAAAGGCAGAGCGTTTTTTGGATCTGATGAGCAAAAGCTGGTAAGTGCCAAAGAAGGTCTCTGGAGCATGGAGCACAAGCCGGAGTGCTCGTTTAAGTGTGGACCATTTGCAGTTAACAACCTGCTGAATGCAGTGAATAAGACGCACTTGATGAATCCGATACTAGAGAAGGCTGAATCAACTAAGTCCGGTACATCTCTACTCCAGGTCAAAGAGTGGGCAGACAAAGTTGGACTCAAGTATCAGATAGCCAAACGCACAGCAGGAGCTACTTTAATAGTACCTTCCGTGATGCATTGGAAGCTTGACCACTTTGCTGCGCTGACTGAAGTTAATAACAATCGCTATCATCTCAAAGACCCGACATTTGACACTGATGGTCAAAGTTGGATAACAGCCAAGGCCATTGATCAAGAGAGTGATGGGTACTTCCTGGTCCCTGCCGCAACCGCTCTACCTCAAGGCTGGCAGAGTGTCTCTGACGATGAAGCAAAGACTATCTTTGGCAAGGGGATTGCCAGTGGTAGAAACGGCAACAATAGTAATTGCCCTGCTCCGCAAAACAATCCATGTAGTTGTGACGATAGTTGCGATAACTGCGATGGTATGGCAAAGGCAAGTGTCTGGAGTATGCTTGCCACATTGCATATTGCTGATAAACCATTAGGTTACGAGCCGCCTGTCGGTCCTGCGATTGGCTTTAAGTTTGACTACAACCATTTGCAGACAAACCAGCCGACCAATTTCACCTTCACCAATGTAGGTCAAAACTGGAATTTTAACTGGCTGTCCTATCTCACCGTAGATAGTGGCACCAATGTGGCCACCGTAAGATTAAGGAGTGGTGGATCTGAAGTATACACCCCGTCTGCTGGTGTGTACTCTCCAGACTTTTTGACTCAGGCCTTGCTCGTCAATATGGGCGGTGGTGTCTATCAGAGACGGATGAAGGACGGCTCAATCGAGACATACAGCCAATCAGATGGTAGCTCTCCTGCGCGGATATTTTTGACTCAGGTGCAAGACCCGCAGGGCAACAGTGTCTTTATCCAATACGATGCCAATTTTAGATTGACTACAATTACTGATAGTATCGGTCAAGTATCCACTCTGACTTATGTCTCCAATACTGTCGGCAACGCTGGTTTTTATAAAATTGCATCAATAGCGGATCCGTTTGCGCGCACTTGTAGTTTTACATACGATTCTACTGTAACCAACCTGCTCTCGATTACAGACGTTATCGGTCTCAAATCATCCTTTCAGTATGACACCACATCCGGTTTTATCTCTCAGCTGACCACGCCGTATGGTACGACAAGTTTTTATCAATATGTACCAGGAGTAGATGTTTATCCAGCTCGTGGTATCAGATTTACATTCCCCGATGGTTCGTCATCTGTTCTTGAGAATTGGCTCAATGAGCCCAAGTCGACATACTTTTGGGATCGCCATGCGATAGCGATGTACCCAAATGATCCTGTAAACAAAGTCTACACGCACTGCGAGCTGACGATGTTTACTATAGACATCAACACCAATCTGGAGGCATCGTCCATCCAAAAGGTGGTGCATCCGCTAGAGTGGTCTAGTCCGACATTTTTTACATATCCGAGCAACCTTATCCCTAACTATGCCGGCTTTAACAACCTGGTGGCATCCAGTACAAAAGATCTGGGCAATATCGTCGTCAATGCTACCGTGGGAGGGACACCCCAGGCTGGGGACACTGTCACGATCTTGATCGATGGCGTCTATGCTGGTTATATTGTCCAGGCTGGAGACACACTCGAAAAAATCGCTTCAGAAATAGCCAAGTCAGTAAACAGCTCAGTTGATTATCAAACCCGTGGCATATCAGCAGGCGTAGCTGGGCGTGTCATCAGCTTGCGCTCTGAGCAAGTGGGCATGACTCACTACGGCAAATACATTAGTCCTGGATCTACAGAGACTCTCACATTTAATTCTCAAGCTAGACAGACAACAATCGCTACTCTCACTGGGGCAATCACAGCTGGAGACGTAGTGACCATACATATCGATAATCCGGGGCGAGTATCGATAAATTACACGGTCCAGCCCGGCGATACCGCCACCACTATCTGTACTGGCATGGCCGCGCTAATAAATGCCAATGCCACATGGCAAAGCTACAACGGCGTAGCCACACCGACTGCTGGCACTATTTTGCTTACATCCTTTAGTCCAGAGGCGGCAGACTATGCTACTGGCACGACAGGCACAGAGTCATTTGCATATAGCTCCAAGCGCAATGGCTCGATACAGCTAGCCGAAAACCAATATAACTCGACTGGCAATATGACCCAGACGATTGACCCTATCGGCAGGAAGTTTAGCTACAGCTATGCAGCAAATGGCATCGACCTGCTTGAAAAACGCGAGACACAAGGTACCGATAATTACCTGCTCGGTCATTGGGAATACAACGCCAAACATGAGCCGATAGTGTTTATCGATGGCTCCGCGCAAAGGACTGAGTACACGTATAACAGTTCTGGGCAGCCTTTGACGGTTAAGGACGCAAATAACAACACGACCACCATGACCTATACTGGCACCTGCAAAGCCACTGTTGGCGGCACCATAACTGCTGGCAATATTGCCACTATTACTGTGTTTGATGCAGGCCTTGCCGGTGGGCAAAAGGCTGTCAACTACACAGTACTTGGCACAGACACCACAACCACGATTGCTACTGCACTAAAAAATGCAATTAATGCAGATACTGCGCTTGCCGCCATTGGTCTAACTGCCACATCAGCAGCTGCTGTGGTGACCATGTCATCAAACTCAGTCAATGTCACCTCTTATACCAAGACTACTACCGGCACAGTTACACTTGCTCTTGGCGCAAATACCTGGGGCTATCTGACAAAGATTGACGGACCGCTGACTGGCAGCCAGGATGTGACTACTCTGACTTATGATTCATTTGGCAGGCTGGCTACTCAAACAAGCTCGACCGGCTACCAGCTTGCTTTTACATACGATGCCATGAATCGTCCGCTCAGGACAACCTATCCAGACACCACATTTGAGCAGACTGTCTATGACAAGCTTGACGCTGTTCTCACGAGAGATAGAAATGCTAGATGGACAGAGAGAAGCTATAACTCTCTAGATCAGCTGGCCTACGAAGTCGATCCATTGGGACGCAAGACTCAATATACCTGGTGTCTTTGTGGCTCTCTGGCTGTGCTAACTGATCCACTAGGCCGCAATACATCTTGGTCTCATGATATCGAGGGACGCCTGACGACCAAAACCTACCCGGATAACTCTACATATACCTATCTCTACGAGCAAAAGACGAGTAATGTCAAAACTCGCACTGACGCTCTCAGTCAAAAGACCAATTACTTTTACAATCCTGATGGCACGCTCTATCAGACTAGTTATCCCAATCCAATTAATCCCACTGCGCCAGTCACAAATTATTGGGATTACAATTTCAAAAGGCTGACCAAAACCACTAAGAATGACTGGGGTAGCTACTCCTATACATACAACAACTATGTCGCCAGCTCGGGTGCAACCCCCATCACTGGTGGTGGCATGCTACAGCTTGTGCACAATGACGTCATTGCAAACTCAGACATATCCTATGTTTACGATAGCTTGGGCCGTACCACTAACCGCTCAATTAATGGAGCGAGTAACTCTGTGACATGGACATATGATGCCATGAGCCGGGTCACGGCTGAGTCCAATGCTTTGGGAAACTTTACCTATTCCTATGTGGACAACACCGCAGGCTCGTCTAAGGGCGTGACCAGGCTAGCCTCGGTTACTTATCCAAATAACCAGGTAGCCAAATACGACTGGTATCCGACAGCTCAAGATGAGAGGCTCCGCCAGATCTCCAATCTAGGGCCTACTGGAGCAACCATCTCGCAATTTAGCTACCGCTATGATCCAGCGGGTCAAATCAAGCAATGGCAGCAGCTCCAGGGCAATACCAGCCTCAACTATGCGCTAGACTATGACCAGGCTGGTCAGCTCACGGCAGCCGCAGCTAGCGGTGGACCGCAGACCAGTGCCTATCTCAAGCAAAATTATTATGCTTACGATCCTGCCTCCAATCGCACTGGTAATCAAAGCTCTACAGTTACAAGAGCCAGATTTACTGGCACGGTCACAACAGGCAATGTGCTCACAATCACAGTGACAGACTCGGGTTTGACTGGTGGCTCAAAGGCAATTAATTACACAGTCCAGGCTGGGGATACGCTGACAGCTATAGCCACCAAGATGGCAGCAGCAATCACTGTCGATACAAGTCTCCAGGCTCTGACTGTGAGCGCATCATCCAATGGCGCTATCATCAGTATCAAATCCACCTCTCCCAATGTTACGTCATTTACAGCATCCACCAGTGGCGGTGCCACTACTACGATAGCTATGGGAGTTACAGACAACTTTGTTGAGAATGCTACTATCGGCGGCACAAAGAAGACTGGAGACATACTCACAATCACAGTCAAAGACCCAGCACTGGCTGGAGGCAGTAAAAATGTCAACTACACGGTCCTAGCTGCTGATACTTTGACCACGATAGCCACCGCAATCAAAAACGCCATCAATGCTGATGCATCGCTGACTGCTATCGGAGTGTCTTCGACCTCAATAGGGACAAATATCACAATCAAGTCGACATCGGTAAATGCCACTACTTACGCGCAGTCAGTCAATGCCGGATCGACAGAGACAATAACGCTCTCTGTCAATCAAAATGGACCGATGGTGGCTGGTATCAGCGGGACTAAGACAACTGGTGATACAGTCACAATCGTGACTTATGATTCTGCGCTATCTGGCGGCACCAGATCGGTCACGTATACAGTTTTGGCCGGCGATACTCTGGCGACAATAACCGCAGGAATAGCCACAGCTCTAAATGCAGACGCCAATCTCCAAGGAATAGGTGTGTCTGCGTCTGCTAGTGGTCAAAGACTGACAATTAACTCCAACTCTATCAATCCAACCACTTATCGAGCGACCACAAGTGCCACAGCTACCGAGGTAGTCTCGCTCGGCTTGCCTCCAAACGGAGTGCAGACGGCAGTCGTCGGCGGAACAAAAACTACTGGTGATGTGCTGACCATCACAACTTTTGACCCAGCGCTTGCTGGGGGCTCAAAGGCAGTTAACTACACCGTGTTAGCCGGCGATACGTTGACCTCTATTGCCACCAACATGGCAACAGCGATCAATGCTGATACTGCGCTTCAGGCGATATCTGTAACGGCAACATCAAGCGGGACAGTATTAAACATCAAATCAGCCTCTGCCAATGCCACAACATACACCAAATCAATGAGTGGTGGTGCGACGGAGACTATAGCGCTTGCGCCATCGACGAGCGCAACTCAGTATGGTTATAACAACCTCAACGAAATGACCAGCATTGCAGCAGGTGGTGCTACGAAATGGCAAGGAGCTACAAACAAAGCTCTTAATTCGGCGACAGTTAATAGCAACGCGGTATCTCTAAACTCCACACAGAGTTTTGCTGGTAATGCCACTTTGGCAAATGGTGTCAACAGTATCGCAGTGTCAGGTACTGACGGAGCGAGTTCTACCTCCACAAACAGTTATCAAAACTCGGCAAATGGTTCGGTAAGTGCTAATGCAACTTTCGATGCGAATGGGAATATTCTGAGTGATGGTGTAGCAGTTTACCTTTGGGATGCTGAAAATAGACTGATCAAAGTTACTTACTCCGCAGGCGACTATAGTCAGTTTGCTTATGAAGCTCAAGGTAGCATTGGCCGGGTTGTGGAAACCGCGGCGAATACTATAGTGGATACTAAGATATTGGTCAGAGCTGAAGGAAAAATTTGCGAAGAACGCGATATTAACAGTGTTACAGTAAAGAAATTTTCTAACTATGGGCAAGATACTACTAGTTCTAAGTACTTCTATTCAAGAGATAATTTAGGCTCTATATCAGAATTGACAGACAATAGTGGTTCGAGAGTTTCTCAGTATTCTTATGGGATGTTCGGAGAAGTCTTCCAAGTACTACCTGGTCCACAAGCAGATTTTCAATATGCTGGCACCTATTTCCACACTCGGAGCAAACTCAATTTAGCAACATATAGAGTTTACAACGCCAACATTGCCCGGTGGCTTAGTCGAGATCCAGTTGGTGAAAATGCCGGGACGAATTTATACTGTTATGCTAACAATCGACCAACAGTAGTGATAGACCCTCATGGACTAGCTGACATTGACCCTACACAAATTAACTGTGTTGGTTACGCTTGTCGCGCTGGTGGCTCAGCCCAACCCAGCCCAGGACAATCAGCGAGAGACTTATTGAAAGATTTAGGTTATAAGTGCAAAAAAGTTAGTTCTTCAGCGGAATGTAAATGCTCCTGTAAGGAATTTAAAGTAATGTTCTACATCTACTCGTACGTTAATAATCCAAGCGGGGCTGATCCTTGGAGCGATCCGTGGATATTCGCTGCTGGCAACGACTCTCATGCATTGCGAGAAGATTCAACGGGTAGCTGGAGCTATGTTCCTTATAAAATGGGTAACCCAGGCTATTCTATGAGCGGGCTTGGCGATGCAGATGATTATTGGAAAGGTAATGTCCCAAAACTGGCATATTGCTGTTGCAAACCCAAAAGGAGGAAATGAGCTTGCTAAAGCACATTATTGCTATTATGTGCACTTTCCTGGTGGCAACGGAGTGCCAAGCTTCAGAACCCCAAATGCCTGATTTATCGATCCGTTCAATTATTCAATCAGTTACTCCAGCAATCGAAACAAGCAATGCCCTCCTGGAATTGCGATTTCTGAATAGAAGTACCCGCCCTGTCTCAATTCCATTTGTTGCATTGAGTGGGAAAGGTCAGCCATCAATCAAGAGCAAACTTAGTATTTCCGGTGGACATCGTAATGAGTTCGTCGCTAAGAAAGCCGCATGTGCCGTAATCACTTACGGCTGGTTTGATTCTAAAGGGAAAAGCGTCTTAAGCAGATCTACCTTATTTACTCACTCAAGCCTGAGTCTATCACCAAATGGTTACCAGTCTGTATATATTCCCATAGAAGCGCCAATAAGCGATGATCTACATGAATTGAAAGTGACTTTCGACAATCGGAACTTGCAGACTTTATCAACAACGAATTTCCACAATAAATCGGAAAAGTTTTTTGAGATTAGTACAGCTGTAAATGTCACAGAGTAATTAGCTAGCGAAATTCGAAGATCGGATTATCCTTTGGTGACTGACAGATGTGGCATGCATCCAAGGTCTTGACCTTGAACTATATTTGCTTTGCACATTTTCTTTTTTTGTGTCCTTGCCCCATTTGTTGAGACAGTCAGACCTATTCCACAGTCACTGATTTAGCCAAATTGCGGGGCTGGTCTATGTCTTTGCCCAGATAGTCTGAGATAAAGTACGACATCAGTTGCAGTGGCACTATGACTGTCATTGGTGATAGCAGCTCTTCGACAGCCGGTACGGTCAGTACTGAGTCAAAGACTTTAGCTGCTTGCTCGTCGCCTTTTACCGCTAGGGCTATCATTTTGGCTTTGCGGGCGCGGGCTTCTTGAGCGTTGCTTAGAGTCTTTTCGTATACAGCTCCGGGTATCAGCACCGTGATTACTGGCACGTTTTGATCGAGCACAGCGATTGGTCCGTGCTTGAGCTCACCGGCGGCATAACCAGAGGCATGGATGTAGCTTAGCTCTTTGAGCTTGAGGGCACCTTCCAGAGCGGTAGGATAGTTAAGTCCGCGACCGATAAAGACCACGTCGTGAGCTTCGGCATATTTGACCGAGATCTCTCTGATTTGTTTTTCGCGAGCGAGGATTTGCTCTATCACTGTAGGGATTGTATTGAGCTGGAGTTTGAGTTCTTTGGCTCTTTCTGGAGTTATTGTGCCGCGCTTTTCTTCGAGGTAAATAGCGAGCAGATAAAAGCCAGTTGAGCGAGGTATGTCTTTGTTGCAGCTACCGATACTTCGATACCACATTCGGTGACAATCAAGTTCTTTTACAATGCCAATGGTGTGCCTCAAACCATGTTTAAACCTTCAGATGGAATAAGTTATTTCAACAGCAGACCCGGAATCTTAATGCCGAATAATCTATAATCTTATAGAAATTGCCATCTTTTAGGCATCAAGACAACATTGCACGAAACGGTCATTTGAAAAATTGAGGAAACTAAGATGAGTTCATCTGAATCTCCATACATCCCAATCTATAACTGCCTCTGTTGTGAAACTCTTATGTTTGCAGAGTTATGGTCTTTTGATATTTGCACTGTTTGCGGGTGGCAAGATGACACAGGATCAGACCCCTCACTCGATGAAATCAGTGGTGCAAACGACTGCACCCTCAGAGAGGCTAGAAAAAAATGGCAGGAAACACATAGGAGAATTCGTTGATCCTTTCGGTCTGCATCAGCTAGTGGTCAAAGGCTGACAATAACCTCCAACTCAATCAATCCGACTACTTATCGAGCGACCACGAGCGCGACCGCTACCGAGGTCGTCTCACTCGGCTTGCCTCCAAATGGAGTGCAGACCGCGGTCATCGGCGGGACAAAAACTACTGGTGATGTGCTGACCATCACTACTTTTGATCCAGCGCTTGCCGGTGGCTCTAAGGCAGTTAACTACACCGTGTTAGCCGGCGATACGTTGACTTCTATTGCCACCAACATGGCATCGGCTATCAATGCTGATACTGCACTTCAAGCAACTGCGGTTACAGCAACGTCTAGTGGAACGGTCTTAAATATCAAGTCAGCTTCTGCCAACGCCACCACATACACCAAGTCAACTAGTGGTGGTGCGACGGAGACTATAGCGCTTGCGCCATCGACAAGTGTAACTCAGTACGGATATAACAATCTCAATGAAATGACCAGCATTGCAGCAGGTGGTGCTACGAAATGGCAAGGGACTGCGAATAAGGCGCTAAAGTCAGCGACAGTAAATGGAGCAGCCGCTCAACTAAAAGACACCCTTACATTTAGCGGTAATGCCAATCTGGCAAATGGAACCAATAATGTCCCGGTATCAATAACTGATGGTACCAATGGGACTAAGACAAATAACTATCAAGTCTCGACAATAGGCAGTGCATCGGCAACACCGACATTTGATCTCAATGGAAATATGACCAGTGATGGGACGAATAGTTATGTGTTTGATGCGGAGGATAGGTTGATACAGATCACTTATCCAGGAACAGGAAATAATAGTCAGTTTGTCTTTGATGCATACGGGCTATTCACAAAGATTGTAGAGGTTTCAGGGGGAACGAATACTAGTATAAAACAGTTCGTCTGGTCTAATATAGATCAGAGTGAAGAACGGAACAGTGGGGGAGTTTTAACACGACAATTCTTTAGTTCTGGACAAACGATCAGCGGCATAAGCTACTTTTTCACTAAGTCTATTCTCGGTTCGATCCAAGAACTAATGGACAGCAGCGCTAATATTCAAGCGCAATACACATATGATGCTTGGGGACAGCCCGCTCAGACAATCGCGACGCAAGACTCCACCTTCGGATACGCAGGCAATTACCTTCACAAGCCGAGTGGATTCAATCTTTGTCTATTCCGGGCATATATTCCTAGCCGCGGTCGATGGATTAGCAGAGATCCAATAAGAGAGGAAGGTGGACTTAATCTCTATCGGTATTCCATGAATCAGCCCACTAGCTATATTGACCCGTCCGGTCTCAAGACCTACCCGGCAAATGCACAGGGTTATGCATCCTTCGCTGCTGCTGCCGGGCTCAGCGTCGCAAGTTTAGCTTGCGGCTGTCGGTCGGTAGTAAATTCAGCCATTGGACATTCGCCTGGCGGGTATCCTGAAGATAAACCGGGGACTATATGTTGGTTGGGCGCGCAAGGTTTTGCAAAGGCAATAGCATGGTCCAGCAACCCCAAACACAAGTGCTGCGATGGCAACTCGCCAGTGGTATGGGGACATCAGGGCTTGGGTATCCGTGGGTCCAATACCGCATCGCGTTATGGACCAGGTGGATATGGTGCTGGAAACTATAAACCATTCTTGCCAGCGAGTAGTACGGGCGGTGAGGCCTACAACTACATTTTGTTCCAGAACAACAATTTTATTGGCATGACGGCTGGAACTTTGAATGGCGGTAATGGGTATATTAATCCGGCGGGTCCGATCCCACCCCACCTCATTTGGCAAACTGGAACAACCAACCTATGAACACGCAGGCTTGGTGCGTGTCTTGCAAGAGTGCTAAGTAGTTAACAGCGATTCCCTATGGAGGAAATTTTCAATGCGCTGGTTTATTCGAATAATTTGGGTGACTTTCGTTCTCACTCAATTTGTCTGTTGCAGAGCCGAAGATAAAAGCAAGGAGTATCTTGATTCTTTAGGCATCTACCAGAGTCCTACCGATATGAGAGTTAGAGGCGAACTTGTCCCGAATTTATGTCTGTTTCAAAACTTAAACCAAGTTTGGATCTTCGACGAAATGATCCCAGATGAGTTGTCTAAAACTTTGAATTACCGGCCAATAAAAGACAAGTTAAAGAGACTAGGAATTTCTTGCATCGATCGTGAGAAGGCACTGAAATGCGATTCGGCACATGTTACTTTTCAATGCAGTGAATACAGCAATAGAACCGGAAAGTACTTCATGACGGTTGAAGATGTAATTTCACTAAAGCGGCAGCCAAGAGAAAAATACAGGCTCGTTTGGTGGTGCATGCTAATAGAAGCTAAGACCCCGCAAGAGGGACTTAACAAGCTCTCGGACAAACTCATCAGCGATATTACCTCAGCCAGGAAAATTTGTAAGTAAAATTGGACCGCACTAGCGTGGTCGGAATTTGCCTGCACCGGAAATAGTTGTTAGTCCTCGATTTAGAAAGCTTTTGCTTCAGCACAAAGTCAGAGGTTGCAAATTTGAAGTTGCCCAAATTGAGTAAAAGGAGAGCAGGGTGATACATGTTTGTTTTCGACATGTAGGTGTCCCCTTCTCGAAGGTAGTCCAATAGCTTGGCAAGTTCTGGACGATCAGTATTTTTGCCAGAAAGCTTCTCGCTAAAAATCTTTCTGCAACCGGCAGACTTCAAGGCATCGGCTTGAAGGTCGATGTTTTGATCACCGGTAGACACTCGCGCATAGCCAACCAATTCGGAATGTGTCAATAGTTTTGAGACACTTTTTCATTGTAATTTAGAGTCAGTGTAGAAACAAAGTTCGCCGTTGAACGATAATGATGAAGGTCAGAGCGAATAATACGTCCTGGAATTAAACCTCTTTCTCATTCGACTATTTGTGTATTCTATAATTTGCTGCTCCTCAATGAAGTATGACTAAAAAAATCCTACCACTAGAGACACAATTTCGACTGCTAGCGAATAAGCAGTCTGATTTATGGGGTTTAATCAATGCTAAAATCAAAGCAGAGTTGGCATTGCATTCAAGGCCATTTGAAGATGCGGGTTACTCCATAGATGAGCTAGAAGTTTATATACAGACCCTTAAAAACAAGACTATTGACGAGCTGGTTTCCCTAGCATTGGAAGACCAGGCTGATCAGTCACCGTCTCTAATCATCCTGCAAACACTAAACTCTATGGTGGTTATTGAAAAGGCGCTGCAACTATGCGCCAGCAAAAACTCAAAAGATAGAGTGCTTGGTGTCAATATATTGATGTACCAGACTGACTCGCAGTTTAGATCGATTGCTGTGAAGACTTTGATAGATTTGGCGCGGATGGAATCGGATAGTGCTGTTCTAGAGGTGTTGGCTTACGCACTTTTCCAATTGGATGTAGCCGATCGTTCGCAGTATCTTCAACGCGCAGCCACATGTCTAGTGGCCAGCACGCGCAAAGCCGCCGCAACCAGCCTTAGCTCATTGGCAGATAATATTGCTATAAATCTTTTGATCACTCTTTCTGAAGACATTGAGGGAGATGTTAGAAACTGGGCGACGTTCGGTTTACAACCAGCGGACAAAGACCTTCCTAATAAAGAGGAAATTCGAGATGCGCTCTTCGCTCGTGTACATGACTGTCATGAGGAAGCTCGTCATGAGGCTCTCCTAGGATTAGCGCAATACAAGGATCAGAGAGTTATTGCACCATTGATCGAGTCCATTACATCTGAAGAGGTTTGGGAATTGTCCGTTGAGGCAGCAAAAGCAATAGGGAGTGTGCAGCTTTATCCATACTTACTTGAGCTACAAAAGTGGTGGAAATTAGATCCAGAGTTGCTCAATCAGGCAATTACAGCATGTGCCCCGAAGACCAACGGAGACTGACGATGCAAGGCTGGGCATGTGCCAAGCAGACTATGTTGCCTCTAGGAACAAATGTTCGCCCTTTCTTCTTTTCCTCTGAAGCTGTCAATTACTTTGCCTGACAAAGCATGGCATCCACGCTAAGCGCGTGCGCAGATAAAAGAAAACGACCGATAGCGATCATGGTGAGCTAGTTTCGCCGAACACTTGATAGAGAATTTCAACCAGAGAGACCCGATCAAGTCTGGACCAGCGATATCACATATTTGCGCACCAGAGAAGGTTGGCTGTATTTGTGCGTCTGGATTG
>Ga0075163_10008294_pt1 | contig 13701 bp, 12 predicted proteins | sample JI1023141ADNA_FD_71478 | JGI IMG/M metagenome (GOLD analysis project Ga0075163, IMG submission 71478) | Wastewater effluent complex algal communities from Wisconsin, to seasonally profile nutrient transformation and Carbon sequestration -... | ecosystem: Engineered > WWTP > Effluent > Algae...
CCAGGGCATCCGGGTCAACGCGGTCGCGCCCGGCCTGATCGACACCGAGCTGGTCGCGCACCTGTCGCCCGAGGCGCGGGCCGCGCAGCTCGCGCAGATCGGGCTCGGGCGGATCGGCGCGGCCGACGAGGTCGCCGACGTGGTGGCGTTCCTGGCCTCGGATCTGGCCGGTTACGTCACCGGTCAGGTGCTCGGCGTCGACGGGGGCATGCGGCTCTGATGCTGGCGGGGGCGCCCGACGCGCTCGCGGTGATCGACGCCAGCTCCGGGGTCGCCTGGACCTATCGCGCGCTGGCCGCCGAGGTCGGTGCCGCGGCCCAGCGCCTGGTGGCCGCGGCCGGCGCCGGGCCGGCGTTCCTGTTCGCGCGCAACGATCTCGCGACCGTGATCGAGCTGCTCGCGGCGCTCACCGCCGGCGTGCCGATCGCGGTCCTGGCCGGCGATCTCGACGACGCGCGCGCCGCGGCGCTGATCGCTCGCTACCGGCCGACCGCGATCCTCGGGCGCGCCTTGGCCCCGGCGCCCGGCGGGCCGCGTCCGCACGCCGACCTCGGGCTCCTGCTGTCGACCTCGGGGTCGACCGGTCATCCCAAGCTGGTCCGCCTGTCGGCCGCCGCGGTGATCGCCAACGCGCGCGCGATCGCCGCCGCCCTCGACCTCGGGCCGGGCCAGGTCGCGCCGACCAGCCTGCCGCTGGCGTACTCCTTCGGGCTGTCGATCGTGACCAGCCACCTGGTCGCCGGCGCCACCGTCGTGGTCACCGACGCCGGCCTCCTCGAGCCGCGGTTCTGGGCGACCTGCCGCGCGCACCACGTCACGTCGCTGGCCGGGGTGCCGTACTCGTATCAGCTCTTGCGGCGCCTCGACCTCGCGCAGGTCGCGCCGCCGTCGCTGACGACCCTCACCCAGGCCGGCGGCCGCCTCGACCCGAGCGTGGTCCGTCACGTCGCCGGGCTGGCCGCCGCCCGCGGCGGTGGGCTGTACGTGATGTACGGCCAGACCGAGGCGGCCGCGCGGATCGCGGTCTTGCCGCCGCGCGAGCTGCCGGCCGCGGCCGGCGCGGTCGGCTGGGCGGTGCCGGGCGGCGCGATCGCGATCGACGGCGGCGAGGTGATCTACCGCGGGCCCAACGTCATGTTGGGCTACGCCGAGTCGGTCGACGACCTCGCCGTCGGCGATGTCCAAGGCGGCGTCTTGCGCACCGGCGATCGCGGCTACCTCGACGATCGCGGCCGGCTCTGGCTCACCGGCCGCGTCGGGCGCCACGCCAAGGTCTTCGGCCTGCGCGTCGATCTCGACGAGCTCGAGGCGGTGGCGCGGGCGGTGCCCGGCGTCGACGCGGCCGCGGCGCTGGCCGGCGACGATCGCGTCCGCATCGCGATCGAGGGCGCCGGCCCGGAGGTGCTCGCGGCGGTGCGGGCCGCGCTCGCCGCTCACGTCGGCGTCCACCCGAGCGGCTTCGCGGTGGCCGCGGTGGCGGCGCTGCCGCGGCAGCCCAGCGGCAAGATCGACTATAGTCGGCTCGACGAGCCGGCACCCTAGGCACCGCTTCCGAGAGCGAGCCACGACGGCGTCGGCCGCGGGAGACCCCATGTTGCTCTACATCGTCGGCGCCGGCGGCTTCGGCCGCGAGGTCCTGTGTTACGCGCGCGACGTCGGTCGCGACGTCACGACCGGGACGCCCCTGACCGTGGCCGGCTTCCTCGACGATCACCGCGGCGCCCTCGACGGTCACGCGGTCGGCACGACCGTGGTCGGCGGCGTCGCCGACGCGCCGATCGGTCCCGACGCCGCCTTCGTGATCGCGATCGGCGATCCGCGGGTGCGGTGGAAGCTGGCCGGGGCCCTGGCCGCGCGCGGCGCGCGGTTCGCGACCATCGTCCATCCCACCGCCTACGTCGCGCCCGGCGCGCGCCTCGGCGCCGGCGCGATCATCGGGCCCTTCGCCTTCGTCAGCGACAACGTCACCGTCGGCAGCCACACCATCTTCAACACCTACTGCTCGGCCGGGCACGACGCGACCCTGGGGCGGTGCGTGGTGATGTCGCCCTACGCGGTCGTCAACGGCAACACCACCGTCGGCGACGGCGCGTTCTTCGGCACCCACGCGACGTTGGTCCTGGGCAAGCGCCTGGGCGCGTGGGCCAAGCTCGGCGCCGGCGCGGTCGCGCTGGCCGACATCGCCGACGGCACCCTCGCGGTCGGGGTGCCGGCCGCCGGCGCGATCAAGTACGCGGCGCCGATCGAGCCCGGGCCGCCGGCCTGATCGCGCGATCGCTCACCCGCGCCGCCACACCAGGACGTGGTTGTTGGCCGGGAGCGCCACGGTCTCGACCCGGGTCAGGCCGCACCGCGTCGCCAGCGCGTCGAGGTCGACCACGTCGCGCACGCCCCAGGCCGGATCGCGCGCGCGCAGATCGGCGTCGAAGGCGGCGTTGGACGGCGCGGTGAACGCGCCGGCGAAGCGGTACGGCCCGTAGGTGATGAGCGCGCCGTCGGCGACCAGCACCCGGGCCGCGCCGGCGAACACCGCCTCGGCGACCGCCCACGGCGCGATGTGGATCAGGTTGATCGCGATCACCGCGTCGGCGCGCTCGACCGGCCACGGCGCGGTGGCGTCGAGGAGCAGCGGCGGGCGCAGGTTGGGCAGGCCGGCCTCGTCGCGCCAGGCGGCGACGCTGGCCACCGCGTCGGCGCTGACGTCGGTCGGCTGCCAGGTCAGGCCGGGCAGGGCGGCGGCGAAGTAGATCGCGTGCTCGCCGCTGCCGCTGGCCAGCTCGAGCACCAGCCCCCGCGGCGGCAAGACCCGGCGCAGCACCTCGAGGATGGGCTCGCGGTTGCGGGCGGCGGCCGGCGCGGTGCGCTTGCTCGACGGGTCGGGGCGGAGCTCGGTCATCGCGCGAGCCTACGCTGACCGCCGCGACCCCGCACGGCCGCGCCGCGCCGCGCTATCGTCCCGCGCCGATGCCGCGCGTCACCTTCACCGCCGATGACAAGACCCACGACGCCCAGCCCGGCGACTGGCTGTACGACGTCTGCACCGAGGCCGGCGCCTCGATCCCGTTCTCGTGCAAGGCCGGGGCGTGTGGCACCTGCGCGACCGAGGTGCTGGGCGCCCACGACGGCCTCGGCCGCGTGACCCAGCGCGAGGCCCGCACCCTGGCGGCCGCCGGGCTCGATCCGGCCAAGGTCCGCCTGCCGTGCCTGCACAGCGTCGAGGCCGACGTCACGTTCGGGCGGCCGATCGCCGCCGCCGCCGCCACCGCGCTGGCCAAGATCGAGTGCCAGGTCGAGTCGGTGCGCCGGCTCAACCTCACGGTCGCCGAGGTCCGGTTCTTCGTGCGCGCGCCGGAGTTCCGGTTCCAGCCCGGCCAGTACATGATCTTCCAGGTCCCGAGCCCCGACGGCCGCGAGATCGTGCGGCGGTCCTACAGCATCGCGACGCCGCCGTCGGACGCCCGCCACTTCGAGGTGTGCGTCCGCGCGGTCGCCGGCGGTCACGGCTCGAACTGGATCCACCGGCTGCGGCCCGGTCAGGTGGTGACCGCCGAGGGTCCGGTCGGCGACTTCGTCCTGCGCGACGGCGATCGCGACCTGATCATGGTCGCCACCGGCACCGGCATCGCGCCGATCAAGTCGATGCTCATGCACCTGCTCGACCAGCGCAGCGGTCGTCGGGTCCGCCTGTTCTTCGGCGTCCGCACCGTCGGCGATCTGTTCTACACCGACCTGCTGCGGGGCCTCGACGCCCACTACCCGGCGTTCAGCTACGAGCTGGCGGTGTCGTCGCCGGATCCGGCGCTGTGGAGCGGCTTCCGCGGCCGGGTCACGCGGCTCCTCGGCGAGCGGCTGACCGCGGCCGAGGCGGCGCGGTCCGAGGCCTACCTGTGTGGCAGCCGCGCGATGATCGACGACGTCGCCGCGCTCCTCACCGATCGCGGCGTGCCGGCCGCCCACGTCCACCACGAGAACTTCTACTGATCGTCGGCGGGCTCACCCCAAAGCGGCGAGCCGTCGGCGCGGTCACCGAGCGCGATCGGTCACGCGCTGCGTGCTAGCGTCGCGGCGTGGGTGTCGACGCGCCCCCAAGCGTGACCGCGCCGTGGACCGACGCTGGCCCCGACCTCGCGCCGCCGGTCGGGAGCTTCGGGCGCTACCGCATCACGCGCGCGCTCGGCGCCGGCGGCATCGGCGTGGTGGTCGCGGCCTTCGATCCCGACCTCGGTCGCGAGGTCGCGATCAAGTTCCTGCAGCGCGCGGCGCCGGCGGCCGCGGCCCAGCTCCTGGCCGAGGCCCGGGCGATGGCGCGCCTGACCCACCCCAACGTGGTCGCGATCCACGAGGTGGTGCGGATCGGCGAGCGCGCCGGGATCGTGATGGAGCTGATCGATGGGCCGGATCTCGGTCGCTGGCAGGCGGCGGCGCCGCGGTCGTGGTCGGCCCTGGTCGACGCCTATGTCCAGGCGGCCCGGGGGCTGGCGGCTGCCCACCGCGCCGGCCTGGTCCATCGCGACTTCAAGCCGGCCAACGCGCTCATCGATCGCGACGGCGTCGTGCGGGTGACCGACTTCGGGCTGGCCCGCACCGTCGATGACGAGGGCCCGAGCGGCGGCGGCACGCCGGCGTACATGGCGCCCGAGCAGCGCCGCGGCGAGCCGATCGATGCCCGCACCGATCAGTGGGCGCTGGGTCAGGCCCTGACGCGGGCGCTGGCCGAGCGTCGCGCGGGCAGGCCGCCGCCGGCGTACGTGACCCGGGCGCTCGCGCGCGCCACCGCGGTCGCCCCGGCGGCGCGCTTCCCGACCATGGACGAGCTGATCGTGGCGCTGACCCCGCGCCGCCACCGGGGCTGGTTGACGGTCGCCGCGATCGCCGGAGTCGCGGCCGCGGCAGCCGCGGTCGTGGGTCTGCGCGCGTCGCCGCCGGCGCCCCCGACCTGCGCGGTCCTCGCCGATCGCGAGCTGGCCGCGAGCTGGGGACCGCGCCCGCGCATCGCGCTGACCGCGGCCTTCGCGCGCCGCGGCCCGGCGGCGACCGCGACCTGGGCTCGCACCGACGGCGCGTTGCGCGACCACGCCGCAGCCTGGCGCCAGGCGCGCATCGACGCCTGCGTCGCGGATCGCGCGGCGGCGGTGGCTCCGGCGCTGTCCGAGGTGCGCCGCGCCTGCCTCGATCGCGGCCGGCGCGACCTGGCCGCGCTGGCCGGTGCGCTGGCCGCGCCGTCGGTCGAGACCGTGACCCGGGCCCACGCCGCCGCGCTGGCCCTCGACGCGCCGGCCGGCTGCCTCGACCTCGCCGACCTGGCGCGGCGCGAGCCGGTGCCCGAGGACGCGATCCGTCGCCCCACGGTGGCCGCGGCCCGCGCAGAGCTGGCGGCGGCGCGGGCCGCCGCCGAGCTCGGTCAGCTTCCGTCGGCACGCCGGCAGCTCGCGGCGCTCGCCGACGGGGCCCGCGCCCACGGCTGGGCGCCGCTCACCGCCGAGGTCCTGCTCGACAGCGGCGCGGCCGCGGCCGCTGACCGCGACTTCGCGACCGCGGCGCGGCTGCTCGACGAGGCGGTGCTGATCGCCGAGTCGGTCGGCTACGATCGCGCGACCGCGCGCGGGCTGATCGCGCTGGTCGACGTCCGCGGCCGCGGCCAGGTCCGACCCGCGGACGGCCTGGCCCTGGTGCCGCGGGCGCGCGCGGTCTTGACCCGGATCGGCGGCGAGCCGGCGCTGGCCGCGACCCTCGACACCTACCGCGGGCGGATCCTGCTCATCGTGGGCAAGTACGATGAGGCGCTCGCGATCCTGCGCGCGGTCGCCGACGCGCGGCGCGCGCTCGATCCGCGCCACCCCGAGGTCGCCAGCGCCGAGATCGACGTCGCCGACGCGCTGCAGAAGCTCGGGCGCCCGGCCGAGGCGCTGCCCCACTACCAGGCCGCGCTGGCGCTCCGGCGCGAGCTGTTCGGCGCCGACCACGTGCTGGTCGCGCGCGCGGTGTACAGCCTCGGCAACGGCTACCTCGAGCTCGGCGACTACGACCGCGCGCTGGCGTCGTACCAGGCGGCGCTCGACGCCTACCAGGCGACCTTCGGGCCGAACCACGCGATGCTGGCGGCCGCGCTCAACAACCTCGGCTACGCCAACATCCTGGCCGGGCGGCCGGCCGCCGCGGTGCCGCTCCTCGAGCGCGGCCTCGCGATCGTCGCCGCCACCGACCGCGACCCCATCAACCGCGCGCTCCTCGAGGGCAACCTCGGCGACGCCCTGCGCCGCCTCGGGCGGCTCGACCAGGCCGAGCCGCTGCTCGAGCGCTCGCTAGTGAGCTTCCGCGCCGCCTACGGCCCCGACAACCCGCAGGTGATCTGGTCGGTCACCGATCTCGCCGAGCTGCGCGTCGCGCGCGGCGATCGCGCCGGCGCGGTCGCGCTCCTGCGCGAGGCCGAGCGCCTGGCCGTGCCCCTCGGCCCCGACCACCCGCTGGCTCGCCGGGTCCAGACCCGCCTGACCGAGCTCGCGCGGTCCGGGGAATAACCGCGGCGCGCGCGCCGTTGGCCGCCCGATGGATCGACGAGACTTCCTGACGTTCACCTTGGCCGCCGGCCTGACCGCGTGCGCGCCCCGCGCCCGGGCCACCCGGCCGCGCGTCCCGTCGGCGCGCTGGACCGAGCTCGAAGGCGGCGGCCGCCTCGGGGTCGCCGTGCTCGACACCGCCACCGGGCAGGTCGACGGCCACCGCCTCGACGAGCGGTTCGCGATGTGCTCGACCTTCAAGCTGCCGCTGGCCGCCTGGGTCCTCGAGCGCGCGGCCGCCGGCGGCCTCGACGTCGACGCGCCGCTCCCGCTTGGCCCCGGCGATCTCTTGAACCACGCGCCGGTCACCGGGCCCCTGGTCGAGGCCGCGGTCGCCGCCGGCCTGCCCCACGCCACGATCTCCGCCAAGGACGCCGCCCGCGCGGCCCAGACCACCAGCGACAACCCCGCGGCCAACCTGCTCCTGCGCCAGCTCGGCGGCCCCGCCGCCTTCACCGCGTACTGTCGCGGTCACGGCGATACGACGACGCGGCTCGATCGCTACGAGCCCGAGATGAACGAGTACCAGGCTGGCGATCCGCGCGACACCACGACCCCGCGGGCGATGGCCGGGCTCCTGGCGCGGCTGTTTGGCCCCGACGGCCTGCCCGCCGACGCCCGGGCCACCCTGCGCGCCTGGATGATCGAGACCCAGACCGGGTCCAAGCGCCTGCGCGCCGGGCTGCCGCCGACCTGGATCGCCGGCGACAAGACCGGCACCGGCATGGGCGAGGGCCAGACCACCAAGCTGAACGACGTGGCCTGGGTCGAGCCGCCCGGGCGGGCGCCGCTGGTGGTCGCCGCGTACTTCGACGTCGGCATCGCCACCGACGACATGCGCGATCAAGATCTGGCGGTGCTGGCCGCGGTCGGTCGCCTGGTGGCGGCCGAGTGGGGTGTGGCGTGATGTCGGCCTGCTCGAACGGTTACTGACAACATATCTACTTGTTCGAAGCGTCGGGCGACCCAGACTGTCGGTCATGGATCTCGACCTGTTCGACGACGACCGCCCCCGCCGCGACCCGCGCCGCCGCTACGAGCGCGACGATGACGACCGCGACCGGCGCTACGCCCGCGACGACGACGACGACTACCGCCGCGCCGACGACTCGGGGCGCTGGGAGCGGCCGCGTCGCGCCGACGACTCGGGGCGCTGGGAGCGGCCGCGTCGCGCCGACGACTCGGGGCGCTGGGAGCGGCCGCGTCGCGCCGACGACTCGGGGCGCTGGGAGCGCTCGCGGCCGCGTCGCGCCGACGACTCCGGCCACTGGTCGGCGCCCTGGGCTGGCGCCTTCCGCCACGCCCACCCGCACCGCTTCGCCTGGTTCTTCGTCGCCGGCGGCGTGATCGCCCTGACGCTCATCGTCCTCGGCCTCCTCCAGGCCACCGGGGTCATGCCCCACGTCGCCAACCTGTACTTCGCGGCCACCACCGCGATCATGCCGGAGTCGTGGCACGACGAGTGGCGCTCGCTGCCCGACCTGGTCCACGTCTTGATCGCGGTGTTCGCGCTCGGCGCCGTCGCCGGGATCGCCGGCGAGGCCTTCGAGTTCTTCGATTGATCCGATCGCTCGCCGCGCGACGACCGAGGTCGCGACGACCGACGCACGTCCTGCGCGGCGGGGCTGGTACGTGGCGTGCTTCTCGGTCACGCCATGGATCATTCCAACCAGACCCTCGGTGACCTCGCGCGCGACCTCCCGGCTGCCACGACGGTCTTCCTCCGCCACCAGCTCGACTTCTGCTGCGGCGGCCACCGCACCCTGCGCGAGGCCTGCGCCAAGGCCGGCCTCGACCCCGACGCGATCAACCGCGAGCTCGAGGCGCTGCCGCCCGCGGCGCCCGGCGAGGGCTGGGCCACCCGCCCGCTGGGCGAGCTGATCGATCACATCGAGGCTCGCTATCACGAGACCTTGCGCCGCGACGTCCCGGGCCTGGTCGCCGCCGCCGCCAAGGTCGAGCGCGTCCACGCCGCCAAGCCCAACGTCCCGACCGGGCTGCACGCCGCCCTGGCCGCGGCCTGGGATGAGCTCCTCGACCACATGGCCAAGGAGGAGCAGGTCCTGTTCCCGCTCCTGCGCGGGCGCCTGCGCGGGCCCGACCCGGCGATGCCGATCGGGGTCATGCGCCGCGAGCATGACGACCACGCGCACAACCTGCGCCGCCTGCGCGCGCTGGCCCACGACTACGTGGCGCCGCCCGAGGCCTGCGCCACCTGGCGCGCGCTGTACGACGGCTTGGCCCACCTCGAGGCCGAGCTGATGGAGCACATCCACCTCGAGAACCACGTGCTGTTCCCGCGCGCCACCGGCGGCGGCCGCGCCCCCGACTGACAAATGTCATCGCGCGATCGCGCGGGGAGGGCGAGGGTGAGGCCATGGTGGTCAGCACCTCGGATCGCACCCTGGCGCCGCGCAGCGCGGTCGGCCCGCTCGGCCCGGCGATCGACCGCCTCGAGCGGCTCCACGCCGACCTGCGGGCCCGCCGCGACGAGCTGCGCCGCCTCCACGCCCACCTGACCGCCGGCCACGGCGCGCCGCTGGCCGAGCTGTTCGACGAGGTCGAGGCGGTCCTCGGCGCCCACCTGGCCAAGGAGGGCCGGGTGATCGTCCCGTACCTGCGCGGCCTCGAGCGCGGCCGACCCGAGCGCACCGAGCTGCCGTCCCTCGACGTCGCGCTGCAAATCCTGACCGGCGAGCACAAGCGCCTGCGCGACGTGGTCGCCACCCTGGGCGCGCGCCTGGCCGCGATCGCCGACGCCTGCGCCGCCTGCGCGGTGGCCTACACGACCGCGCTCCACCTGGCGACCGCGCTGTCCGGACACCGGACGTTCGTCACCGACACCTTGTACCCGCTGGCGCTGGCGCGCGAACGCCAGCTCGCCAGCGCCGCGCCCTGATCACCCTTCGCCCGGCGGGCGCGGCCACCCCGGCCGGCCGTCCCCGCCTCGATCGCCTCGGCCGGATCGGAGCCAGCATGCTCTCCAAGTCAGCCGCCCGCGCGTTCTTCCTCGGCGGCACCGCGCTGTGTGGGATCGCCTTCGTGGCGCTCACGGTGGACACCTTCAACCGCATCCCCAAGCAGACCAACGCCAGCCAGATCACGCCGGCGGTCGCCCGCGGCAAGGAGCTGTGGGACTCGTCGAACTGCATGGGGTGCCACACGCTGCTCGGCGAGGGCGCCTACTACGCGCCCGAGCTGACCAAGGTGTTCGAGCGCCGCGGCCCGGCCTTCATCCGCGCGATGTTGACCGACCCCGAGAAGATGTACCCGGGGCAGCGGCGGATGTGGAAGTACGACTTCACCGAGGCCGAGAAGGACGATCTGATCGCGTTCTTCGAGTGGATCGGCAAGATGGACCTGAACGGCTTCCCGCCCAAGCCGCACCTGGGCGGCGTCGTGACGCCGAGCGGCGCGATGGCGACCACCACCGATCGGCCCCAGGTCTTCAACCAGCTCTGCGTGGCCTGCCACGCGCTCGGCGGTCAGGGCGGCCAGGTCGGCCCGGCCCTCGACGGCGTCGGTGGCCGCATGACCGCGGTCCAGATCGACGCCTGGCTCGCCGATCCACCGGCGGTCAAGCCCGGCACCGCGATGCCCAAGCTGCCCCTCACCGACGGCCAGCGCCAGGAGCTGACCGCCTTCCTCTCGACGCTCAAGTAGGAGACCACCCGTGAAGTTCGAATCCCAGCGCGTCGCGTGGTGGTTCTTCGCCACCTGCATGCTCCTGTTCACCCTCCAGCTCGTCTACGGCCTGATCATGGGCTTCGCCCACGCCGGCCACGACGGGCTCCACGACCTCATCCCGTTCCACGTCGCCCGCGCGGTCCACACCAACCTCCTGGTGGTGTGGCTCCTGACCGGCTTCATGGGCGCGGCTTACTTCATCATCCCCGAGGAGTGCGATCGCGAGCTGTACTGGCCCAAGCTGGCCTACGTCCAGCTCATCGCCCTGGTGGTGGTCGGCGTGGTCGCGATCATCGGCTTCCACCTGCAGTGGTGGGAGGGCCGCAAGTTCCTCGAGATCCCGCGGCCCCTCGACTACCTGGTGGTGATCGACGTGCTGCTCTTCATCGCCAACATCGGCATGACGATCTGGAAGGGCCGGCGCATGACCACGACCGCGATGGTCCTGTTCTTCGGCCTGCTCATGGCCGCGCTCCTGTACCTGCCCGGCATGTTGCCGAGCGACAACCAGACCATCGACTCGTACTGGCGGTGGTGGGTCGTCCACCTGTGGGTCGAGGGCGTGTGGGAGCTGATCATGGGCGCGATCCTGTCGTTCCTCCTCATCAAGCTGACCGGCGTCGATCGCGAGGTCATCGAGAAGTGGCTGTACGTGATCGTCGGCTTCACCTTCCTGTCCGGCATCCTCGGCACCGGCCACCACTACTACTACATCGGCACGCCGCGCTACTGGCTCCTGGTCGGTGGCCTGTTCAGCGCCCTCGAGCCGCTGGCCTTCCTCGGCATGGCGATCTACGCCATCGCGATGGCCCGGCGCGGCGGGCGCAACCACCCCAACCGGATCGCGCTGCAATGGACCATCGGCTGTTCGGTGATGAGCTTCGTCGGCGCCGGCTTCCTCGGCTTCGCCCACACCATCCCGCAGGTCAACCTGTACACCCACGGCACGCTGGTCACCGCGATGCACGGCCACATGGCGTTCTGGGGCGCCTACGCGATGCTGGTCCTGGCCATCATCGCCTACGCGTTGCCGCTCCTGACCGGGCGTCGCCGCCACGACAGCGGCGTCGCGTCGTTCGCGTTCTGGACCTCGAACATCGGCATGATCGCGATGACCCTGGCGTTCGCCGCCGCCGGCATCACCCAGGTCGTCCTCGAGCGCCGGGTCGGTATGGACTTCGTCACGGTGCAGAAGGAGATCGAGATGCACTTCTGGGGGCTCATCCTCGCCGCGACCTTGTTCATCCTCGGCATCGGCGCCTACGTCTACGACTTCATCCGCCACGGCAAGCCGGTGGCCGAGGTCGACGGCGGCGCGCCGGACACCGCCAGCGGTGGGGCCGAGGCCGCGGCGTGACCGCGCCGTACTACCGCGAGGTCGGCGACGAGGTTCGCGCGTTCACCGCCGCCCACGCCACCCGCACGCCGGTCCTCCTCAAGGGCCCGACCGGGTGCGGCAAGTCGCGTTTCGTCGAGGCGATGGCGGCGCGCCTGAGCCGGCCCCTGGTCACGGTGGCGTGCAACGACGAGACCTCGGCCCACGATCTGATCGGTCGGTGGCTGGTCAAGGGCGGCGACACCGAGTGGCAAGACGGGCCGGTGACCCGCGCGGTCAAGCGCGGCGCGATCCTCTACCTCGACGAGGTGGCCGAGGCCCGCGAGGACGTGATCGTCGTCCTCCACCCGCTGGCCGATCACCGCCGCGAGCTCCACGTCGATCGCCTGGATCAGACCTTCGCGGCCGCCGAGGGCTTCATGCTCGTGGCGTCGTTCAACCCCGGCTATCGGCGCGGCCTGAAGGAGCTGAAGCCGTCGACCCGGCAGCGCTTCATCGCGATCGCGTTCACCTACCCGGCGCCCGAGCTCGAGGTCGAGATCGTCGCGACCGAGGCCAAGATCGAGGTCGGCGTGGCCAAGCGCCTGGTGGCCCTGGCCGGCAAGATCCGCAAGCTCGAGGAGCTGGGCCTGGCCGAGACCGTGTCGACCCGGCTCCTGGTCAACGCCGGCAAGCTGTGCGCGGCCGGGGTGCCGCCGCGCCGATCGTGCGCGGTCGCGGTGGTCGCGCCGCTGTCCGATGACGCCGACACCCAGCGGGCGCTGCAGGACCTGGTGGACCTGCACCTATGAGCGCGCGATGAGCTGGGACGAACGGCTGTTCGGTCGGCTGTACGTGCGCCTGACCGGGCGCGGGGCGCGGGCGGCGGCGGCGCGGGGGATCGCGGTCGAGCCCGAGCGGGTCCGGCTCGAGCTGATCGCGTCGGCGCTGGCCGGGCGGCGGATCACGGTCGCGCTGGCCACCGGCCCGGGCGGGCTGCGCGGTCACCACCTGATCGTCCCGCCGCAGCTCGACGTGCTGCCGACGCCCGAGGCCAACGCCGGCCTGCTCCTGGCCCGCATCGTCGTCGGCGCGCTCGTCCTGCGCGACCCGCCGCCGCTGGCGCCTGGCGACGACGCCCAGGCCCTGGCGACCTTCGCCGCCGTGGTGCGCGCGCGCCGGGTGATCGCCGACGAGCTACCCGGCGCGGCGGTGGTGGTCGACGCGGCGGCGGCCGCGCTCCTGGGGTTGCGCGGTCCGATCGGCGCCGGCCCCGATGGCGCCCTCGAGGCGGCGGCCCAGCTCGCGCTCGGGCGCGCCGCCGACGACCTGGTCGGGTTCGATCCGCGCTGGCTGGCGGCGGTGGCGCGCGGCGATCGCGCCGTGGTCCTCGGGCCGGCGGCCGGCGGCCGCTGCGCCGCCCTCGCGCTGTGCGGCTGGCTCGGCGTCGACGGGCCCGGCGCGGCGACGATCGACCCGCCGGGGGCGGCGCCGACCGGCAGCCGAGGTGGGCGCGAGCGCGCCGGCCGGGCCCGCGATCGGGTCCACCGCCGCCAGCTCGACGAGCGCCCCGCGGCCGAGAACCCGCTGGTCCACTCCTTCGAGAAGGTCCACACGCTCGAGAAGTACCCGGGCGGCCGCAAGCGGGTCGACGGCGCCGACGACCTCGAGGCCCACGGCGACGCCCTCGACGAGCTCGACCTCGACGAGGTCGTGCGGTCGGCGACCGCGACCAGCGGCGTCTACCGCGCCGACGTGATCGGGCTCGACGACGCCGGTGAGGTCGGCGCGCCGCCGCCGCCCGCCGCCGACGACCCGGTGTTGACCTACGACGAGTGGGACGAGGCCGGTCGCCGGTACCGCCGCGGCTGGTGTCAGGTCCGCCTCGAGCCCGCGCCGCCGACCGCGCCGCCCGAGGTCACCCGGCGCTTCGTCACCGCCGCCCTGGCGCGCCATCGCCGCGAGCGCGCCGAGCTCGCCGCCCAGGTCGCGCGCCTCGACGCCCAGCCGGTGCGGGTCGGCCGTCAGCCCGACGGCCCCGAGGTCGACGTCGACGCCATCGTCGATCGCCACGGCGCGCTCCGCCACGGCTCGACCGGCCCCGACAAGCTGTACGTCGCGGCCCGCCGGCGGCCGCCCGAG
>Ga0075163_10008295_pt1 | contig 13701 bp, 16 predicted proteins | sample JI1023141ADNA_FD_71478 | JGI IMG/M metagenome (GOLD analysis project Ga0075163, IMG submission 71478) | Wastewater effluent complex algal communities from Wisconsin, to seasonally profile nutrient transformation and Carbon sequestration -... | ecosystem: Engineered > WWTP > Effluent > Algae...
AAAAATCAAAAAAACAATCAACCGCTCGTCTTGGTCTTGACATCCATGGAGCAGTCACCTACTTTTGCTTCTCGACTGAAAAGAAACTTTTATCTGGCCCGATTTTTAGGGGAGCTTACAGTGCGGCATAGGAGCTAAAGCCAAATGACGAAGGAATGGCTTTAGCGACCTGCTGCGTTCTGTCCCCCACACCAAAAACGAAATTATGAAACTAAAACTACAATGCAACACTGAACCAGCACTATGGCACATGCACGTTGTTGTAGCGCGTGTGTCTCACTGTGATTTGTTCAGGTGACATAATCTGTTTGAAATTGTCAACGGTGGCTAAAGCAAATAGAAGATGTCAATTAGTAAATGGTCACCGTCCCTCCATTTAATCCACCCATATTCTTCGTCAAACTTTCTGAGTAAAAGCCATTCACCTTTGATCTTAATTGGATGATAAAACGAGTCATGCATATAAGGTACTATTGCAGCCATCTCGCTTGATTCCTGCCTGATTGGATTGTATTGAGGATTGAAGCCTACACTAGTCACGGAGTGCACAATATGGTCTTCCCACGTTTGAAATGTCAGGGTAGTGTCACTTTTATCAAACAGTACTGACAGGTCTTGGACGGTTGTCACAAAAAAACGATCGCTCTCTCCGCTTACTTTGAGAGGCTGAAAAATGTTATAATCTGATTTGAGATAATAGTCCGCCTGGTTAAAATGTATGGGTTCTTTGTCAGAGTTGAAAAAAGTCAATCTGTCCCAGTTTGATATTCTAGGATTGACAAGAAAGCCAATAGTCTCTGAAATTGTCCCAAAGTAAATCTTGTCATTCTTCACATACCAATTCTTCTCTATTTGTCCAAATAGAATTGAATGAGAGAACAGTGCAATTATATAAAAAAAGGTCTTCAATAGGTTACTCTTTTGTCCGACACATGCGCTACAACGTTTGTGTTTATGGCGTGGCGGTTTTCGAAGCCGCGTCCTGTCCACGTGAACAAACGTTGACCGAAGATAAATATTTATAACTAACCTGTCGCACCGCCATGACATAAACATTTTGTTGTGCGCTGGGCGGATACTTAAACGTCCACAAGTTTAATGATAGTCGATTCCAAGTCGTCATATGCCGTCTCGATGTCGTTGTATTTGTCCACGTTCAATATCTTGATTTCCTGTCCGTTAATTTTAATTCGAAAATATTCCGTGTAGTCTCTCCAGTCGTCATTACAAATCTCAATTGTCTTTAGGCCTTTAAAAACTAATTTAAAAATCCATTTTCTGGTCCCCTCGTCCTCCCGGTTGTCATAGGTCAACACGTAGCCATAACCGTCAAGGGTCTTAGCAAGATTCCGGTAAACCAATTCTCTAAAGTCAGCTCGTCTTTTGAAGTCTTCCATGTCGTTATTGTCGACCGCCTTGCGCACAACGTTTGTACATATGACGTGCAGGGTTTTTGAAACACGTCACTGTCCCAAGTTGATATACTAAATTAGTTGATTAAACGTAAATGGCAACACTAAACCCCTGCATGGCATATGTATTTTGTTGTGCACTGTAGCCCTTACCGTCTCTTAAATACATATATAATCAAGGGTATTGCCATGCATACAAAAAGCACGCTTGTCAAATTACTCACTCCGTCCAAAATTTTGTATTTCATTATCACCTTGTCACGGTCGGGGTAAAGTGTCCTAAATTCTTCTACTTCTTTTACTAATTCGTTCTTTTGATTTTCTCGTACTTGTCGGAGTTCTGCTGCTGTTGAAACTGTGTCCAAAAGTCGCTTTCTAAAATTTTCGTTTCCTGCTAACGAGTCGTCAAAACTTTTAAATTCGTCAAGTCCAATTTTTAGATTTTCAAATTTCTCCGCCATTTCAATCATGTCCTTTGCGGATTGTCGGGTCGGAAATAATAGTCCGACTTTAATTATCACAATTATGATGAAGACGTATAAAAAGATTTTGTTTCTATTCACTCTTGTCGTAGGTGTCTAAATTGTCCGAGGGCTATTGTGCACAACGTTTGAGTTTATGCAGTGTGGGGAATAGGAGGGCTTAAAAATGTAGCGCAGCGAAATGTTAAGCCCGACCTGCTCCGAACTGTCCAACGTTACTGAACGAAATTGAGAAATTACTTTTAATAGCTACACTGAACCCCCACATTGCATAAACTTTTTGTTGTGCGTTCGGCTTTTGTATCAAGCTAGTCTAACAAAACTGTCCTCTATTTTTACATTGAAGTTTATGTCCGCCTTTAATGCCTTGAAGACTCGAAGTACTGTGTCAATTGTCGCACTGTTCGTACTGCTCTCAAGTTTTGATATTTGTGCTTTTTGTACTCCAACAAGTTTTCCGAGTTCTTCTTGTGTCAAGTTGCGCTCTTGTCTTGCGGCCTTTATCATTTTCCCAAGTACGTCCATACGAAGTTCATATTCGTAGTCGTCTCTCTCCTTGCTCCCAACTTTACCGATGTATTTATCTTTCATGTCGGCAAGTGTGCGTACTTTAATTTTCTTTGCCATAATGATTTAATTTTTCGTTTTAGTTTTAAAATACTGCTCTCTAATTCTCACTGCTCTGTCAATTTCGTTCTCTGGGACTTTGTCAACCTTTTTAATAAATCCATGAGTCGCGATTACCAGGGTCTCCTCGTTGTTTGTCTTGTCCCAAAACGCTAAAAGTCTGACCTGAAGTCCATCGTACTTAGTCCTGAATTCCCATATCTCTTTCTTTAGCTTTTTAAAAAGTCTTGGGTCATTTGTTTGCTCAGCTAGGTCAATGTTGTATAATATTTTCTTAACAGTTTTAGGTTTTAAAGACGCCATAAACTCGTCCGCCTCGTCTAAAAATCTTGTGTCAAAATATCTCATTAAAGCTGCATTGTGTCAACAAGGCAAAGGTAGTAATAGTTTCCAATTATAGAAACTTATTTTTTCGTCAATTCGAAGCGGAATTTGTCCAAAAAAAGCTGACGCACAATGTATCCAGAGTTTATGCAGGCTGCTACATTCACCTAACTATATAAAGAAACAAAAACTTAAACATAAATTTTTAAACAACTGCGCTAATGGAAGAAGATTTAATTACAACACGATGGATTCCGGTAACTGAACGGAAACCGGATAAAGAAGAAAGCCGATATACCAAATACTTGATTGTGGTGAAATGGCTTGATACAATCTTGGACAAAGACCAATGGAAAACTTATGTAGATATCGCAAGATTTAATTCTTACAATCAAGTATGGTTAAATGAAAACGAATCTATAATTGATGACGATGAGGAAACTATGATAACTCATTGGATGCCATTACCAAGTCCTCCGAGCGATGGGGTTGTTTAAAAATTTATGAACCTACACTTCATAAATAACCCGTCCCACGGCTTGCATAAACTTGGTGTTGTAAGCAGTATTGTTGTGCGCGTGGAAGCGAGCTTGGTTAATGGCATAAACGTTTGGTTTGTGCCGTTGAGCGTGGTTAAGTGTGATACTCGCGGGCTGCAAACAATATTGCTTACAACGTTTGTGTATAAGGCGTGGCGGTTATCGAAGCCGCGTCCTATCCACGGGTATAAATTTAATTAAGAAAACACTATTGATACCTTGATGTCCCACCGCCATGACTTATACATTTTGTTGTGGGCTGTTAACTTTAACTCTAAACTTTCCACCAAGGTCTTCTTTCAATTGTTGATTCTTTGGTGTCGTAAATTTCTCCATCGTCCCCCTGGACTTTCGCTCTTAGTCGTCCCGCGATGTCAATCATCTTGTTTCTTATTTCAATGTCCGGATTCTTAACAACAATATTCCCACTGTCAGGCCAGAACCATGCGTGATTGCCGTCATGTCCATCTTTTGAATACTTGGTCCATACGCTCATTCCTTTGGTCTCAACTCTTACATATTCGCCATTTGTTGCTGTTGCCTCTGCAAAATTGTCTAACCGCATTTCGTTGTCTGACTTGATATATTCAGTCCACTCTGTCAGTGAAATATTATTTGTGTCGTTCTCGTCAAACCAATTCTCTTTTCTTGTTATGTGAATGTTGTACCCCATTGTCAAAAGTTAATTGCCCACAACGTTGGTACATATGACGTGCAGGGCTTTTGAAACTCGTCAATGTCCCACGTTGATATACTAAATTAGTTGATTACACGTAAATGGCAACACCAAACCCCTGCATGGCATATGTATTTTGTTGGCAGCTGTACACTAGAGTAGTCCCTTAATTCCATAAACCTTCATTGGCGTGTTAGTCTCGTTGTTAATTACTTGAATTAATGTTGTCTTTAGATTGAAGGTTGATAGGAAGAAATTATGATTTGAGTCATTGAACTGTTTTGTTAAAATGTCCAAATTGATTGTGGGATCAATAATTACATCAATTCTTACAGTGTCCTGGACTACGTCTATATTTATCAAAACGTAATCTTTCCCGTTATATATTTCTGGCATTTTATCTCTAAAAAGCAAATCGATATTTGAAGCCCAACAGATGTCACATTTGTCAGACAACCTGATCATGGACCGACCTGACTCAAATTCATAACTATTCCAATCACAACGATATGCCTATGTATTCAAGACAAAGTCCACAGTGATTGTCAGTGAATCGTTTTTGAATTTCACCTTCGTAATGTCCAAGTGATTGAATGTTAACTGTCATGTCGATTAATGCATTGGCGCTAACGTTTGTGTTTGCGCAGTGGTGCGGTTTCGAAGCCGCGTCCTGTCCCCGACACTAAACGTGGAACGAAGATATAAACTTTGAGCTACACGTCAACGCACCATTGCGCAAACATTTTGTTGGTGGCTGTTAATTTTTCAGTCCCGCACTTTGCAATAACTCAATTACTAAACTTATTTGTCGAACACGATTTTCTAAATTTTCAAAATCAATTTTATCCACTGTGTCTGTCGGTTTATGATAGTCCAGATGCAAGCCTGAGAAAAATTGGATTGCAGGCACCCCTTTTTTGTAAAAATTATAGTTGTCTGACCTTGTAAATAGTCCAGTTGGGTCTTTTGAGTTGTTTAATGAGAAGTCAAATGAACATTTATCGAAAAGTCCGTCAGCCTTCTTAATAATTGTGTCAAGTTCTATTGATTGGTCTGTCCCGATGCAGTAAAGGTATTTGCCATTGGAATGTTTATCATCAATTCTTGAAATCATGTCTAAGTTTAAATCACAAATGATGTTATCCGGATTGAAGTCTGGATTATTGACATGGTAGAAAGAACCTAATAGCCCTGCTTCTTCTCCTGAAGTCGCAAGGAACATAATATTGTATTCCAAATTCTTTTTGTTAGAAAATTCCTCGGCAAGTTCTAATAAGGCAGCTGTTCCCGAAGCATTGTCGTCAGCTCCTGGAAAATATTCTTTATCTGATTTGCCTAAATGGTCGTAATGTGCAGAAACAACTATAGTCTTATTACTTTTTCCTTGAATCAGGCCTATGACATTGGCCGTCTCAATTTCGTTCACAATTTTCTCAAACTTTACTTTAACTTTTTTGATTGGAGCCTCATTGATTCGCTTTTCTTCAATTAACTTAATTAGTTCCCTTTGTGAAAGGCCAATGATGCCTTTTATCTCCGAATTGGATATAGTGATTACGTTCACAGTTTTCATCCTGTCCCACTTGGCAAAAAGGACGTTTTTTATAGTGTCGTTTTGTTGGAAAGAAAGTCGTTTTTGAAGTGCGTAGTCTTTATACGTCCTTTTTATTGATTCAAATTGTTTTTCATTCTCGGGATTTGCTACAATCACCCCGTAAGCGTTCCTCTTTTCTAAGGTCGTGCCAATGTCATAATTTGCCCTTAGATTTTTTATAAAAACTAATACTAGTCGGCCCTCTACATTTATTTGATCTAATTCTTTTTCCGTTCCCAACCCAGCAAAGACAACTTCCCTCTCTATTTCATCATTTTGGATGTTGCTTCCTTGGAATACTATATTCTCAAAATTCTCAAGAGTCCTACTCTGTGTCTTTATGTATACTTGTCCCCAGTATGTTTGGTTTAGCTTAAACTTTTCGAGATAACCGTTTTGGTCAAATTTCTTTAATCCTAGCTCCTTAAATTTTTCAGAAATAAATCTTTCGGCTTTTATTTGTCCGTCAGTTCCTGTCCCCCTACCTTCAAGTGAGTCAGAGGTTAATATTTTTACAAATATTTTTAGATCTTTCTTATCAATTTTTGAATTGTCTGTCTGTCCCTGACTTTGAAAAGTAAAACTCATCAGCCAGCTAATTAGTAGGAGTATCTTCATAAAAAATTAATTGCCACCAACGCTTGGCTATTTGCAGTGGCTGGCTTTTGAAAACGTATTTGTCCACCGTGACCAAACGTTATAGCGAAGATAAAACTTTTAACTCACACGTCACCCAGCCATTGCAAATAGCTTTTGTTGGCTGCTGTGGGGCTTTCTCACTCTAAATTTTCACTGTCGTCTTACATGTCGGGCAAATGAATTCTCTTTTTATTATTTCGTCAGCCGTCAATGTCGCCAGTTCTCTACAGTTTGAACAGGCAAAGTCGTCACCGCCAATTACAATTGTCTTTGCCCACAAGTCCCCAACTCTTTGATGGTCTGGGGTGTTCTTAATTGTCAAATATGCAACGAGTCCCATTGGTCCAAAGTCCAAGAAGTCGCAAATTCGTCTTTTGATTGCTTGCCAAAATGAAATTGGGTTTCCTAATTTTGTCACTACTCTAAGTCCCAAAATCTTTTTTCCAAGTGTCTGTCCGGTGATTGATTCAAGTACAGGAAAGTAAATCACCCATACAATCTCAATCCAAATTCCCTTTAGTCCATTTAGTGAATAACCTCCGTCATCGTTAGGTTCTCCAAAGGTCATCAATGCCCAAATGAAGAATGCGAAATAAAGTCCGTAGTCAATAATTGTCGCAAGAGTCCTCTTTTGAATTTTAGGTTGAGTCTTTATTGTCATTCGTTGAAGTCTGGACTTTTTATTTACCGCGTCATTTTCCACGGAGCTTGCCCCATTGCAGCCAACGTCTGGCTATGAGCCGTTGCTTTTGGCCTTTAAAAATAATTAAAAAAGCAATGGCTCATAGCTATTGTTAGCGGCTGGTTTTCTTTCACTTCTCTTTATTTCGTGAGGTCATTTTTAATAATCCAAATCTCTTGTCCAGTCGTGTCACTCTGGTTTTTGTATCTAATCAAGTCTCCAAGTCTATTTTCGTCTTTTCCGTTCGACTGTTTGATTATTGCAAACTCAAAGTATTCGCTTTCGTCTCTACCCAATTCAACATTAGAGAAAAATATTGTGTCACCTTTTAGTTTGTAGTTTCCTTTAATTTCTGTCATTCCAAAACAAACACTCCGTTCAGTGAATTTGTTGTTTTCTTTAAGTCTAAATGTTGTCATGCAGTTAGCAGCGCCTTCCCGTTGGGCTACAAACAAATCTTTGCCCTCAAGCTTTTCAAAATTTATTAGTCCTGTTGGTTTTAAAATTGTCAGAGTCAGAACAGTTGTCAATAGTATTATTACAAATAATCGTTGTCTGTCAACAAACCGTTCCTTGATGGAAAAAAATAGTTGTCCGATTAGCAGGCCAGCAAAAACGAGGTAAACTCCAATCAATAACAAGAAAGTCGGTATTGCAAGAATTCCAATTTTGACCTGCCAAAAATAGTTCGTGTTAACAATCAAGAAGAAAATGACTGTTGATATTAAAAGTCCTTTGTATCTCAATTTCCTGTCGCTCTATTGTCCGGAAAACTTGCCGCTAACGTCTGGCTATGAGCCGTTGTTTTGGCCTTTAAAAATAATTAAAAAACAATGGCTCATAGCTATTGTTGTATGCTGCCCCATCCTCACTGTACTCAATTGTCGCCCAAATTCTTTTTTATTCTTTCCAAAATTGTCTCTTCAAAGTCCTTTAAGATTTTTCTATTCTCAAAGAATCCATAGTCGTCATTTACATCTTTCCAATGTCCCAAGTCAAGTCCCTCATTTATTGATACAAAAGCAAGTGTCGTTGTATTTCGTCCCGAGGGTCTTGTCCAAGTAAACAGTATATGATTCTTGCCTTTGTCGTAGAAGTAAAACTTGTACCAGAAGTCAGATTCTTTTTCTTTCCCGTCATTCAAGTCATGCTGTCCACTATTTTGGATTGTCACTTTTGGAACCAAAAGTCCAGAGTCGGAAGTTTTTAATTTGTTTATTGCCTCAATTACTTTGTCCTCTGGGTAATTCAATTCATACTGTTCTGCGTGTCCATAGCTACCAGGCGAAAACATGTCCGCTAGTTTATAAAGGAAAAATAGTCCACCGAGAACTATTGCAATTGCTGTCAGTATCTTTTTTGTCATTGAACTCATACGTCCCTGATGGGGTTGCATACAACGTTTGTGTTTCTGCAGTGGTGCCTTATCGAAGCCGCGTCCTGTCCCACGAAACGAAAACGTAGAACGAAGATAAAACTTTAATCCAACTCGTCACGGCACCATTGCAGAAACATTTTGTTGTGCGTTCGTTTTTTAGTTGTCCCCAGTCTTAAAGGTTAAAGAGTAATCTTGAACACTATACCCGTCATATGTCCTCATCATCCTGCCTATTACATTAATCTCATATTGTGTGTTTGGTTTCATTTGTACTTTCATTAGTACAGTCTTATTGTCATTGGAGAAAGTGACACTTATTACTTTTGGGTAATCAAAAGTCGTATTTTGTTTAGGTCCAAAAAAATATCTCACTCCATCAAGCTTTTTATCGAAGTTGAAAACAACCTCAGCAGTGTTTGGGTTTACTGTCATGTCACCATTTTCAAATGGTTGTGTAGATATAACTTTGGCGCAACGTTCTAGGTAAGCATAATCATACAGCTTTATCTTTGGAGCGATTGTGTCACAAAAATTAACAATCTTCGGTATAAAGCTCTCTAAAGTGGGGTAAGTTTTCCTTTGTGCTTCATATTGTCCTAAAGCATCCACGAGTTCCTTCATCCAGACAAAACCGATTGCCAATTGCTGCTTTAATTCCTTATCTGCTTTCAAAGTATCTGTCGAGTGTCGTATTAGGTACCGAATGACCGAAGCCCTCACCATTGACTCACTAATCATTGTCTTCCAGTCACCATATTTCAGTCTATTCATTTTAACACTTTGATTTTCATATATCATTTCACTTGAATGACTAAGAGAACTCTTGTATATCTCAGTCAAATAGTTAATGAAGGAATGATTAAATTCATGAATCAAAGTTGGCAAATATGCGTCACTTGGAAATATTGGTGTACCAGTTCCGTCAAAAGAGTCGGCACCAATTATTGCATAAACTTTTCTCGACCCATCAGGCAAATCAATTGAAGGTCCATAATTATTTCCGCCATTCCCCAACCCAATGATAATATGAAAACTTTCATTTGGTGATTTGCCATAGTATTTATAATACCAGTCAACGTCCAGTTCTTTAAATAATTCATAGAATTGTTTTTCAGCAATTGAATAATGATTAGAATTTGATTTAAAGAAACTCTTACAATCAGTGTCATTATAAAACTGCTTTAATAGTATGGCAAATTTAGTTGATGCTTCTGCGCCCCATCTTTTATCTGGCACATTAGAGTCGAATGGAACAATTGGTTTAAGGCTTGGAACTTGCTCTAAATGTATTGCCATTGACATTACAGCATCGTAACCAATACCGTTCGCATCTCGGATTTGTTTGATATAGTCTATTAGCGGATGGTTTTTGAATTTGTCAAAATGGTCGTGTATTGCTTGAACGTACTTTATATTGTTTGTTGAGCTATACTCTTGACTGTCAGCCAACCTAAAAACTATGCTTAATAATTCAACTCTTTTGTCAACTGTCGGTGATGGTAATTTACTATTCCGCTGTCCAAGTGCAGATAGTGATATAAAAAATATTAGGTGTAAAATAAACTTTGTTTTCATGAAACTTAATTTGTCCCTAAAAAATGACGCACAACGTTTGTGTTTCTGCAGTGGTGCCTTTCCGAAGCCGCATCCTGTCCCACGAAACCAAACATTGAACGAAGATAAAGCCGAAAACCAACTCGTCACGGCACCATTGCAGAAACATTTTGTTGTGCGTAGTTTTTACAAAACTGTACATTAAATAGGAGCTAAGATCAAAATACTTCTTCAATTACATCATTCATTAATCTTTTACGCAACGCACATAGGTTCCCATTTCTTTGCCTACACTATACCAATTGCAGTCAGTTGTAGAGAACACAACATACCTTCCAAAGGCAGTGCTTGGGGTATTTTCAGTAGAGGTCCACCATGAGCAATCCAATCCTAAATTCGAGAAAGCGTTCTGAAAACCACGTCCACCACCAGGAAGCGCGGTAAAACCTGTTTCATTAGTCGCGCCTGCATTTGGACTCTGCCAATGCTCAGTTCCGGCTTCTTTAAGCTTACCACCGGCAATAGCATCGCCCCCTAGAAATGAGACTAGCGTATTCCACTCAGTTTGTGTAGCAACATGCCAACCAACAGGGGCCATATTTCGATTATCTCCAACAGCATACCAATTGTATAGTCGTCCATAAACTTCTGAATTACTTGCTACATTGTTGTAATCACAATATGCACCACTTGTAAGGCTACCCCATTCCGTACCGTTTATAACATTTGGTATTGGGTCACCATTTCTGTATTTGGTTACCTTTAGATTCTCAACCATCCAAACCTGTCCGCCTATTGTAACACTATGATAACCGTTACCGTCAATGTCCATTACAGCGTAAGTGGCAAATGAAATTACAGCACCATATGAGGTTCCAACAGAATTTGCTGCATACGCCCTTACATAATACGTAGTGTTAGGGCTTAAACCTGTAATTGTGCTCGTATAGTTATCTGTCCCGATTCCATCTACTGTTTTATCATCATTTACTGTTGGCATTGGACTAGTGCTCCAGCAAACACCTTTTGACATAATCGGTGAGCCTCCATCATTATTAATGTTACCACCACTTGTTCCCGATGATACTGTTATACCCGTAATTGGTTTAGTCGTAACAGATGGTTTTGCTAAAGTTGAAAATGACACATCTTCTCCATAAGAGGTACCAACCGAGTTGGTAGCATATGCACGGACATGATAAGTCGTATTTTCATTCAAACCAGTCAGGCTACTTGAAAACTGTCCCGTACCATCGCCATCGCTTGTTTTGGAATCAGCAATGGTCGGACTTATGGCAGTACTCCAACAAACACCCTTGGCCGTGATAGCCCCTCCACCGTCAGAAGCAATGGTACCACCACTTATAGCACTAGTTCCAGTAATCGCACTTACACTTGCCGTACTTACCTGTGGTGCTATTTCGGTTTCTTCTTTCTGACAACCCGTAAAAAGAAAGGTTAATATAATTAACAGGTAAGGGCTGAAAATCCTCTTCATCTGTTTAAGTTTAAAATTTCGATTACAATTGTAATATATCAAAGGTGAATTCACTTTCCAAGTGGAGCCACCGTCCAAGACTCCACTTCGAAAGTGTAGTTTTTAGATTTTCTAGTCCACGTGGACAAACGCTTTAGATATAAATAATGTCTCCACCATGACTTATCAATTGTTTGTTAACATTTCCTTTGTCCCGTAAAAATTACGCACAACGTTTGTGTTTCTGCAGTGGTGCCTTTCCGAAGCCGCGTCCTGTCCCAAGAAACGAAAACGTTGAACGAAGATAAAACTTTATACCAACTCGTCACGGCACCATTGCAGAAACATTTTGTTGCCAGCTGTGCGCTTAGTCCACAACTTCTTGTTTCTCAACTTTGACCACTCTGTCATTGTCAAACGTGACCAACAATGTATTGAACTGCCAACCAAGTCCCGCTCCTGATGTCCCTAAGTCGTAGTTCCAAACGTCAGTCGTGTCAGTCCCAAAGTCGGGCGGCCCAACCAGTTCAATTATTTCCTTTTTGTTTTTCTCTTTTAAGATTCCGCTCTCAACGATGTCGTCTCTCATTTCATATCTTCTTTCTCTGTCCGCGAACCACCTATCTTTATCAAAGTCTCTTGTCGGTTGGTGAAAAAGTATACTAAAAAATATTGCGATTAGTCCCACGTAGATTAAAGGAGTCAAAATAATTGTCCCGACCCAGGTCAGTCCGATTCTCAACTTGTCAGCCTTTACAAATTTTTTGAGTGTCCACCGTAAAATGAAAAAAGTCACTACACCAATGACCAAATTGATAATGTAAACTTCTTTACTCATAGGTTAAATCTGTCCGCGCATTGCTGGCAACGTTGGTGTATGTGACGTTGCGGGCATAGGAGGGCAAATAAAGGAGGTACGACTGATTTGCCCGACTACTCCGAAACTGTCCCACGAAACCGAACGTTGATCGAGAACTAAACTACAAATTATCTCTTCACCCCGCAATGATCACATACATACTGTTAGCGGTAGTGCAAAAATCACTTACAATTACATTTAATCCCAAACTCCTTTTCTACAAGTTTTAAAATGTCCACCATATTTTTCGCCTGCCAGTATTTGTCTTGAAACTTGTCCGGAAGATGATATCCATAAAACCGATAGATGTTTTTTGTCGCGACTTCAACATTGTATGTTATTCCGTCTGTCCAACCGTCATGAAGTCCTGGTATGTCATGCATGTTTGGGAGTGTCATTATTTGCAATGCAATTAAATTCTTAATAAAGTTGTCCCAACCGTTCTTTGGATTTGCAGTCCTGTGTTTCTTAGTCTTTACCGTCTCAGTAAGGTTTGATGCGTCCCAGTCCACCGTCAAAGTGTAGATCGAAGCTGTCCAAGTGGAACTTGTCCTTGAAATGACAAGAAGTTCCCTAAAGGAAAACAAAGAGTAGTCGTACCAAATTCTAATTTGCAAAGAGTCAAATCCAGTCTGCAAGTCTTCCAGTGAAAGTTGTTTCCCTTTTTGTTGGTCTAGACTGAAGAAAAGGTCCGGTCGTCCGTCACCCCAAGTCGGAATTTCACTTATAAAATTTGTTGTGTCACCGTTTGTCTGTCCCTGTGTCGTCAGAAAAATCGTCAGTAGAATTATGGTCGTAAGAAATCTCATTTTTTGCATTACCGCTAACGTTGGTACATATGACGTGCAGGGTTTTTGAAACACGTCACTGTCCCACGTGGCTATGCTAAATTAGTTGATTACACGTAAATGGCAACACTAAGCCCCTGCATGGCATATGTATTTTGTTGGCGGTTCGTTTTTATTTCTCCACTCGTTTCTTTATTTCTCTAATGTCGGCTTGGTTTGTCAACACGTGAAATGGCGAGTCCATGTCACCGAAACGAACCTTGTGTGTTATGTTTATAAAAATGTCCGAGTCACTAAAGATTATAGTAATATCTTTTCCTGGTTTTTTCATTGTCCAAGGTCGGGTGCCGAATAATTGGTCGTCAATGAAGAAGAATTTGGTGTCGGTAAACATTCCCGTCAGTAAGTCATACATCAAGTTCTTATTTGTTTCTTTTTCGGTCCCCTTAATCACTGTTAGTTTGTCCAAGTGAACTAAACTGTAAATCAACCAAAGCGCAATTAAGATAATTAAGAAGTCGAAAAATATTCTGCTGATTGGCAAATTGTCGGTCACCAATCCGTCCCAAATATCCTTTGTTGAGAAGTAAATGAACATGGTTGCAACAAAGTAAAAAAGTCCTCGCTCTGTCAAACGCCAGAATGAACTGTCGTTGAAATTTAACTTTCT
>Ga0075163_10008296_pt1 | contig 13701 bp, 16 predicted proteins | sample JI1023141ADNA_FD_71478 | JGI IMG/M metagenome (GOLD analysis project Ga0075163, IMG submission 71478) | Wastewater effluent complex algal communities from Wisconsin, to seasonally profile nutrient transformation and Carbon sequestration -... | ecosystem: Engineered > WWTP > Effluent > Algae...
AGTTTGGAAAGGATCTCGTGGGCCGAGTGATAAAAGCACCCTGAAATGGCTAGAGAAACTCCGCGGCGCAGATTGGCGCGTGGGCTGCCCATCGTGCGCAAGAACACGGTGCGCCTGTCTCCCGACGTCGGGCACCGCATCCGCGCCGGGCATCCGTGGGTGTATCGCGAGGCGCTCGGCCCGCGGCCGCTCCCCGTCGAGCCGGGCACCGTGATCGATCTGGTGGATGTCGACGGCGAGGTCGTCGGCCGCGGACTGTACGACGCAGACTCCGCGATCGCGGTGCGCGTGTTCGTCCGGCGCGCGGACGCTGCGATCGACGACGATCTGATCGCGGCGCGCATCAAAGCCGCGGTCGCGCTTCGCACCCGGCTGCTCGATTCGAGCAAGCTCGGCGCGATCCGCCTCGTCAACGGCGAGTCGGATGGGCTGCCCGGTATCGCGGTCGATCGCTACAACGACTACCTCGTGGTCCAGCTGTTCACGGCGGCGGTCTCCGGGCTGCGCGACGCGCTCTACAACGCGCTGGTCGCCGAGCTCAAGCCGGCGGCGATCTACGAGCAGCGCCGCTACAAGTCGCTCGCCGGGGATGCGCCGCGGCAAGCGGCCGCGGAGCTGGTGCGCGGCAACGCGGCGCCCGTCGAGCTCGAGGTCGTCGAGGACGATCTCAAGTTCCACGTCGATGTCACCGCGCCGTTGTCGACCGGGCTGTTCGCCGACCTGCGCGAGGGCAGGCGAGCCGTCCGCCACTGGGCGAAGGGGCGCCGCGTGCTGAACCTGTTCTCGTACACCGGCGCGATCAGCGTCTACGCCCACGCGGGCGGGGCGAGCGAGGTGGTCGCGGTCGACGTCGCCGCGAAGGCGCACGCGCGCGCGCGCCGCAACTTCACGCTGTCGGGCTTCGACGCCGAGAAGCCCGAGCACGTCGTCGGTGACACCTTCAAGGTCCTCGCGCGGTTCGTCGAGCGCAAGCGCGAGTTCGATATGGTCGTCCTCGATCCGCCGGCGTTCGCGAGCGCAGCGGCGCGCGGCGGCAAGCCGTGGAGCGCGGTGCGCGACTACTCCGAGCTGATCAGCGCGTCGCTCGACGTGCTGGCGCCCGGCGGCATGCTGATCGCGGCGAGCTCGACCCACAAGATGTCGTCGCAGGAGTTCGAGCTGGCGCTCGCCGACGGCGCGCTCAACGCCGGGACGCGGCTCCAGATCGTGGATCGCCGCTCGCTGCCGCCGGACTTCCCGACGGTGCCGGGCTTCCCCGAGGGCAACTACCTCAAGTTCGCGGCGGCCGTTCGCGGCTGAGCGTGATCAGCGTTGGCGCGGGCTTGGGCGCCGGGCCGTTCGGCACCGGCAGCAGCGTCTCGATCTCGTAGCGCGCGGCCTCGGCTTCGCGCGGCCCGAGCGCGCCACGCTGGACGTCGTCGAGCGTCGCGCACGCCATCGCCAGGGCGGGCAGCGCGATGCCCGGATCGACACGCTGCGCGAGCACCAGCTCGACGATCGCGGCGATCGCGAGTGCCAGCGGCGTGTCGACCATTCGCAGCTCGTCGATCAGGCGGGTCGCGGTGCCTCGATCGATCGCCGGCGCGGTCTGCACCAGCGACGTGATCAACGGCTGGATCACGAAGCGGTCGACTCGGCGGTGACCTTGTCGGGCTCGTCGCTGCGGTCCTCTCGTTCGTGGGGATCGTGGGGATCGTCGTGGTCGTCCTTCGCGAGCTCGAGCGAGCGCTGCTTCAAGAACTCGAGGAACGCGATCGCGGTGGGTAGCTCGATCGCCGGGATGGTCTCGATCAGATCGCGCGCCTGGCGGCGCAGCGCCTCGCCCGGGGCCTCGGTGCCGTGCACCACCGGACGCCCGACGGTGGGCAGCTCCTGCGGCGCCTCGACCTTGCCCCACGGCGGCTCGTTCGAGGTGGAGATCTCGTGCTGCTCGAGCCAGTTCTGGATGTGCCAGTGCAGCAGGTCCGCGCGGTACGAGAACCAACGCTCGCGCTCGGCGGGATACGCGAGCAGCACGTCCTTGAACCGCCGGAACGCGCCCTTGCCGTCGATCGAGATGATCAACCGCTCGCGCAGCGCTTCGTCGATCACGCTGCCGACGAACTTCTCCATCCACCGGTACTGCTCGCGGGAGGACGCGGGCTCGATGCGCAGGAAGTTCCGGATGTTCTCCGAGACGGTCTGGCGGTTGATCGCCGCTTCCGGATCACCCGTGGTGATCGTCAGGATGCGGCCGGTGGTGAGGTCGAGGTAGCTATCCGTGTCGGGCGAGTTCCGCTCGACGGCGATCTCGAGGGCATCCCAATCGAGCTCGATACGGACCGGACCCCGTGCGACGGGTACTGGAGGACGAACAGGCATAAGTTAGGAGCGGTTCCGCCTACTTGCCGGTAGGAGACGCGCCAGGACCTAGCCTACGGGGAACCGTACGCTCTGGCAAGCGGTGGACTTGACACCTGCTGCGGACCGAGTAAGTTCCGCCGTCCATGGCACGCGTTACCGTCGAAGATTGCCTCGACAAGATCCCCAACCGCTTCGCCCTCGTGGTGCTCGCGGCAGAGCGGGCTCGTCAGTTGTCGCGCGGCGCGACGGCTGGTGTCGATTGCGACAACAAGCCCGCCGTGACCGCGCTCCGCGAGATCGCCGCCGGTCAGGTGTCGTTCCGCGAGGACGTCAAGAGCGTCGTCACCGAGTTCATCGTCGAGCGGCGCAAAGCCGGCTTCATGTGATCGAGCTCGGGACGGGTTTCCGAGCGAGCTCGGCGAACCTGTCTCGATCCCTGCCGACGCTTCGATAAGCGACGGCAGCTGAAAAATTGCCCGCATCACCCGCGCTCGTCATGGTCGAGCGCACATGCGGGACCCCGAATCGCTGCGGCGCACGTTGGTGCGCGGAGAATTACCGCGGCTGCTTTACCGGCTCGGCCACGGTGAAGCCACCGGCATGCTGACGATCAACGCACGCCTCGCGCGCGCGGAGGTGTTCGCGCTGCGTCGCGGTCAGGCGGTGATCGGGAACGACGAGCTGTCGAGGAAGACGCTGACCGCGCGCCTCGCCCGGCTCGCCTCGCAGGATCTCTCGGTGGTGTTCGAAGGCGGCGTCGCGGGCGTGCTGCCCGTCGGGACGACCGCCGGGGTGCCGCTCGCGAGTTGGGCGCGCTCGCACCTCGAGGCGCAGCTCGACGGCGCCCTCGCCGACGCGATCGTGCGCGAGCTCGCCGGGATGCGGATGGTCGCGCGTGCCGAGCTCGCACCGGCGCCGGTCGACGAAGCCGATCGCCGGATGCTGGTCGCGATGGCGTGCCCGCGGCGCCTCGACCAGATCTGGCCGCTCGCGCGCACGCCGCGGTTCCGGCTGCTGTCGTTCGTCCATTTTCTGCGGTCGGTCGGTGCGCTCGAGGTCGAGGGCATCGTCGCCGAGCAATCACGCCCGACCCGGTTTCCGCAGCTACCTCCCGTCGATGCCCGCCGGCAGGCCGCGCTGCGCATGCTCGGGCTCGAGCACGAGGGCGACCCCGACACCGTGAAGCGCGCGTATCGCAAGCTCGCGCGCGCGCTGCATCCCGATCTGCAGCCCGACGCGGACGTGGTGCGACGCCGGGTGCTCGAGCGCCGGTTCGCCGAGCTCACCGCCGCGTACGAATCGCTGACCTAGGGTGGTGGGACGACGATGTGGCCGTCTTCGTCGTGGGTGGGCGAGGGCCAGTGGTCGTGCGACCAGCGGTACGCCGTATACGCGCTGATCAGCGCGTCGAAACAGTGATCGTTCTGCAGCACGTCCTCGCGTGCCATCCGCGAGCGCGGCGCGAACGTCAGGTCGCCGAGGCGCTCGAGGATCATCGCGCGCGTACGCCACGGATCGGCGTCGCGCTTGTAGCCGCGCGAGGCCCGCACCCCGCACAGCGCCGCGATCGTCGCCGCGGGCGACACCTCGATCAGGTTGTGATGAAGGACGAACCCGGCACCGCGCAGCCGCCGGCGGACATGGCCCGCCCGCGCGGCGATCGCGTGGTTGCTGGCACCCAGCGCCTGGATCGGCAGCAGGCCGCGGCGGTACACGACGTCGACCTCGGTGGCGCGGTGCGCGTACGGCGCGAGCTGGACCTGCGCGACCTGGTTGATGGTGCGGATGCGATCCCCGGCCACCGCCTCGGCGACCCTGCGGACCAGCGCCCGACCCTCGGTCCGCAGCCAGATCACGGCCGGCTCCTCACACGCCTCCATACCGGGGCACACCGGCCGCTCGCAGCGCCCGCAGGAGGGCCGGGTCAGCGGGGCGTCGATCGCGATCGCGGCGTCCGTGGCCTCGAGCAGCCGCTGAATCAGCGTCTCGTCCGTCCACGGCTGCTTGTTGGCGCGGCTCGCGACCTCCAGCACCTCGACTCCATCAGGAGTCGCGCGGAGCTCGGCGACGGCCGTGGTCTTGCCTCGACCCCCGCCGAGATCGACCCCGATGAATCTGAGAGACGGTCGCTCCACCGTGGACTGCTGGCAACGGTAGCACGATCTACTCGGCCGAAAATCGTCATGGCGGACTGGCCTTTAAGGCGGGAGTTTGCTTATGGTGCGGCCCCTGTAAGTAGCCCCGGCCCGGCGCGTTAGAGCACCGGGTTTTCTACGCCCTCTGTCTCCCATGGATCGTATCGCCACCTTCCAGACCTTCATCGCGAAGAGCCCAAAGGATCCGTTCCCTCGGTACGGCCTGGCGATGGAGCACAAGACGCGGGGCGAGCTCGACCTCGCCTGGGCGGCGTTCCAGGAGTTGCTGTCCGGGTTCCCCGACTACGTCCCCACCTACCTGATGGCCGGCGGCACGCTCGCGGCCTTGGGCAGGGCGAGCGAGGCACTGGATGTGTATCGCCGCGGCATTGCAGCCGCGAAGAATGACTCGCACGCACGTGGCGAGCTCGAATCGGCATTGGCCGAGCTATCGGCGGGGGCTTCGCCCACCGCTTGACGTTTTTCGGTCGCCGTTCAAGCGGTCGACCAGTTTTTGGGAGTTCTGAAGCGCGTTGTTTCGACGGACCCAGAAAACAAAGACCAGAAAAGGACCTAGACCAGATGAAGAAGATGTTTTTCGCAGCAATCGTGATCGCTTCCCTCGCCGCTTGCGGTGGCAAGAAGAAGACCGACACCATGACCACCCCCCCGGCTGGTTCGGGTTCGGCGACGACGCCGGAAGCTGGTTCGGGCTCGGACGCTCCGGCGGCCGACGGCTCGGCTGCTCCCGCCGGCATGTAAGCCGCGTCCAGCTACCTCCAACCAAGACGCGCGCTGGTTCTCCAGCGCGCGTTCTTGTTTGTGCTAAGAACGACGCCGCTTCCTTAGCCGGGATGGCGAAATGGTAGACGCGGTGGTCTCAAAAGCCGCTTCGGTTAAACGAGTGCCGGTTCGAGTCCGGCTCCCGGCACCCCTTGTTGACGACACGCGCGACCGGAAGCGGTGCGCGAGCCGTCCGCGCGAGTAGCGCGAGCACACCCTCGACGCTCACCGCGATCAGCGCTGCGTAGAGCAGGAACATCCCGATCAGCATCAGCGTGGTGTCGATCCGCGTGCAGTGGATCGGCGTGACCCCGTAATGGTGGCCGACCGGGAAGGCGAGCACGGTGCTCGCGGCGAGGCAGAGCGCGAGCACCAGGCCTGCGAGGCGCGTGATCCACGGCATGCACCCGAGGATACCAGCCACCGCCGACGCGGTGCGCGCCAGATCGAGGGAGGTGTGCCAGACTGATCGAACGTGGAGTCGTCTTCGACGTTCTGCTGCGTCCAGTGCCGGCTGCTCCAGCCGCCGACCACGGCGTGCGTCGAATGCGGCGCTCCGATGACGGCACCGGTCGAGCTCGTGCGCGAGCTCCTCTACTACCGCGACATGCGGATGATCGATCGCCGCGACTGGGGCCTGATCACGGCGTTCCTCGCCGGCAGCTCGCTCGCGCTACCGATCCTCGCGCCGTTCGCCGTCGGGAGCCTGGTCGCGCTCGGGATCGACAAGCTCCGCAAGCTGCGCCGGCAGCGCGCGATCGCCGGGGTCACGCTGCCCGCACCGATCCCCGCGCCGGGTGCCACCACGCTGTATGGCGTCGCGCGGAAGTTTCGCAGCACCGTGTCGTCGTTGATCGCGGGCGAGGTGCTGCTCGAGCACGCGATGATCAAGGATCGCCGCGGTGCCGTGCTGCTCCGCCGCAGCGAGACCACGCCGTTCCTCCTCGAGGTCGAGGGCCGGGGGCCGGTGCTGGTCACCGGCATCACGCGCGTCAAACCCGCGAGCGTGCTGTCGCACCGGAGCGTGGTGGCGCACGGCGATCCGCGGCTGTCGAGGATGGGCGTGCCGAGCGACCTCGCCGTCACCGGCGATCTCGAGATCTCGTCGATCGTCGCCGACGGCCCCGGGCTCGCGGTGACCGGCGTGCTCGAGGACGAGTCGGTCGCCGAGCTGGCGTTTCATCGCGATGGCGGGCGGATCCCGACGATGCGCGGCCGGATCGGCGCGCCGGTGATCGTCGAGGATCCACGGTTGATCGCCGCAGTCCTGTGACTGTCGTAACCGCCTAGTAGAGTCACGGTGATGTCGGCTCCGGTGCTGCGCCCGTACCAGCGCGAGGCGATCGAGGCCGTGGTCGCCGCGCGCAGGAGCGGGATCCGCCGGATGGTGGTCTGCCTGCCGACCGGCGCGGGCAAGACGGTGATCTTCTCGGAGCTCGCACGGCTGGCGACCAAGCAGGTGCTGGTGCTGGCGCATCGCGAGGAGCTGCTCGCGCAGGCGGTGGACAAGCTGGGGCGCGCGCTCACCGGGACGCGCGTCGTCGGCCTCGAGCGTGGAGCCTCGCGGGCCGCGGCCGATGCCAAGGTGCTGGTCGCGTCGCTGCGCTCGCTGCATCCCGATCGGATCGGCAGCGTGCTCGCCGGGCGCGATCTCGGGCTGATCATCTACGACGAGTGCCATCACGCCCCGGCCGACGACAACCAGCGCGTGCTGCGCGCGATCGGTGCGTTCGAGCCCGACTGGCCGGGCACGCTGGTCGGCTTCACCGCGACCACGATGCGCGGCGACGGCAAGGGCCTCGACCTCGTGTTCGAGGAGCTGGTGTACGCGAAGACGCTGCCGGATCTGATCGACGCCGGGTATCTCGCGCCGCTCAAGGGCTTTCGCGTCGCGACCGAGGCCGACCTCACCCGGTTGTCGCCCGGTGGGAGCGACTTCGACGACGGCGAGCTCGCCGAGGTGGTCGATATCCAGGAGCGCAACGCGCTGGTGGCCCGCTCGATCCAGGAGCTCGCGCGCGATCGCCGGACGATCGCGTTCTGCGTGACCGTCAACCACGCGCGCAACCTGTCGAAGGCGCTCAACCACCTGGGCGTGCCGGCCGGCCTGGTCCACGGCGAGATGTCCGCGGGAGATCGTGCCCGCGCGCTCGCCGAGTTTCGCGAGGGCAAGACCCGCGTGCTCGCGAACGTCGCCGTGCTCACCGAGGGCTTCGACGATCCGGGCGTGTCGTGCATCGCGATGGCGCGGCCCACGCGATCGGAGGGGCTGTACGCGCAATGCGTCGGGCGCGGCACGCGGCTGTTCGAGGGCAAGCAGGATTGCCTGATCCTCGACTTCGTCGATGTCTCGGAGCTGTCGCTGTGCACGCTGCCGTCGCTGTTCGGCTGTCCGCGGGATCTCGATCTCCGCGGCGAGGACGCGAGTGACGCGGCCAAGGCCTGGCAGCAGCTCCAGCTCGACTACCCGGAGCTCGAGCTGGAGGCCGGCGCGTTGACGCTGCGCGAGATCCAGGATCGCGCGGAGGCGTTCAATCCGCTCACGCTGCAGGTGCACCACGACGTGCGCGCGATCAGCCGCAACGCGTGGTTCTCGCTCGGGCGCCACGGCGTCGGGTTGCTGTTCGCGCGCGCGCGCGAGGTGACCAGCGCCGTCACCGTGCTCGCGCAAGGGTTCGGGACACGGTCCCGAGAACGTCGCGGCAAGCGCTGGCAGGTCGCGATCGATCACCGCGAGATCGAGCGGTTCTCGACGCTGGAAGAGGCCGTGCAGGCCGTCGACTACGAGATCGCGCGTCGCGGCCCGGCGGCGCAGGCGTCGGCGCAGGACGATGCCTCGTGGCGCTACACGCCGCCGTCCCCCGAGCTGCTCCGCCAGATCCGCCCGCACGATCATCCGCACACGCAGGCCGAGGCGCTGCAGCTGCTGGTCTGGTACGCGGTGACGCGCGCGCGCTAGCAGCTCAAGCGGCGATGCACGTCATCGCGTACGGCCTGCGCGACGGCCTTCGTGCCGGCCTTGCCGCCGAGATCGCCGGTCAGCGGCTCGCCCTTCTGGACCAGCGTCGCCACCGCGGCCTCGACCGTCTGGTGCGCGCGCAGCAAGCGCTCGTCGCCGTAGCGGCGGCCGAGCCACGCCATCATCTCGCCGGTGGCGAGCATCATCGCCATCGGGTTCGCCTTGTCCTTGCCGGCGAGCGGCGGCGCCGAGCCGTGGATCGGCTCGAACATCGCGTGGTCGTCGCCGACGTTGCAGCCGACCGCCATGCCCATGCCGCCCTGCAGCACCGACGCGAGATCGGTGAGGATGTCGCCGAACATGTTGGTGGTCACGCAGACGTCGTAGCGCTCGGGCTGGGTGAGCACGAACATCGCGAACGAATCGACGATCGCGACATCGGGCTCGACGTCGTTGAACTCCTTCGCGACCTCTCGAAAAATATCGAGGAAGAACCGGCAGCCGGTCAGCACGTTGTGCTTGACGATGCAGGTGACGCGCAACTTGCCGTCGGCGGGCGCGCCCTTGCCTCGCTGCTTCGAGATCTCGAACGCCTTGCGGATCACGCGCTCGCTCGCCGTGCGCGTGATCACCCGGAGGTCGGTGGCGCGGTCGTCGGTGCGCTCGCCGATGCCGGAGTAGAGGCCTTCGGTGTTCTCGCGCAGGATCACCATGTCGACCTTGTCGGGCGACCACACCTCGGCGAACGTCCCCGAGAGGCCGTGCTTGGTGCCGGGCAGGCAGCGCACCGGGCGGACGTTCGCGTAGAGGTCGAGCCGGATGCGATTGCCGATCACCGGGTTCCAGCCCGCCATCTTGCCGTCGGGCAGGTGCACGGGTTGACCGTCGGGGCCGCTCCAGCCCACGGCGCCCAGCAGGATCGCGTCCGCGGCGCGGCACCTGTCCTCGGCGGTGGCGGGCCAGTCGGAGGTGCCGTCCTCGAGGAAGAACTTTCCTCCGCACGGAATCTCGTCGAGCGCGAATCGGACCCCGGTATCGACAGCGATCAGCTCGACCAGCGCCCGCGCCTCCGCCATCACCTCGAGTCCGATGCCATCGCCGGGTAGGAGGACCACGTCATAGGTCGACTTCGGCGAACGTCCCATCGGCGGGAACCTAACACGCGTCACGGCGCGGGCGGCATCGGTGGCTCCGGAGGCTCGCGCGTCATCATCGCGAGGAACGCGTCGTACAGCTCGGTGGTGCTCGCGCTGGCCTTCAACGTCACGTCGGCGCCCGCGGAGCTGACCGCGATCGCTCCCAGGATCTTCTTCGCGACGGCGGGCGTGCGATCGCGACCGGCGGTCTTCGTGATCTCGCGCCTGACCTCGGTGACCCACTGGCCCGCGGTGGTGGCATCCTTCGTCGTCCCGACGAGCGTCGCCGAGGCGACCGTGCCGGCGAGGGTGACGTGGCCGTACGCCGTGGTGAACGGCACCTCTCGGTCGAGCGGCTTCGCCAGCTTGATCGCGCCGAACGCGGCCGCCTTCGGATCGAGCTTGCCGAACAGCGAGCCGACCGGCGACTTCGCGAGCCCCTTCTTGCCGACGAAGCCCTCGAGCCGCGCCTTCCGGATCGGATCGATGTTGAACGCGACCACGGCCTTGTCGACCCACGCGAAGTACGCGGTGTCCTTGCCGACGCTGACCTCGGTGAACATCCCGGTCTGCTGGACGGTGACCTGCTTGCGCTTCTCGACGGTGCGCAGCATCGCCTCGAGGCAGGTGCTCGCCTTCGCGCGGTCGATCTTGAGCTGGACGAACAGCATGATGTCGTCGTCCTTGCCGTTCGGATCGCCGGCGATCACGAAGCCGTCGACCACCTGGGTCACGTCGAGGTTGCAGGCGCTCCTGAACAGCTCGAGCCCCTCGCGGATGTCGCGCTCTTCCTTCTTCACCAGGTCGAGGAGCTTGCCGAACGCCGGCTGTTTGACCGCCGCCGCGACGTCGACCGCGCCGATCGCGGGGATCGTGTCGGGCAGGTTGTCCTTCGCCGCTTGCCACGCCTTGCTGACGTCCGCTCCCGCAGACGACGACACGGCCGCTACCATCACCAGCGCGCAGATGCTTCGCATCCACGAAGCGTATCAGCCCGAGGCGGCGGGCCGCAGCGCGCGTCCGGCCCAACGGCGCGGCAGCCGCACCGTGAACGTCGTACCGATCTCCGGACCCGAGGCGACCTCGACGTCACCGCCGTGACCGCGTGCGACCTCACGCGCGATGTAGGTGCCGAGGCCGAGCCCGCGGACGCCTTCACTGCGGCGGCGGAACGGGTCGAAGATGCCGGGCACCAGCGAGGGATCGATCGTCCCGAGGTTGTGGATGCGGACGACGACCTCGGTCTCGCCGCTGTCGACCTCGATGCGGATCGGCGTCGCCGGATCGCCGTGCTGCACCGCGTTCGCGATCAGGTTGGAGAACAGCTGCAGCAGGCGCGCGGAGTCCCCGATCGCCGTGCAGGAGCGGCGCGACGACACCTCGAACCGCCGCGCCGGATGGGCGACGCGGAGCTCCTCGACCGTGCGATCCACCAGGCTCGCGATGTCGACCTCCTCGCGTGCGTTGACCAGCCCGACGCCGTCGCCGAGCCGCGACCGCGTCAGATCGAGGAGCTGCTCGATCATCTCGGTCATCCGACCACCGGCGGCCAGCATCTTCCCGGTCACCCTGCGGGTCGCGTCGTCGGTGTGCTGCAGCTCGAGGAGCTGCGCGCCGGCCGTCAGCGTCGCGAGGGGATTGCGGAGATCGTGGCCGAGGATCGCGATGAACATCTCGTTGAGGCGCAGCACGTTCGCCAGCTGCGTGCGCTGACACTCGAGGTCGAAGAACACGCTGGCCTTGCTGGCGAGGATGTGAGGATCGATCGGCTTGTAGAGGAAGTCGACGGCGCCGGCCTCGTAGCCCTTGAACGTCCGGTACGGATCGCGCGTGCCGGCGGTGACGAAGATGATCGGTACGTGCTTCGTGCGTTCGGTGCCGCGCATCAGCTCGGCGAGCTCGAAGCCGTCCATGCCCGGCATCTGGACGTCGAGCAGCGCGAGCGCGACCTCGTGTTGCAGCAGCAGCTCGAGCGCCTCGGGCCCCGACGACGCGATCAAGAGCTCGAGGCCATTGCGGCGCAGCAGCGCCTCCATCGCGACGAGGTTCTCGGGGGTGTCGTCGACGACCAGGAACTTCACGGTGTCAGTCATACGTGGCCTCCCAGGTGGAGGAGGAAGGTGCCGAGCGCCGCCGGGGACAGCACGCGATCTGCAAGACCGAGGCGGATCGCCGCCGTGGGCATCTCGCCGGATGTGGCGGTGCTCGGATCCTGGACGGCCACGAGCCCGCCGGCCTCGCGGATCCGCGCCAGCCCGGCCGCGCCATCGTCGTTCGCCCCGGACAGCAGCACGGCACCGAGCCGAGGTCCGTAGGCATCTGCGGCCGACTCGAACAGCACGTCGATCGACGGCCGCGAGTACTGCACCGGCGGATCGACCGACAGCGCGAACGTCCGCGTGCGCTCGACCAGCAGGTGATAGTTCGCGGGCGCGACGTAGAGCGTGCCGGTGGCGAACGGCTGCTTGTCGTCGACCTCGACCACCGGGATCGCGGAGCGCGCACCGAGGACGTCGACGAGCAAGCTGCGCCTCGTCGGCGGCACGTGGAGGACCACCGCGACAGGCACCGGGAACTGCGCGGGCAGGGTTGGCAGGATCACGGCGAGGGCCTCGAGGGCACCGGCCGAGCCGCCGATCACGATCGCATCGACCTTCGCGCTCATAACCGCTGGTAGATCCGATCTTGCTGGACGAGCTCGGTGAACGCGGCCGCGTGCGCGGAGAATCGCAGCGTCTCCTTGATGCCGAGCCCGAGGAAGCCCTTGCGACAGAGCGAATCGCGCAACACGCCGATCGCGCGATCCTGCAGCGCCTTCTCGAAGTAGATCAGGACGTTTCGACACGACACCAGCTCGACCTCGGCGAAGGCGTTGTCGGTGGCGAGGCTGTGGTCGGAGAACAGGATGGACGCCTTGAGCCGGCGATCGAACACCGCCGAGCCGTACTGGGCGGTGTAGTAGTTCGACAGCGACGCGCGACCGCCGGCCTCGAGATAGTTCTGCGAGAACCGCGCGAACCGGTCGAGCTCGTAGACGCCATCCTCGGCCGCGCGGAGGCTGCGCGGGTTGATGTCGGTCGCGTAGATCAGCGTGCGATCGAGCAGGCCCTCCTCGTGGAGCAGGATCGCGAGCGAGTACGCCTCCTCGCCCGTCGAGCAGCCGGCGACCCAGACCTTGAGCGACGGGTAGGTGGCGAGGTACGGGACGACGACCGCACGCAGCGAGCGGAAGTACGACGGATCGCGAAACAGGTCGCTGACCTGGACCGTGAGGAACCGCAACAGCTCGTTGAACTGCTCGGGCTCGTGCAGCACGATCCCCTGCAGGCCCGACAGCGAGCCGCACCCGAAGTGGAGCACCGCCGCCGTCAGGCGCCGCCGGAGCGACGCTTCGGAGTAGCTCCGGAAGTCGTACTGGTAGCGATGGTAGATCGCGTCCAGCAACAGCCGCAGCTCGAGATCCTCGTCGGGGGCGATCACTTCGGCATCCAGACCCGGGCGAGCGACAACAGCTTGTCGACGTCGAGCGGCTTCGCGATGTAGTCGTTCGCGCCTGCCTGCAGGCAGTTCTCGCGATCGTCGGACATCGCCTTCGCGGTGAGCGCGATGATCGGCAGCTTCGCGAGATGAGGCTGCTTGCGGATCGCGCGCGTCGCCTGCAGGCCATCCATCTCCGGCATCATGATGTCCATCAGCACGAGATCGACGCCGGGCTTGTCGCGCAGGTGATCGAGCGCCTCGCGGCCGTTGCGCGCGATCTCGATCTTCGCGCCGCGCGGCTCGAGCACGCTCGACAGCGCGAAGATGTTGCGGACGTCGTCCTCGACGATCAGGATCCGCCGGCCCTCGAACACGGCCTCGCGATGCCGCGCCGTCTTCAGCATGCGCTGGCGATCGGCGGGGAGCTCGGCCTCGACCTGGTGGAGGAACAGCGTGATCTCGTCGAGCAACCGCTCCGGTGAGCGCGCACCCTTGATGATGATCGATCGCGAGAACTGGCGGAGTCGCTGCTCCTCGTCGCGCGACAGCGAGCGACCGGTGTAGACGATCACCGGCGGGAACGCGCGGCTCTCCTCGTTCGCCATCTCCTCGAGCAGCTCGAAGCCAGTCTTGTCGGGCAGCGAGAGGTCGAGCACCATGCTGTCGAACGTCTGCGAGCGCAGCCTGTCGAGCGCGCCGGCGGCGGTGCCGACCCCGACGACCTCGACGCCATCACTCGACAGCAGCTTGCAGGTGCTCTCGCGATGGACCTCGTCATCCTCGACCACGAGCACGCGGCGCAGCTGCTGCGTCAGCTTGCTCTCGAGGCGTTGCAAGGCGACCTCGAGCTCCTCGCGCTTGACCG
>Ga0075163_10008297_pt1 | contig 13700 bp, 12 predicted proteins | sample JI1023141ADNA_FD_71478 | JGI IMG/M metagenome (GOLD analysis project Ga0075163, IMG submission 71478) | Wastewater effluent complex algal communities from Wisconsin, to seasonally profile nutrient transformation and Carbon sequestration -... | ecosystem: Engineered > WWTP > Effluent > Algae...
AGCCGGGCAAGTGTATGTTCCGAATATTCGTGGACATTACATGTCTGGAAGCAAACGAGGTGATTGTGCCTACGTTGGACAGTTAGAAGACGATCTTGTGGATCTAATTCAACGTATGCATCTGCAAAACAAAAAAATCTTTCTTTTTGGTCATTCAAGCGGAGGCGGTTTAGCAATTCGGTTTGCTGGGGGAAATCACAGTATACCAATTCACGGTTATGTACTTTTATCCCCAGCTATTCCAAGAGCGCCGACTATGCGACAAGGGACAGCCGGAGGGTGGGCAAATGTGCAGCTATTTAAACTCTTGTTTTGCTTGTTTCTGAATGCACTTGGAATCACTAAATTCAATCATTTAAAGGTGATCTCATTTAATAAACCGAAAGAAGCATGTGATGGGGAGGAAACTCTTGCATATTCGTTTAATTTGAACAGTTCTTACCATCCTCGATACCCTTATCAGAGTGATATTCACGCTTTAAAAAGGAAGTTCTTAGTTTTGATTGGAGCAAGGGATGAGGCAAATGATCCTGCTAAATACCCTGAAATCATGCAGACTTCGAACGAGTCTCTCCAAGTGTTTGATGGGATCAAGCATTTAAATATCGTATGCGATCCTATTGCAATGCGAGCTGCATTAAATTGGATTAAATTAAAAACGACTCAGGATACTAGAGACTAATTGGTTCCAAGCCTCCATTCCTGGGTAGCAATTTTTTCAATGAAAGTAGGATCATGCGATACAGCTACAATAGCCCCTTCAAAATTCAAAAGAGCCTTTTCAAAAGCCTCCAAAGTTATGAAGTCCAGATGGTTCGTCGGCTCGTCCAATAAGAGGACATTTGGTTTTTCCAGTACAAGCGCCAGCAGCATCATTCTCTTACGCTGCCCTGTGCTTAGCGTGGAGAATGAACGCCTCAGAAAATCGGCTCCTCCTAAAGCTGCTTTATGAAGCTCGCGCCTTAAGTCTTCTTCAGAGAGCTGGTATTTGCTCTCAAAGTACTGCAGCGGCGTTTGATCCATAGGCAGCAGTTCGACTTCCTGATCCAGGAAAGCTATTTTTGCAGTAGGCGCTGAGCGGATGCTTCCTTCATCCAGGGGGAGATTGCCGGCAATTGCCTTCAAAAGGGTTGTTTTTCCGCATCCATTTGGACCTGTGACAAGAATCCTGTCTCCTTTGCAGATGCTCTTGCAAAAGCCGGAAAACAGGATCTTATTTCCATATGCCTTGCCTGCATGGTCTAGTTCAATCGCAACCGAGGATGCTAACGGCGATTCGGCAAATTTCAGGCCCTTGATGCTTTTTGGCTTTGGGTGGGAGAGAAGATCAGCCTCGATCTCTTCGAGGCGCCCTTTCATTGCATCGAGCTTGTGCTGCAGAGATTTCTGATGCTTCTCCCCTCTTTTATCATAGGCCATGATATTGCGATCTTTCGGAGGAGGCGCCTTGCCTTTGGAGAATGTGATTGCCTTGATTTTTTGCTTTAGGTCCGCTCTTTCTTCTTCCTGAGCTTCATAAGCTTTTATTTGCCTTTCCAGAATCCTCTCCTGCTCTTCTAGGTAGAAATCATAGCTCCCTCCATAGCAGGCAAGTTTTCCGTTTTTGATTTCAATAAGGCGGTTGCAGGATACATTCAGAAACTTGCGGTCATGCGAGACTATTACGCATGCTCCCGCTCTTTGCTTCAAGGCTTCTTCCAGCCATTGAATCATCTCCTGATCGAGATGATTGGTAGGTTCGTCCAAGAGCAGAAGATCCGGATTTTCAATCAAAGCTTTAGCGAGAGCTGCACGCACACGCTGTCCGCTGCTTAAGCGCGACATCGGAAGGTCTAGAAGGCTGCTGTCGATCTTCAATCCGCGCAGCACTTGCTCAATCGGAGCCTTTCGGTATCCGCCTAAACGCTCATATTTTTCATGCAGTTCAGCCCATTCAGATAAACGGTTTGGGTCTTCAAGGCAGACGCCCATTTCTTTTTCAAGGTCGGACAGAGAACTTCCCTCTATGAATTCCCTCACAGAAACTGAAGAATCAGGCAGAATGATTTCCTGCTGGAGGAATCCGATCGAAAGGCCGGATGCTCTGCTGAAGCTGCCTGAATCAGCCTGCTTTGTTCCAGTCAGAAGTTGAAGAAGCGTTGTTTTCCCGGAGCCGTTCTCTCCAATAAGGGCAAAAACATCGCCTTCGTTGATTGAAAGAGAAATATCTTCAAAAAGGGAAAAAGAGCCGAAAGATTTAAAAAGATGTGAAAATTGTATAAAGAGCTGAGACATAAGTTTGATCCTTGGGTTTGTTTTAACTAACAGATTGGATTCAAACTTAAATTCTCACTGGACGAGGCTCCTTTTACAGGCTATTATTGCATTTATTTTACCACAAACTCTTACCTATCTCAAGAGTTTTTAAGATGCCGGCCTCTATTGGATTAGAGCCGAATATTCGTTTTTGGAGATATAAATGCCTGAAATTGAGGAAAATGCAGAAGGCCAGACCATTAAGTCTGAAAACTTTTCTAAGAAAAACATGGAAAAGCGTTCTTTTATTGGATGCGCCTTCAACAGCTGCGACTTTTCTGAAGCTGTTTTGAGGAACGCAAAATTCTGCTCCTGCTCGTTCTCGAATTGTAATTTCAGCCTCGTCAAGTTGGATGGCTGTCGCCTGCAGGACGTTCGCTTCTTTGATTGCAAGATCGCGGGAGCTGAATTTTTCAAGTGCGATAAAACATTTTTTTCAGCGAACTTCAAAAATTGCCTGCTTCAATATTGTAATTTCTCTGACTTGAATATGAAAAACAGTTCTTTCAACGGAAGCAAACTAAAGGACAGCCATTTTACAAATACAACATTGAAAGGCGCTGATTTCAGCGGTGTAGATTTATTAGGAACGGTCTTTCACAATTGCGACCTCTGCAATGCAGATTTTTCCAACAGTACGCAATATGATATCGATCCGCGGACGAACAAAATCACGAAAGCGAAATTTTCCTTTCCTGAAGCTGCAGGTTTGCTGCGCGCTTTTGATATCACGCTTGTTTAGGAGGCAAAATGAAAATTGCATTTTTATTTTATGAAGGGATGACAGCTTTGGATGCCGTTGGACCTCATGAAATTCTCAGCCGGCTACCGGAAGCCCAGGTTTTTCGTGTGGCAAAAATCGCAGGGCCTGTGCGGACAGATTCGGGATTGATATTAACGGCGGATCATCCGTTGTCTGCAATAACTCAAGCGGATATTTTATTCATCCCTGGAGCAGGAAGTGCTACGACTATGCGGAACCATCCCGAAGTCTTAGATTGGGTGCGTTCTATCCACAAAACTACAACTTGGACAACTTCCGTCTGTACAGGAAGCTTGATTTTAGGAGCTTCCGGCATTTTGAAGGGCCTTCGGGCAACATCTCATTGGGCTGCCTTAGACCGTTTGAAATTATGGGATGCAGTGCCTGTTGAAGCCCGCATTGTCGAAGATGGAAAAGTGATGACTGCAGCTGGAGTCTCCGCGGGTATTGATATGGCTTTAACGCTGACAGCAAAAATTGCAGGGTCGCAGTTTGCCAAATCAATGCAGCTGGGAATTGAGTACGATCCTCAGCCGCCATTTGATGAAGGATCTCCCAGAAAAGCCGACCCCACCTTATGCAAAGCTCTGAAAAGCCGTATGGTTGCTGCTTTCGAAGAAGTTTAGATTAAGCCTCGATCATCGGCAAGACTGACTGCGCCAAGGTTAAAAAATGGCTGGCGTCCAGGCGGTCTTCAGCCTGCCAGCATGAAGCTAGGATAAGACGGACATAGTACCATTCAACAACGTCTTGAAACGGATAGCCGAAGCAGCTGGCTAGAAATTTGAGGTCATGGCTGGGATCTTCGACGCATGCCCAAATTTCATGGATCGGGCTGCCTATTACGCCTTTCGGATCGATAACTACCCAATCATTTCCGTTGGATAGGATGTTCTCTTGATGGAGGTCTCCATGAAGAAGAACTTTACGGCCGGAATCTTTTTTTACGAGCTCGTTTTTCAGCTTGCGCGCTCTCTTCAAATGATCTTTGGGAAGATCCCATTCCTTGTCAACGGCGGCAAGCCATTCTTCAATCGAAGGAAAACCTTCCTTGGATGGAATAGGGGCTTGATGCAGCTTGTCGATGACTTTGCAGGCAATCTCGATTCTTTTCTCTTTGGGGAGGCTGCTTTTTAAAAGATCTCCAGGAACAGCTCGTTCCAGCAAAAGAACCCCTTCTTCACGATCAAGCACTGAGACTGCTCCAAATCCTTCGAAAGCATTCAGAGCCATAGCTTCCTTGTCGATCAAATTTGCATCAGGGCTGAGCTTCAAAATGACAGGAGCCTTTCCTTGCAGCCCTGCGAGGACGTAACTGTAGCTGAGGTTTGGAAAAGGTTTTAACCCCGATAATCCCCATGAGCGCTGCAATTGTTCAATCCTGCGCGGCAGTTGGGAAAGCCAGCCTTCCCCGCGCTTTCCATAGATCTTAACGATGTTATGCTTCAGTGTTTCCATAGAAGATTCCTAAGAAGCAAGATTTGGTCCGGTCTTGAAAAACGAGACATTTTTAGCGACGACCGACTCGGGATCGAGTCTTATCATGGCATTCAACGGATCGACAACATTTTCTACGAACCAATGATTCCAATTCTGTTTGTCGTGTCCTAAGTATTTAGCTACAAAGCGAATTAGGCGGTCTTTATCGAAGCTTGCAAGAGAAGCTACTCCCCTGATGCCTACATGTTTGAGAATCCCCTTTTCCAAGTCATATTCCACGATTCCGGCAGCGCATTTTGGTTCGGCTTGCAGCCTTTTCACAAAGCTGTCCTTTGACGTACCGAAAATCCACAGGCAGGAATCTTCCCAAAGAAACCAGACTGGGGAATCGCGGGGAATTCCATTCTCAACCGTCGATAAATGAGCCATCAACGGTTTGCTGAGTACGTCTTCGATCTCGAAATCCTTTTGTGCGAATATCATGCTTTCCCTACTCCGGCAAGAGATTCAAGATAACGGAGATTGAACTGATAAAGCTTTGAGTTTCTTGATTCCCAGGTTCCTCTTTTAACAGTAAATCCGACCGCTGCAACCGCTCTGCTTAAGTGCAAAAGAGGCATCATCTGCTTATAGTCAGGAACTTTTCTAATAGAGGCGTATCCTTCTAAGAACGAGCTTTTACAGCCCGCAGGCCACTCGCCGAACTCTAACGGACAGAAATCATCTTCAGCAAATCCTCCCCTGCCGGACGACCAATCGATGATTCCACGCACTGTTCCATCAGAAGCGATGATGTTTCCAGGGCGGAAATCGCGGTGTATAACACACGGACCGTCGGCGGATAAAAGCAGATTGATATCTCTGTCGAAATAGCTCCTGCATGTTTCAAGCAAACTCCCGGACAGATGGCCTTTGCATTCTTCAATCCCCTCTTCGAATTTCATCGTAAAAGGAATGCGAGGGTCATTGCTCAAATGGGATGAATCTGTCAGATCTCCATAGCCTTCGGCATATTCGAGATGGATGCGGGCAAGAAGCGCACCTATTTCCGATGCCAAAGTCTTAGTAATCGTTTCTGGTTTAAGAAGATCGCCCTGGACGCATTCCATTAAAACAGCTGCATCCAGTCCCTCTTCCGATTCTATAAGCTGAATGATCTTAGGCACGAGGATCTTGCCGGCAAAACGGCTTAAAAAATAAGACTCTCTTAAAAAGTCTCCTTTTCGAGAGCAGACTTTTAAAATCAGATCAGAGCGCCCGGGCTGCGAAATTCTAAAGACCGCAGCCACCATCGCATCTTCATGGTCTATGAAAGTGAATTGAGCCTTAGGGAGGTTTAAACGCTTTTTATAAAGAGGAATAAGAGATGCCATGTTATGTGTTTTCTCCTGTATCCTCGATCCTTAGCTGCATGTTGTAGAGGCTGGCGTAAGTCTTATCTAAAGCAATGAGCTCTTCATGGGTTCCCTGTTCTTCAATCCCCTTATCCGTCAGCACAAGAATTCTCTGGGCGTTTCTGATCGTTGACAGGCGGTGCGCTATAACAAGAGTTGTGCGATTCTTCATCAGCCTTTCAAGGGAATTCTGCACAGCTCTTTCGCTTTCATTATCAAGGCTGCTAGTGGCCTCGTCGAAAATGATGATAGGAGGATTTTTTAGGAAAGCGCGAGCGATGCTGAGCCGCTGCTTCTGTCCCCCGGAAAGTTTAACTCCGCGCTGGCCAATGTCTGTAGAATACCCATTTGGGAGCGCCATAATAAAATCATGCGCATTTGCTTGCTTGGCTGCGACGATGATTTCCTCTTCAGCAGCATCAGGCTTTCCATAGCGGATGTTTTCTAAAACCGTGCCGGCAAAAAGATAGATATCCTGCTGGACAAGGCCGATATTTTTCCTAAGAGATTTTAGCTGAAGATTTTTAATATCCTGGCCGTCGACTAATATTTTCCCAGCGCTGGCTTCATAAAACCTTGGAATTAAAGAGCAGAGGGTGGTCTTTCCAACCCCTGAAAATCCAACCAGGGCTACGTATTCTCCCACATTTATTTTCAGGGAGATATTTTTCAAAACATGGGTATGCCCTTCTCTATATTTAAAGCTGACATCTTTGAATTCTATCTCTCCCCGAACCTGATCCAGTTCTTCAGCGTTCGGCGCATCTTGAATGTCTGGTTCAACTTCCAAAACATCCATAAAGCGGTTAAAGCCGGTAACCCCTTGCTGATACAGACGAATAAAATTGCCGAGCCGTTGAATTGGTTCTATCAGGATAACGATGTACAGGAGAAAAGTGAGCAGATCAGCCAGATCCATGGAGCCTTTAACGATGCTTGCTGCTCCAAAAATGACAATGGCGACCGTCATGAGCTGAGTAAAAGAGATTAGGCCGTCATAGAAATAGGCTTCTGCCTTGTAGCCTTTCCGCCTGCTCTCGAGGAATTGATTATTCTCACCGGCGAATTTTTTCTTTTCGATTTCTTCATTGGTAAATGATTTGACTACTCTAATCCCTGCAAGAGTGTCTTCTACTTGCGCGTTGATATCTCCGATTTTGTCACTGCTCTTCTTTAATGCAGCATACATTTTCCTGGCTGTATAAAATCCATAGATTCCCATAACAGGAACAAAGAGAAAGGCGATAAGAGCAAGCTTGGCATTGATGCTCATCAAGATGGCAAACGCACCGATGAAATTCAAAAAAGAAATGACCGCGTCTTCCGGGCCGTGGTGATAGAGTTCGGCAAGATCGAATGTGTCATGGGAGATGCGGGTCATGAGCTGGCCGGTTTTGTGCTCATCGTAGAATTTGAAGGAGAGTTTTTGATAGTGATCAAACAGCTCTCTTCGCATGTCTCTTTCCATCAGGGCGCCCATGACATGCCCTTTGTAGTCGATAAATGCATGGCATGCTGCATAAATGGCAATTAGACCCAGCATAATGCCGCCCATTATGTAGATTTGATGGAGGGCGTCCGCTGACCCAACCTGCAGCAAATTGGCTGTGATGTACCGCACGCATAACGGAATAGCGAGCATCGCTGCAGAGGCAATCACTGCGCAGGCCATATCCGCGCTGAAAAGTCCAAGGTAAGGTCTGTAGTATGAAAAAAACTTTCTAACGCGGGAAGGCTTTCGGCTCATAAATATTTCCCCATCGCCCGGTCATCAGGGTGGGTAGCCTCTCCATCCGGATTATTGAACGGCATATCTATGTACCCAAGCTTCTTGTAAAAAAGATAGGCATTCGGGGAAGCTTCAGTTTGAAGAAGTGTTACACCTTGCTGCTTTAGCTCCTGTTCGCAATGGTCCATCAAGTATTTTCCCATACCGCTGCCACGCTTTTGCTCATCGATGACTATAATGCGCAGAGCCGCCCTATGATCCGGCCACATTTGCACATGGGCATACCCGATAACTTCATCTCCATCGTATAAAAGCCAATGAAGATGATCTTTTTGATCTAACGCCCAAGTGTAAGGGTCTTGAATGTTCAGCCGGTCAAAAAAATGCTTCTGCCTAAAATCAAGAGCTGATTTTTTCTCTTTTTCAGAGGATATGAGGCGCGCTTGCGGATCGACATCTGTTTTTAATGCTATGTCTACAACGCCATTGGGTTCAAACATGCCCTTAAACTGTTCAAGCATTGCCGACCTTTCTTTGCCTCCGTCCGGCATCAAAAGCAACGCTTGTCCGTATTCTGCAATGTCTTCCACGATTCGTTCGTGCCGGTAATAGGCTAGGATGGCCATGTTGATTTCAGTCTTCCCATATCCTTTATAAAAACAATCTTCTTCATGGGGATTATTCCAGACATTTGCGACCCCTCCGCCAATAAACATGAGATCGCGCTCTTTGGGAGCCATAATAGGATCGTCCCAATCCACTATGAAGAGGGAGCCGCTTTCATCGATCAGCACGTTGCCGCCGTGAATGTCTGAATGGCACAGCACAAATTCAGGCGATTGTTCCTGGATCTTTTGACTTAAAGCTTCAGCCCGATCTACCAGATGATGAATTACCGTTCTGTGTTCTCTCATAAATGACTGCAGATTCAAAGCAGCTTCATCGCCGTTTAGATTGCCATCAACATGAGCATACAGCGATCTAACGGCCTTCCTCCATTTATCAGAATAAGTTTCTTTTCTAATCAGATCTTTGACTGAAGGCGGCGCGTTAAATTCGTGCACCTGCCTCAATATTTTGCCGAGAGCAATCCATTGGTTATCTGTTAGGTTATAGCAAAATCCATTCTGCCCATCGACAAATGGGTAAACAGTGAGAGTGGAATCGCCGATGTGCTGAGTCAGCTCGCCATTAGTTGTTTTGATAGGCGGAATGATCTGTTGAATCCCCGTATTCTGCAGCAAGGCTAATATTGCAACACTCATATCATAGCGATGGCCGCGTTTCAGCTTTACGAAATAAGACTGGCTGTTCTGCGTCTCAGCTTTATAGACGGAAGCATTCATATCCGCTCCCAAAGGAAGAAGTGTAAGCAAAACGGCTGCGATGCCGTAATTGACCTTTAGGCAATCAATGATGGATTGAGATGAAAAAGGTTGTTTGTCTGTCATGTTTCTCCCACCCATTTTAACATCTCTGCATCAAAAAGTTCCGCTTCTTCATATTGAGGTGAATGAGAGCTTTTTTCAAAGATGCGGACGGTTAAATTTTTGAACTTAGGACGGAGAGGATCCCAAGAATGAACGGGAGCTACCAAGAATTCAAAACGTCCGTAAGCAAGCAACACGGGAAGATCTAATGACTCCAGACCTTGCGAGACATCGACTTCACGGGCAAACTTGAGATACATTTGATCCAGAACATGCGTATTCGGTTTTACTCCTTGCCAAAGAGGGGTTGAATCAAAATTGTAGTCGTACCAGCTTTTAGGAATGTTTCGGAAATTCATTTGAAGAAACCACTCATCCCTCGGCAGCTGATTCAACTTTTCATCAGGCATCAGCTTCATATTCCGATCGAATGCCGCCTTCCGCTCCGGCCAGACAGAATCTTCCCAATTGTTTTGAGCCATTGCGATGTGATCCGGCCTCATATGCGGAGGCATTCCGATGATGACAGCGCCGGAAACATGCTTTTTGTATTTTTTCGCATATTCAAGAGCTAAAAGACCGTGGGCTGAATGGCCGACAACGATGCATTTTTCCAAGCCGAGCTTTTGCCTGAAACACTCAATATCCTCAAGCAGGGTATCAAAAGTCAGCGCAGCTTCCGGTCCGTCCGCAAACCCTCTATAATCAATAAAGTGCAATCGCAGGGATTTCCGAAGATTTTGCGAGAAGCTTCGGGGATAATAGATCGAACTGCCAACGACCAGAACATCCGGGCCTATTCCTTCTGTGAGATATTTTAGTTTAAAGCCATCGACTTCGATATGCCCTGCGTGTTTCATTGAATTCTCTTTGCTTTAGTTAGGGGTTTTACAAGCCACAAAATAAGATCGTCATCGAGCGGATAAGATTGGCCGGCAATAGCAGCCTCGCCTTTGTAAGTAATGCCGTTACCTTCGGGGGTGTATCCTAATTGAAAATAAAGCTGTTGCGCCGGTCCGTAATCGCGGTATAGCCCCACTCCAATCCCCATTTCATTGTAACCTTCTTGGCTTGCAAGGTCTTCAAGCCATTTAATCAATGCTGTACCCAAACCTTGTCTTCTATAATCTTCATCGATCCAAATTGCATTGATTTCGGGAATGCCTCTTTGCGCAAAAAAAGGAGATTCCGGTTTTCTAAGTAAACTTCCATAACCTAGGATTTCGCCATCCTTTTCTATGACTGCAACTGTACGAACTCTATCTTCCTGCTCTTGATAGTATGCGTCCCAAAGAGTTTGCGTCTTTTCAGATGTTGACCAGGGGAAAGAGTAACGTTCGACTATTTTGGGAATGTCAGTTTTATGCAAAGAGCGTATGAGGGGGTATTGTTTGTGTCTATCGCTATTCACACCGCTGGCAATTAAGGATTTAATTTTGCTGATGTTCTCATCAAGGGCTGTATGATGGGTATCTATTTCCAAGTCGTATGCGGCGTCGGCATGCACTTTATGGAATTGGCCGCGTGCCGATCCTACTATTCTGTTGCCCCGCTCTTTTTCTCTTTGTTCTAAGACAGGCAAAGGCGCGTTGACTCCAACCCACAAAACGGCGAAATCTCTTAAAAGCTCTCTCCATTCATCTACTTGTTTTTTGCCAAAAGAAACATCGTCGATGATAAGATGATGCCCCATCTTGGCTAACGTAACGACTACTTCCTGGAAGGTTTTTGCTATTTTTGCAGCATAGGGACCTATTTGGAGTTCTTGGATGGGATTGCCTGATGCATCGGAGCTTTTTTTCCAACTATACCCAAGAGAAGCTTCTCCTCCTGTCCAGTCGTTTACTTTTTCTGGCATCCAGCCAATGATTTTATCAATTCCTACATGGAGAAACAGGTCATCGGATGCGTGCTGCAGGGCTTTAGCAAGCGTTGTCTTACCGCTGCTTGATGGCCCATTGAGATAGATGATTTGCACAGGGCTATTTGGCATTGGATCCTTTAATGAAAGCATTAATTTTCTGTAGGATAGGTTCTTTCATTTTGCGATATTTGTCTCCGTCCTGATTTGCTATTTCTGCTGCCTGTTTTTTGACATTGGCGTATTCTTCCATGGCTTCCGGATGGGTTCTCAGATAATCTCTGAATCCAATTAGCTCTTTCCACTCTTTGCTTTCAGGATAAGTTAGATGGATGTGGTATCTTCTACTATTTTCTTCCGGATCCGGCAGGTAGGCAATGAAATAAAAGCGGTCCGGCGTACTGAAAGAAGGGCGGAATTCGTAGTTGAGTTCTTCCAGCTTGTTTTTTGCTTCTTCCATGCTGTCTTTCTCAACTGCAATCGCTATATCGATAATGCCTTTTCCTCCCAGTCCGGGGACGGCCGTGCTCCCGACATGCTCGATGGACGCAGGAGATAGGAAATGCTGGGCAATCCGAGCCTTTTCTTTTGCAAACAGGCCAGGAAAGAACGGGCTGTAAGGCTTGAATGCATATTTGCTCATGGCGTCCTTTGCTGTTTTTTCCACTCGTCCCTTTCCAGGCGGTAGAGAACATGGCGTCTTAGCGGATGCCCTTCTGGAACTTTTGGGTGGTCGAAATCGTCTTTGGAATCATGATGCATGCCGATTTTCTGCATTACTGCGCGGGATCTGGTATTTTCAACAGCCGTGAAGGAAACTATCTCGTTCAATTTAAGCGTTTCAAAACCATAGCGTAGGCAGGCTGAAGCCCCTTCTGTGGCATATCCTTTCCCCCAATGCTTGAATGCCAGCCTCCATCCTATTTCAACAGCCGGCACGAATTTAGCTTGAAAGTAGACATCCTCCAATCCAATAAAGCCGATAAATTCGCCAGTTTCAGCAAGCGAAGCCGCCCAGAATCCCCATCCGAATTTTTCAATATGGTTTGACACAAGGGAGACAGAATGGTCGCTCTCTTCTCTGGTCTGCAAACCAGAAAAGTATTCCCTGACTCTGGGGTCGGCGTTCATGCTGGCGAACGGTTCCAAGTCATTTTGGCTCCATTGCCTCAAAATGAGCCTGTCAGTTCTTATAATTGGAGGGTGTTCAATTTCTTTCATAGAAGTAACCGTGTTGAAAATTTTATAACGAATCATAGCACTGACTGAGAGGAAATTCCAGAGAAAAAGATTAACAAATACTCTTTACCTCTTGTATACTGTTGGTGTTTCCAACAAAATGAATACTTCAGCCTGCCTGTATGAAAAAACCATATTCGAAAAAATTTGCTTTAATTGGACTGCCTGGAAGCGGTAAATCCACCTTCGCTTCCAAACTAGGGGGAATTCTAGGAATCCCAGTTCACCATCTGGACAGACATATGTTTGAGCCCGGAGGGAAAAAACGGGACAAACAAGAGTTTATAGAAATCCAAAAAGCTATGCTCGATGAAGAGGCCTGGGTAGTTGAAGGATGTTCTTTTTCGACTTTCGAAATGAGATTTGCGAAGGCCGATATTTTGATATATTTTCAGTTTTCGCGATTTATCTGCTTTTTTAGGCTTTTTAAAAGACTTTTCAACTACAAAAAGGATTTCGGTGGATTAAGGGCTGTTACCTGGGAGATTTTGAAATACACCTGGAATTTCGATAAGGAGAAAAGGGCCAGGATTGAAGAACTCAGGAAAAAATACCCCCAGACTCAATTTCTTACCTTTAAAAGCCAGAAAGACGCTGATGGATTTTTACAATCTTTGTCTCTATAGGCGGTTTTTTTATAAAAAGTCCATATTCAATAAAAAAAGAACTAATTTAATCGACTTATTATCAACAAGTTAAAGTCATTTCTCAAAGCAAAATAGCCTATTTGAGTTCTATTGAACTCTGCATCTTCCACCGAATTTCTTCTGAATTTCTTCTGGGAAAAAATATTCAGCTGTTGTATAATAGGTTTTTCTTCACTTCTCCCATAATCATTTATTCTTAGCTATTTCTGAAGCATTCCGCTTATTTTTAATTTCCAAAAAGGATTTTCTAATGTCATTTTTTAAAGTATTAAACATTTTATTTGTAGTCTTAACAAATTTTTATATTCCGTGTTCTGCAAAGGAGGACAGTAAATTGAATAATAATTTTTTTATAATTACGGGCGGTCCTGGAACAGGTAAAACAACTCTAATTGAAGAATTGAGGAGGCGTGGAATTTGCTGCATTGAAGAAGGGGCTCGTAAAATCATTCAAGATGAAATGGCATCCGGAGGTGATGCATTACCCTGGAAAAACATAAAGAAATGCATAGAGCTTATGATTGCCCGTTCAATAGATGCCTATTATGAAGCAGTTAACGCAGGAGAAAATGTGGTAATTTTTGACCGAGGTGTTCTTGATTACCTGGGATTTGCCTATCGCACGCAAACACCTATTTCTCATGAGCTTGAAAATACAGCAAAATCCCTCGTTTATAACAAAATAGTATTCATTGCTCCTCCTTGGGAAGAGATCTATTGTAATGATGCTGAGAGAAAACAAACCTTTGAAGAAGCTCTCGAGGTTTATGATTCCTGCGTAAAGGGCCCTATACCCTCAAACCCCAAAAAATGGCCAAACTCACATTTTTCTTGCTTTTCTGATTTTCAAATCAGCATGATCACAATGCACTCTATTCCCTTAGGTATTTGTAAAGTGTTGG
>Ga0075163_10008298_pt1 | contig 13699 bp, 9 predicted proteins | sample JI1023141ADNA_FD_71478 | JGI IMG/M metagenome (GOLD analysis project Ga0075163, IMG submission 71478) | Wastewater effluent complex algal communities from Wisconsin, to seasonally profile nutrient transformation and Carbon sequestration -... | ecosystem: Engineered > WWTP > Effluent > Algae...
TTCACCAACTTCCTCGACGTTCCACTCTCGGACATCTCCCTCTGGGAAGCTCACATTCCGGTGGCCAACTTGCCTGCCGGTTTGCGCACGGTGGAACTGTGGGCACTGGATTCCGAGAAAACACGAGTGGCCCGATTTGACCAGAAGTTCAACATCCCCAGGCGGCCACAGGCGCCTTGAATGCCTAGGCTAGAATGTCCTTCACTACTTTCCCCGCGACGTCTGTCAGGCGGTAGTCGCGGCCTTGGAAGGGGAAGGTGAGCCGTTCGTGATCGATCCCAAGCAGATGCAGAACGGTGGCGTGGAAGTCATTCACATGCATGGGGTTGAGTGCGATGTTAAAGCCGAATTCGTCGGTTTCACCGTATGTGACACCCGGACGGCTGCCTCCGCCGGCCATCCAGAACGTGAAGCAGTCGCGGTGATGCTCGCGGCCAAACTGGCCGGTGGACTTGGTGATGCTGCCCTGTGAGTAAGAGGTACGGCCAAACTCGCTGCCAAAGATGACAAGGGTATCGTCAAGCATGCCTTGAAGTTTGAGATCTTGGATTAGCCCGCTGGATGCCTGATCGATCTCAGCCGCACCGGTTTTGAATGCATTGGGCAGCCCTCCGTGATGGTCCCAGCCGGGATGATAGAGTTGGATGAAGCGCACACCCTGCTGGGCCATGCGGCGAGCCTGAAGGCAGTTAGCCGCAAAACTGCCGGGGCTCTTCACGTCAGGCCCGTACAGATCCAGGACGCTCTGCGGTTCCTTTCTGATGTCCGTTACCTCGGGAACTGCGGATTGCATCCGGAAGGCCATCTCGAACTGATCTATCCGCGTCTCGATGTCTGCGAACGGGTGGGCGGCGAGTTCGATCTGATGCAGTTCCTTGAGCTTGTCTAGCATCCTGCGATTGGCGGCCGTGTCGATTCCATTAGGATTGCTCAAGTACAAGACCGGGTCGCTTCCGGAGCGGAACTGCACTCCTTGAAAACGCGAAGCCAGAAAGCCGCTGTCCCAAAGTCTGGATGAGAGAGGCTGATCCGCAGGCCTCTTGGATACGAGTACGATGAAGGAGGGAAGATCACGGTTGTCACTGCCGAGGCCATAGCTGATCCACGATCCCATGCTGGGTCGGCCTGGAAGCTGGGCGCCCGTCTGAATGAAAGTGAGGGCGGGATCATGATTCACCGCATCGGAGTGGAGCGATTTGATGAAACAAAGATCATCGGCGACCTTTGCCGTGTGCGGAAACAGTTCGCTGATCCAGGCACCTGAATTGCCATGCTGTGCAAACTTAAAGGGCGATCCAACCAAGGGGAACGATGCCTGAAGCATCGACATCCCCAGCGGCGTCTTCCCGCCGAGCACGGACTTCGGAATCTCCTCGCCCTGTCGTTTGTTGAGCTGCGGTTTGTAGTCGAAACTTTCGAGCTGTGATAGACCGCCGCTCATGAACAGGAAGATCACCCGCTTGGCCTTCGGGGCAAAATGAGGCAGCCCAAGAAGCCCGGGTGTTCCAGCGGCGGACGCACGCCCCTCACCCAAAAGATGCGCGAGGGCGATGGATCCTAAACCCTGCCCGCCGCGGGTGAGAAGGTCGCGTCGGGAGAACAATCCACTCCCCTGATTAGAAAGGGGGCTCTGCATCGAGGTGAGCTGTGTTTGCTGGAGCATCAAAACGAAAGTGTCCTACGGTTTCATGGTCGTCTCACTGAATCCGAGCAGCAACCGCACCATCATCGTCGTCGCTGCCAGATCGGGTGAGCACAAGCGGGCCGCGATGGGCATCTCGCCATTGCCGGTGAGGAGAGCTTTGATCGAGTCGGGAGCCCCTTCAAATCGCTGGCGCTCGCTTTCGCAATAGGACTCGATGACGCGAAGTTGCTCGCTCCCTGGAGCGCGGCTGGTGAGCAATCGATAGGCGTCCTTTGCCCTCGCGGAAGGATCGGATGGATGATGACTCAGCAGTTTTTCAGCGAGCACACGGGCAGCCTCGATTAGCTGTGGATCATTCATCAGTACGAGCGACTGAAGCGGGGTGGTGGTGCTCTCTCGGCGGACCTTGCAAAACTCGCGGGTGGGGGCATCGAAAACGGTCATGGTCGGCGGAGGCATGGTGCGCCTCCAGAAGGTGTACATGCTGCGTCGATAAAGTTTCTGGCCGTGATCCTGCACATAATCGTGCTGGGTACCGGAGTCCTCCCACAACCCGGCGGGTTGATAAGGCTTCACACTTGGGCCGCCAATGGTAGGCACCAGCAAGCCGCTGGCAGATAGGGCAAGGTCGCGCACTTGCTCCGCTGACAGGCGCTGCCGGGGGGCGCGTGCCAGGAGCCGGTTGTCAGGGTCGTCAGCGAGTAGTTTCGGATCGGCGGGCTGAGCGGATTGGCGATAGGTGGCCGACAGCACGATCTCCCGGCACAGCCTCTTCACGTCCCAACCCGTGTCCATAAAGTGCGTCGCGAGCCAGTCGAGGAGTTGCGGATTGCTGGGCATCTGACCCTGGGTGCCAAAATCTTCACTGGTAAGCACGATGCCGCGGCCGAAAAAAACCTGCCAGAAGCGGTTCACCGCCACTCGCGAGGTGAGGGGGTGGTTGCGATCCAGGAGCCACTTGGCGTAACCGAGGCGGTTCTGCGGCAAGTCTTTCGAAAATGGGAAGATGCTCTCAATCACACCCGGCTGCACAGGTTCGCGCGGTTGATCGAATTGGCCCCGGTTCAAAATGTGTGTCGGACGGCGGGGCCCGGTCCATTCCTTCATCACCATCAGGTCCACGGCTTCGCCACTGAGTTCGTTTTCCTCAGCCCGCGCGGCGTCAAGCTGCTGTTGCAACTCCCGCCACGGTTCGTCCTTCTCCCTGAGATACCAGGCAAGCCAGTCCTCTGGCTTCGAATCATCCGGAAGCAGCGCCCATTGTTTCACTTCCTGCGCGGTGAGTTCCCGGTCAAAGAAGAAAAACTCGTCAACAAGCCCATGGGAGAAGGATGCGTCATTGTGTCTTCCTCCAATTGTCATGCCCGTCTCCACGACCGCATCTTTCCCGCCGGGATCATCGCCCCATTGCACTCGATAGACGATGTCACGATAAAGGTTATCCCTGACTACCTCGGTGTTGGCTGGAAGTCCGTTGAGGAACAAACGCATGCCGTCCGAGTGGCTTGATCCATCGTAAGTGACCGAGATGTGGGTCCACTTATTCAAGGGAAGGGCCTCGCGTGAGCGGATGCGGATCTCGTTTCCGGGCGAGAAGTGCGCGAGAGCAAATTCTGGCCTGTCATCTTGGATGATCAGTTCATAGCCCCGGCTGGCCGAGTCAATCCCTGAGCGCGACCGATGAGCCAGCACTGCCCGCTTGATGGATTGCGTTGGCATCACCCAGAGTCCATAGCTAAGGGCGTTGCAACGTTTCATCTCGGGCGTGCCGTTGATGAAGAGTTCGTTGTCGCCGTTGAACTCCAAGGCCTTGCCCTCCCGACCGTCCACAATCTTGGCTTTCAAACGTGCGGAGCCGGGAACATTCGGTGCCGATTCATTGATCAGTTTTTTCTCCGTGATGGATTCAAACTTGTAATGAGCGAGTGGCTTCGTGGGCTCCGCATTGGGAAGGGGAGGTGAGAAAAAACCAGCGATTTTGGCAAGGAATCCTGGTTCGGGTTTTCTCATTGGCGGCTGTTCCTGGGTCAGCCATTTGGCGAATCTTGATTTCGCCTCCGGCAAGATCAAACGTTGTTTGCCTTCGAGTTCTGCGGTGCGCTGTTTCGCCGCTTTGAATTTCGACTCCTTGTCTGGTGGGAAAAGCAGAATCGAGGGCGGCGGAACTCCGCCAGTGTAAACGCAAAACAAGCCGAGCTCATCGATGTTGTTGAACATCGCTGCGAGCGAGTAGTAATCCTTCATCGTTATGGGATCATACTTGTGATCGTGGCAACGGGCGCACTCGAGCGAGAGGCCGAGAAAGGCCAGCCCATTGGTGCGAAGGCGGTCGGAAACTTGCTCCACCCGGAACTCTTCGGCGTTGCTGCCTGCTTCGTTGGATTGCTGCGGCAGCCGGTTGAAGCAAGTGGCGATCACCTGATCCTGGCTTGGATTCGGAAGTAGGTCTCCTGCCGTCTGCCACAAGATGAAGTCGCTATAAGGGAGGTTTTGGTTGAAGGCGCGGATCACCCAGTCGCGATAGGGCCAGGTGGTGCAGTCAGCATCTTCGTGACGTCCATAAGTATCAGCGTAGCGAGCTACATCGAGCCAATCACTTGCCATCCGCTCGCCATAGGCAGGAGAGTCCAGTAATCTGGTAACCACCTTTTCATGGGCCTTCAGGGAAGTGTCAGCGAGAAAAGCATCCATCTCGGCGAGCGTCGGAGGTAGGCCCGTGAGATCGACCGTTACTCTTCGAAGCCATTCCTCGCGAGTCGCTTCGGCCGCAGGCTGGAAGCCCTTTGACTCGAGACTTGCGAAAACAAATGGATCGATCGGACTGCGATACCATGGAACGCCTGCTGCAGAGTTGGGGGCCTTCGGTGTCTCGGGTGCCATGAAAGACCAATGCTTCGCATACGGCGCTCCTGCTTCGATCCATCTCTGGAGCAGTTTTTTCTCGTCTGTGCCCAGCACTTTCTTTTCCTTCGGCGGAGGCATCACTTCTTCCGGGTCGGCAGTTGTGATCCGAGTCCAAAGCTCACTCTTCTCCAAATGACCGGGAGTGATCGCGCCGGCTTTGATGGCATCCTCGCCAAGGTCGAGCCTCAGATCACCCTTTCTTTGCTTCACATCCTGACCGTGACAGCGGAAACAGTGAGTGGCCAAAATGGGGCGAATTTCATAATTATAGTCCGGTGCGCTTGGGGCAGTGGACTCTGCCAGCCCCTGTGATGCGACGGCTCCCATCGCCCCTGCAATGGCGGCCCGCACGAAACGCAAGGCCGTGGCTGTTCGCTTGGATCGGCAGCTTGGCTGATCAGGCGGGGGAACCATGGAGATTAGACAATTCATTCCTATCACAGCCTTCTCCTCGACCTGTTATTGTCGAGGCTTGCTATCCGCACTGACCAGCAGAATCTCAGCCATGCTCATGCGTTCGGCCTTCCTCAGCGTTTTGATGTTCGCGAGCAGTTGCTGGATCAGATTGCGTTCCCGACTTTCGCTTTCGGGAATGTCTTCGAGCACGTCATGAATGGCGATCTCCAGACTCTTGAAATCGTTTCCCGGATCAAGGGCCAGAAGGAATCTACTGGGTGCCACCTCCACGAGATGGAGGAACGGTATCCGACGCAATGGGTCGCAAGGGCCGATGATCAGCAAGCCGGTTTTTGCTGCAACATCGACGATCTCGATCAAAGGGCGAGAGCCCTTCCGTTGAGAAAGAGCCCCGGCGGTGACCTTGGCGATGGCCTGGGCGCGGTCAGGGTGAATCTGCCGCAGGCCTTCCAACGTGCTTTCTGGCAAGGTCACCGTGATCGGGCGACTCGGTTCCTCAAACTTGGGTGGTCGGCCTCCGGTGTTCTTCTTCTCTAGATTTCGCGTCGTCGTCATTGGAAAAAGGTATCCTAGGTACTATCGATCGTTCGGACCAAAATCGCTGGCCCTGTTCCAAGGCAAAAACATGGTAGAGCCGAACCTTTCTACTCAGAAACCCCCAGGCTTGCAACCCTTTTGTCTGGGCAGAACTCATTCTCCGGTCCAGTTGCTGTTGATGGAAATATCACATGTTCAAGTCTTTGCCGCCGAGCGCAGGACGTGAGGAAGGGCAGGGGCAGCCAAGGGCGGCCCCGCTGGGTCTCAGGCATACCAAAATTTGCCCGCCACCCTACCTCCTCGCCGCCAGCACCAGCTCGTTGTACTTCGCGCGCACCAGTTCGATGTCCGCCAGCGTCGGCGGATCATTGGTGAAGGGCACATCCATCGTCGCCACCGCATTCGTGTTGCTGCTCGTGCCGATGATGGCGGCGGAGAGCTGTGCGTTCGTCACCTCACCGGGCGGGCCTTGAGTCCCCTCGGCACCGCGGGGGATGTTGAAGACGAAATGCACATCCGTCCCGTCAAAGCTCACGCCCACCGTTGCGTCCGTTCCCGGCGGCAGCGTGTTCACCGCATCGACAATCGCCTGCGCAAAGGGCGGCCCTTGAATCCCCGGCACACCCTGCGGCCCAGTAGGTCCGGCCGGGATGTTTTGCACCATCACCAAAAGGCCATTGAATTGGTTCCTGAGCACCTCGGCGATGATGAGCGCACCGTCTTGCGGAAGCGTTGGATCAAAGGAAGACACGGAGACAAATGAGTTTCTGGTTCCCAGTTCCCGGTTCTCGGTTTTCGGAGGAGCCGCGTTGTAGGCCGTCTCTGTGAGACGGCGGGCAGTGGCGTCTGGCACAGACGCCCCACAATCTGACGTGTGCGCCGCCCCGGTGGATGGCGTAGCCGCGCCCGCAAGGGCGTGGTCCGGCCCGAAGGTAGCCGCGTCCGCAAGAACGTGGTCCGGTCCGAAAGTAGCCGCGCCCGCAAGGGCGTGGTCCGTCGGTTTGTCGTCCCTCGGTTTGTAGGCCGTCTCTGTGAGACGGCGGGCAGTGGCGTCTGACACAGACGCCCTACAATTCAAGAGGCGCTTCCTGCCGTTGGGCAAGGGTTGAGCGATGGTCGTTTTCATAAAGGAGAAATAAATGGGTAGGGATGCGCTGCGTCGCGTCCGACTTGTTGTTTGGAACTTCGAGATCACGGACGCGGCTACCAGGTTCTTTGATGCGGGCAAAAGTGCTCGCACTCCTCTCCAGTCCCCAGCCCCCGGCCGAGCTTGAAGCTCCAACCGGGAACCAGGGACCGGGAACCAGGAACGCGCGCAGCGCATCACGCCGCCATGCGCACCGCCTCCGCGCTCCAGTCACTCTGATCCGTGCTGCCGCCGACGGCGGCGACGCGGAAGGCATACGTTTTGCCCAGGACCAGACCCTCGATCTTGAGCTTCGGGGTCGATGACATCTTGAGGGGCGCCCACTCACGAGCCATCGTATCCGCCGGCGAGCATTGGATCACATACGATCGCGCACGACTCACCGCGTTCCAGGAGAGATGGAGCACTCCGGGCGTACCGTTTAGGATGGCCTGGAGATTCAGGGGGTACGCCAGCTCGCCCACGGGCACACGGGCGTTCTTCACCGGGAAACCCGCGCTCAGGATCACCGGCGCGTTGCCGTTGCTGGCGATCTGCACATAGTTGCCGCGCTGGTTCAGCAGCAGCTCCAGGTAGGCGCGGGCCTCGTCCTTGAAGGCGATCGCCTCCTTGAGCGAGGCCTTGGCCATCTCCGCCGCCGAGTAGGCTTCCTGGAACAGGTCCAGACCCGCCAAGAAATCCACTGCATTGGGCGTCGGGGTTGGGAAATTGGTATTTCCCGTCATGGCAGCGATGTGGTCCGTGGAGAATTGGGACAGCACGGGGTCGGATTTCAGGTAAAGCTGTAGCTTCACCTTGGCACCCTGCGGCATTGGGTCTTCGCCCACACCCACGGCATAGTGAAGACCGGCATCATAGGATGATGTCGGCGCGTCGTATTTGGGTCCTTCGCCGGCAGCGGCCTTGAGGTCGTTACCGGTCTGGATGCCCGCTGGCAGTTGGTCTGCGGGCTTGCTGTTGCTGTTTCTGATTTTTAGTTTCGGTTTCATAGGATTGAGTTTGTTGGCTTTTGAATGACAGCCCCGCCTGTTTGACCCATCGCACAGCGACGGACCCGGTGGAACCGACCGCCCATGTTGGTGAACGGCGAACCAAGCCTAGTTCTAGTAATTATAGTCATCCAGCTCAGAATTGTAAGAAGTTTGTAATATTATATTTTAATTCGCAAGAAATAATCCTTACAATTGAAACAAACAAATTACACTTTTGACAAATCGTCACCTCCCGCCTTCCGTAGTCGTAATTCGCTCATAATCAGTGCAAATCGAGCGAATCCGCCGGACGGCACCGATTGATATTCCGCATCCCCTCCCCAATTTCCGGTCCAAATCTTGCCAAAAAAGACATTCCGAAGTTAAGGAATCCCATTCTGAAGCTTCGGATTGTCATTCCGAAGTTAAGAAATCCCGTTCCGAAGCTTCGGATTGTCATTCCGAAGTTAAGAAATCCCGTTCCGAAGCTTCGACTTGTCATTCCGAAGTTAGGGAATCCCATTCCGAAGCATCGACTTGTCATTCCGAAGTTAAGGAATCCCGCTCCGAAGCTTCGATTTGCCATTCCGAAGTTAAGGAATCCCGTTCCGAAGCTTCGGAATCCCGTTATTGAGCCCTGGGAGCGCCGACTTCCAGTCGGCCAGGAAGCCACCGGAGCCGGCAGGATGCCAGGGCTCGCAGTGCCATCCCGCCACTCCTTCACCCCTCTATCCCTTGTCACTCGTTGCTTTGAGCGCCCATCAACTATCCACCATCGACCATTCACTATTTTGCTTGCCCCTCTTCCCAGAACCCGCTTTGATCGGACACGTCACGGCCAAATGGTTCGGAAATGCAGGCGGCGGACGAATGGAAATACAGGAATCCCGCAATTTGAAACACCTTCTCTGACCCCATTCACTCGATTATTGAAATGAAGCAAGTGAAGCCCAAATCCACCAAGAAAGCAAAGCCGCCGATAGTGCCAAGCGCCAAGGACTTATCCGAGGACGATCTCAATTGGAATGACGAGATCATTGAGGACGTTGAAGCGGACGAATCGACAGAGCTAGTTGTTTACTCTCGCGATTGGACGATTGCGACGATCGTCAGTCAGATTGAACAAAAAAATATTGATCTGAACCCAAAGTTTCAGCGCCGCAATGCTTGGGATGATTCTCGTCGGAGCAAACTCATTGAGTCCTTGGTTGCCGGGCTGCCTGTGCCAGAAATTGTTTTGGCTGAAGACCCGATTAAGAAAAAAGCATTTATTGTCATCGATGGTAAGCAAAGATTGCTTACAATCGCTGGCTTCTTGGACCCAACTATCGGCTACTGGAAGAAGGCCGAACTAAAAGGCTTAAAACTCAGATCGGATCTAAACGGAAAGACATTTCCTCATTTAAAGACCGATACGTCGTTAGCGAACGAATATCGGGAGTTCATGAATGCAGATATCCGATGCACGATAGTTTCCAACTTCAAAACGGACGACGTTCTTTATGACATCTTTTACCGCCTTAACACTGGGTCAGTCCCTCTGAGTACTCAAGAACTACGTCAAGTCCTACACAAAGGCCCATTTGCTGACCATCTTATTACGATCACGAATACCTTACAACCGATTCACACAATACTTGGACTTGCAGGCCCAGATACCCGCCTAAAGGATGTCGAAGTTGTTTTGCGTTTTATTGGGGTGGCTGTCTTTGGTGGACTCTATCACGGAAATCTAAAAAAATTCTTGGATGATGTGATGCAACAGGTCTCAGATGATTGGGCCAAATACAAACCAATTGTAGACCGTACTTACAATGAGCTGAACACTGCAATCGCGAATCTGACCTCAATTCTGAGCAATGGCTTGGTCGGAAGAAAGTACGTCGATGGTGCATGGGAAACCCGCTTCAACAGGGTATTGTTTGAAGCTCAGGCTTATTATCTCCGACTTGTTCCCGCCACTAAATTATCGGCAGGGAAGGCGAAATTCATCAAAGGTCTTGAGTCTCTGTTTTCCAACCCCGACTTCAGATCATCGGTTGAGTCAACAACCAAGACTAATGATCGCTATGAACTTCGATTCCGACTTATGCGCGATCTAGTGAACAACGCGTTCGGCACCTCGATTAAAACGGTTCCAATTACCGGGTGAGTTGAAATTCACGCGTTGTGCGCATGACCCATTTCGATTCGTTATACAATACCCTTGAGGGATACTTAGCTCGATTGGATGTGAAATTTGTGGCCGGTTATATTCCAGCCGACCCCTCAGTTCTTCCGGCCCAATACGAGCTAGACGTGCGCTCATATTGCGTGCTTTCACACGCGGCCTTTGAAGACTTTGTTGAAAATGTTGTCTTGCGGGTTGCTGCAGATGCAGTCGAGAATTGGCTTTACAAGCGCGCGGCCTCTGATGTGGCTTTGACGCTACTGTCATGGAGCGGTCAACGGCTGCTTATTGACGATGATTCAACAACATCAGAGATTCTGATCTTTGACCGTCTGCGAAGAATGCTAGAGGACGCCAAAAGTCAGTTCTCAATCGAGGTTCACAATAACCACGGAGTGTCGAAACTCTATTTGCGCAAAATGTTGGCACCGGTAGCAATCGACCTTAAATCCGATGCTAACTTGTTGAACTCTTTGGCGCGGCTCTCAGAAGGGCGCGGAGTGTATGCCCACAAAGGCCCCGTGAAATCGGTGATGGCTCCTGAGGATGCAAAGAAGTATGTCAGCGATGTCTTGGTCCTTTGCGATGACCTTCGCGCCAAGGCGAACAAAAAGATTGTTTAATTACCTACCGCGAAAAGGGGAACAAATCGTGACAAAAGTATGGTGATTCCGATCACGGATCGAGGCGGGGGAGGGATGATTCGGAGAAGAGGAGACAGGGAGACTTGGAGTGGAGAAGATTTCTCGTGAAACTCCATTGCGGAAAAGGGGCTTCCTTCCAAACCGCCGCTGCGATAAGATGGGCGCATGAACCCACCCGATGCTCCCGCCGCCGCCTCGTCTTTGCCGGAACTGTCTCTCGCTGATCTCGCCGCGGAACTGGCGGCGCTGCGGGCGCGGGTGGCGAAGCTGGAGGGCGTGGTAACCTTTTGGAAGCATCCGGACACGGGTGTGGAGAAGGCTATCGTGCGTTGCGAAGCGGTGCGGTGTGATCGCCTGCAAATCGAGGGGAAGAAGCCGGGGGCACCCGAGGGACCACGGCTATGGACTGGCATCCTGATGGAGTGCGGATGAAAGGGGTCAGGTGTTTCAAATTGCGGAATTCCAGAAATTCGGCATCGAAGACGCCGCATCTTGAATGCGGAGACTGGAACAAGAGGACCGCAGGAGTTGAGCAAGCAGGGAGAGATGCGAGCGCCAGAGGCAGGAGGAGACAGACAGCCGACAGGCTGCCCCGCAGGGGGGTGAGAGGAGCCGAAGGAGGCGACTGCATTAATGGGCGCAGACTTGCGTCGTCAGTTTGATGCCGCCATTGGTCGCCGCAGCCACCAGGTATTTTTCGATGATGCGCAAATAATCTTGTCTTTTTTTAGCCGGAGCCCCAGAATCCATGCCTATGTTAGTTGTCTTCCGAGAGCTTCCAAAACTCTGCGCGAGTTTGCTGGCGGTCTTGATTTTGACGCCTCCGATTCAGGCAATCACGATAGTGGATGATCTTGTTGAAATTGGAAAACCATATCCCGCCCCGGAGATCGAGAAGATTCTTCAGAATGAAGACCAAGGCAGGATCTTCACCGTCTCTACTATTCCGCACCCAAATTCCGGAAAGCTCCATGTGTTTGAGCTTCCTGGCAGAAATATCCGAGCCGCCTTCAGATTCAAGACAGAAAAGATCAAGCTCGAAAGAGGAGATGCCTTTCTAGTCACCAGGTCTCTTCGCATAATTAATGTTATAGCGGGCCAGAAAACACTCGTGGTCGCCCTTGAACTGACCCGCCTCGGCACAGACGGGACCGGTCTGAACGACAAAGTGTTATACAAATGCGAGTATCCAATCCATCCAGGCCGTGAAATATATGATGACGAAGCTTTCGTTGGGGGGTTGACCCAGTATTTTCATTCAGTGGCGCACAATAAGCGATATAAGCGTCCCTATGCCGGACAGGAGAAGCTGGAGCGCTTGGTGAAATGACTCGGAGTTTGGCTCTGAGCCGATTCGCCAGGCCCGTCTGCCGTTCCGCTACGTGAGCACCCACGGAAGAAACGGGTCAGGCGACGATTCTTGACAAAAGTATGGTGATTCAGATCACGGATTGAGGCGAGGAGGCGGAAGACTAGGAGAAGAGGAGACTTGGAGTGGAGGAGACACCGCGTGGAGCGAGGAGCATGGAGGATGGAGCGAGGAGCGAGGAGCATGGAGGATGGAGCGAGGAGCGAGGAGCATGGAGCTTGGAGCATGGAGCTTGGAGCAGGGGGGCGCATCCGGCTTGGAACCGGTGAATCCTGCAATCCTGTCTGCCATGGCTCGTGCGGCGGTTGGCCAATCGGCAAGTGCCGCCGTTTTGTCATCGGATTTTTCATGCCGCTACCGGTTGCGCTGCCTTTCAAGAGTGCCAGAAGTGAGGGCACCCACCCACTCCCGATGCCAGCCACCATCATCCCCCTCATGCGCACACTCTTGTGCGTCTCCCTCCTCGCTTGTGCCGCAGGCTGCGGCGGAAAAGCCAAATCAGACGCCGGAGGCGCGGCCGCCGGTGGGGCGAAGGAAGCATCCTCGGGTCAACCTGCGACACCCGCGAAGCAAGCGGACTCGGGCCAACCTGCGACACCTGCGAAGCAAGCGCCCTCGGGCCAACCTGCGACACCTGCCGAGGAAGCACCCTTGGGCCGACCTGCGACACCGGCGGAGGCCGCGAAGTTCCTCGACCTCTCCACCTTCCCGCTCATGCCCGGCGTGCCCGAGTCCACGGGGCGGAGCGTGGCCAGGCTGGCTTACAGGGTGAAGGACGGCGTGGGACCGTGCTTTGAGTTCCAGAAGAAAAACCTGGAGGCGCTAGGGTGGAAACAGATGCCCGGCGGTGCCGTGACCGACGCATACGCCAGCACCGCTTTCACGCGCGCAGGCTTCCATGTCTCCGTGATGGTGAGTCAGACCGAGCCTGGCACGGTGGACGTGATCCTGCAGAACGGTGGCAATGTGGACCTCGCTAAACTCCCGGTACCGCCGGGCACGAAGCCGCTCTACGTCGGCGCGCTCAATGCCACACACACCACGGAGGCTCCCGCTGCGGAGATGGCGGAGGAGTGCCGCAAGCTGCTCACCGCCGCGGGCTGGCAAGCATGTGGCGGATCAGGAGAGCAAACCATTTACAAACAGAACGGCGTGCTGTTGCGCGCGAACGTGTCCACCCCACCGGGGCAGAAGACGATGATCTCCTACAGCGTCGAGCTGTTGTCCGCAGACATCACCGCCATGCCTGATGCGGAAGGCCTGCGCTACAGCGACTCGCGCCTCGACTTTGACACGCCGTCCAGCGAGGAGGCCGTGTCAAAGTTCTACCGCGATGCCCTCGGCGGAAGCGGCTGGGTGGCCACGATGGACCACATCCTGAAGCTCGAGCACAAGGGTGTGGTCGTCTTCCGCAATCCCGCGAAGGAGATGCTGACACTGGAGCTGCAGAGGATCCCCGACAAAAACCAGACCCGCGTGGCCCTGCTGCACCAGTCCACGGCGGCGATGGCGGAGGAAGACCGCCAGGGCAAGGCCATGGTGGAGAAGGCCAAGCAGAAGCTGAAAGCGGACCTTGAGAAGACCGTCCTTGTCGTGCCGCTGCCTGCTGATGCGGCGGTGATCTCGGAGACGAAGAATGAAATCAAGCTCACCGTAAGCGCCGGTTCATCGGCATCGCTGTTGGAGTCGCTGGACAAACTTTATGGCGAGACCGGCTGGTTGACGTCGGACACCCGGCAGGGAGGCGTCGGCGTGCATGGATTCAAGCGGGAGGGCCAGACAGTGACGATCAACTTCAGCGATACCGGTGCGGGACCTGCGGAGATGACGATCACGTCCACCGGGATCGGACTGGAGGTCGCGAAGGCCACGAAGCCGATCGTGCCAAAGGTCGC
>Ga0075163_10008299_pt1 | contig 13697 bp, 13 predicted proteins | sample JI1023141ADNA_FD_71478 | JGI IMG/M metagenome (GOLD analysis project Ga0075163, IMG submission 71478) | Wastewater effluent complex algal communities from Wisconsin, to seasonally profile nutrient transformation and Carbon sequestration -... | ecosystem: Engineered > WWTP > Effluent > Algae...
TCGGCTTCGATCCTGAACTCGCTCCGACGAGCCTGAAGTCGATCGAGGGCGAACCTGCGCGCGGTGGAAAGACCGATCTCCTCTCGACGCTGCGTTCGCTGAAGGCTTCTGAAGGCACGAGCGCGCGAAAGCTCTCTGGCGTGATCGTCTTCTCCGACGGCGCTGACAACGGCGAGCTCGCCCAGGGCCTCAACGGGCGCGCGAAGCAGGTGCTCCAGGACTTCGGCGTGCCGGTCTCGACCGTGGCGATGGGGCAGGGCGGCCTGAAGGACCTCGCCATCGACGGCATCAAGGTCGACGACTTCGCGTTCGTGCGAAACAGCATCACCGCCGAGGTCGAAGTTCGCGCCCGTGGGTTCTCGGGGCAGGCGACGCAGGCGGTGCTTCGGCGAGAAGGTCGGGTGGTGGCGAGCGCTCCGATTCGTTTCGCCTCGGACGACGACGTGCAGGTGGCGAAGTTCACCTTCGCGCCCGACCAGACCGGCCGCTTCGTCTACACGGTCTCGGTGCCCGTCTTTCAGGACGAGGCCGTCACCGAGAACAACTCACGCGCCTTCACGCTCAAGGTGATTCGAGATCGCGTGCGCGTGCTGCTCGTCGCTGGCCGCCCCTCGTGGGACGAGCGCTTTCTGCGCGGCATGCTCAAGCAGGACGCGAACGTCGAGCTCATCAGCTTCTACATCTTGAGGAACTCGCCCGACGACCCGATGGTCGGCCAGGACGAGCTGTCGCTCATTCCCTTCCCTCGTGACGAGATCTTCAGCGAGAAGGTGCACACGTTCGATCTGCTCGCGATCCTCAACTTCAACAACGACGACCCGAGCATCTCGCTCGGCCAGTACGAAGACTCGATCAAGCAGTACCTGCTCAATGGCGGTGCGCTCGCGTACGTCGGTGGCGATCGAACGTTCGGAGACGCGCGCTTCACCTCGTTTGGCGACGTTCTCCCCGTGACGAGCGCAGGCACGTCCGACCCCACGCCGTTCAAGGTGCGGCTCACGCCCGAAGGCGCGCGTCACCCCATCACCGCGCTCGGGACCGGCTCGCAGTCGACCGAAGCTGCGTGGGAAGCGCTGCCGCCGATTCCGGGCATGAACACCGTGCGTGCGCGGCAGGGAGCGACCGTGCTGCTCGACAACCCCTTCTCGCTCGTCGACGGCAAGAACGCTCCGGTGCTGAGCATCTGGGACTACGGCCGCGGGCGCGTGATGGCGCTGACGACCGACGGTGCCTGGGCGTGGGCCTTCACCTCTCACTCGGCGGGAGCGCAGACGCGCGTGTTCGAGCGCTTCTGGAGCAACGCCGTTCGCTGGCTCGTGCGCGACCCCGAGCTCACCGCCATGTCCGTCACCGCTGATTCGCCGACCGTCGAGCCCGGAAAGCCCGTCGGCATCTCGGCGGTCGCGCGCTCGAGCGACTTCCAGCCCGCCGCGGGAGCCCAGGTCACCATCGAGCTCATCTCGGCCGACGATGGCCAGGTTGTCGCGCACCAGACGGTCGTGGCCGGCGCTGACGGAACGGCGCACGTCGAGTTTCCCTCGCCTCCCGCCGGCCCGTACAAGATCGTCGGCAAAGCCACCGCTGGCGAGAAGGTGCTCGGAGAGATGTCCGACGCCGTGGCCGTTCGTGCGTCTGGCCCCGAGCTCGCCGATGCTCGCGTGAACGCCGGTCTGCTCGAAGAGATCGCGAAGGCCACGAAAGGAACCTTCTTCGACAGCCCCTCGTTCTCGCTCAGCGACGTTCCCTTCAAGGAGCCGCCGCTGGTCGAGGTCGGCCGCTCCCGCGATCAGCCGCTGTGGGACCGCTGGTATTGGCTCACGCTGATGGTGCTGATCATGGGCGCCGAGTGGGCCCTGCGCCGTCGCTTCGGGTACATCTGAGCCAGCACCTCGTGCTATCTGCGCCCGACCTGTGGCGCTGAAAACCGTTCACCTCCGCATCGAAGGCCTCGTGCAGGGCGTCTCGTACCGGGCCTCTGCTCGCGACGAAGCCACGCGCCTTGGACTGAAGGGCTGGGTTCGCAATCTGCCCAACGGTGACGTCGAAGCGCTCGCGGCCGGCCCCACCAACGCGGTCGTGCAGTTCGTCACCTGGTGCAAACGCGGCCCTGATGAAGCGCGTGTCTCGAACGTGACGATGACCGAAGCGGCGCTGGAGCCCGGCCTCGCCGGCTTCGAGGTGCGCCGATGACGTACGGTCCTCCCGAGCTGCTCGTCTCGTTGCTCGGCATTCGGCCTGGCATGAACGTCTCGGTTCGCAACGCGCCGCCCGGGTTCATGGATGCGTTGGGTGCGCTCCCCGACGGAGCGTGTCTCGTCGAGACCTCGCGCACCGGCATCGATCTCACCGTGCTCTTCGCGCAGCAGAAGCTCGCGCTCGTCGACCACCTCACCCGCGCCGTCGGCCTGATGAGCGTCACCGGCTTCGTCTGGGTCGTCTTCCCGACCCAGCCCAGCCCCATCGCTCCGAGCGAAGACTTCGTGCGCCTTGCCGGGTTCGAATTGGGTCTCGAAGACTCCCGCCGCCTGCTGCTGGGAAGCGACTGGACCGCCCTTCGCCTGCAGCGCCGCAAGGGAGCCCCGCGGCTCGAGAAGCCCCAGGCACAGGCCTGATGCACCGCGGCACGGGCGTTTTCGGCAGCTGACGGTTTCCTTCGGCTACCGATTCGTGTCAGAATTCACGCGTTTCCCACTTTTCGACGGGCCCCGCTCAACGGCAAGAAGTCTTCGCTCACGACCGGGTCCACACGGGTTTCCGCCCCCCACTTTCCCGGGCGGTTGAGTTCACCGGCGGGAGGTCCAGCGTTTGGTCGACCTTCGCGGCATGACACCATCAGGTGTACATCGAGCGAGGGCGGCCTTGCTGGCCAGCCTCCAGCCTTTCGCAGTCGAGTTGGCGCCGTCTCACTTCGTCTCCCGTCCGGAGCGGCACGTCGCGCCATCGACACAGGCAGGTTCATCACATGAGCAGCATTCTCGTCATCAACGCGGCCGGCCGCGAGACGCGTGTCGCGCTGGTCGAAAACGGTGGAATCGCTGAGTTCTATCTCGAGCGAAAGAAGGACAAGGGAATCGTCGGCAATGTCTACAAGGGCCGCGTCACGCGCGTGCTCCCGGGCATGCAGGCTGCCTTCGTCGACATCGGAGAAGAGAAGGCCGCGTTTCTCTACGTCGGCGACGTGCTCTTCGACCCCGATGTGACCCGTCACCAGTTCGACCTCACCGAGGGCGAGCACGACGAAGACGTCAACGAGGTGCCGGAAGAGCACGATCACGACGTTCCCCAACCGTCGCCGTCATCACCGAACCCCGAAGGCAGCGTCGCTGCGTCGCCTCCGACCGAGACCGCGGCTGCGCCTGAAGGCAGCGCTCCCGTCGAAGCGGCTCCCGTCGCTGGCGCCGAGGTCGTTCAGGCGGCAGTCGCCGATGCGCAGGCCACGCCCACCGGCGCCGAGGTCGTCGAAGCCGCGAAGGAGCTCGCCGCCACGCCGTCGGGCGCCGAGGTCGTTCAGGCTGCCGTGGCTGATGCGGCTCCGGTTGCCGAGGCCGCTGCTCCTGCCGCTGAGGTTGCTGCTCCCGTCGAAGGCGCGCCCGCGCCGGCTCCTGAAGCGGCTCCCGTCGTCGTCGAAGGCACCGTCGAAGTGCCGCGCTCGCAGGCTCCCCGCGATCTCAAGCTCAAGGAGCAGAAGCCGCAGCACCAGCACCAGAAGAAGGAGCGCAAGCCCGAGCACGCCCCCCGCAAGGAGGCGAAGATCGAGAACCTGCTCAAGGTCGGCCAGGAAGTGATGGTGCAGGTCTCGAAGGATCCCATCGGCACCAAGGGCGCGCGCGTCACCTCGCACATCTCGATTCCCGGCCGTCACCTCGTCTTCATGCCGACCGTCGATCACGTCGGCATCAGCCGCCGCATCGGCAACGAGAAGGAGCGCCGCCGTCTGCGTGAGATCGTCGATCGCCTGCGCCCGCCCGGAACCGGCTTCATCGTGCGCACCGTCGCCGAGAACGTGCCCAGCGAGAAGCTCGAGGCCGACATCCGCTTCCTCATCGAGGTGTGGAACGAGACCGTTCGCAAGAGCGAGAAGACCCACCGCGCTGGCCTCGTTCACCCCGACCTCGATCTCATTCTCCGCGCGACTCGCGACCTCTTCGCGCAAGACGTCGAGCAGCTCATCATCGACGACCGTGACGAGTACGAGCGCGTGCTCGGCTTCGTGATGGCGCAGGACCCGGCGCTCAAGGAGCGCGTGAAGCTGCACGAAGGCGAAGAGCCGATCTTCGACGCCTTCGGCATCGAGGAGGAGATCAAGCGCGCCTCGGCCCGCAAGGTGTGGCTCAAGTCGGGCGGCTACCTGATCATCGATCAGGCCGAAGCGCTCACGGCCATCGACGTGAACTCCGGCCGCTACGTCGGCAAGAAGAACCTCGAAGACACGATCCTCAAGATCAACACCGAGGCGTCGAAGGAGATCGTCTACCAGCTCCGTCTGCGCAACATCGGCGGCATCATCATCTGCGACTTCATCGACATGGAGAAGCAGCAGAACCGCGACAAGGTCTTCAAGTCGCTCCAGGAAGCGCTGGGCCGCGACAAGGCGAAGACGAACGTGCTGCGCATCAGCGAGCTCGGCCTCGTCGAGATGACCCGCAAGCGCGTGCGCGAGTCGCTCGGCCGCGTGCTCCACGAAGACTGCGGCTACTGCAACGGCCAGGGCAGCGTGAAGTCGGCCACCACGGTCGCGTACGAGATCTTCCGCGAGCTGCGCCGCTCGGGCCCCGCGTACAAGGACCCGACGCTCGTCGTGCAGTGCCAGACCGAGGTCTCGAACGTGCTGCAGGGTGAAGAGCGCGACGAGCTTCGCCACCTGATGGATCGCTACAACAAGACGATTCAGGTGCGCGCGCAGCAGCAGTACCACCGCGAGCAGTACGACATCTACGCGCGTCCCGTCAGCGGCGTCGAACTCAAGGTCGCGACCAGCGTCGTCGAGTTCGAGGCGAGCGGTGGCCCGGCGCGCAAACCCCAGAACCAGGAGTCGAACCGCTTCGAGCAGCGCGGTGGTGGTGGCGGCGGCGGCGGTGGAGAGCGCGGTCCCGGTGGTGGCGGCGGCGGCGGTGGTGGTGGTGGCGATCGCGGCAATCGACGCAATCGCAACGGCCGTGGCGGCGGTGGTGGCGGCGGCGGTGGGAAAGGCAATCAGAACCAGCCCAGACCGTCGGCCCCTCAGCAGGGCGGCGGCAGTGGCGGGCGCGACGACGGCCTCGCTTCAGGGGAGTGATCGATGGCCAAGACGGTGGAGCGGCGGATCTCGGTTCGCAAGACGATCAACCACGAGTTCGCCTCGGTCGACGAATTCATCAACGAGTACGTCACCAACATCAGCCGCTCTGGCGTCTTCATTCGCTCCGATGAGCCGTTGCCCATCGGTACGCGCGTGAACCTTCGCTTCACCGTCATCAACGACGAGCTCGAGACCATCGAAGGGCTCGGCGAAGTCGTGCGCGTCGTCGAGAAGGGTCGTCAGAAGGGCATGGGCGTCGTGTTCGTCGAGCTCTCGCAGGTCTCGCGGGAGCTGATCGAGCGCATCCTCGTGCGCCGGTGAGTCCATCGTGGAGACGACGCCCGACACGCCGACCGAACCAGTCACCACACCGGTCGCGGCGCAGGCGTCGCCCTCCTCGAAAACGCTGACGATGAAGGGCCTGTGGCGGCTGGTCGTCGCGGTCGTCAGCGGCTACCGCGGCGAGAAGCTCGCGCTCCGGGCTGGCAACCTCACCTTCATCACCCTGACGTCGCTGGTGCCGCTCGCGGCCGTGATTCTGGCGCTGCTCCACGCGTTCGGGTCGACGCAGGTCGAAGCGCTCGTCATCAAGTTCTTCGAAGACCTGCTGAACCCCGGGGGTCGTGCGCAGGCCGAGCGCGCGCTGCGGGAGTTCAAGGCAGCAGCGAACTCTCCAACAGGCTCCAGCCTCTCGTTCCTCGTGCTGCTGGTCTCGTCGGGCGTGATGCTCCGGCACCTCGACGCGTCGCTCAACGACGTGTGGGCGGTGAGGCGATCCCGGCCGATCCTGGGAACGCTGGGGCTCTATGTGGGCGTGTTGGTCGTCGGCCCCATCGCGATGGCGCTGTCGTTGCTCGGCAGCGACGGCATGAAGCGCTTGCTGTTGCTCGTGAACTTCCCGCTCTCGGGGGCGGCCTTCACGCTCGGCGCGATCATCTCGGCGATGATTGTCTTCACCCTGCTCTTCAAGATCGCTCCGCACGCGCACGTGCCATGGCGCTCCGCGCTCATCGGTGGAGCGACTGCGGGCGTCGCGTGGGAGATCGCGCGTCACCTCTACGGCACCATCGCGAGCATCTTCTTCTCGGCGAACGCGGTGTACGGCTCGCTCGGCATCGCGCCGCTGTTCCTCACGTGGGTCTACGTGAGCTGGTACGTGATTCTGAGCGGAGCCCGCCTCGCGTACGCGGTGGAGCACGCCGATTTTCACGACGAGTTCCGCGATCTCTCGGCGCACCCGCGCAGCGACGAGCTCATCGCGACGCGCATCGCGCAGCTCATCGCACGCGCTCGGGTCGCTCAGGTGCCAGGCCCTGCATCGCTTGGTCTCGCGATTCAGCTGCGACTGCCCACGCAGCGCATCGAAGAGTCCGTCGATCGACTCCTCAAGGCGGGGCTGGTGAAGGTCGAGGCCGGCGCGCTCATTCCTGCGAAAGACCTGGTCGATCTCACCGTCGCCGACATCTCACTCGCAGTGGGTGGAGCAGCTCGAACGCTTCACCGGGAGCGCCTCTCTCGCACGGGTCAGTTCGATGCGGCGGCTGACCTCTTCGAAGCTGCCGATGAGGTAAGTGTCGAGAAACTCAAGAGAATCACGTGGGCTGACCTTGCCCTCCTGCCCGAGCATGAGCCAAAAGCGTAGGTTTCTTGCGAGGTTGGGTGTTCCGTGGGTAGCATTCCGGAAAGCCCAGTGGTTCCGGGCCTCTCGACCCGATCTCTAGGGGGTACTCGGTGCTGAAATCCGACCTCGTCAACATCCTGGTGCAGAAGAAGGGCGTCACGCAGAAGCAGGCTGAGGCCACCGTCGACGTCATCTTCAACGCGATGAAGGATGCGCTCGTCGCGGGCGAGAACATCGAGATTCGTGGCCTCGGTGCTTTTCACGTGAAGCACTACGGCGCGTATCAAGGCCGCAACCCGAAGACGGGTGAGCCGATTCCGGTGAAGGCCAAGCGCGGCATTCGTTTCCGCGCAGGCAAGGAACTGAAGGATCGCGTGAATCGCCCGGGTCCGGACGGCAAGGTGCCGCCGCTCCCGTCGTCGAACACGCCCTGACGCTCTGCTTCGTCTTCCACAGCACGATGCCCCGGCAACCGAACGTGGTGACCGGGGCATTGGTGTTTCAGGAGAGGGCGGCGACGTTGGCTCGCGAAGGCGAAGTCGAACTGGGCAAAGCGTGAGACGAAGCAGAAAGCGAGCCTGAGGAGCGGCGGCCCTTCAGCACTGCCGACCTCGCCGCGGCGACGTTGGCTCGCGAAGGCGAAGTCGAACTGGGCAACTCAGTGCAACACTGGGGCGAGGCGACCAACGGGCCGAACCTGCAGCTCGGGGTCGAGCTCGGCGAACGTGAGCACCGCGACCTCGGGGAACGCGCCTTCGACGAGCTTCTTGAGCAGACGGCGAACATCGGGTGACGCCAGCAGCACTGCGCGGCCCTGACGCGCGACCGACTTCATGCCCTCGAGAATCGCGCCGGCTTCCCGGGGATCGATCGCCTGACCCGCCGTGCGCAGCGTCTCTTCGATGCCGGGATCGACGAGGTACGCGAAGAGCGAGCCCGATGGCGCGTACTGGTGCGAGATCTGCCGCGCGAGCGCCTGGCGGCAACGATCGGCCAGCTGCATCGCGTCGCCTGCCGTGCTCGGAGAAACGAGCGCGTCGAGGATCGCCTTCAGGTTGCGAATGCTCACCTGCTCGCCGAGCAGCTTCTTCATCACGTCGGTCATCAGTGGCAGCGGCACCTTCACGAGCGCTTCTTTCACGAGCGCGCCATGCGTGGCTTCGATGGCCGACAGCGCCGATTGCACCTCCTGCACGCCGAGGAACTGGTGCGCGCGTTTGCGCAGCTGGAGCACGAGGTGTTCGCAGACGTACTCACGAGCCGAGAGCAGCGGCACCTGGCCGGCCCGGGCCTTCGCCTCGTCCCCGGCCTGAACGACCGTGAGCGCGCGGCCCAGTCCCGAATCGGGGAGCGCCGTTCCGACGATGCCCATCACCTGGAGATCGCCGACCGACATCGGCGTCACGAAGCGCAGCTCGCCGACGTTGCCTCGTCCTGCGGGAATCTCGTCGATCGACAGCGCCCAGCTGCCGGAAGGGAGCGGGGCTCCGGTGCGAACGCGGAAGCCGGGGAGCTTCACGCCGAGGTCCTGGTGCACGCGCTCACGAACCGTGTCGAGGTCGGTCTTCACGAACTGTCCGTCGAGCTCTTCGACCAGCCAGGTGAGATCGGCCGAGAGGTCGAGCGTCAACGGAGACACGCCAGGGTTCAGCTCGGGGCCCTTCTTCTCTCCAGCAGCCGCCGAGGCGTTGGCCGATTTCGTCACGCTGTTGGTCGAGGCTTTCGGCTGGTCCTGCACACGCTTGAGCCCAAAGCCGACCGCGATGAGCGCTCCGGCGATGAGCACGAAGGTGATGTGCGGCATGCCCGGCATCAGGGCGAGCGCCAGACACAGCCCGGCCACCACGAAGAGCGCCTTCCACTGGCCGAAGAACTGCGAGCCGATGTCACTGCCGAGCGAGGCCTCTTCGGTCTCCGAGGCGACGCGCGTGACGACGAGGCCCGCGGCGACGGCGATGCACAGCGACGGAATCTGCGAGACGAGCCCGTCGCCGATGGAGATGAGTGCGTAGGTGCCAGCCGCCTCGGCAGCCGTCATTCCGTTCTGCAGCGTGCCGATGATGATGCCTCCGATGAGGTTGACCGCGGTGATGACGAGGCCTGCGATGACGTCGCCCTTCACGAACTTCATGGCACCATCCATCGACCCGAAGAGCTGCGACTCACGCTCGAGATCGCGGCGACGTGCGCGGGCCTGGTCCTGCGTGATGGCTCCGGCGCGAAGATCGGCGTCGATCGACATCTGCTTCCCAGGCATCGCGTCGAGGGTGAAGCGCGCGCTCACTTCGGCGACACGCTCGGCGCCCTTCGCGACGACGAGGAACTGCACGAGCGTGAGGATCAGGAAGATGACGGCTCCGACGACGTAGTCACCGCGCACCACGAACTCGCCGAACGCCTGAATGATCTCGCCCGCGTGACCTTCACTGAGCGCGAGGCGTGTCGAGGACACGTTCATCGAGAGCCGGAAGAGCGTCGTGATGAGGAGCAGGGTGGGAAAGCTCGCGACCTTCAGCGCGTCCTTCGCGTACAGCGCCGCGACCAGCAGCGCGGCGGCGGCGGCGAGGTTGATGGCGATGCCGACGTCGAGAATCCAGGGCGGCAGCGGCACGATCATCGAGCCGACGATCGCGGCCATCACGATGGCGAGAATGACGTCCGATTGCGTGCGTGCGCGGGCCAGCGCCTGGTCGATGAATGAGTTCACGGGGTCTCCTTGCGGTCGGCGTCAGCCTTGGTCTTCGTCTCGAGGGCGACCTGGAGCAGGGCGGCCACGGCCTTGAGCAGCTCGTCTGGAAGTTCAGGAAGCTGCGGGTCTTTGGAGGGAATCGGGGCGTTCATGAAGGGCAGGGTGTGCACCTCGCATGCCCTGCAAACCCTCATGATTCCTGAGACTGACCCAGCACGGCGGACGCGGCCTCGGCCTTCGTCTCCATCGCGACACGGAGCACGGCGGCGGCGGCCTGGTACAGCTCCTCGGGCACCTCTTCGCCAACGTCGTAGTGGATGAGGGACCGAGCGAGCGGCACGTCACGAACGATGGTGATGCCGAGCGACGAGGCCTCGCGGCGAATCGCCAGCGCGTCTTCTTCACGGCCGCGCGCCACGATGTACGGAGCAGCGCACTCCGACTCGTCGTATCGGATGGCGACGGCGATGTGCGTCGGGTTCACGACGACGGCGGTGGCCTTCTTCACGCCGCGCGCAGGCCCACCCAAGGCGAGCTGCTTCATCAGCTGCTTCCGTTTGCCCTTCGTGTGCGGGTCGCCGTCGGAGTTCTTGTGCTCCTGCTTCACCTCGTCGTGCGACATCATGAGGTCCTTCGTGTGGCGCATGCGCGCGAGCGCGTAGTCGGCGACCCCCAGGACGAGCAGCACGGCGGCTGCCTTCGTCACTGCAGGAAAGAAGGCACCCAGCAAGACGCGGAAGCTGGTGACGGCATCGTGAGACAGCGCCCGGAACGTCTGCGGCGCCGCGTCTTCGACCGCGTTCCACAGAATCACCGAGATGATTGCTGCGACCGCGATGCCCTTCAGCAGGTCGATGGCCTGCCGCGGGCTGAAGAGCTTCTTGAATCCGGCGGCGGGGTCGAGGTTCTCGAACTTGGGCTGCACGAGCTTCAGGTTCAGCTGAATGCCAGCCATCGGAAGCCCGCTCGCGAGCGCCCCAAAAAGTGCGCCAATCAGCGTCGGAGCCAGACACAGCGCGAGCACCTTCACCGCCTCGAGCATCTCGAACTCCGGCGCTCCGCCATTCAGCGAGAACAGTCGGGTCGACCAGCCCATCATCCGCGCCGCGGAGTCCTGCGCGAACATCACCGTCGCGACGAAGCCACCCACCGTCACTGCCGCCGCCGAGAGCATCTTGCTCTTCGGAATGTTCCCGTCTTCGCGCGCCTGACGGAGCTTCTGATCCGTCGGCTGCTGGGTCTTCTCACTCATCGGCCGAGCTCCAGCACGGTGTGAAGCGACTCAGGCGAAGCCGAGACGATGGCGAGCAGGCGCTCCGTCAGCACGCCGATGGTGAGCCACAGCACCGCGCCACCACCCAGAATTCGCAGCGGCGAGCCGGTCTCCTGCAGGTTCATGTTCGGAGCGGCGCGCGAGGCAAGACCCATCACCGCGTCGACGGCGAGCGAGACACCGGCGATGGGCGCTCCGAGCGCCAGGCCCGTCGCGAACGCGGTGCCGACGAGCCCGACGACGTGCATCACGACGGCTTCCGAGTGAACGAAGGTGCCGAGCGGCGCGAGCGAGTAGCTGCGGAAGAGCCCGGACACGACAAGCGGCATCGCCACGCCCGACGCCGCGAGGGCGAGCACTGCCTGATAGAGGCCATCGCCAGTCGCCGACTCCTTGCTGCCAGTGACTGGAAGCGCAGCCTCGGCCGAAGACCCGCGGAACAGGTCGATGAAGCGGCCACCCATGCGCGCGATGTCGAAGGGCAGTGACGCGACGAGACCCATGGTGGTGCCCAGCGTGAACTCCTTGAAGACGATTGCGACGAGACTGAGCGTCGAGTCGACCTTCGGGGCGTCGATGCCGCAGGCCGCGTGAAGAAAGAGCGCGAACGAGAGCACGAGACCCAGCTTCACCGTCGTGGGCGCGAGCTGACCGCCCAGCAACGGGCAGAGGAACGCGACCGGCAACAGGCGCGCAGCGATGACCGCCACCGACACGAAGTGCGTCTGCAGGGCGTTCGTCGCCACCAGCTGGGCCCAGTCGTTCACGACACGACCTCGGGCAGGACGAGGAACAGTTGCGTCGCGAAGCGGGTGAGCTGCTGACCAATCCACGGGCCCGCGATGACGAGCGCGAGCACCGCCGCACACAGCTTCGGAACCACCGACAGCGTGCTGTCCTGAATCGACGTCGTCGCCTGCATGAGGCTCATGAGGAAGCCGATGACGAGGCTGGCGATGATGGGCGGCGCCGAGGCGAGGACCATCAGGAGCAGCGCTTCACGGGCGAGGGCGAGGATTTGAGCGGTGTCCATGGCGTTCACCGGTACCCGAGGATGAGACCGCGGCTCAGCAGCGCCCAACCATCGACCGCGACGAAGAGCAGGATCTTGAACGGCAGGCTCACCTGGCTGGGGCTGAGCGTCTGCATGCCGAGCGCGAGCAGCACGTTCGCGAGCAGCATGTCGAGCACAAGGAAGGGCAAGAAAATCAGGAAGGCGATGATGAAGGCCTCTTTGAGTTCGGTGATGACGAAGGCGGGAATCACGATCGAAAGGTCGTCTTCCGTCACGGCCTGAACCGCGCCGTCGTCACCAGCACGAAGCTCGCGAGCCATGTCGACGAAGCGGGCGCGCTCCTCGGCGCTGCCGTGCTTCACCAGAAACTCTCGCAGCGGTGCGATGATCTCTCCGGCGCGGCCCATCATCTCGCGGCCCATGCCGACCTCGGTCTCGACCTGACGACCCGTCGTCCACATGCGCTCCATGGTCGGCGACATGACGTGAGCGGTGAGCACCGCGGCGAGGCCGGTCAACACCATCGTCGGCGGAGACTGCTGCGTGCCGAGCGCCGAGCGCACCATCGACAGCACGACGACGATCTTCGAGAAGCTCGTCAACATCACGATGGCGAAGGGCACCAGCGCGAGTGCCGCCATCAGGCCCATCATCTGCACCTGGTTGCTGGCGATGGAGCCGCTCTCGACTTGCAGCGCACCGGGCTCACGGGCCAGGGCCACCATGGGAAGGACGAGGGCCAAAGAGATCAGTCGGTTCATGACTGGGCCTCTTTCAGGCTCTGCGCCATCACAGCCGCGCGAGATGACACGCGGCGAATGCGGGGGCCTCCCTCTCCGTGGACGATGAGAAAGGACCGGCCGTCGACCTCGATGAGCGCCACGCCCGAACGCGGCGAGAGCCCAACCTTTTGAACAACTTGCAGACGCGGCGTGCTGGCGAAGCGGCCGGGCAGGGCGAGGCCACGTTGCTTCAACATCCAGGTGGCGAGACCTGCGAGGGCGAGGGCTCCGACGATGATGCGCGCGCCGGTCGTCATCGAGCCGCTCGTGACGGCCGCGGTCAGGGCCAGGAGCGCGCTCAACGCTCCAGCGGCGATGAGCTTGTGTCGGGGAGACAGGGCGTTCACGGCGCGTTCTCCAGCATCGCGGTGATGCGCGCGCCGATCTCACCTTCGACCTCCACGAGCTCAGCGAGCGCGACGGCCTTGCCGTCGATGCGCAACGTCACGGTCTGCGCGGCGTTGATGTGCAGCGGCAGCACCGCGCCCGGCGTGATGGCTCCCAGCTGACGAACCGGCAGCTGAATGGTGGTGAGCTCGATTTCGACGTCGACGTTGATGCTGGCGGACATGGGCTGCTCCTTCGTGAGGGGGACGGCTCGGGACACGACGAGGCCATCGGCGCCGAGCTCGCCGGACAGCTCGAATGAACGGGTGAGGAAGCGCGCGGGGCCGAAGAGCCGGCCGTCGACGAGGTGCGTTCCTGCGAAGACGATGACGTCACCCGAGGCAAGGTCGCCGCTGTCGGCCCGCAGCAGCTCGGCGTGACCGAAGCGCGTGTTGGCGGTGACCATCGTGTCGAGCACGACGTCATGTGCAGGCGGAGGCTCGGACAGCGGTGCGGTCTGCACTGCGAGCTGAAGCATCTTCGCCGGCACCATCACGCGAGCGGTTCCAATCGGGTGCTCACCCGCCAGCTGCAGCTCGATGACGAGGTGCCGAACGGCTGCGTCGATGCCACGCAGCGCGTCGCCGCGATCCATCGTCACGTTCACGAGCCTCGGCGAGAACCGCTGCTCGAAAGCGCTCACCGACCGAAG
>Ga0075163_10008300_pt1 | contig 13697 bp, 13 predicted proteins | sample JI1023141ADNA_FD_71478 | JGI IMG/M metagenome (GOLD analysis project Ga0075163, IMG submission 71478) | Wastewater effluent complex algal communities from Wisconsin, to seasonally profile nutrient transformation and Carbon sequestration -... | ecosystem: Engineered > WWTP > Effluent > Algae...
ATGTAGGCAAGTGCGAGCGATCGCCGATCCGGTGACTCCAGCCCCGGGGGGCGTCACCTGATCACCCCGATCAGCCCTCCTCGTCGTGCTCGTGCTCGTGTTCGTGCACGTGCACGTGCTCGTGCACGTGCACGGGTGCGCACGGCCAGCAGATCATCGAATCTGTTCCCCACGGACGCAACGCTGTCGCTCCGCATCCACTCGATCCGGGCCGCGGTGATCAGCGCAGGAACCGCTTCTCGTCGCGCACCTCGACCGAGTCGGCCGCGCCATCGCTGTCGTGCTCGTCTGCGTCTCTGGCGCGTGCGGAGCACGAGCACGTGGCACGTGCACGTGATCAGCGCGGATAGAGGTAGCGCAGGAACCGCCAGGTCCGCGCTTTCCACGCGAGCTCGTCGTGCGTCGCGCCGGGCTCGCTGTGATAGCAGACCGTGTTCGGCGAGGCGGTGCAGCTCGGCGAGTCGCTGCGCGACCAGCCGAGGGCCATCAGCTCGTCGCGCACCTCGACCGAGTCGGCCGCGCCATCGCTGTTGGCCGCGACGTTGCCGCCGTGGTCGAGATAGATCGCGACCGGCTGCTTGCCGTACGTCGGGATCCGATCGCGGAGCGCGTCGCCATCTTCCATCCCGGGCCAGAACGCACCCGACAGCGACACCGCCGCCGCATAGGTCTCGGGATACGCGAGCGCGAGATCCATCGCGGTCAAGCCACCCAGCGAGCTGCCGCCGATGCCAACCGGCTGCGCATCCCACCGCACCTTCGCGAGCACCTTGGGCTGCAGCTCGTCGATCTGGAACGCCATGAACGCGGCGGCCGCGGTGCGATCGAGCCCGTACTCGGTGTTGCGCGATGTCGTCGACGCGGCCCCGATCACGATCACCGGGGCGACGCGGCCCTCGCCGATCTCGGTGTCGAGCGCGGCGTCGAGCTCCCAGCCGGTGTGGCCGAAGCAGCAGTCGTGGTCGCTCCACAGGTTCTGGCCGTCGTGCATGAACAGCACGGGATACCTGCGGTCCTTTGCGTCGAGCGCGTCGTAGCCGGCCGGCAGGTACGCGGTGACCTCGCGGCAGTTGCCGAGCGTCGTCGAGCAGGTCTCACCGAACGTGACGGTGTAGCCGCGCCCGGAGTCCGGCGTCGCGAGGACGCTGTTGCGACCGTCGGGGTTGCCGGTGAAGTCGTCGTACGCGAACGCCGGATCGTGCGGATCGAGCGTCCAGCTCGAGGTTGCCGGATCGTAGAGCTTGTACTGGTGATAGCCGGTGGCGACCGTGCCGACGCCGAGGATCAGGTCGCTGCCGCACAGCGGCGCGGTGACCACCGCGGTCGTCGACCAGTCGTTGAACGAGCCGGCGACGGCGCGCGTGGCGTCGGTGCGAAACAGCGCCCGACCCGAGGCCCACAGCGGACCGAGCTCCGCGCGCTGGTCGAGCTCGTCGCGCAGGGCGGCGATCGCGCCGGCATCGCACGCGACCGAGGCGTCGTAGAGCGCGAGGATGCAGGCCGCACCCGCCTTGCCGTCGGGGCAGCCCTCGTCGACCGGCGGATCCTCGACCGGCGGGACCTCATCGTCGCCGGCGGGCAACTTCGGTTCGAAGCCGCAGGCAGCGAGCAGAAACAGGACGGGAAGACTGGTTCGCATGATGACTTTGGCAACGCGGGCGGCTGTAACTGCGCGACGCCGCGTGGTGATCTCATCGTCGAGCAAGACATAGACCGCACGCGGGGGCGGCGTCAGCTACAACCGAGCCCGTGCCCGACGAGACCAGAGCCGCCGAGATCCTGCGCAAGGCGAAGGCCGAGCGGCGCGGCAGCTCGCGTGGGCTGTGGGTCGCGACGGCGATCCTCGCGGGGCTCGCGACCATCGGCTTCGTGCTGATGTGGTTTTCGGAGGGCACGCCGGCCTCGGCACCGGCGGCCGTCGCGGATCGCGGGCTGGGCTTCGGCGCCGGGATCTTGATCGGGGTCGTGGTCGGAATCGCCGTCGGCTACGCGATGGCTCGTCAGCGCCACTCGGATCGCAACACGCCGTAGAGCGTGACGTCGCACAGCCGCTTGCCCTTCTTGACGTGCTGGCGCTGGACACCCTCGCGCTGCATGCCGAGCTTGTCGAGCACGCGCTCCGAGGCGGTGTTGCCCGCGAGCACCAGCGCGTAGACGCGGGCGAGGTTCATCGCGCGAAACCCGTAGTCGACGATCGCGCGCGTCGCCTCGGTCGCATAGCCGTGCCCCCACGCCGGCTCGGCCAACCAGTAGCCGAGCTCGGCGCGGCGGTCGCGGGCGTGGCGCCGCAGCGAGGCGGTGCCGACGAGCGTGTCAGGCTCCTCGTGCGTCGCCAGGGCGAGCGTGAGGCCTCTTCCCAGCCCCCACCACTCGCTGCGGTGGCGGACCCAGCCGCGTGCGAGCGTGATCGGGTACGGCGTCGGCACCTGGATCAAATAGCGCGCGACGCGCTTGTCTCCGGCACCGTCGGCGACGGCCGCGGCATCGGAGTCGCGAAGCGGCCGTAGGATCAGCCGCTCGGTGGTCAGCGTCGGTTGCGGCGGGACGTCGATCTCGATCACTGGGGAGGACGCGTGCCGTTGAACTCCTGGAACGTCACGCAGCCCTCGAGCGGCGCGCAATCGGGATTGCCGACCGTGGCCGCCTTGTAGTTGATCACGCCGGTCAAGGTGTCTCCGGAGATCGAGGCATCGATCTCCGAGTTGAACGTGAACGTGCAGTTGCCCTGCGTCTGCGAGCGCGTGCCGAACAGCTCGAGGAACAGGTCGTCGCCGTCGACGTCGCCTTCGTAGGTGTGCGAGCCGAGCGCGAGATCGAGCACCACCCCGGCGCCGCCCATCACGTCGGCGGTGGCCGTGCCGCCCTCTTGCGAGAGCACGACGGGGATGTTGGTGGACGTGTTGCCCTCGACGTAGTTCTCGAGGTTGCAGCCGTTATCGCGATTGGTCAGCGCGATCGTGTAGTCGCCTGCCACGTCGGCCGGATCGCCGCCCCCACAGGCAACCAGGACACAAGGCAACAATGTCGCGAGGATCCTCATGGCTCCGAGGATAACCGGCTATGTTGTTCGGGGTAAAAAGATGCGTCGCCGGCGAGGGAATGCCTACGATCGCCTGCTGCTAGCCGTCGGGCTGGCCTGCGCCGCCGTGCAAGACGTCCATACCCATCGGCTCGACAACGGGCTCACCCTCCATATCGCCCCCGGCCACCCCGCGCCGGTGGTCGCCGTCCAGGCGTGGGTCGGGGTCGGCTCCGCCGATGAACAACCCCACGAGGTGGGCATGGCGCACGCCGTCGAGCACATGCTGTTCAAGGGCTCGTCGCGGTACGGCCTGGGCGAGCTCGCGCGCACGTTCGAGGCCGGCGGCGGCGAGATCAACGCGTTCACCGCGTTCGACCACACCGTCTATCACGCGGTGCTCGGACGCGATCACACCGAGTCGGCGATCGACGCGCTCGGCGATACGCTGCTGTCTCCGCGGGTCGATCGCGACGAGCTCGCGCGCGAGCGCCGGGTGATCCTCGAGGAGATCCGGCAGGGCAGCGACGATCCGGCGCGCACGGTCGCGCAGAGCCTGTTCGCCACCGCGTTCGCGCAGCATCCGTATCGCCGGCCGGTGATCGGGACCGCCGACAGCGTGCAGGAGCTGTCCGAGCGCCAGCTCGTCGAGTTCTTCCGCAGCCACTACGTCGGCGACAACCTCACGCTGGTGGTCGCCGGGGATGTCGATCCGGCGCGCGTGCTCCGCTCCGTCGAGCGCCGGTTCCGCGCGATGCCCGCCGGCGTGCGTCCACCCACCCGCGTCCGCGAGGTCGCGCAGACGGCGCCCCGCGCGTCGGCGCAGTACCGCGACGTCGCCGAGGCGTACCTCGCGGTCGGCTTTCACGTGCCGTCGGCGCGCCACCCCGACATCGCGGCCCTCGATGTCGCGGCGATCCTCCTCGGGCAGAGCGAATCGGCGCGGCTGCCGAAGCTGCTGCGCGATCGCGATGACGTGGTGACCAGCGCGTACGCGAACGTCCACGCGCTGCGCGATCCGGGCCTGCTCGTGCTGTCGGCGACCACCCGGCCGGCCCGCGCGAAGACCGCGATCGGCAAGCTCGTCGATCACACGCTGTCGCTCGTCGACGAGCTGTCCTCCGACGAGCTCGACAAGGCCCGGATCGCGGTCGAGAGCTCGTTCGTGCGCCAGCTCGAGACCGCGCAGGGGCGCGCCCGGTCGCTCGGCTGGCACGCGACGATCGCCGGCGATCCACAGTTCGGGCACGTCTATCTCGATCGCATTCGCTCGGTTCGCCGCGGCGACGTGGCCAAGGTGATGCAGCGCTACCTCCAGCCGCACAACGCGAGCGTCGCGGCGGTGTTGCCGAAGCGTCAGGCCAAGGGCAGCGCGGTGTTCGCGCGCGAGGCCGAGCATCGCGTGCGCCGCTCGCTGACCACCAAGCCCGCCTCGGCCCAGCCGACGGAGAAGCGCGTCATCCTCGGCAACGGTACGGTGCTCCTGGTGCGGCGCGATCCGTCGGTGCCGGTCGTGGCGATGCGCGCGGTGTGGCGCGGTGGCCAGCGCGTCGAGGATGCGAAGACCGCCGGTGGCTCCACGCTGCTCGCGCGCAGCATCACCCGCGGGTGCGGCAAGCTCGACGCCGCGCAGACCTCCGATCGGATCGATCGCCTCGGCGGTGGGATGTCGGCGGTCGCCGGTCGCAACAGCTTCGGGATCTCCGCCGAGTGGCTCGCGCGCTCGTGGAAGCCGGGCCTCGAGCTGCTCGCCGATTGCATCCTGTCTCCCGCGCTGGCGTCCACCGACCTCGAGGCGCAGCGCCGGTTGCTCCTCGACGATCAGGTCGCGCAGGCCGGCGAGCCCGCCCAGCTCGCGTTTCGCACGTTCTCCGAGGCGCTGTACGGCACCGCGCATCCCTACGCGCGCGACGTGCTGGGCACCGCGCAGTCGATCGAGTCGTTCGAGCGCGCCACGCTCCTCGCGTTCTATCGCGACCGCTATCCAACGTCGGCGCTGACGCTCTCGATCGTCGGTGATGTCGACCTCGACGAGGTGATCGCCGCGGCGCGCGCGAGGTTCGAAGGCCCCGGCTCGGCCGGGGCGCGCAGCACCGCGCAGCGGCGCGGAGAGCTGATCGACAAGGCACCGCGGAGCAACGCGAAGGCTCCCGTCGACGTCCCGCCCTTCGCGGATCGCCTCGCCGTGCTCGACAAGCGGCGGCCCGATCAGCGCGAGGTGTTCGCGTTCCTCGATCGCGCGCAGGCCCACCTCGTCGTCGGGTTTCCGGGCGCCACGCTCGACGCCCCGGACCGCTTCGCGCTCGAGCTGTTGGTCGCGGTCCTCGGCGGGCAGGGCGGCCGGCTGTTCGCCGAGCTCCGCGAGAAGCGCGCGCTGGTCTACCGGGTCTCGGCGCACTCGATCGAAGGCGTCGATCCCGGCTTCGTCGCGGTCTATCTGTCGTGCGCGCCCGACAAGCTGGGTGAGGCCGTCGCGGTGACGCGCGCGGAGCTCGGACGGATCCGCACCGACGGCGTCACCGCCGCCGAGCTCGAGCGTGCGAAGAGCTACGCGATCGGGAGCCACCAGATCGCGATGCAGCGCCGCGCCGCCGTCGCGAACGCGATGGCCTATCACGAGGCGTACGGGCTCGGCTGGGAGAGCTGGTCGCGCTACGACGACGCGATCCGCGCCGTCAAACCCACGGACCTCGTCGCGGCCGCCGCGAAGTACCTGCGCGACGACCGGATGATCACCGCGACCGTCCGCCCGAAGGTCGCGTCGCCGGGGGCGCAGCAGCGCTCGAAGATCAAGCAAGCGCCCCGCGCCCCGGCGCGAGACACCCCGAAGCCGCGCGCGGCACCTGCGCCCCGCGTACGCCCCCGAGGCAACGCATGAACGAGCCCGGATCTCGAACGCTCGACCGCAGCGATCTCGCCGGCAGCCTCGTGCTGATCGCGCCGCTGTTCTTCGTCTACGAGGTCGGCGTGCTGTTCGCCGGCAGCGTCAACGGCGCCGACGTGGTGACCCGCGCGGTCTACGGAGGCCTCGGGCGCACCAACTATCTGCTGCTCGCCGCGGCGCTCGGCCTCGGCTTCTTGCTGTGGATCCGGCGCGCGCAGCGGCAGAGCGTGCTGCGTCTCGACGTCGTAGTGCCGGTCGTGCTCGAGGCGGCGATCTACGCGCTGACGCTCGGCGCGCTGGTCAATCTCGTGCTGGAGCGGTTGCTCGGGCTCGGCCTCGATCTCGGCGAGGCGATCAACGCCGCCGGTGCGGGTGTCCACGAGGAGCTGGTGTTCCGCCTGCTGCTCTGCGGCGGCCTGATCGCGGCGCTGTCGCGTACGCAGCTCTCGCGCAAGGTGATCGTGATCGTCGCGCTGATCGTGTCGAGCCTGCTGTTCTCTGCCGCCCATCACCTCGGACCGTACGGCGAGCCCTTCACGCAGCACGCGTTCGCGTTCCGCTGTCTCGCCGGCCTGGTGTTCGGCCTGGTGTTCTATTTCCGATCGCTCGCGCACGCGGTGTACGCGCACACGTTCTACGATCTCCTCGTCTACTGGCGAGCGTGATCGACGGGCAACGGCCCAAAACTATTGGGGCAACGGCCCCAAACCCCTATTCGAGACCGAGCGAGCCGGGGCCGCTGATGTCGATGCTGCTCGCGTAGAGCTCGAACTTGACGCGCTTGATCGCGTCCTGGTTCGCCGATGACTGCGCGATCGACAGGTGGTGCATGCCGAGCCCACCGAACGTGACCTCGAACAGCACGGTCTTCTTGTCGGGGGCGAGGTACTCGATCGAGCCCGACTTCTGCGCCTTGGGATCGCTCTGGCCTTTGACGACGTACTGGTCGTACCAGTCGAGCAGCTTGTCCGCGAACTCGAGCGAGATGGTGCCGACGATGTTCGGGATCTCGAGCTTGGTCGGTTCGATCTGCGGGAAGCGCTCCTGCCCGGTGTAGAGCTTCTTGATGCCCTGCTTGACCGTGAACGACTCGAGCTTGTTCACGTACTTCATCTCGTCGATGCCGTCGATGTTGAAGCGGAAGCTGGAGGGGGTCCACATCTTCTGCTTCGAGCCGATGTTCGACTGCACCGGCTGATTCGCCGTCTTCTTCGAGACGACGTTCTCCGGCTGGATCTTGATCTTCATGTACGCGGCGTCTTTGGACGACCCATCGAGCGTCGGGAACGTGGTCTCGGAGATCAGCGCGTCGTAGAACTCGTGCTCGAACGTCCGCTTGAGGTCGAAGTTGGCGTGGGTGATCTGGCCGTTGCGGCGATCGAACTGCTTGCGCCACGAACCCTGGATCCAGCGCAGCACGTCGCCGAGGCCCGACATGCCGCAGTCACACGTGAACGGCTCGATATCGACGACCGACGTGTGCTTGATGCGGTGATTTTCGGGGCCGATCGGTTCCTCGATCGTGCTCGCACGAACGTGACCGCCCTCGACGGACTTCACGTACGCGGTCGACTTGTGTCCGTCGATCGCGAGCTCGAAGTGGCCCGCCGAATATGCGCGTTTGGTCAAAGTCATCGGTGAACCCCGAGCTTAATGCATCTCTTACGAGCGCTGGCGCCTGGATCCCCCCACGGTGTTTGGAAGCCCCAGCGGAAGCGCGGGATCGACCGTCCCCAGGAGATTCTCTAGACCCACACGTGTGCCCAAACGTAGGTGATTCCGAATGATTGCCTTGCACGAAGCCGCGGGTCCGCTCACGATCACGACACTGTCGCCGTGCGGTTCCCGGCACGAGGCTTGTAGAATGGAGATCCGATGAGGACGGCATTCCCTGCGTTGGCATTGCTGATTACCGCTGCGATCGGCGGAACGGCGCTCGCCGAGAAGGCAAAGGCCAAGGACGACGCCAAAATCTACAACCGCGCCGGCGAGCGCGGCGAGGTCGTCATCAAGCTCAAAGAGGGCCAGGTGATGCGCATCACCCGCAAGGATGGCCGCTGGCTCAAGGTCAGCGTCGCCGGCCGCACGGGCTGGATCCCGCGCAGCAAGGTCGAGCTGATCGCCGACGACGACACCATGGCGCGCAACACGCGTCGCCGGCCGTTCGTCGACGGTCGCAGCACCAAGCGCGGCTTCGGCGGCGCCACCGCTCCCGAGGATCGGGTCGGCGCGGATGCGATCGACGACAAGAAGGGCAGTGGCGGGAGCAGCGGCAGCGACGAAGAAGAGGACGACGAGGAGTCGGACGATCCGCCGGCGAAGCCCGCCGCGAAGGGTGGCAAGCCGGCCGCGAAGCCGCCGGCCGCGAAGCCCAAGCCGACCAAGACGGAAGAGGATGGCAACACCGAGGGCGACGAGCCCAAGTCCAAGGGCAGCGACGACGACGACGAGGGCGCCGAGGTCAAGGACGAGCGCCCGAAGGCGAAGGTGAAGAAGAAGGTCGTCGCGTACACCGAGGCCAGCGCGGAGAGCGAGGAATCGTTCAGCCCGACGCCGGCGCTCACGCTGCACCTGACCGGTAACAAGAAGGGCAAGTTCGTCGAGGTCGAGACCGAGGAAGGCGACATCGGCTTCGTGCTCGCGAGCGATCTCGAGGGTGGTGGTGGTGGTGGCGGCGGGGGTGGTGGTCGTGGCGGCGGCGACGAGGAGATCGAGGAACCCGGCGAGACCGGCCCGAAGGTGAAAGGCCAGATCGATGTCCGCGGCCGGCTCGGCGTCACGATCATCCAGCAGGGCACGCGCTCGGCGGGAACCGCGTCACGCGAGCGCCCGGACAACTACGACCTGTCGACGTCGGCGGCGACCATCGCGCTCGGTGGCGCGTACCTGCGGCCGTACAAGAAGGCGTACATCATCGGCGGCGAGCTCGCGATCGACATCGCGAAGGCGATCCCGGGCGTCAAGGTCGACGCGATGAACACGACCGGCATCACGGTCTACAACGTCAACGCACGCGCCACGTTCGGTAAGGACTTCCACCGCAAGAGCGGGATGGCGGTGTTCGGTCGCCTCGGCTTCCGCTTCTACAGCTATCAGATCGGCAACGCGACGGACCTGACGAAGAACACGGCGAACCTGCCGTCGGAGATCGTCAAGGCACCGACCCTCGGCGCCGCGCTCGCCCTGCCCAAGCTGACCGAGAAGATCGGCCTGCGGTTCTCGCTCGACGCCGTGCTGATCGGCGCGAGCATGCAGCAGACCGAAGGTCTCGAGGACGGCAGCAAGGCTGGCGTCAAGGGCGTGCTCGGTGGCATCGGCTTCACGTACCGGTGGAAGCCGTCGATGGACATCAACGCGTCCTACGATCTCAACTTCATGAAGTACAACTTCGGCGCGCCGGTCGCGAACATGCGCGGTCACGACATGACGGCGACGGGGGTCACGCGGACGGACATCTTCCACGGCGTCACCGTGGGCGTCGCCAAGGCGTTCTGATCAAGCCGGCGGCTTGAGTACCAAGCTCGCGCCGCGCTCGCGCAGCAAGCGCAGCACGACGTCGTTGATCGTGTCGCCGCGCTCCATGCTCTCGGTGTAGCGCTGCGCGATCTCCTGGTACTCCAGGAACGCCGGCGTGAACTCTTCGAAGCTCAGCTTCTTGATCAGGGTGCCGTTGTACTTGGCAAAGGCGCCGACCTTGACGTCTGCGCCCAGCTCCCCCGCGAAACGATCGAGATACTCGTGGTACTGCGCGGGGAGATCGTCGATCACCGCCGCATTATCTACGATCTCTACTGGCGCGGCGTGCCGAGCTTGTCGAGATCGATCTGGCTCAGCGCGAGCCTGATCAACTGCGACTTGTTCGCTTTCGTCCAGCCGCGGCGCTTGAGCTCGGCGACCTTCGCCTCGAGCTCCTCGATGTCGCGGTTGTACATGGAGATGCAGATCACCTTGTAGTGGGTCGGCTTCGCGGCGCCGCGCCGGGGAGCGTCGTCGCCCTGCGTCTGCACTTTTCGACCGTAATACCCCTCGCTGAGGATCGCGTCGGTGTCGCTCAAGGGATCGTGTGCCATCAGCTTCTCTTCTTTCATGGGAGACTCCTCAGATCGCGGCAGTTTGGAAGGCGATGGCGTCGACCGAGACCTGGGTGGTCGCGGCCATGACCCAATCGCAAACACGGTTGTAGTCAGCTGCGCCGTGCGAGATCGGCGCGTACTCGAAGATGGTCTTCTTGTGGCTCGGTGCTTCGGCGAGCCGCGTGTTGAGCCGCACCGGCTCGAGGCACTTGTGCTTGAAGTGGCCCTGCAAGGTCTCGAGGACCTCGCGCGCCAGGCGCGTGCGTCCGTCGTAGAACGTCGGCAGCACGCCGGAGACGCGGACCGCGTGCCCGAGGTGGCGCTCGACATCCTTGATCGTGCGCAGCACCTGCTTGACGCCGACCAGGGCGAGGTAATCGCAGGTCACCGGGATGATGACCTCGTCGACATACGACAGCGCGTTCTGGTTCAACAGGTTCAGCGACGGACCGCAATCGATGATCACGAAGTCGTAGCGCCGCGACACCTGCATCTTGTCGAGCCGCTTGTTCAGCATCTTGCTGCGGGCCTCGACGGTCTGCCGCGCGAGAAAGATCTCGGCGGCGGCGAGCGTGGAGTCCGAGGTGATGACGTCGAGGTGCTGGCGCACCGGCACGCACGCCTCGGTCGGATCGACGCCGTCGACCAGCACGTGATAGAGCGACTTCTCTCCGGCGACGCCGAGCGATACGCCGACGTTGCCCTGCGCGTCGGTGTCGATCAGCAGCACGTCGCTCTCGCGCTCGGCGAGTCCAGCGGCGAGGTTGACGGCCGTCGTGGTCTTTCCCGTGCCGCCCTTCTGGTTGAGGATCGCGATCCGACGTGCTCGCTTGCTGGTCCACGCCTCGTCGCCGAGACCCTTGCTCCGGCACTCGAGCGAGCAGAAGTGGCGCTGGCCGTGTGCGGTCACCGCGATCTGAAACACGAACGCGGGCTTGAACAACTGCCCGCACGCCGTACACGTCTTCTCAATCTCCTTCTCCATGCCCTTATCGAAGCCGTATCGAGGGACTGGGGCAACTTTTAAGCCTGGTTCGGCGGGTATACAGTGATCGGGGACGAGGCCGATGATCGCGAAGCAAGTCGTGACGGAAGGTGAGGACGCCGAGCGGGTTGCCCGGGCGATCGTCGACGGTCTCCGCGGTCCCGATCTCGCGTTCGCCTTCGTGTTCGCCGACTGGCGGCTGGATGCAAACGTGCTCGGAACGTTGCCGTCTCGCGAGCTCGGGGTTCCGGTGGTCGGCGGCACCGCACTGGGCGTGATCGGTCCGAGACCGACGCAGGGGATGACGGCCGTGGGCCTGGGCTTCTACGGCGACGCGGTCAAGTTTGGCGTCGGCATCGCCACCGACGTGCCGCGATCTCCGATCCCGAAGAGTCGCGACGCGGTGAAGGAAGCGGCGAAGGCCCTCGGCACCACCGTCGACAAGCTCGATCCCGCGCGCCACGTCGGGGTGATGATCGTCGATGGCAAGTGCGGCTCGGAGGAGGCGTGCTGCATCGGCTCCGCCGCCGCGGCGCCGCAGATCCGGTTCGTCGGTGGCTGCGTCGACTCCGCGCACAAGCCCGTGGTGTGGGCCGCAGGCGAGGCGTTCTCGGATGCCGCCGTCGTGGTCGTGATCGAGAGCGCGCTGCCGTTCGTGGTGGTGCAGTCGACCCACGTCGTGCCGACCGAGATCAAGACGGTGGTCACCGCGGCCTCGGGGCGATCGATCAGCGAGCTCGACGGGTTTCCCGCGGCGAGTCGGCTCGCGTCGCTGGTGGCGCATCTCGGCCCGCTCGGGGCGCCGCGCACGCCGTACTCGTTCGCGCGCTACGTCGACGGCATCCCGTACGTCCGCTCGATCGCCGACATCGATGGCGAGTGTCTCCTGCTCGCGAGCGCCGTCGAGCCTGGGCAGGTGCTGCGCATCATGCGCCCCGGTGATCTGATCGGGCAGACGGTGCGCGATCTGGCGGACGCCGAGGCCAAGGTCAACGGGATGTCCGCGTTCCTCGCGTTCTCGTGCATCGGTCGCCACTGGGAAGCGGCGGCGCGGGGGATCGAGCGCGAGCTGGGCGTCGCCTACGCCACGTATCCGACGGTCGGCTTCCAGAGCTTTGGCGAGCAGTCCGGCATGTTGCTGTGCAACCACACGCTGACGGGGTTGGCGATCGGGGGTGGGACATGACCCGCGGCAGGGAGTCTGCCGACGAGCGCGTCGCCGAGCTCGAAGCGGAGCTCGCCGCGGCGCAGCGCACGATCGAGGTGCTGATCGGGCGGCTCGAGCGCGTCGGCACCGCGACGCCCACCCAGACCGAGCTGTTCGACGCCGCGGCCCGGCTCGGGCACGTGCTCGAGGAGCGCACCCGCGAGGTCGAGGACGCGCGCGCCGAGTTTCGGGCGTTGCGGGCGAACCTCGATCAGATCGTCCGCCAGCGCACCCGCGCGCTCGCCGAATCCGAGGCGCAGCTGCGCAGCAAGAACGCCGAGCTCGAGCGGCAGTCGCGGATCAAGGCCGAGTTCATCTCGATCGCCGCGCACGAGCTGCGCACGCCGCTGACCAGCATCGTCGGCTACCTGGATCTGTTCTCCGAGGGACGGTTCGGCGATCTGCCGCCGCTGATCGCGCGTCCGATGGCGTCGGTCCGCCGCAACGCGCACCGGCTCAAGCGCCTGGTCGACGACATGCTCAACGTGTCGCGCATCGAGTCCGGCAAGATGATCCTGCGCCGCGAGTCCGTCGATCTCGGCGATGTCGTGCGCGCGGTGGTCACCGAGCTGATGCCGCTCGCCGACGCGCGCAAGCAGAAGCTCGAGACCCACGTCGAGCGGATCTCGGAGCTCGATGCCGATCGCGACAAGCTGCACCAGATCGCCGTGAATCTCGTGAGCAACGCGATCCGCTACACCGAGGATCAGGGCGCGATCGACGTCCACGTCGACGAGGCGCCGCGCGATCGCTACCCCGGCGGCTGGGCGCGGCTCCGGGTGCGGGACAACGGCGTCGGCATCGCCGAGGCCGATCGCCAGCGCATCTTCGATCCGTTCCTCCACACCCAGCCCGCGAAGCACCACACGTCCGCCGGACCCGACTCCGCCGGCCTCGGCCTCTACATCGCGCGCGGCTTGATCGAGCTGCACGGCGGGCTGATCACCGTCGACTCGACGCCCGACATCGGCACCGAGTTCACGGTGCTGTTGCCGTTCAAGCAGAAGACGTCGAAGCGCCCCGACTCCGAGCCCGTCGGGCCCTGACCCGCTGCCGAAACGACAAAGCCCTCGCCGGGTAGGCGAGGGCCTGGACGTGCGAGCCGCGCGTTACTTCTTTTTCTTCTTCGCCGGAGCGGGCTTCTTCGCCGGCTTCGCAGGCTTCTTGGCCGCGGGCTTCTTGGCCGGAGCGGGCTTCTTGGCCGGAGCGGGCTTCTTCGCCGGCTTCGCCGCAGCCTTTGCAGGCTTCGCCGCCTTCACCGGTTTGGCAGCCGCCTTGGTCGGCGCCGCCTTCGCCGCGGGAGCTGCCTTGGCAGCCGGAGCCGCCTTGGCAGCCGGAGCCGCCTTGGCAGGAGCCGCAGGGGCGCCCTTGGCAGGGGCCGCCGGGGCGGGAGCCTTGCCGGCGCCCTTCCCCTTGTTGGCCTTCGCCTCGGCCTTGAGCTTCTTGTTGCGCTCGTCGGCCGTCTTCTCCGCTTCGTCCTTGCGGGCGTGCGCGGCATTGCGGGCGCGAAGCACGGCAGCCTCGACGTC
>Ga0075163_10008301_pt1 | contig 13697 bp, 15 predicted proteins | sample JI1023141ADNA_FD_71478 | JGI IMG/M metagenome (GOLD analysis project Ga0075163, IMG submission 71478) | Wastewater effluent complex algal communities from Wisconsin, to seasonally profile nutrient transformation and Carbon sequestration -... | ecosystem: Engineered > WWTP > Effluent > Algae...
GATGCGGCCCGGGTCAAGCTGCTCCGAAAGGGACAGTCGGCGACGCTGACGTCGGACGTCGGGGCGGCCCCGGTCGAGGCCAAGGTGGCGACCATTGGGGCCGTCACCAAGGCGGACGACGGGTCCTACGGCCACCCGGTCACCCTGCAGCCCGCCGCCGCCTTGGACGTCAAGACCTTTGGCTCTTCGGTCGGCGTGGACATTGCCTCCGCGTCCTCCGAAGGGGAGGTGTTGGCGGTCCCTGTCAGCGCCATCTACACGGGGTCGAACGGCCAGACAGCGGTCGACAAAAAGTCCGGCGGCGGATCGGTCACGGTCCCGGTGCGGACCGGGACCACCGGTGACGGGTTCGTCGAGATCACCGCCCTGTCCGGACGCCTCGAGGCAGGGGACGAGGTCGTCGTCGGTGTCCGTTGACACGAGCGGGGCATTGCCACGGTCGGCCTTGATGGAGATGACCGACCTATCCTTCACCTATCCCGGCCCACCCCCGGTCCACGCGCTGGTCGATGTCAACGTCACCGTCGCGACCGCCGAATACGTCGCCGTGGTGGGACCGTCGGGGTCAGGCAAATCGACTCTCCTCAACGTGATGGGCCTGTTGGATCGGGCGACCGGGGGCACCTTCCTCCTGGCCGGAGAGCCTGTCACGGAGATGACCGAGAGAGAGCGTTCCACCTTCCGCGGAAGGCACGTCGGGTTCGTCTTTCAGTCGTTCCACCTGATGCCGCACCGTACGGTCCTGGAGAATGTGGCCCTTTCCCTGCTGTACCGGGGCACCCCCCGCAAGCAACGACTGACCGCCGCGGCGGAGGCCCTGGGACGCGTGGGCTTGGGTGATCGCGGTGACTCGCTTCCAGGGCAGCTCTCCGGCGGGCAGCGGCAACGCGTGGCTATCGCCCGGGCCCTGGCGGGTCAACCCAGCATCCTGCTGTGCGACGAGCCGACAGGGAACCTGGACTCAGTGACCGCGCAGCGGATCCTGGACCTCATTGGTGCGCTGCACACGGAGGGTCAGACCATCGTGATCATCACCCATGACGGCGCAGTCGCGGACCGAGCCCAACGCCAGTTGAGGGTCAGAGACGGCCGGGTGAGCGAAGAATGAGGTGGCGAATTCGGGCGACACCAGCCACTGGTGGGCCTCGACCTCGCGACCTCGTCGGTGAGGCCGCAGCCGGCGTCCTCCAACGTCCGGGCCGGTCGCTGATGACCGCCTTGGGCACACTGCTCGCCGTGGGGGTGTTCGTCGCCGTCGTGGGTCTGACGGCAACGGCCAACGGTCAGATCAGCCAACGGTTCACAGAGCTGGTCGCGACTCAGGTCGACGTCGAGGACGTGCGACGTGCACGGGATCCGGTCGCCGATGCCGCCTTTCCCGACGACGCCGATCGCCGGACCCAACAGATCACCGGGGTGCGCGCCGCCGGGCTGTGGTGGTCCCTGCCAGACACGGTCTCGTCGAGCATCTCTGCCGCGGGCGCCGACCCCACCGTGGTCACCACCCTGCCGGTGGTGGCCGCGTCGCCGGGCCTCTTGGACGCGGCCCGGTCAACCATGGGAACGGGTAGAGGTTTCGACGCCTTCCAGAACACGCCGGGCATCCACACCGTCGTGCTGGGCAAGGACGCCGCGTCGTCTCTGGGAATCACCTCTCTCGACCGCCTCCCGGCCGTCATGATCGGTGGCATCCCATTCCAGGTCGTCGGGATCGTCGACGACGTGGCCCGACTCCCTCAGCTCCTCACCTCGGTCATCGTGCCGCACCGCGTGGCGCAGGCCGTGTGGGGTAAGCCTGACCCGTCCGTGCCGATCCGGATGCTGATCGACACAGCGCCCGGCGCCGCAGTGGTCGTGGCGCAGCAAGTGCCGGTTGCGCTGCGACCCGACGTCCCGGACGCGTTCAAGGTGACCACGCCACCCAACCCGACGGATCTGCGCGAGTCCGTCCGCGGCGACCTTCAAAGCCTGTTCCTCCTGCTCGCCGGACTGTGCCTCATCATCGGTGCGGTGGGGATCACCAACACGAGCCTGGTCGCGGTCCTCGAACGGGTTCACGAGATCGGGCTGCGTCGAGCGCTCGGAGCCCGCCCGGGTCACGTCGCAGCGCAGTTCCTGATGGAGGCCGGGCTCCTTGGGACCTTCGGCGGAATTCTCGGCACCTCCCTCGGAGTGATCGCCGTCGTGCTCACCTCCGCTGCCCAGAGCTGGACGCCGCTGATGGACGGACGGCTCGTCCTGGCTGCACCATTCATTGGAAGCTTCGTGGGAATGGCCGCCGGTCTCTACCCCGCCTGGCGGGCCGCGAAGGTACAACCGGTGGCCGCACTCCGCCAGTAACCGCGTGACCAGGTCAAGGTCAATTGGCAACCACCACGGCTGTGCGGTTCCGGTCACACGGTGGCTGGGTGGGGCAGCCTATCCAAGTGGTCGGTCGGGCCGTTCCATTCGACGCGGATGTCCGCCTCTCGTGGTCGCGTCATGTCGGGTTTGGTGTGACCCAGGGCCTGCTTGTGGTGTCGGCCGGAGCGCAACGCATGTGAGCCACCACAGTCCAAGCGCCGGCATGAGGGCGGTGGCGACAACCCAGACGAATCGTGGGGTTTCGTCGAGTAATCCGAGGGGTGACAGGGTCAGTGGGGAGATGCTGAAGATTGCTGCGGCCGCAGCTGTGGCGATGTAGCGCCTGTGGGCGATCAGCGCCATCGTCAGCGGGACGCACCAGATCCAGTGATGTGACCAGGAGACCGGTGAGGCAAGGAGACTACCCATGGCCGCGGACAGGAGCACGGTGACGCGGTCGCCCGCCAGGTGGGCACGGCGTGCGACAAAGTAGGCGAGGGTCAGAGCGCCGGCCTGCAAAGGGAGAACCAGGAGGGCGGTCGGTGTGTCGTCCTGCAGGACGCGGGCCACCACACCGACGACCGACTGATTGTCTGGGTAGCCGCCACCACCCGAGCGTCCCGTTTCAAAGAGCAGGTGCAGCCAATACTCGCGGGTGGCGTCTGGGGCGGCAAGGTAGGAGACGACAAGGGTCAAGGCGCCGACCCCTGCGGTTCGGGCGACAGCAGCCCAGTGGCGCTGCGCCAGGAAGCAGATCACGAAAGCCGCGGGCACGAGTTTGATTCCCGCTGCGAGGCCGATCAGTGCACCACGGAAGCTCCGTGGCACGACGAACAGGTCAAGGACGATGAGGGCGGCGAGGAGGAGGTTGATCTGCCCTTGTTGAACGGTGCGCAGGACGGGTTCGGCAAGCAGGCCAAGCACCCCGAGGCCGACTATCCGTGAGAGTGGCCACCCGAACTCGCGACCCGCGACGAAGACGATCGTGGAGTACGCCAGGGCCGACAGCAGGAGAAGAGCCGCGACAGCCCCAGCCCACGGAACCAGCGCAAACGGCACGAACACGACTGAGGCGAACGGTGGATACGTGAACACCAACTGTCCTTGGCCCACCGTCCGATCCGCGTAGAGGCCGCCGCCGCTCAACAGGGCGTCTGCCCCCTGCCGGTAGACCCTGAGATCCTGAAACCGGTACGTCTCGGACAGCCAACTCTCGTACCGCCAGAAAAGGCTCAACGTGATGACCAGAACCGCAGCGATTGCGACCAAGCGCAGAAGGACCGGGTCCCGCCCCAGCCAGGTGGATCGCATCAGTTCTTCTCCCGCATCTGCTCTCGTCGATTCCCGCCTGGCTTATGATCCTGGGGCAGCCTGTGCCGCATCGTGCGCTTGTCGCCCGGCGTTGCCGGCCACGACTTGCCGTCGTCTCGGCGTGCGGCGACGCGATCAGGTCCGCGCCGACACTGGCGGCACCGCGTCATGGCTCGGGGCGTTCCCGTCGAGCCCGGAGCTGAGGATGCGGGCTTTGAGGTCCTCAGCCCGGCGCTGCTCGCCGGAAGTCAGTTGTGGGACCGCGGGGTCGAGGCAGCGCACGGCATTGTCGAGCCGGTCGGTGAGTCGGAGCCTGGGCCTTATCTTCATCGAGGTCATATCCAGTACATGCTTCCAGACGAGGGAAGTGTGTCGCATGATATTGTCGCCTGCCTCGTCGGCAGTGATCTCGGAGGGGGTTACCCGCCGTTTTGATCGACGTGCCCACTCAAGGCGTGGATCACATGTCACCGACACAGATCATGCACAGGCTGAGGTGCGCAGCCGCTGCAACCCCAGATAACCGGATGGCGTCATCCATCCCGGCCCCGGCGTCGTCTACGACCGGGCCGGGTTGGGCATCGTCGTCATGGACGAGCACGGCCGCGACGTCACGTTAACCGACACCGGCCACGCGCTCGAGGTGTGGGCCGGTCAGCGGGCGCGCCTGTCTCCCGCGCTGGCCCGTGACCTCGCCGCCGCGCTCGAGCGGTTCGCGGACTACGCCGAGGGCCTGACCGTCTACGTCCCCACCGACCGCGCAGAGCCCTGACACCGCCCCAACGCACGGCGCCCGGCACGTGGCTCGACTCCGTGCCGGGCGCTGTCACGCCTGGAGGTCCCACAGCGGCAGCTGCTCGCCGAACAGGGCGCGCAGCCGGGCCAGATCAGCAGACACCAGCGCCGGATCCTCGCGCGCCAGGTCGCGCAGCTCGCGCGCTCGTTGACGCGACCCGCGCGGATCTCCCAGCGGCGAACCAGACAGTGCCCGCCTGATCGCCCACTCACGCCGGTTCTCCACGTACGAGGACGCCACCACGTGCCCGGGCCCCACGCGCTGACACAGGGGGTTGTCGCACCGGTGACCCAACACGTGCACCTCAGCGGCGGCCTGCACCCCGTGCATCACCGCGAACGCGAACCGGTGCGCGACCACGACCCGCCCGGGCGAGAGCCAGAACCGGCCGTGCCCACGCCCGCTCATGGCCCCTGTCCACCACAGGCATTCGCTGCCCTGGACCTTCACCAGTTTGGCGCGCCAGCGTCCGACCGCACGGGCTGAGTCGCACGCCGCCGCCAGGTCGGCCAACCCTTGCGCGTCGAGGCGCGTCACCGTGCGGCCCATCACCCTGAACCGGCGACGTGCGGCCCGCTCGTCGCCGGCTCCGGCTCACTGTGCTGCGCCGGATCGGTCGGTGCGCCCGCAGCTGCCTGCTGCGCGTCCACGCCCGGCGTCGTTTCGGTCGCCTCGAGCCTGCGCAGCCGAGCTGCCTCACGCACCGTCAACTGCTCCACCCCGCCGCACCACTGGACCGCCTCCCGCAGCGACAGCCCCTCGTCCGCGGTCAGCGACCGCAGCGCCGTCGCGGCCCGAGCCTCGCACGCGAGCACCAGCGCGTCCCGCTCAGCCAGCGCCGTCACCACGGCGACAGCGAGGTTCCCACGCCGTCGCTCCTGCTCAGCCCGCTGCTGGCGCATCCTCGACTGCACATCCAGTGCGGCCCGCCGAGCCTGCTGCCTTGTCGTCGCCTGACTGGCCATCAACAACTCCTTCGATCGCTACCGGTTCCACTCTCCTAAAGCGCACCGACAACCCCACGTGCTCACGCAGCGCACCCGCGACCGAGCACCCCTCTCGCTCCGACACGCCCCCGACCCGCCCCGATCACGATGCCGACCCCCGATTTCCCACCAATCGATGTGCCACACACCTCTTGCACTGACGGTCATTGTCTGTTCAATCAGTGACCCCCGAAGGCCCCTCCCCCGCTTTCGGTAGGTGTGACGATGTCCATCCACAAGCTGACCGCCGGGAGCGGGTACGACTACCTGACCCGGCAGGTCGCAGCCCAGGACGTCACTGAGCGCGGCCACTCGGGTCTGGCCTCGTACTACAGCGCCAAGGGCGAATCGCCGGGCGTGTGGGTCGGCAGCGGCATGGCCGGACTCGAAGGGTTGAGCGCCGGCGACGTGGTCACCGAGGAACAGATGCGCAACCTGTTCGGCACGCCGTCGACCGACTTCGCGGTGAGACCAGGGATCACCGCGAGCCAGGTGAGGGCCAACGTGAAGAGGACGAGCAGCCCGATGATCGCGAGCCATGCGCCGATCCCTGCGCTCGTGCGGAAGCCCATGAGGAGGGCGACGCCTATGACGAGGGCGAGCGAGACGAGGTTCGCGACGACCGAGGTGAGGACGTGTCCCCAGAGCAGGGCCGAGCGGGCGATCGGCATCGACTGGAAGCGTTCGAAGAGCCCGGTCGACACGTCGGTGAAGAGGCGGAACGCCGTGTAGGCGATGCCCGACGCCACCGTGATGAGCAGGATCCCCGGGAGGAGGTAGTTGACGTAGGAGCCGGCGCCGACGTCGATGGCGCCACCGAAGACGTAGACGAAGAGCAGGAGCATCGCGATGGGGGTGACTGCGGTCGTGATGATCGTGTCGGGGCTGCGCAGGATGTGGCGCAGCGAGCGGTTGAACAGGACGGTGGAGTCGCTGATGACGGTGGTCATGGTGGGTCCTCAGGCGTTCTGGGTCGGCTGGATGGACTGGGCGGACTGGTTCGGCGTGTAGCCGATGATCGACAGGAAGATGTCCTCGAGGCTCGGCTGCTTCTCGACGTAGGTGACCTCCGCCGGTGGCAGGAGCGCCTTGAGCTCGGCGAGCGTCCCGTCGGCGATGATCCGGCCCTCGTGCAGGATCGCGATGCGGTCGGCGAGCTGCTCGGCCTCGTCGAGGTACTGCGTCGTGAGCAGCACCGTCGTGCCGCGCCCGGCGAGCTCCTTGAAGGTCTTCCACACCTCGATCCGCGACTGCGGGTCAAGTCCGGTCGTCGGCTCGTCGAGGAAGAGCACCTCCGGGTCGCCGATGAGGCTCATGGCGATGTCGAGGCGCCGGCGCATGCCGCCGGAGTACGCGGCGACCCGCTTGCCGCCGGCTTCCGTCAGGTCGAAGCGAGCGAGCAGGTCGTCGGCGATCGTGCCGGCGTCAGCGAGGCGACGCAGCCGGGCGACGAGGACGAGGTTCTCGCGCCCGGTGAGCACCTCGTCGACGGCGGCGAACTGGCCGGTGAGGCTGATCGTCCGGCGCACCTCGGCCGGATCCGTGGCGACGTCGTGACCGCCGACGGTCGCGGCCCCACCGTCAGCCTTCAGCAGGGTGGACAGGATGCGGACCGTCGTCGTCTTGCCGGCGCCGTTGCTGCCGAGCAAGGCGTGGATGCTGCCCGAAGGGACGGTCAGGTCGACGCCTCGCAGGACCTCCTGGTCGCCGTAGGACTTCGTGAGTCCGGTGATCTCGATGGCTGGTGTGGTGTTCATGTCGAGAGCGTCGTCCAACCCTGACGCAGCGTCAAGGTCAAGCCACATTCTCGAAAACTTTCTCGTATGCCGTCCGCCCACCTCTGTCGTATTGCTCCAGTCCCGTTCGTGGAGAGGATGAGGGCAGCGAGCAGCGCCGCCCCACCAGGAGGAGGGCCACGATGAGCGCGAGCTACACCTACGACGTCTTCAGCAGTCTCGACGGCTACGGCACGGCGAGCGGTGGTGACTGGGGCGGCTACTGGGGCAAGCAGGGTCCGGAGCTGCTGGCCCATCGGCTCGAGCTCTACAGCACCCCGCAGCGGCTCGTCCTCGGCGCCACGACCTTCCGTGACTCGTGAGCATGCGCAGCACGCTCGGTGAGGACTCCGAGGTGTTCGACCCGTGGGTCACGGCCATGGTGCACCTGCCGACGACCGTCGTGTCGTCGACCCTGACCGAGCCCCTCGACTGGCCGGACGCCACCATGGTCGACGGGGACGCGGTGGACGTCGTCGCGCGGCTCAAGGAGGAGTCGGACGTGCCGCTGTGCTCGCACGGGAGCATCGCGATGAACCGCTCACTCATGGCAGCCGGCCTCGTCGACCTCATCCGGGTGACGGTCTTCCCCGTCATCACCGGGCAGACAGGTGCGACGCCGATTCACGAAGGCTCGGCCGACGTCGACCTCGAGCTCGTCGAGGCGCGCACCCTCGACCACGACATCCAGCAGCTGACCTACCGGCTCGTCCTCGGGAAGGGGCTCGACGAGCGCGTCGTCGGGCTCGTGGGTCAGTGCCAGCCAGGCGGACCGGATGTGGGCCTCGACGAGACGCTCGGCCTCGTCGGCGTCACGGCGCTCGATCGCGGCGAAGATCGCCTCGTGGTCCGAGCGCAGGTCGCCGACGACCTCGTCCCAGTCGCGCAGGTGGCGGAACCGGTCGAGGATCGGCAACCGCATCGACTCCCGGATCGCGGCGGTGAGGTCGCTGGCGAGCCGGTTGCCGGCGGCCGTCGCGAGGGCGACGTGGAACTCGGTGTCGGCGTCGTTGAACGCCTGACGGTTGATCGCCGGTTCGCGCATCACCTCGAGCGCTCGGCGCGCCTCGGCCAGGTCGTCGGTCGATGCATTCGCCACGGCGAGGCGGGCGCTCAGTCGTTCCAGGGCGATGCGCACTTCGATGACGTCTGGCAGCGGGAAGTTGGCCAGTGCGACGTGCAGGCGCAGCAGCCGGCTCAGTGCGCGCGACGGCACCGACGTGAGGACGGTGCCCCCGCCCGGTCCGGCTCCGACGAACGAGTTCACGACCCCCTGCGCCTGGAGGGTCCGGACGGCCTCGCGCACGGCCGCGCGACTGACGTCGAGAGTGTCCGCGAGCTCGCGTTCGGCCAGGAGGTGGTCGCCGACTCCGAGCCGTCCCTCGAGGATCTGCGCGTCCACCCACGCGAGGACGAGCTCGAAGGCCTGGGGCTGTCCGGAACGGGGCATGGCGTGAAGCATGCCACCTCCGCGCGTCCAGAAAACCGAAATGGTCAGACCTCTTGACGCGGCTCCCGCCCGACCTCTACCTTGGAGCAATTCGCTAATGGTCGGACCATTCAGTGAACAGGCAGACCCACCGTCGTGTCCCGCCCAACCCGGAGGTCAGGATGACCGCACTCCCCGCGCTCACCGGCTCGTACCAGCCCGAGATCGCACCCGTCCTCGACAGCCTCGCGCTGTCCGCACTCGTCGCGGCCCTGCCGCTCCTCACCGTCTTCGTGACGCTCGGTTGGCTGCGCTGGAAGGCCCACTGGGCCGGCCTCGCGGCCGTCACCGTCGCGCTGCTGGTCGCCGTTCTGGCGTTCGGTATGCCGGTCGGTCTCGCCGCGCTGTCTGCCACCCAGGGCGCGGCCTTCGGTCTCTTCCCGATCATGTGGATCGTCTTCACCGCGATCGTGCTCTACCAGGTGACGGTGCGATCAGGTCACTTCGAGGACCTGCGCGCGACCTTCCACCTCATCTCGGACGACCCTCGCGTCCAGGCGATCATCATCGCGTTCTGCTTCGGCGGACTGCTCGAGGCGCTCGCCGGCTTCGGCGCCCCCGTCGCCATCACCGGCGTGATGCTCATGGCGGTCGGCTTCTCCCCGTTGCGCGCCGCCACGGTGGTCCTCCTCGCCAACACCGCGCCTGTCGCGTTCGGCGCCATCGGCATCCCGATCATCACGGCCGGCAACCTCACGAAGATCCCCTACACCGAGATCGGTGCCTACGTCGGACACCAGACGCCGATCATCGCGCTCTTCGTCCCGCTCCTCCTCGTCCTCATGGCGGACGGTCGTCGTGGCATCCGTCAGACCTGGCCCATCGCGGTCGTCGTCGGCGTGACTTTCGCTGTCGCGCAATGGATTTCGGCGACGTGGATCTCGGTGGAGCTCACCGACATCATCGCCTCCCTTGCTGGCCTCGCCGCCGCGGTCCTCTTCCTCCGCGTGTGGCAGCCCACCGGTCGTGAGGAGGCCCTCGAGGCCATGGGCGCCGAGCGCGAGCGCGACCTGGCGACGGTCGCGGCAGGTGAGCGGACGGCATACGCCGCTGGTGGTTCCGGTGACGAAGCGGCGCCGCCGCGTGCGCTCGACAAGGCGGGCGACGACCACAGCGTCTCCATCGCCGAACTCGATGCTCGTGCGCGCGAACTCACGCCACGACGGATCAGCATGGCGCTCTTCCCGTACGTCCTCGTCATCGCGATCTTCTCCGTCGCCAAGCTCGTGCCGGCGGTCAAGGACTGGCTGGCGAGCACCGACGTCAAGATTCCGTGGCCCGGCACGTCCGGCGAGATCCTCACCCACGCGGGCGTGCCGGCGACGGCCACGACCTACAACTTCCAGTGGCTCAGTTCGCCCGGAACGCTGCTCCTGCTCAGCGCCCTCATCGTTGCCCTCGTCTACGGCGTCGGCGTCAGTGGGCTCGGCGCGGAGATGGCGGCGACCGCGCACAAGATGCGCTTCGCGTTCCTCACCGTCGCGTCGGTGCTCGCCCTGGCGTACGTCATGAACCTCTCCGGCCAGACGATCACCATCGGGACGTGGATCGCCGGTGCCGGCGCGGCATTCGCCTTCCTGTCACCGCTTCTCGGCTGGCTCGGGACGGCCGTGACGGGCTCCGACACGAGCGCGAATGCCCTCTTCGCGACGCTGCAGCAGACCGCCGCGACGAAAGCCGGCATCGACCCGACCCTGCTCGTCGCCGCGAACACCTCGGGCGGCGTTGTCGGCAAGATGATCAGCCCGCAGAACCTCACGATCGCCGCCACCGCGGTCGGTCTCGTGGGTCGTGAGTCCGACATCCTCCGCAAGGTGCTCCCGTGGAGCATCGGCCTCATCGTGGCGGTCTGCCTGCTTGTCGGGCTTCAGTCGACGATCCTTGCTTGGATGTTGCCATGACGGCCTTCACGGCACCGATCGCTGCTGATCTCAAAGTCGCCCTGTTCGCGACCTGCTTCAACGACACGATGTGGCCGGAGACGCCCAAAGCCGTCGTGCGACTCCTGGAGCGACTCGGGTGCCGGGTCGAGTTCCCCAGTGCGCAGACCTGTTGCGGTCAGATGATGACGAACACGGGGTATGCCGGTGAGGCCGTTCCGCTCGTCCGTCACTTCGTCGACGTGTTCGAGGAGTACGACGCCGTGGTGGCGCCGTCGGGTTCATGCGTCGGGTCGGTGCGCGACCAGCACCCGATGATCGCCCACCTCGCCGGAGACCCCGGGCTCGCCTCCGAGGTCGAGGGCGTGCGCCCCACGGTCTACGAGCTGTCGGAGTTCCTCGTCGACGTGCTCGGCGTGACCGACGTCGGGGCGTACTTCCCGCACCGCGTGACCTACCACCCGACCTGCCACTCGCTGCGGATGCTCCGCGTCGGCGACCGGCCGCTGCAGCTGCTGCGCGCCGTCGAGGGCATCGATCTGGTGGAGCTCCCCGGGGCGGAGGAGTGCTGCGGGTTCGGCGGCACCTTCGCCATGAAGAACTCCGACGTGTCCGTCGCCATGGGTACCGACAAAGCCGCCCACGTGGTCGAGACCGACGCCGAGGTGCTCGTCGCCGGCGACAACTCCTGCCTGGCACACATCGGAGGGATCCTCGGAAGGCAACGCACCGGCATACGGACGATGCACCTGGCCGAGATCCTCGCGTCGACGAAGGAGCACCCGACATGGTGACCCAGCCCGTCCAGCAGACCTCGCCGACCTTCGTCGGCATGCCGAAGTTCCCCGTCGCCGCGCGCGAGGCGCTGGCCAACACCCAGCAGCGGGCCAACCTGCACAACGCGACGCACACGATCCGCGCGAAGCGGGCCGCCGTCGTCGGCGAGGTCGAGGACTGGGAGGCGCTCCGGGTCGCGGGCGCGGCCGCCAAGGACGAGGCGCTGCACCACCTCGGCGACTATCTCGAGCAGCTCGAGGAGTCGCTCACCGCGCGCGGCGCGACCGTGCACTGGGCGCGCGACGCCGCCGAGGCGAACCGGATCGTCGTCGACATCGCGCGGGCCAAGGAGGTCGACGAGGTCGTCAAGGTCAAGTCGATGGCCACCCAGGAGATCGAGCTCAACGAGGCCCTCGAAGCGGCCGGAATCCATGCCTGGGAGACCGACCTGGCCGAGCTCATCGTGCAGCTCTTCGGTGACCGGCCGAGCCACATCCTCGTGCCGGCGATCCACCGCAACCGCACCGAGATTCGCGACGTGTTCCTGCGCGAGATGGGGGAGTTCGGACGACCTGCGCCGGCCGATCTCACCGACGACCCCGCCCGGCTTGCGGAGGCGGCCCGCCTACACCTGCGCGAGAAGTTCCTGCGCGCCAAGGTCGCCGTGTCAGGTGCGAACTTCGCCATCGCCGACACCGGCACGCTCGTCGTCGTCGAGTCCGAGGGCAACGGGCGCATGTGCCTCACCCTCCCCGAGACCCTCATCTCCGTCGTCGGCATCGAGAAGGTCCTGCCCACGTGGGACGACCTCTCGCCGATGCTCCAGCTCCTGCCGCGCTCGAGCACTGGGGAGCGGATGAACCCCTACACGACCATGTGGTCCGGCGTGCACGATGGCGATGGGCCGCAGGAAGTCCACGTCATCCTGCTCGACAACGGCCGGAGTCGCGTGCTCGCGGATTCCGTTGGGAGACAGGCACTTCGGTGCATCCGGTGCTCGGCGTGCCTCAACGTGTGCCCGGTCTACGAACGCACGGGTGGACACGCGTATGGCTCCGTCTATCCCGGGCCGATCGGTGCCGTGCTCAACCCTCAGCTCCGCGGGACGGCGAGCGAAGTCGACCAGTCGCTGCCCTATGCCTCGTCGCTCTGCGGCGCGTGCTTCGACGCGTGTCCGGTGCGGATCAACATCCCCGAGCTGCTCGTCGAGCTGCGGGGGACCGTGGCCGAGCAAGGTGGCCACCGCGCCGAGTCGGCAGCGATGAAGGCCGCCGCGTGGGTGCTGTCCGACCCGCGACGGCTCGCCGTGGCGCAGAAGGGTGCGACGACGGCTGGTCGGCTCATCGGCAAACGGACCATCCGCAAGGTGCCCGGGCTCGGTGCCTGGACCGACGCGCGTGACATGCCGACGCCGCCGAAGGAGACGTTCCGCCAGTGGTGGGCGCGCGAGCGCGGCGACGCGACCACGACGCACGGTGCGGCGGACCCCGGAGGGCGAGCGGGCGGCATACCGACAACGAACGACGGGACCGATGCGGGAGGCGAGCGATGAGCGCGCGCGAGGAGATCCTGGCCCGGGTCCGTTCGGCGACCTCCGACGTGACGACAGAGAAGCGCCAGACGGGAGAGGCGCCACTGATTGTGAGTTGGGGTAGTGCGTCCTCGTCCCTCGGAAGCGCTACCCCAACTCACAATCAGTCGCAGGTGGTGGAGCTGTTCGCGGAGAACGTCGCGGACTACCGGGCCACGGTCGTGCGCGTGCCCGCCGAGCAGGTCGCGGCGACGGTGGTCGAGCAGTTGCGGGCGGCCGGGCTGCGCTCGGTCGTCGTGCCCACCGGCCTCGATGCCGGGTGGTCCGACGCGCTCGGCGCTGAATTCGACGTGCTGACCGAGGTCGACGCCACCTCGGCGCAGACCCTCGACGGCATCGACGCAGTGGTGACCGGCGCCGCCATCGGCATCGCGACGACCGGCACGATCGTCCTCGACCACACCGCCAACCAGGGTCGGCGCGAGCTGACCCTCGTGCCGGACACCCACGTGTGCGTCATCGGTGAGGACCAGGTCGTCCACGACGTGCCGGAGGCGGTCTCCCTGCTCCGGACACCAGCCGGCGCGCAGCGGGCCCTCACGTGGATCAGCGGGCCGAGTGCCACGAGTGACATCGAGCTGCAGCGGGTCGAGGGCGTCCACGGTCCGCGCACACTCATCGTCGTCATCGCGGAGTAGTCGCTCCGCCTTCCTACCCGTTGCGCAGTTGATTGGATGAGGACATGACGACTTCGGAATCCTCCGCACGCGCCGCCGCGACGGGGGCCCAGGCCACCCGCACGCCGGTGT
>Ga0075163_10008302_pt1 | contig 13696 bp, 13 predicted proteins | sample JI1023141ADNA_FD_71478 | JGI IMG/M metagenome (GOLD analysis project Ga0075163, IMG submission 71478) | Wastewater effluent complex algal communities from Wisconsin, to seasonally profile nutrient transformation and Carbon sequestration -... | ecosystem: Engineered > WWTP > Effluent > Algae...
ACTTCAATTGAGCGCAGGCCGTCAATTCCCGTCGCTATCCGGCCGCTGCCAGACCTGCCCTCGGCTAGCTCAACAAAATCGTCGAGTTCCTCAGTAAGCGCCGCGACAGTCGTCGTCTGCCAGCCCTTCAGCTTTTCACGAACGATGTTGGCGGGGTAGAAATCACGCTTGATAGTCCGCGCGCCGCCTGGCTTGTCCATGGTGATCACGGTTGACATAAGGGGCGCATAATATGCCCGCGCCATCCCACGATCGCCGAAAGCCTCGATGTGGAAACGATATCCTTTCCACTCGGTCCAGCTTGCATGCAGACTGCAAACCACACCCTTGTCGGATTTGAACAGCGCCATCGCGTTGTCCTCGGCGCCGCCGAGTTTCCACGTGTCGTTCAGCGTGTGGCCATAAACCTCACGGAAGTCGCCCATCACGTAACGGCACAGATCGAGAATGTGGATGCCGTTGTCCATCAGCGCTCCGCCCCCCATGACGTTAGCGTCGTACATCCACGGCGCCTTGAATTCTTGCAGCCCCATATGGCCAGCGTAAGCGCGTACGTGCCGAAGCTCGCCAAGTTGACCTGACTGAACGACGTCTCGCAGGACTTTGAGCGGCGGAAAATATCGATGATTGAACCCCACCGTCAAAAGCCGTTTGTTCTCTTGAGCGGCTTCCACCATGCGGCGGCAAGCGTCGACAGCGGCGGCCATCGGCTTCTCCACAAGGACATGCTTGCCCGCTCTCAGTGCGGCGACAGCCAGATCCTCATGAAACTGCGGGGGCGTCGAAATGACGACGGCCTCTACTTCTCGATCAGCGATCAGGTGCATCGGATCAGCATAGAATTTGGCGCCAGGCGCTACCGCCTTTGCACGCGTTTCGTTCAGATCGCCCACTGCAACCAGTGATGTCGCCCTGGCTCGGCGAATGGCGTCGGCGCGCAACTGACCGATCGATCCGGCCCCAATCAATCCAAATTTCACGACAGCACTCCAACCTTGTGGACACGAACTCGCGGCACCTGCGCCACGACTACTCTATCTGAGCCAGGGCTTTTCCCGGTCCAAAGATGTAACCCCAGATCTCACCGAAGCTCCAAACAACAACCAGAGCAGCGAGGGCTGGCGACGCCCGCAGGAACTGAGCGCCCAGACCTTTTCGAAGCGAAGCGGTGATCATCCGATAGAAAAGAACGGGGGGCAGCGCCAGCGACGCAACCGCAGCCAGCGCCCGCTTCGGCGCCTGCGATGCGGGAAAGCGAAGGCCGGCGTAGTAGCGGGAATAGACGTAGCGCTGCTGGAAGAAGAGTCCCGCCGAGAACTTCTTGCAGTGACACATCCTGATGGCATTGCGCGAAAGAAGGGTCTTGCCTTGCTTGAGAAGCAATGGATGCACAGTCGTTTCCCAGAATCCCGAAACCAGCGCCTCGTTCGGAACGCTCTCGAGGGCGGCGCGCCGATAGACCACGTTCATTCCGGGAAGAACGTCCGTTGGTCCTTCGGCAACAGGCGCGGAGAAATAGCTGTATTCGCAGAGATATGTCGCCCAGTCGAAACCCGTGTCCTTCACCCCGTTTTCGACCACGCCGCCGATTGCTGAAACGTTGTCCGACTGACCTTCGAACGCTGCATGAATCTGGTCCAACCAGTCGGCGGCCGGGACGCAGTGATCCTCTGTCACGGCAATAAGATCAGCGTTTGTGCGCCTGTAAGCCAGCGTGCGCATTTCAGGTAGCGTCGTAGAGTTGGCGCATTGCACGATGAGAACCTGAGGGAAGCGGCGTGCGATTTCTGCGCTGACCTTATCGCAGCGGCGATCCGCCAGGACGACTTCGCATTGGCGAGCGCCCTGCTTTTCTTGCAGCGAGGTTAATGTCTCGAGAATTCGATCACCATCCTCGGTACTGACCAGACCGATGACTATCGAGATCGCGGGATTCTGGGCGGACGTAACAATCATTGGTTGGTGCTCCGACTGGATCGCAAGGCTTGCCGCGAGCGACTATCCACCAACTCGCGGTAAAGCGCTTCGATCTGCTTGTGGTTATGATCGAGCTGGAATCGATCTTCATGACTGCGCGCGAGGGATGCAGCAGCCTGCGAATCTCGCATTTCGGGATCGCGCGCCAATGATAATACAGCATTCGAAAGGGCTTCGACGTCGCCAACCGGCAAGACACGCCCGACGCTGTCATCGATCAGTTCGGCAACGCCGCCGCAGTCGGTTGCGATCGCGGGCAGACCGGCCTGGAAGGCCTCTGCGATCGTAAATGGCAGAGCTTCCCATCTCGATGTGAGGAGAAACATGTCGGCTGCAGCAAGATGCAGATGAGGTTCTTCGCTGCGGCCGAGCAGATGCACGCGCCCCTGGAGGCCGGCCTCTCTGATCTGTGCTTCAGTCTTCTCAGCCAGTGGGCCGTCTCCAACAATGGCAAAGCGCACGTCAGGCTGTTCTGACACGACCAGACGAGCCACCTCGATCAGGGTATCGATTCCCTTCTGCTCTGTGAGACGCGCGATTGTCATGACAAGCACAACGCCCTCATCGCCAAGCAGCTGTCGGCGGAGCGCCAGAATGCGTCCGGGGTCTAGATTCGGAGGCTCGGCAAGGCCCAGTCCAATCACCCGGAGCTTTGATCGCGGAACTCCGCCGATTGTGGCCAAATCTTCTGCACTTCGATTGCTGACACATACGATCTTGTCGGCACACCATTTCGCGATTGTTCCAAACTGGCGCGCCCTGGCGGGCTGGGAGCCATGATAGGTTACAATGATCGGCAGGTTACGGCCGATAGTCGCAAGCCGGGCAACAAGCGCCGGCGCTGATTCATGAGCATGAATCACATCGACTGGATTGGATCGCAGCCAGCCTCGCAGGATGCTAGCGCCGGAGGCGAGATGTTTGAGGCGCTCCGTCAAGCTTGCGCCTTCTCGATCGCCTGAAGCACGATGCACGTCTACGGGTAGAAACGCGGCGTCCTTGGATTCGTCCAGCCAAGGTCCGGGCGAACCGGCATAGTAAACGTCATGCCCACGCTCGCGAAGCCAGCCGCCAAGGGCGAGAACGTGTCGGGATATTCCTCCCATCCCAAACATGGTGGCCAATTCAAGCACGCGTATACGCTCGTTTCCGGCAGATCCGGATACCGCTCCTTTAATCTCAAGCTGCATGTTGCTGATCGACATTGCCGCTATGTCTGCAACCAACGGGCCAAAAGCATGGGCAAGTTAACCTCGTCAGGAAGATTTTCCGGCGCCCTGCACGTACCCGATCGCTTCGCCCAACGACCATGCTGGGATGACAGCCATCAACGCACCAACCGTCGGCAAAAACTCGCTTGGCCGCACCCCCTTTACCAATAGGAGGCGGGATTGCCGAACAAGGAGAACAAAGGGGAGCACCGTAGCGGCTGCGGCGGAGGCCCAGGCGCGACCGCGTGACCAGCGACGGCCTCGCTGGATGCCGAAGACCCGGCCCCATTGCAGCCGTTCCGACAGGGTCCGCGAGATCGGCGCTTTTCCGCGTGAATGCAGCACCACTGGTTTAGACGACAGCCAGAGGCGATAGCCCATGTCCCGGAGCGCCCAGTTCACAGCTGTCTCCTGATAGCGCTCGATCCAGAGCTCGCGCACGCTCCGAAGTGCGTCCCGGCGATAGCAGATATTGATGTCCGTCAGGTATTCAGCCTCTCCCTCCGCAAACGGCGGAACGTGGCGTCCGTAGTCGCAAACGAAGAGAGCACGATTCATGGCGCCCTTGGCGACGTTGATCACGCCGCCCCCGATAGCGGCGGCCTCTCGCTGCGCATGTTCGCTGATCATGGCTTGTGCCCAATCGGAGCGGGGCGCCCCGCGGTCTTCAAGCATACCGATGAGCCGTCCATGGGCGGCGTCGAGCCCCGCGGCGCGGCGCTTGTCGAAAAGTTCGTGCTCGATAAATGGATCGATCACGATTCCGGGTGACGCCAAGGGTCCGAGCGGCAGGAATTTGAAACGGGGGAACTGCGCTGCCAGACGAGCCACGTCAGCGATCGTGTCATCGTACGGGATGATTACCTCCAGATCGGAGTGGCCGTCCTGTTGTGCAAGCGCCGAAAGGCAGCGGGACAGCGCCTCGCCCCCTTCGACGACCGTTACCACGACTGAGAGTTCAGCCTCGTGCTGTTTGGTGTCTTGCACAACACGGCCCCATTCTTGAAGAAATCCCGTTAACCCGGACGTTCGCGACGATACCCGCTATAGCTTAAATACCTCCCCTTGACCTACAAAGCTGCGAAGGAGATTTCGTCCGCCATGAAAAATTCGTCCCTTCATGTCGGAATTGATGCAACCTGCTGGTCGAATGATCGTGGGTTTGGCCGCTTCACGCGAGAACTGGTCAAGGCCCTCGCCCGGCGCGATAGCGGAATCCGCTATACGCTCATCTTCGACACAGAGCCGCACACGCCGACGCCCGAGGGCGTTGAAGTGTTGATCGCCAGTGCGGGCCAATCGCTCAGGGTACAATCCGCCGGAACCAGCCAGCGCTCTGCCCACTACCTTTTCCAGCTGGGCAAGCTTGCTAGTCGCGCAAAGTTCGATGTGTTTTTCTTTCCAGCTGTTTATTCGTACTTTCCACTTCTTTCCCGAACGCCCTGCGTGATCTGCTATCATGATACGATTGCCGAGCGTTTCCCGGATTTGATATTTCCGACTCGCCGCAATTTCAGGCTCTGGCAGATCAAGACTTTTCTGTCGAAGCTTCAAGCTCGCCGAGCAATGACGGTTTCCGAAGCGTCCGCGCGCGAAATCGAGAGCATGCTCAAGATTCCCCGAACAAAAATCGATATGGTCACTGAAGGGCCCGACCCCGTTTTCCGGATCCTGAATGACCCAGCTGCTGTTCTCGATACGCGAAAGCAACTGGGCATTCCCCGCGACGCAAATCTCTTGGTCTACGTCGGCGGTTTCAACCGGCACAAAAATCTGATCGGACTGTTACGCGCAATGCGGCCGGTTCTTGAGCTCCGCGCGGACGTTCACCTCGCGATCGTCGGCGATACGTCTGGCGAGGGTTTCTGGGATAATTTTCCGGAGCTGCGAGGTATTGTTCGTAACGATCCTGTCCTGGAAAAAGCGATCACGTTCACTGGCTATCTTTCGGACGAAACGCTGGTTCGCCTCCTCAACGGCGCTGCTGCGCTTGTCTTTCCTTCGCTTGCGGAGGGTTTTGGCCTGCCGGCCGTGGAAGCAATGGCGTGTGGCATTCCAGTTCTGGCGAGCGATAGGGGTAGCCTGCCCGAGGTTGTGGGAGACGCTGGCCTCCTGTTCAATCCAGAAGATCCAGCCGCTATCTCCGCGCGCCTGACGGAATTTCTGGCAGACCCTGATCTACAAAAGCGGCTTTCGGCGGCGGCTCGGAAAAGAGTTGCCCTTTTTACGTGGGATCGAGCGGCCGCACTGGCTGAAGAATCCTTTCGACGCTGTGCGTCGAGCGGTCGCCGCTGAAATGCGTAAACGCGGGTGACCGCAACATGTGGGCCAGACAGCAACGACGGCTGGCGCTAGCAAACCGCTGCGCCAAGACGGCACGTCTGCATGCTGCTAGTTGTCTCAAGGAAATGTACTCTTGCAAATATTATCCTTAATGCCCAACTTTTGGGGCGCAATTGATCGCTCGGTAGCCACATGGGCCAACGTCCGTCGGCGCCAGTCTTGAATGGTGCCGCCAAGCGTTGATCTGCCGGAAAATCCCAGATGTCAGAAGTGTCACCCCTTAAAAGAATATCGCACGATCGGGTCGTTGCCGTCATTGGCCTTGGCTATGTCGGCCTTTCCCTGGCTGTCGCGCTGTCGCGAGCCGGTGCGCAGACGATCGGATTTGACATCGACCCGGAACGCGTCCGGGAAAGCCAGGAAAGCAATGACCGTCGCGGGGAGGTGGATGCCGATGACTTTGTCGGCTCAACCGCCGTGTTTACCGACGATCCTGCTGAACTTGCCAAAGCCGATTTCTTTATCGTGGCGGTGCCGACCCCGATCGATGAGGCGCGCCGCCCCAACCTTCGTCCGCTGGTACGCGCATCCGAAACCGTGGGCGCAGCCATGCGTCCAGGCGCCATCGTGGTTTATGAATCGACAGTCTATCCCGGCGCCACCGAAGAGGTGTGCCTGCCAGTGCTCGAACGCGTGTCAGGACTGAGGGGCGGCAAGGACTTCGAAGTCGGCTACAGTCCCGAGCGCGTGAACCCCGGCGACAAGATCCACCGCCTCGAGACCATCATAAAGATCGTCTCTGCGCAGACGGCCGATGGGCTCGACACGATTGCAGCGGTCTATGAATCCGTGGTTACGGCTGGAGTTTATCGCGCACCGTCGATCCGTGTCGCCGAAGCCGCCAAAGTTCTGGAGAACACACAGCGCGACGCCAACATCGCCCTGATGAACGAGCTGTCGCATATCCTGGGCGAAATGGATGTCGACACAATGGACGTCATCAAGGCGGCCAGCACGAAATGGAACTTCATTCCGTTCACTCCCGGTCTGGTTGGCGGCCACTGCATCAGCGTGGATCCCTATTATCTGACGCATAAGGCTGAAACGCTGGGCCTTCATGCGGAAGTCATCCTTTCCGCGCGCAAGATCAACGATCGCGTTGCCGGCCGCATTGCGCACGAATGTCTTCGGCTATCAGGCAAGCGCGGCAAACCGCTGCGCCGCGTCACAATCCTCGGAATTACCTTCAAGGAGAACGTTCCCGACCTCCGCAACTCCAAGGTATTTGAAGTCATGGAGACGCTGCTCGATCACGGCGTCCACGTGCAGGTATGCGATCCAGTCGCCTGGCCAGACGACGCCGATCACGAATACAGCGTCAAGCTCACGCCGCTCGAAGCGCTTGAACCGGCCGACGCCGTAATTTTTGCGGTTCCTCACGCCCACTTTGTTGAGGGTGGTTGGCCGTTGGTCCACAAGCTTCTTGATCCGTCCGGGGGCGTCGTGATGGACGTGAAGTGCACGTTGTCGCGCGAGGACAAGCCAGCCAACGTGACACTCTGGCGGCTCTGATCTAATTGTTGCGTGCACGGAAACCGGCCAACAGGAGAATCAAGTCTTGGGCAGGATGCGAACACAGGCACGAGCCTTCCTTCTCGCGGTATCGAGCCTGACGACGGTCGCCTGCGCCCAGGAGCGGGCGACAATTACGGTTGACCCTTCCGCTCGCTTTCAGGTCATGCGTGGGTGGGAGGTCACCTCGGACATGACGGACGATCACCCGGATTCACTTCCGCTGTATCGCGAGAAGCTTTACGACATGGCTGTTTCCGACATCGGCATCGACCGCTTGAGGCTGGAGATTCGCAGCGGCGCCGAGAATAACAACCAGGCCTGGAAGAAAGTCAGCTCCGGGCAGATAAGCTACGAGGAATGGCGCCCAATGCGCTATCCCACTGTCAACGACAACGATGATCCGCGCGTCATCAACTGGTCTGGCTTCGATTTTTCAGAGCTTGATGACACGGTGGACGCAATAGTCCTGCCGATGAAGCGCCGCGTCGAACAGCGAGGCGAACGTCTCTTCATCAACCTGTGCTACGTCGCGTTCACAAAACAGATCACCCAAGGCCAGTACGAGCACGACGATCCGGAAGAGTATGGCGAATTCGTCCTCGCCACTTACTTGCACCTCAAGGAAAAGTACGGCTTCGTTCCGGACTCCTGGGAAGTCCTCCTCGAGCCTGACAATGGCACGCGACAGTGGAATCCCACGGTCATGGCCAAGGCCATCGTCGCCGCATCCAGACGGCTGAGCGAAAACGGCTTCAGCCCAGCCTTCGTCGCTCCATCGACAATGGACATGGCGAAGGCTGCGCCATGGATCGAGGAGATCGCCAAAACGCCGGGCGCAATGGAGAACATTGTCGAGTTTTCCTACCATCGCTACCACAATTCCAATGTAGACAACGCGCGAGAGATCGCCACCATCGGCGACCGTTTCGGAAAGCCCACCGCCATGCTGGAATGGTGGTTCAAGAACGGCAACTACCGGATACTCAGAGAAGATCTCGTCGAAGCGAAAAACGCATCGTGGCAGGGACAGGTCTTGCGCACACTTTTCGACGTCGACTATTCTGAAGCCAAAACTCCGGTTGTGTCGATTGCCGACGATACGCGCATGAACCTGCAGTATTTCCGGCATGTTCGTTTTGGTGCTCAACGGATTGGCGCAACTTCAAACGACCCCAAAAACACGCGCCCATCGGCGTTCGTAAATCGCGATAAGTCTTTCGTGATCGTTGCCGACACCCGGCGCGCCGTGACTATGACCATCCGGGGCGCGCCCGCCGGAATGTATACGGTAAGCTACGCGCTCGCTGGCCGAAGCGTGGTCGAACCCGAACCAGTGACGTCCGCCCCCGGTGGTGAAATCGTCGTAAGGATGCCAGGCGCTGGCGTTGTTACGGTATCGTCGCGGCTATCTGCCGATAATCGATGAGCGATCTGCCCCTGAGATGTTCCCCCATCTGGAGTTAGAGTCCGGCTCCTAGAGAAGACGGATGAGTGACATCCATCTTTCATCCAGCGATAACGAGAGTCCTTTGCTGACTTGGGTTTTCTGCCGGATGATGTTGAAGCGCTCAAGGCGATGATCTTGGAGCGTGACGCCAAGATCGCCGCGCAGGATGCAATCATCGCAAGCCACGTAGCCGATACGCGCCTGCGCGACATGATGATCGCGAAGCCACGCGCCCGCCGGGACAAGCAGCTGCGCGATGGCTTCGGATCCTCCTCAGGTCAAAATTGAAACCGCTTGGCGCGACCACACACTCAACGCTAGAGCGGGATCATTTCTCATTGAAGCGGTAACCTGAGTTGGCGAGGTAGTTGGCGCACTCCTCGGGCGAGAAAGTCGTGAGCAACTGGCCGATCCGGTCCCAGGTCCGCTCGCTCGTGCGTTCCTGGGCTTTTCGCAGCAGGTGTTTGAGCTTCGAGAAGACCTGCTCGATCGGGTTGAGGTCGGGGCTGTAGGGCGGCAGGAACCAGACCCGGGCGCCGGCCTTGCGCACCAGCTGGCGTATGGCCCGGCCTTTGTGGCTCCCCAGATTGTCCATCACGACGATGTCGCCCGGCCGCAGGGTCGGCACGAGGACATCGGCCACATAGGTCTTGAAGATCTCGCCATTGATCGGCCCCTCGAAGACAAAGGGGGAGGTGATGGCATGTCTGCGCAGGCCAGCGAGGAAGGTCGAGGTCTTCCAGTGGCGGGTGAGGCGCATAGCCGTTGAGCCGCTGCCCCCGGGCGCTCCAGCCCCGCAAGGGAGCCATGTTCGTCTTCACCCAGGTCTCGTCGATGAAGACCAGCCGGTCAGGATCGATCCACGCCTGGAGCGAGCGCCAGCGCTTTCGGCGCCTTAAAACATCAGGGCGCAGCCGCTCATCGGCGATGGCGGTTCTTTTTTAAGCTCAGGCCGTCGGCATGGACGAAGTTCCAGATCGCTCCGTAACTCACGCGCGTTCCGCCCTCAGCCAGCTCAACCTGGATCGCCCGCAGTGCGGCATGCGGCTCAGCCTGGAGGCGCATCCGGATATAAGTCCGCTCCTTGTCCTTCAGGACATAAGGTTTGCGGCCTCCCGTCTTCCCGGGCGCGCAGCTCCCGGTCGCCCGCTTGCGCTGGGACCACTTCACCACCGATGAGACGGCGACCTGCAGCGCCGCCGCAACCTGGCGACAGGTCTCACCCTTCTCCAGACGGGCCATCGCCCGCTCACGCAGATCCATCGACAGGGCTCGTGTCATGTCTGCCGGCCTCCTGTCCGGCCGACACAAACGGAATCACAAACCGACCAAACCGGGAATCCTCCAGATTCAGCTGGAGCAGCGTTTGCTCTAGAATCCGCCACGGTGAGTTGCCCTGATCCCAGATTCGGCCCGGCTGGGCATGCTCCCGCTTTCTTGGATCGCTCAGCTTGGGGGAGCAGTGGGACAACTCCAGTCGGCAACCTTGAAAAAGTCGCTCGCGAAGCGCCGGGCGAGCGGTATCATCGCGGAGTGGGTCGAGTCGATCGGCTGTACGTATTGCCAGACGCTGCCTCCATCGGGCGCAATCTCCAGCACCCGGCCATGCATGGACTCCGTGATCAGCATATTGCCGTTCGGCTGGGTCTCATGGGCGCCCATGATGCGCGTATAGAAAAACACAGCGTCGGACGGGGGCCAGGTCACTTCAGTCGCGCCGGTCCGCGGATCGAGCAGCAAGACGCGACTGCCGCCGAATTCTTTGTTGTAGTCCCAGCCTCCATGGTCGTGATTGTCGAAAACGGAGATGCGGCCGTCAGCCTCTATGTCGGGATCGTGTTGGCGTACCCATGGTCCCACCTGATGCCAGATCAGATCGCCCGTCTCCTGGCTGATGATGGCAAGCATGTTGAGATTGCGGACGCTCACCAGCAAGTCTCCAACCTTGGCGCCAGGTACCCGAGCCGCCAATGCCGGCGTCACGATTTCTATATCGTTCATGTGGGTCGGATCCTCCGGCGGCCCTCCCTCCGCCCCGGAATACAGTTCATGCCACGGCACGCCTTTCAGGAGAGCCTTAAGTACCGAGATCTCGCGCATCACCTTGCCGTCGGCAGATACTCTCAACAGCAGGTCCTCATATTCGCTGGAGAACTTTGGATTTATCCGTGTCTTGGGGTCGCGCCCCGGCCAGTCCACCGCTCGATCAACTTCGCGCGCGTCGCGGTGGGCGCCCGCCCAGTAGGTGCCGTCGCCAACCGGCGTGATGTTGTGGTGGATGCGTCTGTCCAACGTCCAAATCACTTTTCCGCAGCGGTCGAACTTCACTAACCCATACAGTTCGACCACGACCAGCACGGAGCCGTCGGGTTCGGCATCGAAACCGAACGGCTGATAGCCGAATCTGAATTGTGGTATGTCCGCTGCCGGGTAGATGTGGGTTGGGTTCGGCCAAAGCTTGTCGAACTCGATCGGCCAGTCGCGCAGGATGCGCCCATCCATGTCGACCAGACGCAGCCGCACGCCTTCCTTGAAGACGCCGGACATCATTGTCAGGCCTTCATAGGCGCGGTCACGTTCGTGCTGGGTTACGCCCTGCCCTTTGTGAATTTGGGGGGGGGGCCAGGAGGGACGACGCAGAAAGTTGGTGTCGCGCAGCAACTGCCAGCCATTGCGCGCTTCAACGAAGAAGTCATAGGGCCAGATCTCCAACTTGCTCCAACTCACGCCGCCTAGAAATCCAAGCGCGATAAGAAGAGCCACCGCGAGCCGCTTTCGCGCCGCCAGCCACGTGAGTAGAGTCATGGCGCACTTCGCTGTCGAAGGGGTGAATGGGCAGCGGCTCGCAACGCCTCATGCAGCGTCCGGCATTCCTCGACGATCTTGGGATCGATCCCACTTAGATCCGGTGCATGTCGACGCGGCGCGCCTACGCTGTTGAGCCCCGACGCAGCCTGAAGGATGCTGGGCTCTCCCACAGCCGCCGCGAACTCCTGAAGGCCTCGCGTTGGCTCGGCGCAGAATTGATCGTAGTCGAACAGCACGGCGTCTCCCGCATGCTGGCGGAGGCAGTGGCCGTAAGCAGCGCGCCAGTAGGCTAGCCAGAAGGCCAGCTCTTTGGGGTTCGCTGTGGAGCCATCGATCCAGCCATCGAAATCGATCGGCTTGAGGCTGGCGCCGAAATCGAAGTGACCAATCCCGGCCATGTAGTCGCGCGCGAAAGCGTCATGGCTGTGCAGTTCAAGGAAGGACAGATGCTGGCGCAGCAGCGAGGCGGCATGTTCGACCGGTTCACGGAATGGCACGATGATTACCGCATCCGGAAAGGCGCGACGCAGCCAGCCAATCCGCGCGATGTTGAAGTTATTCTTAGAGGCATACCGGCGCGTGGGCTTGTCGGCCGAGGCGGTTGCGCCAAGTTTGACCATATGCCGCTTGAAGAAGCCGAGAAACTCGGCTCCACCCTCGAGCGGCCAGGGTAAGATGCGGTCTTTGGCGTATTGCTGCGGCCAGAACGCCTTCCACAGCATCTCTTCAAACGCTTCCGGGCTGTCGAGACCAACCATCATGCCGTCGCCATGCGCCCGCTCGTGCGGCGTGTCTTTGCGTTGGAAGCCTTGGGAGAAGCGTCGCCAGGCGATCGGCGTGAACAGGAACGGCATGTCTCGATAGGTGTGGTGCGCAAAGACGCCAGTCGCCGCTGTGATATTCAGCAACAGCGTCGTTCCCGATCGCGGCATCGCGGTGATGAAAACGGGGCGGGAGACAACAGCCGCCATAGCGGGCCGGAAGAATTTTTCGTCCTCCGCCTCAGCGAAGTCGATCTGCAATTTCGGCGTCGCAAATGCGATACGATGCAGCAATCTGTCCAAAAAGGAGTAGTGAGCCTCAAAACTCACCGCGGTTCCGCCTTCCAATCAGGATAACAGCGGCGCCAAGTACGACGGCGGCGATAATGAATGGCCACGACGCCAGCGTGTCGAGGACAGGGCCCAGCAGCGGCGTGCCGCTCAGATCAAAAAGCCAGACGGCAACGAGAGGTGCGCCGAACGCGACGACAATCACGGCGCTTATCCAAATGAAGTGGCCAAACAGCTTGACTGATGACGATCGCGCAATGCGTTCCTTCTCGTCGTCGTCCAACGCCTTGTTGGAGAGAGCGCCGATCGACGTCCGGCTGATCGTCATGACATCCTGCACCCGGGAAACAACGTTGAGGACTTTGAGAAGGGCCATCGCCGCGCAAAGAACAAGTGCTGCAACCACGTAGGTCACAGCTTCTCGGTCTCCGGTTGCTTGGCCAAGAGAGTTTCGTCCTTCCGCTTGGCGCGAAACATGCGTTTGATAGGAAACCAGATGAACCCGAAAATCCCAAGGAAGACTGTCCCGACGAGGGCCAGCAGCGTTCCTAAGGCAGCCAGACCAGAACCCGGGCCTACATATGCCTCTGCGGCGCCGGGAAAGAGCGCCCCAAGCACCAGCATCGCCGCGCACACGGCGAGCCCGCCATTGATCGGTTTCGAGGACTGCATGATCGCTCCCATCAACTGATACGCGTTCCCCAACTGAAACGAATGTCCGACCACCGCCCTGAGACTGTCAAGATCACCTGTACTGTCAGGCGAATCTGACGCTCGAAACTTCCCACCGCGTCACCTTTGCCGTCGGCTGGAACGCTGAAGCCATCGATACGGTCTCAACTACCCGCAAGGGATGAAATCGTCATGACGCCCGCGCCTGGCATGGTCGTTGTCAGGTTTGAGCCCGCGCCGATGACGATTGGCGCTGGCAGCTGGCTCGATCCCGAGCCGACCGCCCAGGACACCGAATAACTGCCTGCCGGCAGGCCACCGACGACCACACTGCCGCTGCCGGTCGCCCGGATCACGACGGTACGGCTGCCGTCGGGATTGCGGAAAGCGATCGGCTGGAATTGTGCCGCCGTGGAAGTGGCCTGGAAGCGAACAGCGTTTCTGCGCACGGCGCGGAAGTACTGCATTGTGTAGCGAACATTGTCCTGAACGGTCAGGACGCCGCCGGTGGTGGAGGGATTCTTGAAAAGAGTCAGCAACGTACGTCCTTGCCAGGAGGAATTGTTTCCCACCGCCAAATCATCGTGCAGATCGCCGTAATTTTGCTCGTCTACCCACCACTCAAGCATCGCGGTTTTTTTGCCAAGTTGGGCGGCACGATCAGCAAGCGT
>Ga0075163_10008303_pt1 | contig 13696 bp, 10 predicted proteins | sample JI1023141ADNA_FD_71478 | JGI IMG/M metagenome (GOLD analysis project Ga0075163, IMG submission 71478) | Wastewater effluent complex algal communities from Wisconsin, to seasonally profile nutrient transformation and Carbon sequestration -... | ecosystem: Engineered > WWTP > Effluent > Algae...
AGCGGAGTAACCATCAAGGGTAAAATTAGCCGAGACATGAACAAAACCGGTGCATTCAGTACTGTAAAGAAACTTCGTTTTGAGGTATTATGGGGCGAAATCAATACGAAAGATTCTATTGCTATAGGGTCAATACATATTGATACAACAGATATTACATCTGCTATTCAGGCACGATTGTGGACGCCTGCCTCCGAAGTTGTCTATCTTGACTATGATCCTACATGCGTGAGTGGGTTTGTTCGAGGAGCTACGTATCGAGAAGATCTTGAGATAATAACTATACCGAATCCTTCTTTGGGAATAACCTCAGTATATTTGTCAGAAATCGCAGCACGTGATCATTCGAAACTTGAGATATATTCGCATTATGGTCTTATGGTTCATGAACTGTCATTTGTGGGTAATACTATTGACATAGATATGAGTCACTACAGTTCGGGACAATATACGGTCATAGCAAAAACTCCGCGTGGTATAGCACGCACAATGGTTATACTCATAAAATAAGCATCTATGGCAGTCTTAACATTACCATTATCAATCAATACAACGGGGATATTAGCAACCCCGCGTTATGAACATGAATTATTGATTTCACGAGTGCGTTTTTTTGTTCTTTCCGGTATAGGAAAATATACAGATTTACCTTCGCCCGGTATGGGAACTTTATGGACATATCTTTATACAATCGGTGGTACATCGCGCTTGTGTTTACAAAGCGTATTGCCGGAACGTGAGCGCGAAGAGTTACAAAGAACTATATTGGATGAAATAAACTTATGGCTTGACCAAGCAGGTATTCCATTCGTGATAAGTGTCAGAATCATAGGTGATGAAACAGTGGAAAATGGGATTGTTTTTCGCACATCGGATACGGAAGTACGTGTACAATTTGAATTTGCTTTGCAAGGAAAAAATTTGCGACCGGATGCGGTCGGTTCATGGAATATTAATATAGACAGCTATGCAATACACTGATATAAAAACCAGATTCTACGGAAAATATAAGGGCGAAATAAGGGACCCCATTCTCACGACCTTGCTCGATACTCTCGATAAATGGCAATATGATTTGCAAGCACAAAGTCTTATCGGCATTTATGCGCCATGGAGTGGTCAATTTGGTGATGGTCTATTTGAAACGTTGCGTCGTAACTTATTCGGCAAATTTTTTCCGGGACCAGCCTTTTCTGTTGCTCAAGCATATCTATTCGAATCGGAAACAGCTTCCCCATTTCTTGTAGAGCCATTTTTTACCTGCTCACTGCAAGATACAGAAGGTAATAAAAACATATTTTCTGTCCATAAACCGACATGGATTTTTCCTTCTTTTTCCAATGAGGTAAGTGTTCAAACAGACGGTAATGATCTTTTATTGGGTTTTTCACTTTTTTTGCACCCAACAGAGAAACAGCCGGAATGTTTATCTGTGTATGTTGAAGGTATTGATCCATATATTATTGAACGTATTCGATGCCGTATCCATGATTTATCGGGAGCGGCTGAATTACCGACAAAAGAAATATTCTCGCCATTTCGTTCTTCGGCGGTGTATCCTACATTGCTCACTGCGATGGAAGAATTCTTTTTTACACCATTCGACTATCGTTTTCTCGAAATACCGATGAATGTATTTTCTGAACATTCTATCAAAGATCATAATGGTATTTATTGGCTTCGTTTGCGGGATTTAGCTTCTTATGCACTATCATTGCAAAGAAATCTTACCATCAATGCTTTACTTTTATGGAATGTTGTCCGACGCGAATGTTTGGCACATCATACTTCGGTAACCTTATATTCACTGCCGGAAGTGAACAGTTTTGAGAAACATACTATCATCACATCTGTGCAAGATGTTGGTCATGATTATCCTGTTGAATATATTGAAAATGGTGTTGCTTTTGATTCATCATATCCGTATCAATATACATCGCAATCCACCAGCGATGGTCGTATTCAATTGTCATTAACACCATCACCTCAGGGAGATGTAAAAGTCTATTATTCCGAATATGATATTGGTTCATTAATAGAAGATATTGCTGCCGGACGTTCATTTGGTTTATATCAAGGGATGGAAGAATATGTGCGTAGTGTGCAAGCTATTACTCCAACACATCGTAATATTGTCTTCGCAGATAAAGAATTAATCTGGGATTTTTTCCGATCTTTAATTGCAAGTCGTGGCAGAGTCTTATCGCGAGAAGATATCAAAGCCGCCGTGATGAGTTTTCCGCCATTTATTGCAAAAGAAAGAACAATTGCTGCTGAAAAAATTTCTATTCGTGAAAAAATAGGGCGCATACGCGGATTTATTGCTCCCTATACAGAAATCACAATTCCTGTATTTCGAGAGGAATTGTTGCAATTACCCGATAAACTTTATTTTCAAAAACTATTAGGGAGTTATATTAAAAAAAGAACTATCAACAGTAATTATCTCGGGATCCGTTTTGTCTCCATTAATGAAGTGTCATAATTATTTTCACGAAGCGATATGATTGATTTTTCAAGTGCACAATATCATTTTCCTGTACCTGTATTAGAGGAATTATTTCCTATAGGTATGTTTGATGAGTACTATGATACCGGCAGTAAACAAGCGGTTCAGGTATTGCGTGCAATAGAACATTCTCTACGTGACAGTGCTGTACACCTTAAACGTATGGCACAATATGCATTATGGCAAGATTTACCGATTGATAATCAAGAACGTGATAGTATTATTGTTGCATACAGTCAAAAAATAATGCCTTCACACATATTGCGGTATTCTCTGACGCTCAGTCCCTTGGAACGGGAAACATTCGTAAAGCTTTATCTTTTTGCTCATGAAGTATGGGGGCATAGATATGGTATAGCTCACACGATAAAAGTGATGATTGAAACAGTGATACATGCTATTGTTCATGTGGAAGTTGATGATATTGTCGCTGATCAGAGAACAGTACCGCAACACTATATCAGTATTCTTGGCAAAGAACTTTCCACACTTGGGGAAACATTTGCACTCGGGGCACAATGTCTGATGCGCTCGGAATATTATGAAGTAAGGATAGGGGCAATAACCCGTGAACAATTATCATTATTGCAACAAAGCGGTTGGGCAAAGGGATATAAAGCGGGAGATAAATTACAATACTTATTAGAATGTGTAGAACCATATTTTATGAAAGCATCGGTGACATTTATCGTTCTTTCGCAAGGTTATGTTTTAGGAAAAGCACGCTTAGGAAAAGATACTTTAGGTAATAAATTTGTGTAAAACGTTATTGTGAGTTGTTTATGTCAAATCAAAGTCATTCATTAGGAAATTCTGAGCCAATACTTAGTGGGCTTGACTATGATGTTCGAAAAGAACAATTGGTGCCAATCTTTAAGAATCGTCCAATCGGACCATCGGTTAAGCATCGTGCTAATTACTATGGTCCATGGACTGCTATAAGTGGTACCGGAAAATATAGAGGAAAAACCGAATATTCTTATGTGAAAGCCGATGATGTTAGTAGTCCGGTCAACCCATCCGGTAATTTTCGTTATGGTACTCATGAATTCACAAATGTTAAGACTTTTGTACAATTACTTGAAGAAATTAAGAAGCGAATAAAAAATAAGCAAATGGATGCATATCAAGCAGGACAAATTCGTAAGGAGTTTTTTAGACAATTTCCTAATCTTTCCGGAGGTCCTATACCAGGTGGTGAATATACAGTAAGTACACAATTGACAACAGGAAATTCAGGAATACAAGGATTTAATATCACTCCCCTTGGATATACAAATTCTTGGGAAAAAAGAACTTCCTTGAGAATTCATTCAACACGTGCAGGCAGCGAAGATACAACATCTCAGGGGTGTATCGCTTTACCAAAATCGGAGTTTGATATTCTTTCTACACATATGGATTTGTTATTCAAGGCAGGGCAAGCGAAACTTAATCTACGGGTAAATGGAGGAAAAATTTTACTGCCGGCGACTTCATATTCTGTGTTCGAGATTACATAAATTTTATGGTTTTGTACAGCAGTACAAGAGAAACGACATTGTATAATTTTTTTATAGACTATGAAAAATCAAAAACATACCACTGTGTGGAATCAAGACATTGAAAGGCGAATAGATGCCAATGGATATGGAAAATACCCGGGATTGTCGGGCTATGCAGACAATATGATGCATGGACAAGTTAAGTGGCAACTATTTGAGACGGGTACAACGTTTGCGAGATTTGTCACTTTACAACATAATTCTCCGATTGCTGCTGAATATCTGACTATAGAGGCATATAATGAAATTGAACGATTAGCAATAGAGTATAGAAAACATATTGTAGAAATATGGCGACACCATGCTGCCGTTCTTGAAAAGTGGAATCCAAAACCAAAACGAGTTGTCTTCATAAGGTTGGAGCAACCTGCGTATGGTCTGGTCGGTCCCATTGCTCCCCAAATTGAAGAGCAAATTCAAGATGAGGAAAATCAAAAGTATAATGAGTTGTTTGGCAATGGTACCGGTGCTTATGTTAAACGTGGAGTTACAATTTATTTTGGTGGTGCATATAATAAAAGATTTACACAGGTATTGTTTCCGCATTTGGCAAAATCTGTAAAAGCTATCGTCAATACTAAAGAGGATTTGGGTTATGACTATGATGAAAATGGTATGTCAATAAAAATATGTGATCATAAAGTAATTGAATAATTTACTATAAAATTAACAATCTAATAAGGAATTTGTATTATGGCAAATAATAAAGAAATTTTGGACTTTGTTGCAGGATTTACTGCAAATATAGGTCAGGGAACAGAAGATTGTATAAAACGTTATTCCAACGATACGAATACGCAACAAATGGGAGAAAGCATCAACCATATTAAAACGGCTGTGGCTGCGGTGATATCATTAGGTAGTGATATTTTATTTGATGAAAAAGGAATGCCTAAAGATGTTAATTATGAGACTTGGAAAGGTATCAAAGATATTGCAAAGACCACTCTGAAGTCCGGTGCAAAAGGTATTGCAGGTCCGGCAGTAAATTACGCAATAGACAAAATTAAGGATGAGGATACAAAAACACAAGTAAAAACAGGAAAGGCTGTCGTTTCCTTTGGTATGGGTGTCGCGGCTGCTATAGGCGCCGGAACAGTTGCGTTAGCAACACCGACTATCGCAACAATTGGATTAGCTGCTTTAGCGATAGCGAGCGTAGCTAATGATGGTGCAGATGCTTATGCTGATGGTGTAATTTTGGGAGGATTTGAAAAACTTGCAGATACATACAAAAAGTTCGTGGAAAATGGTGAAACACCTTCTACGAGACCATCAGCGTTTTTAATTAAGGGTGAGTATTAATAATGAACAGTATTTTTGCAAGAAATACGAAATAGTAATATGGGAAAACCGGCAGCGAGAATTTCAGATATGCATACTTGTCCTATGGTGACACCGGGTGTTCCACCCGTACCACATGTAGGAGGTCCGGTCATGGGACCGGGTATGCCAACAGTTCTTATCGGTGGCTTACCGGCTGCCGTTATGGGAGATATGTGCACATGCGTAGGTCCACCGGATAGTATAGTGCTTGGTTCAATGGGAGTGATGATTGGGGGAAAGCCTGCTGCTCGGATGGGAGATCTAACAGCTCATGGCGGGACAATAGTAGCAGGCTTACCTACTGTATTGATAGGAGAGACATCGCCCGGCGCACCGCCGGCACCTGTGGTTGTGGTTGTACCGAAAACAGCTACGGTTAATACAGAAAAGGTAACTCCAGAAAACAATGATAAAACTACAAATGAGCAATCAAAAACAGATATAAAGTCAAAAGGTAAGCAGAAGCAATCAGACAATCTGTCATCAATTGTCTGATATCTAAAGTAATGCAGAAAACATTAGATATTTGTATATTTATGGAAAACAGGAATAGCATTTAGTATAACTTATTAGCAAAAAAAGAAATGATTTACGTTTACATTAGTGTTGTAGTGGTAATAATAGCGATTGCAGTATGGTATAAATTTTTTCGAGTGAAGAAAGTACCATATCTGTTATCAAACGATGAACATTGGTTCTTGGCAAATAAGAACTGTATTCCCGAATTTACTTTCACTGATATTGTTTCTCATGGGGAATATGCAACTTCTTTTGGTGCAGTGCAAAATGAAACCGGAAGAAAAGTGGTGTTACGTGTCCTAAAGAAAGATTGGATCTATAATCGGGATATTTGTGAACAATTTCATCAAAAAGCTTCGATACTCGAGTTTATATACAATCGCGAAGATTCAACTTCTTCTTTTGCTCCTGTTGATCATCGTATTGCAAATTTCAATGGAGAATTACGCCCTTATATTGTGCAAGGATTATTGGAGGATGGTATTTCATTGCAAGAATATATTCGCCGCAATGGTGGTAGAATATCTCATGCCATGGCATTGGATTGTATAAAACAACTCTTACCTATTGTTACTCTTTGTCATAATGAAAGAATCTGGTTACGTGAATTTTCACCGCAAAATATTATTATTCAGCAAAAGGGAAGTGGGTTCATCTATACATTAGTTGATATTGGTATTCCATATTCTACAATGCTTTTTTCAGAAGAAGTACGAGAAAAAAAAGCACCTTTTTATTCTCCGGAAGATATTCGCAATGAGCCTATTTATACACCTTCTTCGGATGTATTTGCAGTGGCAATGTTATATCTGTATTGCGTGACAGGTTCAACTATTTATTCCCCTTCTCATGAATCACAGCAAGGAGCAATTATAGCAAAGGGCTTGGATGAACATATCCGCAATCGGTATGCGGATGTTTCCGATTTAGTGATAGCACTTGAAACTATCACTCAACAGACAATGGTAGGTTCTGTAAGTCAAAAAAGTGAAGATATATTCTCTCAGGTTCGTACAGAACGCTCATTACGTGAGTATGTACGAGAAAGTGATGCCACACTAAGTTCACAGAAAGAATCCGGTAAAGACGAGGGTGCTGCATCAAGGAAACCATCATTACGTTCTCGCTTACCAAAATTTCAATTAGCTCCGCAATATCTTTTTGCTTTTTCCGGAGCTTTGCTCCTGTGGTTTTTTACATGGTTATTTGAAACAATTAAAAATGGATTAAATACGCCCAAAAAAGTTGTAAAAAAGGCATTAGTATTTATCGGTTTATTAGCTGTAGGGATATGGTATTTCATGTTTTTACCAACAGAAGGTACTGTCTTTCTTAATATTGTCGAATGGTCAGATAGAATTCCACGTCCGGGTATAGGAAATGTCATAGTAGATATTGAAGCGATAGATTATGACGGCAATCGTATAACCGACCTAAAAATGACTAATAACAATGTCAAGGATGGAGAAGATCAAGAAGGAGCTATGATTTTATCGTCAGACAGAGATGGTATTGTAAAATTTGATTATTTCTATCGCTGGTTTAAGCCTGAAAAGATACGATTTAAAGTAAAAATTAATCCAAATACTGATAAATATCTAGGACAAGAAACAATTTTGGATGTCGGTAAAACTCGTGAATTCAATAAAAAGGTTAATATCTTCTTGCGTCCTGTAGTTGAAAATGATATTGCTTTTCATGTTCCTTCCGCAAAAAGTATGTTTCAGATACCTGTGGGCAGTAAAGAACCCAAGACAATTACTCTCAAGGTATATGTAGCGGACAATATAGGCAAAGCTTCAAAGAGTGCACAAGTAATACTTAAACAGGGGAGAGCTTTTGATAAAGAGATTAAGATGCAAGAAACCAGTAATGGTAATTTCGAGGTGCGCGATCTTGTCTTTAATGAAAGTTACGCTATTCATTATCGAGTAGAAGATAGTTCTTTAATGAAGATTACTTTTGAAACAGATTTACAAGATAGATTTAAGTTACAGAATCCTCCTGAACAAATACTTACAAAAGCTCAAGGAAAATCTATTGAATTCCCGATTGAAAAAGCAAAAAATGGTGGCGGAGGCGGAGGTGGCGACTGTACAATACCACCGACTGCATATACAATCCAAATTGTCAATGGCAGTGGAAAAGCAATGAATAATGCTAAAGTATTAATTAACGAAAAACCTATCAACTATACGAATGTTTCGGGCGAAGTGGTGACAATGGTTTTTGAAAACCCTTGCGATTTCTGGAAAACAAAACCAAGAATAGATGTTGAGTATCAATCTATTATTGGTATAAGAAAAAAATCTATACAAGTAAAGCAACCTAAAGATATGATTAATGTCATACGCTTGAAAATTGATAATGAGTCTATTCAGCAGGAAGAATTATGAAAAAAACATTAGTCTATCTTCTATTGTGTATTGTCTTTTTAGGAGGATTGTATTGGTTGTTTTGGGGACGTTACCATTCAGTGAGTGTGACTGTAAGTGTGTTTATTGGAAAAATACCCCAAGAAAATTTTATTATTGATATTAAGGGTGAACGTCACAGCACAAATAAAGAAGGGAATGTTGTTTTTGATGAAGTATCTGTTCTTGAAAATGATAGACTTCTTTTAATTGTCTCTAAAGATGACCTGCAAAAAACAGATACTCTTTTGATTACGAAAGAAATTATTGATAAAGGATATATTAACAAAGATGTCATTTTCATTGCCGATGAAAGATTAAAATCAGCAAAACGAGCTGTATTGTTTGATTTTGAGCTTTATGAGGGTATTAACCCTATACAAGGCTATATTATCTATAATAAAGAAGAAATCCCTTCCGATGAAAAAGGGAAAATACAGTTTCGTGATACAATACAAGGCAATGTATTGTCAATAGTAGTGGCAAAACAAGGCTCTGCAAAAGTGATAGATCGTCGTATTGAAATTACCAATGAAGAGAAATTATCAGGTAAAGTCAAACGCAAACTAAATGTTGAAACCACAAAAGAAGACATTGCCTCAGGCAGTAGTGGTGGTCAAAAAGAAGAAATGCTTCGATTGTCGTATGAATTAAAGTCTGTTGCACCGGAAGATGCTGAAATTAGTATAAAGGGAATGAAAGTGAAAGCTCAAGGTGGAAGCAGCATTATTGATTTTGAAGCTAAGATGAATGAAACAGTTACTGTGAAAATATCAAAGAGCGGTTATGGTACAATTTCAAAATCCTACACAATAGACTTTGCAACTGCTTTAAATAAGTCAATTATCGAAGATAGGGTTGAGTTGTTAAAAATCATACCTCCGGGTAAAATCAATATTGAAACAGAGCCTTCAGGAAATGTTGAAATCTATGTCAATGGGAAAAAAGAAGCGCAGAAAACACCGGCTACTTTGACAATACCATCAACATCATCCGGCTCAGAAATAATGCTGGTCTATGGAAAAGTAAAGAAAAAATTTAAAGTATCAGGTCAGGACAATGATCCCAATTTCAAAACAAAGTATATATACTTGGGTGGTGGCGGAAGATGCGAAGAATCTATCAAGCAGGCAGAAAAAGTATTTAGAAAAAATGAGGGACTAGAGTATGAGTTCACTAACCTTATAAAAACTCTTTGCTATTTGAAAACAGAAAATGTTTTCCAAGACGATTGTAATGAACGTGATTTATCTGTAGAATTAAGAACATTACGTTATTATCTTATTGGAAAGTCATTTTTACGATTAGCAACATTCAATGATGATAATGCTATACAATATTACAGTAATGGCAGAAAATATTTTGAGTCAATTCTCGGTGATTCAAAAATGTCTGTCGAAGCAAGCGATGTAAAGTATTATGATATAGATGAATTGATAGCTGAAACGTACTATGCAGATGGCAAATCTGTTATTGAAGACAATTATCTTATAATACAAAATTTTGAAAAAGCAATTGAATACTTTACAAAAGCTAAGGATAAATATACAAGTATTGATAGAAAGAAGCAAAAAGAATTATACAATCGGTACAACTCGAAGCTGGAGAGCTTGAGATTTAAAATTGTAAGGAGCTATTACCTCTATTACACAGTCCTAAAATACACAAAATACAAAGATGAAGACGGTAGAATTGAAGTATATGATTCAGACAGAAAGAAAGCCGGAGAGAATTTAAAAATTGCTTGTCAAGAGTATATTAATAATTACAATTATGATTTTGTAAAAGAAGATAAAGATGCTCTAAAAGAAGAAACTCGGAAGATACGAGAGTGTGAAAAGTATATTTCAGAAGTTAAGTAAAATACTAATTAAATAATGAGGGGTAAATTAATGAAACGTTTATTTATATATCTATTATTTCTGTGTTTTCAACTAACGACGGCTCTAAGTCAAAAAGGTGATCCATTACCTATCTGGTTGAATGGTAAAGTGGATTGTGATATTACGTCGTATTATATTGATAAAGTAGGTAGGAAGAGTCAGCCATGCGAGCGTAGGGTAAAAGTCGTCGTAAAAAAAGAAAGACTTATCCGTCCTCTCTTAAATCAGGTGTATTTTGAAGAAAATACTGCTTTGCTTGATACCTCAGTATATAATATGTTTAAGAATTCTCAAGAATCACAATCATTTGATGAAGAAACAACACTTAGTTTTTTAGTCAACAATCATAGTAATGGTGAGAAGAGAATACTTGCTTACAGGTACGTCTTAGATATCATTGCCAAGAGATTTCTCAGAGTTATAGAAAATGATCGGCAAGCTGATGCAAAAAGTCAGCATTATTTATATCTTTATGGATATTCCACAACGAATGAATTAAAACAATATCAAGGTGATGCTCTTTCTAAAGAGAGAGCACAAACTGTTGCTGACTATTTTAAAACAGTGTGGGGTATAGAAGAAAATTATATCAAAATATTAGCAGGTGATTCACCGAAAATAAAGAGAAAATCTTCACCGGAAGATAGTGTTAAAATTGACCAAGAAAATCGCACAGTCCTAATATTAACCGATCCGATCGAAGAGAGAAAAGTTGTCAAGTTTAATCCCGGTAATGATGACTCACATCCCTTAGCTTTTATATATACCGATGAAAACAAGACTCAGAATCCGTCTATTGAGGGGTATGCTAACTATTTTCGTTTTGCACCTATTATTGATAGTTCACTCAAAGATAGCATAAGAACTATTGATTTGAGAGTTATGTTTAATAATGATACTATTCTTGTTGAGAATGATATTGATATGGATATGATTTTGGCTAATAATAATATTCCGGCTGATAGTATTAGACTATCTACTTATAATAAGTTTACGTGGAAATTCGAATTTGATGACGAAACAAAGTATCCATTGAACGATGCTAATCTCAGTTGGATAGTAATCGTTAATGATAAAAATGGTAAACAATATTATATCCAGTCTGACACCTATGAAGTCATTGTTGAAGTTGATGATAAAAGTGAAAGAAGAGTAAGAAATGATCCGAAAACAGGAAAAAAAGTAAATGTTTATACATACTGGATGCAATTGTTTGATTTTGGTGAAGAATCATTGCGAACTATTGATAAAGAACAAATTATGACAGTCTGCAATCAAAAGCAATTAAACTTATCAAAGAATACAGAGATATTAATTACAGGATTTACGGATAAGATTGGTACTAATAAATACAATTTTGCACTTTCTGAGAAAAGAGCAAAGGAAACGAAACATGAGATTGAGACAATACTAAAAAAGAAGGGTATCAAAGATCTAAAAATATATGATAAAGGTGAAGGATCTGATAATGATTTACAAACAGATAATTCCACACCGCAAGGAAGAGCATATAGTAGAACCGTACAGATTGAAGTAACATTACCCTTGTTGGGCAGATAACATTTAATTAAAATTTTGTGTAGGTGGAAATGAATATTTATCTAAAATTACTTATTGTCTTGTTCTCACTTCTCAGTGTGATTAGTATATCCGGACAAACTTTACGTACAGGAAAACCACTGCTTCTAAAAAGTGAAATTAAACAACTAAAGACCGATTCTCTTCCTGTATCAACAAAACATAGACTTGGTTTATGGGGAGGATATGATTTTTTACAACATTCCGTTGATAATCAACTTTTCCGGTTTCTTCCCGGATTCAAAAGCTGTTGTCCGGGATTTAATCAAATTACAACAGGTAATGGTTGGGCAATGGGTTTACTATACGAAATGGCGTTTTTCAAAGCACTCAGTTTTGAGGATAATCTTCAATTTAGAATATCTTATAGAACGTTGAATGCGCAGTTAAGTGAAGATGAGTATCTCGGAAAAATCCGTAATCCGACGAATAATACATTACTTGACCTAAGTTCCCGCCATACTCTTGATGCTACTGCTTCGTTTATAACATTTGAGCCAAGGTATAGTATCAAACCTACTCGATTACCGTTCCTCATTGGTGTTGGAATTGAAGGCGGAATAGGAATGGGAGATATTTCTGCTGTGCTTGATGAAAAACTTATTGATGCTGATGACAATGTTACGTATATTGATCAAAACGGAAACACAATAGGAAGTACTTTTCGTCGAGTTGATAGTACACTTGGCTCTGATAGAAGAAATTCTCTATTCGTTAATGGTGTGACTTTATCTTTAGCTATCCCTATCTCTTTATCGGAGCGAATAAAAATAACACCCGAATTTACATATTATATGCAGTTACCCTTTTCTCAATCTTCCTTACTCAAACCGCTTCCTGAGATTGAAAACAATCGTGTATGGACAGTACAAACGATGCGTGCAGGTTTGTCTTTGCAGTATGAGTTGGGTTCAAAACCACGTCCGCTTATCTTGATTGAAGATTATATACGCCGAGATACTATAGAGTATATTTCTTCAACAGTAACTCGAGATTCAGTTGCGCTGGTTAATGAAGATATCAATAAGGAGGAATATTCTGAAAAAATTGTTAATACTTTAATTCAAAAATATAGTCTATATAAGAAAATTGAAAAGCCGAAAAGACTTCCTGAAGACACATCACCGGAAACGGATGTCGTAACTAAACCTTCAATTTCTGAGCGTAAAATATCTCCTCCCAAAGAATGGAAAATAATCAAAAAAGAAGAGAAATTACGTGATAGTATTACATGTGTTTTAGTGAAAGATACCACGATACAGAGGGAAAAAATATTAATAGATTCTACTACATTCATTAAAACAATATTAACTACTTATCAGAAAGTAACATCAAGTCAAAAAACAAAACCTAATAAAATTGACACACTTAATGGAAAATTATATTATACATATATCAAAACAGACACAGTGACAAAAGAGAAGGGTGTTCTTCGTGATTCCATATACCTTGACGATGAAGACATAGATGATCCGGAGCCATGTGCAGAAAGTGATGATATATTTATTGTTAACATAGATCGTGACTATATAAAACTTGTGCCTTGTAAAGTCGAAGAGTGTGAGAAGTATGAAAAATGGGATTGGCGGACATGTGAGTGTGATGAAAGTATTGGTAATAATGAAGTGCAAATTGTCATGCGTAACAAGAAAGGTGCTCCCGTGGGTGATACAATCTATTACACTACAAAGAAAAACCAAAATACAAACTATATTTTTCCTTATGTATTCTTTAATTATGGTGCATCCCAAATAAAAAATGATTACGATGATTTCGGTGAAGACTTAAGAATACTTAAGCAAGATATTGAGAATTACAAATATTATAATCCTATTCATAGAACAGGATTACTGATAGCCAAAGAAGAAACTACAAATGATACGATTTTGCTCATCGGAAGTAAGGCAAAAGAAGAAAGTAACA